>Ga0100393_10001137_pt1 | contig 27474 bp, 39 predicted proteins | sample CryGeymeta201517_FD_81546 | JGI IMG/M metagenome (GOLD analysis project Ga0100393, IMG submission 81546) | Groundwater microbial communities from Crystal Geyser aquifers in Utah, USA - Crystal Geyser metaG 2015-17 | ecosystem: Environmental > Aquatic > Deep subsurface > Groundwater | place... | reverse complement strand
GAAAAACTCATCGACAGTTTCTTTTCCAAGTCCGCTTTTGTCGAGTAATTTTTTAAGAAGGTTATCTGCTTTTTTAGATTGTTCTATCGTTAAATCGTTGTTCATTTCTCAAATGTGTGGTAATACCAAGATATGAGCCGTTTTAATGGCTTTTATCGACTGTTGTAAAACGTTACTTTTTAAAAACAACCCTATAAATATTAACTAAAATAAAATAAAAAAAATGACAATCCACGAAACAAAAAACTACCACAGCTTTGAGCTATTAACAGGCAATCGCCCTGTAAACAAGCAAAAAATAAGCAAGCTAAAAAACGAGGCCAAAAACGGCTTAAACCTTTTTCCTTATTGCCCCATTATTGTGTACCAACAGCCAGAAACCGATGTATTTAAAATTATTGACGGCCAACACCGCTTTGTGGCCAGTAAAGAAATGCAAGAACCCATTTACTATGTGGTTTGCGAAAAGTTAACCTTAGCACAAATTGCCAAGCTAAACAGCAACAGCACCAACTGGAGCAGTAAAAACTATTTAGAGTGTTACCTTAAAGTGGGTATTGAAGATTACCAGGACCTCAAAGAAATTATTGAGCGATACAGAGTAGCATACGCTGCGGCTGTCGATTTGCTTATGGTAGGTAATTGCAAAAGCAAAGGCAATAAATTAAGAAATTTTAAAGATGGCACCTTTAAAAGCAACCATTTTATAAAAACAATAGAATTACTTGATGAAGTTGAAGAAGTCTTTGGCCGTTACGAGTTCTGGAACCATGGCTACCTAATCGAAGCCTACCGCCAACTGCTCGAAAAAGGCCTCTTCGATAAAGAAACGCTAAAGGGCAGAATAAAACAAGCCCCAAACATTATGGAAAAACGCCAATCGGTTAAAGAATACCTCTTTGCCATAGAGCGTGTGTATAACGATAAACTACAAAAACGCGTAACCATTTACTAGCATGCAAACAAAAAAGCAATCGTTCATCGAGGCCATTACCAACACAGCTGTTGGTTTTGGCATAAGCTACGCCAGCACCTTTTTAATATTCCCAATGGTGGGCATGCACACCAGTGCTAAAACCAATTTTATAATAACCGTTTACTTTACCATCATAAGTATTATTCGCAGTTATGTAATTCGCCGTTGGTTTAATAAAAAAACTAAGCTGGTAACATACCCAAATAACGAGCCTTTTTTATTGTACTGTTTTGAATGCGAAATAGACATGCCAGTAACTGAAAAAGATGGCTATATGTCTTGCTCAAATTGTGGATTGATACATAGATAATTATGAGCGCACCAATTTTAGAAGTCATTAGTACTCAAAACAAGCAAAGCATTTTAATAAAAGCTTTTGAAGGTTACATTAACAAATGTAAAAGCATAGCAAACAGACCATTACAAGGCTACGGTAAATCGTCAGAACTTGAAAAGAAAAAGCAATGGCAAGAACGTGCAGAAGAAGCCCAAAGCCTTTTAGACGACATTGTTATGGAATTCAACTAAAAACCACGCAAATAAATGATAATCTTTAATATCACGTAAAAATGAGCCATATCACACTAAACCAAGACGAAGTACTAAACAACGCCATGTTTAAAAAAGAAGTTGCCGCCAAAATAAACATCCTTGTACAACGGCGCGCCACCAGGCCACTACCCAAGCCCTGCTTTAAATACAAACGCGATTGGATTGACCGCATGCAAGAAAAAAACATGCTAAACACCGCTTTTTTCTTAAGCCACATTGGCAACATTTGGCAAAAACGCTCCAAGCTAAACGCCGAGGCGCGCAACGTCATTCTATACGTATGCAACGAAGCCCTGCAAGAATGCGTGAAACAAAGTAAAAAACACGATATAATAAAAAAAGGCATAAACCAAAATATGCCCTAAAAACGGAATAAAAATGAAAACAGCAAATCATCCCATATTAAAACTTATAGTAAATGAAGATGGCACGCGCATGTGGTACAACGGTAAAAAGCTCGATATTAAAACCTATAAAACCGAAAGAGACAATTACCCGGTTAAACGCGTTGCCTTTGCCAGCCGTACCCACAGCGTAGCCAAATTAGTGTGCGAAGCTTGGAACGGCCTTCGCGAAGAAATGACCCAAGTAGTACACCGCAAAGACAAAGATACCTTAAACAACCACTACACCAACCTGTACTGGAGTAAGCGCGGCAACATACACACCTCCAGAACCGCGCGAGATTACCGAAGCAAAGTAAAAAAAAACGAGTTGCCCCAAGTGCTTAAACGCCTAGAGGCTGGCGAAACCCTAAACAAAATAGCCAAAAGCTACAACACCAGCGATATGGCCATACACCGTATAAAAAAACGTTTTATGCTAAACAGGCTAAGCCAGTTAAAAGATGGCGTGCGCAATGCCACAAACACCCACGCACGGCAACAGGCTTATGCCCATTACATGGGCTACCAAACCCTTGCCGAAGCCATAACCAACCACGGCAGCAAGGCGTTTAAAAATAAAATTGACGCTTTGGCTAGAACGTTTTAAATTGTATATTTAATTTAACTTAAATTGGAAATTATGAAAAATATCTTTTTAGCGCTAATTTTAATAAGCATTTTTAGCTGTGAGACAGCTCAAGAAAAAAGGGAAAAAGAGTTTAGAGACAAGATTTTTGCAAGTGATTATATGCTTGAGCAATTTAAAGACTATACTTCGGTTAGTTTAAATTTGGTATCTGCAAAAAACGGACACATATCTCAAAAGCAATTTATAAAAGATTATAATGATAAGCTTGCCTTTGCATTGGGATACACAAATAACCTAGATTCTATTGAAAGCAATTTATCAAAAAAAAGCAATTTGTATCAAACCTATATTGTAAAGGATGCCTTTTGGTGGTTTGCGCGTGACTCGATAGAAACCCTTAAATACAAGCACGAAAAGGATAGTATTTTACAATTATTAAAATAATAGTTCCAGTTTTAAGCCTTTTAACCCCTCAACTTCGAGGGGTTTTTTATTTAATAACGTTTTATTTGCGTATTTCGTCGAATAAATATCTTTTTTACTTTCATATATGAAAGTATTTTATATCTTTACAGAGTAGAAATGAAATACTAACAATTAAATTTAAACATTATGAAAACTTTACAAATTTTAAACAACGAAGTAAACGAATTATTAAACGAAACATCTTTTTTTATTGTAACCATAAAAGAAGATAATTACGAAAATACAAATGATGCTAATCTTTCAGAAAGTAAAACTTTTGAAACTTTGTATGAAGCTTACGATTATTTCAATAATGAAGTTTCAAATATTAAAATTTTTGAAACTGAAAGTGAGTACAAAGAAGTTGAATTAATTCTTAATGATGAAAATGATGTTTTTGAGGTTTTGGAAACTGAAACTTATAAAGCTGAATATAAAACTGAAGATTACGGAAAATACATGTTACATTTTTTACCTAAAAACGATGGTATTTCAGTTTCAAAAGTAGAAATTATTGATACTAAAACGCCTTTTTACACAAATGAAGATAAAAGATTTTCTGTGAAATCTGAAATGTTTGATACTAAAGAAGATGTTATTAATGCTATATACCTCAAGAGCTTATATATTTCAGAAGATGAAGCTGCAGAAATTTTTGATCTTTATTTACAATAAATAAATAAAAAAGCCTCTCAAACGAGAGGCTTACCTTTTGTAGAAAGGAAATTCAATTTTACAATTAAATTCAAAACAAAGATATGTCAAATTTTGATAACGCCGCTAACGTTGGTTTCGACCTTCAAATAAAATATTTTAGAGAACGCATGAAGGAATTGAAGATTCCACAGTATAAACTAGCCGAAATGGTAGGCATAAGCGAGCTTACTTTAATACGCAATTTTAAAAAGGAAACCGAAATGGCGCACACTACCTTTTTGAAAATATGCGGTGCCTTGCAAATTAACCCCTACTTGGTGCCTAAAGAAATTGATAAAACCGAATTTTTAAAAATGTACTTTAATTAATAAAAAACCCCTCAACTTCGAGGGGTTTTTTGTTGCATAACTTTTTTTTAAGCAACGCGTTAAATATTATAAATTTGGGTACATGCAACGAGGCAAGCAAACCCTTTACAATTCCATAGTAGAGCTTTCAGTAAGCAGCCGCAATACCGTACACAAACGCAACACGGGTATTGACGCTCGCCGCGATGCCATGGCACACCGCTACTACTTTCATGCCACCATAAACCGCCTGCGGTATGATGATTGCTTAAGCTCTTTACAACAAGAATTTTATTTACAGCCCGATACCATTGTTAAAGAGCTCCACCAACGCTATAACCTTATCCATAACCTAGTGGCCAACAAGGTAACCACTGCAGAACTGCGTAAACTGTACCCCTATTTTAATTGGGTTTCTAAACTGTTATAGCCTGTTCGTAATAATTGGTACTAAAGGTTATGGTAGTAACCTTGTAGGCATCTGGCCGTTGCTCATCAAATTGGTTGCTGCGCTCCAGCGGATTCATTTCGGCAGTTGCCCAACCTTGCAGCTTATTAAATACTGTTTCAACCAAATCAAAATACGCCAAACTGTTTAAACGGTGTTCTTCTGGTGTACTGGCATCGGTATTGCCGGTAAAGTCAAAGCACAGTTTTATGGTTATTTGTGCATTTACCAATTGTTTGGTTTGGTTTAGGTTTTCGGCGCGTGCCACTTGCAAACCTATAAGCGCTGCTGGAAATACTATGGGCGGTTTTTCAAAGCGCATTTGCCCTTTATCTAAATCTATCCATTTAAGGCTTGGTACTTGGGCCTGTAGTTGGTTTAAAATGGCTTGGTATATGGTTTTCATGGTTTTGAGTTTTTATGCCCTTCGACTGCGCTCAGGGTGACAATTAGTTATTAAAATGTTTAATTAATCGTTCTTTTAAAATAGCGTTTAAAAAGGGCGAATGCCCCATAAACTGGCGCTTTGGCATGGTATAATTAAAGGCCTTGGTATGCGCTTTTATTTTAACCGGTTTACCTTTGCCCATAAAATTACGGTTGGTAAATGGCCGCACTTTTGCTGTGCCTTTTACGGTTAAGCCTTCGTTATGGATTCTGGCATATGGAACCGTAGTACTACCGGCACTAATACGCACACGTTCTTGGCTTACCACGCTTGGTCTTATACTCTTTTCTAAATTGCCAGAAGCATACAGTATTCTGCCTTTTCCACGTCTTTTTCTAGAGTAATAGGGTTCTTTAGGCATTTTCCATTTTACTTTATCCCAATCTTGGTTTTGTGGCAAAAAGCGGTCTTGAAAATACTCCACGGCTGTTTCGGCAATAATTCTGGGTGTATCAATGCTTAGCCTATTTTCAAAGCTTGCAAACCAAGCGTTTATTTGCTGTTCGTATTTCATTTATTGAACATTATAAGCCCTTTTCGGTATTGTAAAACGGCGTCTTCAGACAGCTCGAACCAAGTGTTTAATTTCAACTCCTTATCGGTTAAGGAGACAATGCTTACCATGGTTTTGTTAGTATAATATTTAATATACACCATATTGTTGGCACTGGCAAAGTGCAACCATACTTCGTCTGGCGTTTGCAGGCTTTCTAAAACAGCGGCATTTATAGGGTTTGAAATAGCCAACTTCCTGTTTTTATAGTCGAACACATCGGCCACTTTTAAAGGCGCATTTATAATTGGTAAATTAATACTACTTACGCTTTGCGCTTGGGCGAGTTCTGGTAATCCAAAATCTTTATGGCCTAACTGGTTTAAGGCTGTGTAAGCCATTTTTAAGCTGTTTACATATTGCTGGTTGGCTGTAAATACTTCGGCAATACTGCCACGGTTTACGCCCCAACCTTGAGCTGTTAATTTAGCAAACTCCGGACTAATAATATAGGCATCGGCACGCGCTTGGTCTGCTTTTAACTTGCTTTCGTTAAACTCGCCTTTAAGTCTTGGCCTTACATCACAGCGGCAGTTCCAGCCATTGGGTGGAAATATCTTTTTCCATATTGGGTCGTTCCATGGCAAAATAACACCTTCTAAAGCTGCGTGAGATTTACGGACGTCGTTATCGCCTGCAGTTCTATATTCCCAATAAGGAAACGTGTCCGCTTGCGCTACCAACCTACGGTATTTTGCACTCATTTGACCTGTTGTAAAAGCTGTTTGGTATTCGGTTTCTAACCAGTCTTTATTGGCGACGTTGGTTATTTTAATGGCGCGTTCGTAAAAGTCGTTAAAGCTTTTAGATTGTTGAAAGGCTTTGTTTAGTTGGCTTGCCAAGGCTAAATCTTTCACGCCAGCAAATCGAAATAAATTCATTTCGAAGGCGGTTAGCATGGCAGGATCATCAATGTCGTAGTCCATACCCAAATCTAAGCCTAATTTTACAATCTCGTTTTCCCAACCGTTTTTAAAAGCTTTTAAAAGGCTGTTTAATGTAAATTTAAACAAGTCAACATCAAAAGCCAGCGCGCCATTGTTATCGTAAATACGTTGTAGTAGGGCATCGTTGTTAAAGCCATCGGTAAACGCTAAATTATGCGTGTGGACTTTTCCAGTGGTCGCCCCAGTCGTCACCGCTGGGGCGGATTGAAAAAGTTTTGTTAGCAGTTTTTCAAACCATGCCAGTTTCACTTCTTTTGGCTCTTTTTGCTTTGGCTTTTTACCAAAGTCTTTTATACTACTGCCTAAATCGCTGTCCTGGTTTGCCATTTGCTCTCGTTCTCTTTTAATGGTATCATAATTATCTGGTTTTGGTACGCCATAGGTTTCATAAAAGAAATCGTCGTCAATGGGCAATCCTAATTCTTTGGACATTTTAAAGTGCATTTCAAAGCTTTCTTTGGTTGAGAGCTGAGTTTCTTCGCCTTGAATGATGAAGCTACCGCCTTCGGTATTAAACCCGTAGGCTTCTAATATTTTAATAAAACGGCTATTTAATACTTTACGTACAAAATTAATATCGCTGCTGTGTTTGGCATCGTCCTGGTCGCCATGTTCTTTGCTTTGGGCATAACCGCTGGAGTCGCTGCTTTCGGTGGTTTCGGTAGTGCCTAACAGTGATTTAGATATTTCGGCATTCATATCCTTTTTAAAATCGCCATGAATGGTGCTTTGGGTAATCTTGCTTTCAAGGATATTAATTTCTGTGCCTTGTGGCCGAATAATGGTACCGCCTGCACCAATATTCAAACTCTCTTGTAACTGTGCACGTTGTGTTTCATCAAATCCATCCCAAGTGGCGTCTAAAATAGGTCTTCCAAATACTTGCACAAACATGGCATAATCGCCAATGCCGCCACGTTTTAAAATGGCATATTGCGCGGCACTTACCAAAAGTCCTAAATCTTTGGGGTTACCAACTTCCATAATGGTTTTTGTATAAATACCATCGCGTATGTTTATGCCCTCATCGCTCGCCCAATTGTAGGCAACTATTCCTAAATGAGGTCGGTAATTTAAACGTGGCAGCAAGTTAGCTGCTACTTCCCATTTGCCGGAGCTATTTTTCCAAAAGGTAGGCTCTAAGATGGAATAGCCCCAAAATTTGGAGTTAAGAGCTTCTGTAACAATATCATCAAAGCCAATGCTGTCAATTAATTCATTAATGGCATCAATGGGCTTGCCTTGTTTGTTTACAAATTGCCAGTTGGCAGTGGTTACGGCATCGGTTCGCTTGCCCAGCACGGCAATAACGTGGCCATCCAACATAACATCGGCATACAGATCGTAGAGTAAGGTTCTGCGAGGCGTCTTGGCTTCGGCACTGGTAATGGCACTTCGCCAATTGGGTATATCTTGAGTGGTTCGGTTAACCGGACGTACATCAATATTATTGATAATTATGGCAGGTTTAGCATTGGCTGCAGGTGTAACATTGGCCTCTGGTTTTAATATGTCTTTCATTGTTTAAAAGGCTTTAAAAGGGTTTTAATAGTTGGTTTCGCGTTTGGTATCGCTTGAAACCAACCAAGTAGTGTTATGGTTTTCTACGGTTGACGTTGGCCAACCAAAAGGCACTATTTTACTAGATTGTATGCCTTTTAGCCATGCGAGCGCATCTTTGTAACGTGCTTGCCTAAACTCAAGGTCGGCATTGGCATTGGCCAAGGTTATAAAATGCCAGGTGGCCATATCTTTTAAATACATTAAAAGTGTTGGGTCTCGCTGGTCATCGGTTTTGGAAAACAGCGCATTAATATCGTATCGGCTTAGATAGCCTTTGGCCTCTTGCTGGGCTGCGGCAATGGCGCTGTCTATTATGGTGCCGTCTTTACGGCTTATTACGGTAATTTGCTCATCGTATAGATGGCTTTTTAAATCGTGTGCTAACAACATACTAATAATATTTAGAGGTTTGTGAACGGCTGTATTTGGTGGTTTTAATTAAGCTGGCATTGGCACTGGTTTTACTATCCAACACCCATTTGCCACCTTCAACGGCATCGGGTGCATCATCATTGGCTCGGCTGGTTGGTGATAGTGCCAAAAATTGCCCTTCGGCATTTACCATGTGTTCGCTATCTTTTTCGGCTTCGTTAAAAATAAGCTTGGCCATACGGTTAATTGGCTCGAGTGCGCTTTCAATACGGTGGAATTTATCGGGCTTTTTACGCTCATCGGCTTTTGGATGAATGGATATACCGTGGCGTATATTGGCAGCCATGATTTCCATTCTAAGCGGATCATCAATCCAAGGCCACTCGATGTAATAATAAATAGGTACTTTGCCACCAAACTCTTTTTGAATTTCGTAATTCCAGTCCAGCATTTGGGCCGTAGTACATTGTTGGCAGCGCATTCTAATCACGTGGTACTCGTCTTTATATCTTCCAATTAAAGCTGTTGCCTTATAATCGCCTTTTCGTTTGTACGAAGGATCTGTATAGGCAATCAAGAACTTGTAGTCTTGCACAGGCCTCATTTTGCCGTAGTGCAATTTTGTAAACACTTTGCCCTGTACTATGGGCGTATTGAAGTATTCTTTTTGCTGACTTGCCCAGCTTATTTTGCTAAGCACGCGGTCAATTTGCTCTTCGGTGTTTTTTTCTGGCCATGAGCTTATGCCATTTTTGTCACGAATATTAATTACTTCGGCCTTATCGGCCATTTTCATGGCTTTTTTTATGCAACAATGCTCGGCAATGATGTTACCACAAAAAATAACCAACATAGGTTTGGATATGGAACGTGTGGCATAAACGGCCTGTTCAAACCATTCCCATTTTTGATTTACAATATCTGGGTTTCGGCAATCTACATCGGTATCAAAATCGTCCATTAAAACCGTGTCCGGTCTTACTTCCTCATTTCTGGTTCCACGAGGCGATTGCCCTGCGCCAACGGCTGCAAAGGCACAGCCTATTTTGGTAATAAAAGCGGCATCTGTCCAATCGCCATAGGTTACTTGGTTGCCATAATCGTTAATAATGCGTTGGTTACTTTCAAAATTAACCTTGTAAGGTTTTAAAAGCTTTACGGCGGCATCGCTACTGGCCGAGATAAACAACACCGATCGTTTCTTTTTGGTAAGTGCTAGTTTAATAACTTCCATCATGGTTCTGGCACTCTTGGCAAGCTCACGGCTCCAGGCGCGCACTTCGTACCATTCGGCATTGTTCATTACACGTTTTGTACTACGCTTATGGAAGTTAGCTGGTTCACTGCTATAATAATTTGGAAAATAGTATTTAAACCATGCCTCGTCGTCGGCTTGTAAAGTGGCAATGCGTTTAAGCTTATCCTCTTGGGTTTCGCTCATGTCAACCACGGTACTTCGCTCTAGGTCTCGGCGGTATTTATCCCAAAAATCGACCGCTTTTTTATCTTCAATTTTGCTCATTATAGCTTGCTTTTAATAAAGGCGTCGATGTAGCGGCTAAGCTCTTGGGCTTTCTCTAAATCTACTTTTCTAATAAATTCGAGCAACCCGGTACAGGCATGAATTATCTCTGGCAAAGCTGCTTTGGTTTCAAGCTCTTTGATATCCTTAACCAGTTTACGGCGCACATCGCCAAGTTTGCTATCGGCAAATCGCTGGCCTTCCGGAAAGGTTTGAATATGCTCATTAATAGCTGCCAGTTCGTTTAGCAATAAACCCATTTGCTCTTCGCGGGTTAAAAGGAAATTTTTCTGAAGCTTGTCCCATTGCCCATCTTTAAACCATTTGTTCATGGTTACAGCACTAACGCCAACACGTTCGGCAGCTTCTTTTTGGGTAAGCTTTTCTTTGGTAATAAGCACTTTGGCGTAGTCCTTTTTTTGCTGAATTGTAATGTTTTTTGAGGCCATAATAATCGATTATTACTTCAAAATTGCACCATATACAGCACGTGTAAAAATTGGTTTTTTCTATTGGTGCAGTAGGTTGCACCTATACGGTACAGTAGGCTGTATCAATACGCCAGCATCATTTTTTTACACCAAAAAAGCCCTGTTATTTTGTCTTATAAATGTTTAAAAAAACCGCTTAAACGCATGAAAAAACTAAGCAAGTCTTACATCATTTCAAACCAGGCAAAAAACGCCAACGGCTTTAGAGTGCGCACTGCTGGTATTGATTTGGTAGATTATAACGCCAACCCTTTAATGCTTTGGATGCACAAACGCCCAAAAGGAGATAGCAAAGAAGAAGTATTGCCACCTGGTAATATGGTGGACTTGAAAATTCACGAAAACACCTTAATGGGCACGCCAAGCTTTGATGAAGACGATGCCTTTGCACTCTCTCTATTTAATAAATACGAAAATGGCACGCTACGCGCTTTAAGCCCTGGACTCATTCCTTTAAAATGGGGCAAAGATGAACACGGCGACATTTGGCTTGAACAAAGCAAATTAAAAGAAGTAAGCCTTGTAGACATAGGTAGCAACGCCGAAGCCTTAGGCGTAACGCTTTATGATGAAACCGATAAGGTGATCAATCTTTCACTAACCGACATTCAAACAATACTAAAACCCGATAATACCATGAAATTAATCACCTTAAACGCACCCGATATTTTGCCTTTGCTTACACTGGCCGAAGGTGCAACACCAGAAGAAGTGCAAGAAGCCATTGGCAACTTGGTAACCTTGGCAAACGACCAGAAGTTACAAATTGGAACGCTTACTACCGAAAAAACCGATTTACAAGTTCAGTTAGATGCTCAGGTTAAACTGGCCAACGACACTAAAATAGTAAGCCTTTTAGATGGCGCAGAAGCTCAAGCAAAATTTGTAGTTGGTGATCGCCAAAAATGGTTAGCCCTTGCCGAAAAAGACTTTGATGGTACTAAAGCTGTTTTAGACAGTATGCCAGCCAACAAAAGCGTCATTGAGCAGCTAAATCTTAATAATGCAGATAATGCCCTATTAAAATTAAGTTATGATGAGCTTGACAAAAGCAATCAATTAATCAAGTTAAAAGCTGACAATATTGAGGCTTTTAAAGAAAAATACAAAGCCAAATTTGGTACAGAATATAAAGGAAACTAGTGGCAGCTACTACTAAGTGCATGCAAAATTAAACGTAAAATCTAAAAATTAATTTACACACAATTATGAAAAACAAGAAATTCAATTTAAAGAACTACTTAGTTAACTTTGTAGTTATCTTATTGGTAGCTGCACTATTTATGCCCATTACACCTTTGGTGGCAACAGGCGCAGCCGTTACAGCCTTTGTAACAGGAACCGCATTAAGCTTTATGCACATAGATGCTGTTTCTTTAATGGCCATTCAAGTAGAGATTTGGCAAAACCACATTGAGGAAGAGCTGTTTAAGGACAACGCTTTTTTAAGGTTATCGTACAATGCAGACGACTATTTAATCAACTCTAAAGCCGTTCACATACCACAATCTGGTGGTTCTGGAAATGTTGTTAAAAATAGATCAAGTTTACCAGCAACTATTAGAACACGAACCGATGCCGATGTTATTTATTTAATAGACGAATACACCTCCGACCCTGTTAGAATACCACACGCAGACACCAAAGAGTTGAGCTACGATAAAAGAAGCTCTGTACTTGGCGAAGATGTAGACAAGTTGATAGAGGAAGTTGCCGAAAATATGTTATTAAACTGGGTAAGCTCTCCAGCTTATGGTACTTATTCCAGCTCTGTGTTACCAGCCGCAAGTATTTTACTTACTACTGGAGCCAATGTGGTTGCTAGCGCTCCAAGCGCAACCGGTGTTAGAAAAGCCATGACACAAACAGATTTGCAAAGTGCCAGAGCCTTTTTAAAACAACAAAAACGTTGGAAAGAAGGAAAAATGTATGGTATGATTACACCAGCGCAAGAAGCTGAGCTTTTCCCTGCAGACTCTTTAACAACGGCCACTTATATGGCAAGCGTTACAGAGGCCGAAAGAAGAGAAGGTGTTATGTACAAATGTCAAGGCTTTAAGCTTATGACACGTACTACTATTTTAAGAACTCAAGCTAACAAAACCATCATTGCCTATGGCGCTGCTGGTGCTGCCACAGATTGCGAAGCCGCTTTCTTTTGGTACCAAGAATCGGTTGAGTTTGCTTTTGGTGGTGTAGACATGTTTGAGCAATTAAAAGCGCCAACGCTTTACAGCGATGTTTATTCATTCCTGGTAAGAGCAGGCGGAAGAGCCAGACGTCAAGACTACGGCGGAATTTGTTTATTACAACAAGCTCCAAGTACCTAGTATGCAGGAGTTTTTAATAGCACTAAGCGGAGCAGCCTTACCCATAATTTTGGCATGGCTGCTCTACTTCAGAAAACACAAAGCTGATGCAGTTGGTGCTGAAAAAAACAACGACCGCACAGAAATTGAGAACTATAAGCTTATAGCCCAAGAATGGCGAGAAGCTGCGCAACAATGGAAGGATTTAGCCGACGATTACCAAACCAAGCTCATAGAAAACAGTCGAAAAATAGAAGCCCATTTCGAGCTTTTTGAAGACAATAAAAAAGAGCTGGATAGTAACCGCCGTGAAATACAGAACCTAAAAACCCTACTAGGAAAAGCCAATAAGCGTATAAGCGAGCTTGAAAAGTGGGAAAAACTGTTTAAAGCAAAAAACCAAGATGGTAACCAGTGAAGATTGTAGAAAAGCATACGGCTATCCAGACTTAACCATGGAGCGTACCCATATGATGCTTTGGGATATACCCAACAGCATTAATAAGGCCATTCCAGAACTGCCTAACCGTTTATATTGCAACAAAGCCCTGGTACAACCTTTGGAAGCCGCTTTTAAGAACATCATTAAACGTGGTTTGGCTTCAGAAATTTGGACTTGGGACGGCTGTTTTAACATTCGTAAAAAACGAGGCGGCAACAGCCTTTCATTGCACAGTTGGGCTATTGCTATTGATATTAATGCCACATGGAACGGCTTTGGCCAAGTACCAACCATGAGCAGCCAATTGGTAAAATGTTTTACCGATGCCGGCTTTGATTGGGGCGGAACCTGGAGCAAGCCAGACGGCATGCACTTTCAATTAAAAAGCATTTAAAATGGATTTTAAAAACTTAGCCGAAAACCTAATTATTGTGCTTATATCGGCAGTTATTGGCGGCGGCATTGGCTACATAGCCAGCACCAAGGCCAACAAACAAACCATCGAGCTGCTTAGGCCAACCATTGAGGAAGCCATACGAAAGGAAACAACCTCTATAACCAACGAGTTTAAAACCGAAATTAAAAAGCTAAAGACCCGAAATGGCGAAACGGTTATAGATACCAAGCCCATTATTGAAAATAGAATAAAGCAAACCAAGGACAGTTTGCCAAACCAAACCACTCAAAAAAAAGGATTTTTTAAGCGGTTGTTTGGTTCAAAAAAAGACAAGTAAAACCTTTTAAATACCAGAGAAATGAGTAAAAAAGCCTTAGAGGAACGCATTAAACAAACGTTCGAAACCAATCCAGATTATCAGGTGCTATATAGCACTTCAGATAACAACGTGTTTACCAAGAAAGACTTGGCCGAAAACCAAGCCATTCGCTTGAAAGACCCGGCTATCATCACCTACAATCGCGATGTAAAAGTCGAAAACATTGAAGTTAATGACGCTCAAGAAGTCAAACCAAAAAAATAATCAAACCCATTTAAAACAATAAAATTATGGCAAAATATAGCTACGGCATTTCAGCCTTTACAGTTGCAAATATAGATCCAGGAACCTTTTTAGGCGTTGACCCAGTTGACGTAAAAGAAATGGTTTACCGTGACTCTTTTAACATGACCGAAGAAGAAGGCGCTACCATCGATCACTATTCCGAAATGGATAACACACCAAAAGTAAGCTTTACCGAAGTTGGTAAAGAAATCATCACACTGCAACTTATGGAAACACAGGTTGACAATTTGGTGTTATTCCTTGGAGGCACAAAAACAGTCGTTGCCACAAGAGACCGTTGGAGCAAGCCAACTACGGCCACAGACATTGAGAAGTTTATATCAATAACCACTAACGATGGTACCACCATTCAAATACCACGCGCCAAGCTAACGGCTCGTAAAAACTTGCAGTTTAGACGAAACGGTATTTGGTTGATTGATGTAACATTAACGCCATTAACACCAAAAGGTGGCACATTGGCAGCCATGGTAATAGACGATCCAGCAGCTTAACATGGAAAATCCGCAAGTTGAACAATTCGCAGCGGACACAATACTACAAAGGGGCGTAAAGGTTAAAATCCCTGCCCCTTTTTTGTTACGCAAGCTGCGGCTAAAAAAAACCATAGCGCTCACGCTTCGCAGTCCGTTTGAAGGCACCATGCACCGAGTGGCCAGCTACTATTTAAGCACCGGCATTACTATGGATGTAATAGAGGGATTGACCACCGAAGAAGCCATAAAGCTACACGCCAAGCATGGTAAAACCATGAGCAAAGCGGTTGCCGTTGCCATATTAAACGGGTATATAAGCGGTAAGCTATTTACAAGGCCATTGGCTTGGTATTTACGATGGCACTTAAAAAGCCATGAGCTGTATGTGTTAACAACCACCTTGTTGATTTATGGTGGCGTTCAGGATTTTATAAATACTACCAAATCGGTGCGCAAGATGACCTTGACGATGCCGAAAATGGGTCAGAAAACCAAAGGGAGTTAAAGCAATTAGGCTTACATAGCCCTTGGGGCATGTTGCACCAAATTATAAGCGAAACCGGCTGGACCTGGCATTATGTGCTTTGGAAGGTAAGTAGAGCCAACATCATGCTTATGATGGCCGATAGAAGTAATGTAAAAAGCGTAAAAAAAGAAGATGAAGTGATTGAGGCATCGGGCAAAGATTTGGCAGCCCGAATAAAAAGTAAAAAGCTGTAGCAACCATATGGAAAAGTTTGATCCTATAGATATAGATTTTATCATTAATAATTCCGAAGTAAAAGCTTCAACGGAAAAGGTAAAAACCGACCTAAAATCTGTGGGGCAAACTGCCGAAGAAACTGCTGCCAAAGTAAACAGCCAACTAAAAGGCGCGTTTGGCCGTGAGGACAATGCCAGTGCTGTTGAAGCCTTAAACAAAGGCTTAAAAGAGCAAGGTGCTATCGTTACCAGGAATAAGCCCGCTTACAACGGCTTAGGCAATTCCATAAACCAAATATCCAGAGAAATGTCGGCGTTTACCGTGTCGGCACAAACAGGGTTCTTGGCCGTATCAAACAACATTCCCATTCTTGCCGATGAAATTAACCGGCTTAAAGCCAGAAATGCCGAGCTAACGGCAAGCGGCCAAAAAGCCGTTCCCGTTTGGAAACAAGTGGTAAAAGGGTTGTTTAGTTGGGGCACGGCTTTAAGCGTTGGTATTACTTTATTAACCATTTATGGCTCTGAAGTTGTAAAATGGGTAAGCACATTATTTAAAGGCAAAGATGCCATTGATGAGCTTAAAGCTTCGCAAAAAGCATTAAACGACACCTTTAGCAGTGGCAGTTATAAAAAGGTTATTGGAGACGTTTTACAACTTCAAAGTTACATTAAACTGGCCAAAGAAGGCGTTATAGACAAAGATGTTGCCCTAAAAAAATACAATGAAACCCTTGGTAAAGTATCTACCGCGGTTACCAATTTGGCTGATGCCGAGCAAGGCGTTATCGATAAGGCTCCAGCCTATGTAAAAGCCATGCTTTATAAAAGCGCTGCAGCTGCTGCAAGTGCCGAAGCGGCCGCAAAGCTGGCAGAAAGCACCAAACGCCAAAACGAAATTGAGGAAGAAATAAAGGCCATAGAAAAACGTAAGGCTCAACCAGTTTCCGGTGGCTTTAGCCCAACCGCTCCAGGATCGGTAAACGTATCTGGTTTAAAGCAACAGGCCGATATTAACAATGCCAATAAAGAGCTTAACGCTTTAATAGCCGAACGTAATAAGCTAAACGAATCGTCTTTAAAAGTCGTTACCAAATTAAACGAAGAAGCCGCCAAAATAGCTAAAGATGCTGGTTTGGATATTTTTGGTGAAGAAGAAAACAACAAAAATAAAACCGTAAGCGCGTACCAAAGTTTACTAGACAAGCTTTCAGAATTAGATAAAGAATACAGCCGTAAAAGCTTTACCAAAGATGAAGAAGAGCTGCAAGCGTTACGCGATAAGTTTGATAAAATACGTCAATTGGTAGAGCGTTTTAATGCAGACCCAAAAAATAAGGCCGAAATTATTGACTTATCAAATCTCGACCAACTGCAAGTTAAGGCAGAAGCTTCACTTACTTACCGCCAAACTACCGATAAGTTAAAGGAAGAGCTTAACGCCCAAAAGCAGCTATTTAAAGAGTATGAAGATTACAAACAAAAATTAGGTAAAGAGGAAGCCGATAAACGCTATGCCGATGAACTGAAAGGTTTTGACAGTTACTTAGCGGCTCTCCAGGACAAAATTAAAAATAACGATGTTGCCTTTAAAGCCGTTGAATTAGGTACCGCCGAAGGCCCACAAACCGAGCGCGTGCAATTATTACAAAATGCCCTTAAAAATGAGCAATTAACTACCGATGCGCACTTTAAGGAGCTGCTTGCTAAGTACCGAGACTTTGAGCAACAAAGACAGCTATTAACAGAGCGTTACCAAAACGAATACAGTCAACTTATGGCAGCGGGCAGGACTAATGAAGCCAATGCACGTACCCGTGAGTTTAAAGAGGATTTAGACAAGATTGCACAAGCAGAGCTTTCCAGCACCGATGCCTACAAACGCTTATTAAATGGCGTCGAGAATTTAAGCAAAACCGCTGCCCAAACGATTATTGATGAAGCGCGCCGTATGGTAGAGGCTCTTTTGCAAGCTGGTAATATTAGTCAAGTTGCCGCTGATGATATCCTTCAAAAATTAGATGAAGCTCAAAAGAAGATAAACGAGCAGGATAAAAATAACGCGACCTCGGAATATTTAAATAAAAGAGCTAATGAGTTATCGCAGCTATCCGCCGCATTTTTAGAGCTTGGCAATGCCTTGCAATCTTATGATGAAGGGCTTGCCGATACCATAACCACTGTTGGTGAACTGTTAGAAGTTACTAGTAATGCTGCCAAAGCAGGAGCATCTTTTGCTAGTGGCGATATTATAGGCGGTATTAGTAGTTCCATTAATGCTATTGCGGGTATTTTTAGAATCGGTGCCAAAGCAAGAGAAAGCCAACGCCAAGCCGAGCAACAATTACTCGAGCTTCAACACGAGCGTGAAGATGGCGAACGCCGTTTAAACAAACTGCAACGGGAGCGCAATTTGGCAAAAGCCAAAGAAATAGAGCTCACTATTGAAGGCTTAAAAGCACAACGTGCCGCCTTGGAATTAAGCAAGCTAGAAGCCAAACAAGACGAACAGGCATTGTTTAGGGAATTACAGGGAGGGCAATACATAACAGGCTCTAAAACCGAAAAATATGGCGGCTTTTTAGGCATTGGCCGTAAAACACGTGTTGTAAATACCTATGGCAGTTTATTAGGAAAAACCTTTGAGGAAATTGAAGCATTTTATGAGCGTGGTTTGTTAGAAGGCCGCGTGGAAAAACTGTTTGAGCAAATCCGTCAGTTAAAAGAGGAAGGTCAGAATATAGACGATCTATTAAAGCAGATTGAAAACGATACCAGAGAGGCCTTGACCGGCACCACCGAAACATCTATCGCCGATAGCATTATTAACGGATTGAAACAAGGATATAGAAGCTTTGAGGATTTTGCGGGCGACATAGAATCGTTATTGCAAAATGCCATTTTGAACAGCATCAAGTTCAACGCTCTTGAAGAACCTATTAAAGCCCTGTATGAGGAGTTTGCCAATTTTGCTGAAAGCGAGGGCGAACTTAGCACTGCCGAAGCCGATGCGCTTAGAAGCAGATATCAAGAACTGGTGCAAAATGCCATTAATCAATATAATCAATTAAGCGGGATCATCAACGAAGATTTGATTGATACCCAAACCCCAGATGGTTTATCTGGCCGCATACGTCGTGAACTTACTGAAGAAACGGGTGGAGAGCTTTTAGGCTTGTTTAGAGGCCAGTATGATGTTACTAAAAGATTATTGGAAGCCACCGAGATTTATTACGAAAAAGAAAACCGCCACCAAGCCAATTTAATAGACCTTATATCTATAAATACTAAAATTGAGAGCAATACGGCCAACACGGTTTTAGAGCTTCAAACGGCCGTTGTGGAATTGCGCAAAATTGCCGAAAACACCGATAAAATTTATTTAAACGACATAGGAGGATAATGCCATACAAACTAAACAACATATTACTAGAAACCTATGGCATTATACCAGGGCGAATGCCGGGAGAAACCTTGGCCGTTAAAGGTATTTTTGATTTACCTAAACGCCTTGGCGATACGCATTACAGTTGGGCAGAAACCAACGGCGTACAAGCCTTTGTGGATGCCGACGAGATTTTTATGGATGGCAGAACCATAACCTTTCAGGGTATTTTAATAGGCGATTTGGCAACTTTAAAAACCTTTTTAAATACGTTTAAAACCGCCATTGATGGCTTTAACAATGTGGTACCTTTTGAAACGCCTTACGGCACCTTTTGCGTATTGGTAAAAAAAGTAACACCAACCTTTTACAATGGTGGCGCATTGGTGCAAATAGAGTTTTACGAGCCCGAAGTAGGCGCAAGCTGTAGCATAGGCGGCACACCAACCGTTTACGAAAGCGAGGCTTATAGCGAAGATGCCACAAAAAACAATTGTGCCAGTGGCTATTATGGCAGTACCGAAACCTTAACCGCTGCAGCTGGTAAATTTACCAGCACCATAAGCCAAGCGGCAGCCAATTTATTAGCGGTGCAATGGGTACGTGATTACAAACAAGATTATGCCAATGCCACAGGCACTTGTACCATTAACCCAACGGTTTATTACAACGCTAAATTAATAGGAACACTACAAAAAGACGATTGCGCCGTAGATTTAATAGGCAGCGAAGTAAGCTACGAAGTGCCAGCCTATAAGTACAGCTCGCTTATTAGCCAAATAGATGCCGATGATCAAGCACAGGCAGAACTGGACGCAACCCTTACCCAAGCCTATGCCAATGCCAACGGTACTTGTATTTTATATTTTTATAATGAAGTGCTGGTTTTTACACGCCAAAAAGACGATTGCGGTGCGGGTTACGTTGGCAGCGTTGAAAGCATAACCGTTCCTGCGGGCACTTACAGTTCAACCCTAAGCCAAGCCGATGCCGATAACATAGCTTTAGCTTTTGCACAGTTAGATCTTAGCCAGGCTGTGGCCAACGCGCAAGGAACTTGTGAAATACCTGAGCCTAATAAAGTGACTTTAATATTTGACCAAACTAACTTTAGTCAATTAACTAAAAGCTGGCGAATTGAATCTATTACTAATATCGGCGGCCGTTTCATTTTCATAGCTTATGGCGTTAGCGTGGTTTATACCGTTTTAAGCGGCGATACGCCAAGCTCTGTTGCTATTGGTTTGGCGGCTTTAATCAATGCCACCACCACAACGCAATGGAATGCCATGAATGCCTATCCGCTAAACGCCACGAGTTCGCATAAACCCGAGGCAAAAAATAGCGCCAGCATTATAATTGTTCAAATTTATAGAGGGAACACAATAAACCTATACGCCGAATAATGTACACTATAGACACCATACCAATGACAACTTACGGTTTGCACATAAGCAAACAAGATGGCTCTGTGCATTTAATGGATATGAAAGAGCAATTTTATACAGCATACGGAAAGCAAGGTTACCAGGTTACCAAACACTTGCCTAACGAGCTGCAATTGGCAGGGTTTATCATGGCTAACGATTTTACCGATTTTGCCACTAAAACCACCAACCTGTACAACCTATTTAAAGCTTCAGGTTTGCGCAGTGTGGTTCTTGAGGCTTCGGCCATAAGCTGTTTTGCAAAAAATGGGTTCAGCATTACAAACGTACACGTGTTTAGCAATGCCGTTTATGCTAAGTTTAACATAACACTAACCATCGTTTAATGGCCGATTTAAACATATACAGAGCCGCCAGCATTATTGCCACCGCAAGCATAGACGAGCAAACGGTATTGGTAAAAAAGCTTATGAACGCAGATAAAATTACGGCAAGCTTTACCCACGCCACAGTTTTACCCTTAGAGCTTGGCGACTATGTAGTTTACAATACGGCCAATTATTACCTAAACCAATTGCCAACCATTGATAAGCTTAACGAGAATACCTATAAATACACCTGTATTTTTCAAAGCATTCTTTACGATTTGTACAACAAACTGCTTATATCTTCAGATGGTTTAAACAACTTTTCGTTTACTGGCAATGCTCTGGATGTGTTAACGCTAATAGTTTCAAACCTAAACCAGATTTATACCGGTTGGATAGTTGGAACCGTAGATGCCAGCACCGAAAAAACCTTTGAATTCGCTAACGACAATTGCCGTACCGCGCTTACCAAATTGGCAGAAACCTACAATTTTGAGTTTGAACTTGTTGGCAAAACCATTCATTTAAAAGAAGCTGTTGGCACGGTTAGAGAGCTTACCTTTAAATATGGCCAAGGGCAAGGCCTGTACAACATTGTGCGCAAAACCGTTGAAAGCAATACCTTGGTAACCCGTTTATATGCCTTTGGAAGCACTAAAAACTTACCATATACCTATCGCGATAGAGCCAAACGCCTAGTATTTGAAGAGCGTTACCTCGAAAAAAATGTGAGCGTTTACGGCATACGCGAAGGCCATTTTACAGACGATGAAATTTATCCAAACCGCACAGGAACGCTCACAGCCGTAAGCGAAGTGTACGATGGTGGCGAAACCAGTTATGTTGAAGATACCAGTATAGATTTTAACCTTAACGACTATTTGGCCGAAGGCCTTGTGGCCAAAATAGTGTTTAAAAGCGGCGAGCTTAGCGGTTACGAGTTCGAAATTTGGAAGTTCGATTGGGAAACCAAACGCATTTACTTTAACCTTTTGCAAGATGTGGATGGCTACAAGCTGCCCAACGAAACCGTTATGCCACAAGTAGGTGATACCTATACCTTGGTAGATATTAACATGCCCCAAATTTATGTTATCAATGCCGAAGCCGCTTTAAAAGCTGCAGCACAAAAATTTCTAGATGCCAACTGTGTACCAAAAAGTTTGTATGTGGTAAAGCTCGACCCAAAATTTACCAAAGCTTCAGACATTACTTTAGATGCTGGCGATTTGGTAACCATTGAAGACACTTATTTAGGCATTGACAGAGCCATTCGCGTAAGCCAAGTATCGTTTCCGTTGGTAAACAAATATAAAATAGATGCCATTATTGCCGATTTCATTCCATACACCTTGCAAGAGCAAATTACCAAAGCTACCATAAACACAGGCAAAGCTTTGGGCAGTTTAAAAACCACTGTAAACAACATTAACAACACCACGGTAATAAACAACAGCAACACCACGGTAAACCAAAGTAACGTGCAAAAAATAAGCATTAACGGCTTGGAGTATTATTGGCAAAAAGCCTTTGATAATACAAGTACAGAGTTGGAGCTTGGCGATGTTATTTTTGGCAACTACTGGAACCGCTACCTATTTGTAACCAAATGGCAATATACAGGTGGTATAAAAGAACTAAGAACCAGTTGGGACGAATTAGAAACCCTTGATGAAACGCCAGAGATATGATAAGCATATTTAAAAAATTACGCATAAAATTACTGGCCGAAATGCTTACGCCTACGCATTTGGTGGCGGTTGATGATGATGGCAATTTGGGTAAAACGGCTTATCCGGAAGTTGGGGCAACCATTACCAATACTTCCGAGCTTGTAAACAATGGCGAAACTGGAGATAGTAGATTTGTGCAAGAAGATGAAATAAGCGGCTTGGTGTTACAACCGCCATATTTAAGAGAATTAGTGCCTGACGGATTTTTACCAAGTACCACAGGAAATTATATACTAAGGGGTAGTTTTTTTACGCCCGATATGGTTATTACCATCGAAGGTCATACCACTAACAACCAAGCCTTTATAAGTAGTGGCGAGTTTATTGTTAATTTAACGAGAAGTGCCACAGAAGGCCTGTATGATGTTACTTTAAATAATGGCTTAGAGGCCACTTTTGCAGACCAATTGCAAGTTGAAAATGGATCGGTTTATCAACCGACAAATTTGGATTGGATTAACGAAAGCGGAAGCCCATTAGAATATTCACAAAATGGAGCTAAACTAACGGTATTTAATTCTAGCAGCTTAGCTACATGGAATAGACAGTTTGATTTCACTAAAGATTTTAAGCTTACGTGGAAATTTAAAAGTAGTCCATTAGGTACTAATATAGGTTCGGTTTGGAGACCAATCTTAAAGCTAATAAAACAATCTGATTTATCTGAACAGTATTTTGTTGATTATCGTCTTGAAGGTAATTCAGGTAGGGTTAGAATAGAAGAATTAGGTCAAGTTGGCGAAATCTTTGCAGTTATCACTCCTTTCCAGCCAACAGCGCAAGACGCTTATGATTTACTAAATTCTCATTCATATGAATTTTGGTTTATTTCTGGTTTAATGTATTTTTATATAGATGGCGTTTTTAAACATGCTTTTTCAATCGTTTCAGTCACTGAAAATTTAATGTTAAAGTTAGATTTATATCATGTTGACATAGTTGACATCAAACACATCGACCTCACAGACACAAGTGGAGACTATACGGATTACTCTAAACTAATTTCACAATTTACAAACGATATTGGTTATTTAAAAACAGATTTATCAAGCCTTGGGGCTTATGCTGATGATACAGCAGCAGCAAGTGGTGGTGTTGAAATAGGGTTTGCATACATAAACAGTAGTACAGGGGCTTTACACAGAAGATTAACATAACTCATTAACCCATGACACCAAAACCATACAACATACCAGATCAGTTAAAAGGAGACACTTTTAAAGGCCTACTTTTTACACTTAAAGATAATTTAGGAGCCGCTATAGATTTAACCGGCGCTACCGTAAAAATAGACTTTAGAAGAGGCAGCAAAACAGGGCAATTACAAAAACAGCTAACCATAGGCAATGGCGTTACCATGGCCACACCATCGCTAGGCAAAATACAGCTCGACCCATTTATAGTAGATTTTCCACCAACCACCTACTATTACGATGTGCAACTAACCTTTAGCCCAACCGAAGTGCACACTTATATAGAAGGCACTATGGCGGTTAAACAAGACGTAACCCAATAGCTATGGAAGAGATAATAATTATAGTAGAACCCATTGTTACCGAAGTAACAATAACTGTTGAAGAAGCTGGAAATGTGTCACCAATGGTAGAGGCACGCATTGCAGCACTCGAAGAATTTCAATTAAACGGCACCATTAACGGAGGCATTATATTTTAAACAAATTTAGAAATTATGGCAAACATTATTTTATTAAAACGAAAAACAACCGCTGGCGCACCAAGTTTAGCGTCTATGGCAGTAGGAGAAGCTTGTGTGGTAATACCAGACAATACGCTTTACATTAAAAAAGATGCTGGTACACTATTAAGCTGGCCAGCCGGTGCTGGAGCAGGAGACTTATTAGCGGCCAATAACCTAAGCGATTTATTAAACCCTGCAACAGCTAGAACCAATTTAGATGTAAAAAGCAGCGCAGAAATTACAAGCCAAATTAGCTTAGCTATTACAGCAGCTATCGATGCTTTAATTGGAGGCGCTCCTGGAGCTTTAGACACCTTAAACGAACTTGCTGCAGCTATGGCCGACGATGCTGCTTTTAGCGCAACAGTAACCGCTGCATTAGCCACTAAGCTAGATGGCAGCAGTACTATTGATGGCGGAACCATTTAAACCAAACTAAATGGCTAATACTATTAAAATAAAAAGAAAAACCACTGCAGGGCCTCCATTAATTGGAGACCTTGTAGATGGTGAAATGTGCTTGGTTGTACCAGACCAAACACTGTACATGCGTGTTGATGCTAGTAATTTAATAGTTGTGAATAGCGGCGCTGTAGGTTCAGATTTTTTAATGGCTACATTCGATATTGTAGACCCTTCATTTGTTAGTGGCAGCACTGTTAGAAGCGTATGTATACCTGCCCCAGGCGTTGGAAAAGGAATTATTATAAACGGCATAAATTCGTTTACAGTAAGCCCTATTACATCTGTTGGTGGCGTAGGTAATCCTTCTTTAGCATTTTATTATGGTGGCGATGGTGGCTATATTGATGCCGGTATTCCATTCTTACAAGGAACAAATAATAATACCATAAGGAGTTCAAGCGCAGCAGGGAATAGATATTTAAATATTAACAACGTTGAAATTCAATTCAGACTAATTTGGGGTACTGTAACAGAAACAGTAAGCGGTACTATAAGAGTTTGGGTTAAATATAGTATAGTAGATTTATGATAAACCCAACCCTATTAAGCAACGACAATCTATGGTGCGGTTATTTTTTAACCTATGCACAAAAGCGAGAGCTGATAGTGCAAGCGCTTGAACAGTTCAAACGCCCGGTAAACAAACGCGTAAAACCTTTCCAGTTGGTTGAGCTGGTAAGGCACATGATTAAAATGTAACCACTTAAAACTTTATATATATTATGGAAGCCATTAAAAACAACCCAACAACCACATTTGTAGCGGTAGTGGCTGCTATTAGCAACGTATGGAACCTAGCCGCAGAAAACGCTTCTATTTTAGGCATAGGCAGCAAAACCATTGCTATTGGAAGCTTAGTATTAACAGGTGCTATGCTAGTTTATAACACTTTCAAAGCCGTAAAATAAACTAACTTATTTGGAGGCGGTTATAAAAAAGCCCTCCAGCATTAAAAAACTTCTCACGGTATTTTAAACAAGAGCCCACAGGCTACTGGAGGACGAAAGTCTTTCTAGTTGCTTGTGGGCTTTTTATGTTTAACCGTGAGAAGTGCAAATATAAAAATAATAATCATGATGAGTAAAACTAAAACCAAGCAAATTAACTACAAAGAGCAATACGGCGTTATTGTAATCTGTAAAACCGAGCAGGATCAAATTAACATGTACAACCAATTAAATAAACAGGGCTTAACCCTTAAAATAGTAACCGTATGAAACACATTGAAATTAATTACCAGGACAAACATTATAAAAGTTATAGAGCAGCGCGCGTAAAAAGCATGTTTAATGCAGAAGGCGGCCAAGGCTTTACCAAATCAATCCAATTAAATTTACCAGAAACTTGGCAACTTGGGCTTATAGTAGGAAGGTCTGGAAGCGGCAAAACCTCTTTAGGTCGCCAATTTTTTACCGATGACAAAATTTATAACCCTTACGCACATTGGGACAATGGCAAGCCAATAATAGATTGTATAGCACCAACTGGCGATTTTAACGCAGTAACCTCGGCCTTGGCAGGAGTTGGTCTTGGAGATGTGCCAAGTTGGTTAAAGCCATTTAATGCGCTATCAAACGGTCAACAATTTAGAGCCGGTTTGGCGCGCCTTTTAAGCGATGCACCAAATCAAGTAATTGTAGACGAGTTTACCAGTGTAGTAGATAGGCAAATAGCCAAAATAGGCGCCATGGCCTTTGGTAAAGCTTGGCGGCGACATGGCAATAAGCAGGCCGTTTTATTAAGCTGCCATTACGATGTTATAGAATGGCTTCAACCAGATTGGGTGTATGATATGGACACTTCAACATTAAAAAAAAAACAGATATTGCCAAACGGCCAGCCATTAAGCTTGACATTTTCAAGGTCAACGGCACTTACTGGAAGCTATTTAAAGAGCATTATTACCTAGAACTACCTATGCCAGTCGCTGCCGAGTATTACGTTGGAACCGTAAACGACGAGTTGGTATGCCATTTAGCCGTGGCACCATTGTTTACGGCTAAGGCTTACAGGGCAACCAGATTGGTGGTTATGCCCGAGTGGCAAGGCGCAGGCGTTGGCCTAAAATTTTTAAATGAAGTCTGCAACATGCAATTAAAAGGAAAAGGGCGATGTGGCCATAAGTATGGCACTTTTTTTCATACCACGCATCCACAGTTATGCCAGGCCTTAAGGCGAGACCCAAATTGGATACAAACGGGCTCGATGCTTTATGGGAGCAATAAAAAGCGCAGCGCAGAATCTATGCTAAGAACCGGTAAAGGAAGTATAACAACGGCATCCGGATACGGTGGCCATTTTAGGGCAGTTCAAGCCTTTAAATATATAGGAAATGAATAAATTAAAAGTATTTATAAGCGGCCAAAAGTGGTTTGCTATGGAAGTATTTAGGCTTTTAAAGACTTACCAAAGTATTGAAATAGTGGGCGTTTGCACACCTATTGGCGATAACTATTTAGGTTATTTAGCACATAAGTTTAACGTACCCATTATTGCCGCAGGAAATTTAAATTATGATACCATGCCCGATGGCGTTGATTTAGGAATAACGGCTCATTCATTTGACTACATTGGAAGGCGTACAAGGTATAAAACGAGGTTGGGATGGCTTGGGTTTCATCCTAGCCTATTACCACGACATAGAGGCAGGTCGGCAATTGAGTGGGCAATAAAAATGAAAGACCCCATAACAGGCGGTTCGGTATTTTGGCTTAATGGCGGCATAGACCGTGGCGATATAGCTTACCAAGACTGGTGTTTTATAGATCCAAAATATTACGCTATGGATGCCAAAGGGGCAAGTAAACGACTATGGGAACATGAGCTCCAGCCTATGGGTTTAAACCTATTTAAAATAGCTTTTAATGATATTTTAAAGGGCATAATAATTAAAAGGCCCCAAGACAAGCGGTTTAGTACTTTTGAGCCATCAACCGACGTAAAAGACCTATATAAGCCCGACTTATTAATGATAGAACAATATGCCTCTGAAGATTTTTAGGGGCATACCAAAATAGGACATTTGGTTTTTTGTTTTGCTAAAAAAATAGGTCATTTGGTTTTTGTGATTTTAGTACCGAAGGACAGATTCTTATTAAGTTAATACACAGACAAACCGGAGAAACCACCTTTGATTTGATAAAAGAATTGCGCAGTGGTTGGCGTGCTTT
>Ga0100393_10001125_pt1 | contig 27615 bp, 33 predicted proteins | sample CryGeymeta201517_FD_81546 | JGI IMG/M metagenome (GOLD analysis project Ga0100393, IMG submission 81546) | Groundwater microbial communities from Crystal Geyser aquifers in Utah, USA - Crystal Geyser metaG 2015-17 | ecosystem: Environmental > Aquatic > Deep subsurface > Groundwater | place... | reverse complement strand
TGTCTAGTCTTTGCATAGCTTTAAGGCTATGCAAATTAGTCTTATACCACAAGGCTTTGATATGCATATTGGAAACTCCTTAGTTATTTGCAGGAGTCTCAAATGTTTCGTAACTTATTCACCATTCTTAATCCAAGCCTTGTCACCGTCTGATTGTATATTGATACTACCCGCTCTATCAGTTCTAAATACTTTGATTCCTTTTTGGTCTAAAATGTCCAATGTCTCTTTATGTGGGTGACCATATTGGTTTTCGCCTACGGGAATAATTGCATATTGAGGTTTTACTTTATCCAAAAAACCTTTAACATTCTGAGCTCCATTTTTACTGCCTTGATGCGCTACCTTAAGCACATCTGCCCTTAAATCAAGGCCACTCTTTAATAACTTCTGCCCCACTTCACTTTCTGCATCGCCCATGAAAAGAAAACTATTTTTACCATATCTTGCTTTAAAAACAATTGAACTATTATTAAGGCTTGCTACTTTCTTTCCAGCCAAGGATTCAAAGGGATAATAAACCTCTATTTCCAAATCGCCGTATCTTAAAACCTCTCCCTGTTCAGCAGGGGTAAAATCTATTTTTTTTGTTTTAACCTTTTCCAAAAAATTTATATAATAGTCGCCTGTATGAATTACGCCCGTTCCAAATACTTTTTTAACATCATATCTTTCAAGAATATTTAATGCCCCGAGAACATGATCCTGATGAGGATGGGTTAGTATAAGTAAATCAATACTTCTATCAATCGGGCCGAGATTATTTCCAAGATGATTTAAAACTTTATTGCTTGGACCTCCGTCAATCATAATTTTAAAATTATCCGGCGTTCGAATTAATATTGCATCCCCTGATCCAACGTCCAAAAAACTAACCGTTAGAAATTTTGGGGGAGCAGAAAAATATAACCCCCAGACAGAAGCTCCAATAAAGAAAAGTATTAGTATTAAAGACTTAATTAATTGCGGTGGCTTTTTCATTCTTTATTTTTGATAATATAATTTTCTTAAAAATTAATGGCAATGCCAATAATAAGTAATATAAATAGATAAAAATAGTTGGCGTTTTTATTGATATAGAAGCGTATTTAAAGCGGGAGAAAAAAATAGAAAGACTAATAATATAAGAAACCATAAGAGACGACAAGTAAGATAAAAGCCTAGCAACCCCGATATCAATAAAACCTATCAAGGTAATAACAAAGGTGCTAAACATTATTAAAGGAACAATAGGTAAAACTAAGATATTAACTACAGGTGAAACAATAGATAGTCGATTGAAATATAAAATAATTATCGGAATTATAAATAGCTGGGCAGCTAAAGTTGAAGCAAGCGCTTCAGAAATGATATGTGGTATTTTTACTTTTTTGAAATAGCCTAGAAGCTTATCAGAAATTAAAACCAAACCTAATGTTGATAAAACTGATAACTGAAAGCTGGGATCAAATCTAATCAGTAACGGGTTAGCAATAGACATTACAAAGGCCGCGAACAAAACCATAAAAACACCGTTAGCTTTTCTTCCTTCTTTTTTGGCAAATAATAAGATAGAAGCCATAATAGCAGCTCTTAAAACTGGTGGCTCAGCGCCGACAAAAAGCGTAAAAATAATTATTGCAAATAAAGGAATCCAAAAAGAAAGTTTTCTGGAAAATCCGTTAAATATTTTTTTAAAAAAATCTGCAACAATAGATATATTATAGCCAGAAATAACAATTATATGAGAGATAGCAACAAGATTAAAGATATCCATAATTTCCTTTGGCATCTTTTTAACCCCAAGCATAATACCAAGAATCATTGAAGAAGATGGTTCAATAAAAACTTGTTCAACTTTATTTTCAAAAGCGTTTTTTAACTTGAACAAATATCGATAAAAAATATTTCCTGAATAACCATTCTGCTCTCCCACCACCGGATAAATAATCATAGAATAAGCTCCTTTTGATACAAAAAATCCAGCTAAGCTCGACTCTTCTGAATCACCTATGCCCTGCAATAGTCCTTCTATTTTAATATTTTTTCCATATTCTAATTCTTTCAGCTCGGAAGTCATAACATAAACCTTTCCGTTAACATCTTGCCACTCTTTATCTAGTCTCGCTTTTGCAACCTGAATGAAAAATGTTTTACTGGTATCTTTCTCCTGAGGATAGCTTGCAATAAAACCCTGGATTTCAACATTTTTATTATTAAAAAAAGATATATGGTTTTTTCCAATCTCTGGCATAAAATTATAAAAATGCCAAATTCCAAATATTAAAAATATCCCGCTAAAAGTTGCAACTTTAACAATAGAGTTATTTCTGTATATAAAAAATAGAGAAAATAACAAAAGAAAAGTAACAAAGAAAATTCTGTCATCATAAGGAAAATAGGAGGCAATAAATAGCCCGGCTAAAAAAGCAATTATATAAATAGTAAATGCCTTATTTTTTGACATCAAATTATTATTGCAGAGTTAGCCCTTATTTGCAAAAATAAAAACCGCTTTTGTGGTTTGTGATGTATTAATCGTATTTAAAGTTAGGCTAGCTGCTTTTCTTTTTGGGATTTTTTAGGTTTCATTGGCGAGAAAAATATCTGCATATCTATATCAGTATCTTTTATTAATTTATTAACCATCTTAATTGTTTCAATTATAGCCACTGGCTTTTCAGAATCAAAAATAAGTTCGTGACCAAATTTATCTATTTTTTCCTCAATGACAGCACCATTTTGATGTATTTTTTGAATAATCATTGTTAAAAAATCGGTTTTATGCTGTTCCGCGTCATGACAGGAAATTAAAATAGATAATGGTATTTCCCCTAAACGATATGCTACTGTTCCGCTACCAAAACTTATCCTACCAAATCGTCCTTTGGCAATAAAATATTTTATAGATTTCTTATTACCATTAAACTGTTTTTCTATAATTATGCCTTTCACCTCAAAGACTCTAAATTTTGTAATAAGCATTAGAGTAGCTTCTCCTGTCGCTATATCATTAATAGTTGATATCTGATCAGTAATCATATTCTTCACCTCCGTTAGTCAACTGAATTAAAGTCCGCTTCAGACATACAACAAAATCCAGACATTTCGTCATCAATAGAGTTGGTAAATCCTCCAGCCAAAATACTATATAGCCCGTAATCATCTTTCAAAAATATTGTTCTTGGGCTAAAACTTATTTACTTACCATTTTTATCTTCCGCAATAAAATACTTCTCTGCTCCTTTTTTAATGACCTCACCCTCTAACTTGATAATAACCTTATTATCATATTGATGAATAAAACCTTTTTTTGTTAAAAGAAACAACGATTCCTTTCCCTCCTGTAACTCTGATATTCTTCCAATATCTGACCGTACCATCTTTACCACTCCCTTTTAAAGTTCGAACATATCTGAATAAACTACATTAAAAACAGGTGTATGTCAACAGATCCTTGGAAGAATTTCACCGTGTGGTTTACTAATTATTCTCTCTCCGCCAATACGGGTTTTAATCGAAACGACACCTCTGCCACGACCTTTAATCTTGCCGATAGCCACAGCATGTTTAGAAATAGAATTATTTTTTAGTACATTTAAAATATTTTGAGCTTTATTAGCAGGAATAACTGCTATAAATTTCCCTTCATTGGCGAGTGTTAAAGGATCAAAACCTAATAAATCGCAAAAAGAGCTAACTTGCTTTTTAATAGGTATCTTAATTTCATCAATCTCTATATCTATATTAAATTTCTCAGCCAGTTCATTTAAAACCATAGCAATCCCGCCCCTGGTTGCATCTCTGATAAAAGGAATATCAGAAGTAACTTTAATCATACTGCTGATCGGCTTATAAAGAGAGCAGCAATCACTCTTTATATTAGTCTTAATTTTAAAATCATCTCTTGCAGAAATAATAGCCAAGGCGTGATCAGCTATACTACCGGATAATAAAATTAAATCTCCTTTCTTAGGCTTGTAGTTTGTTTCTATGATAACTTCACCTATTCCGGAAGAAGTTATAAAAATACCATCAGCTTTCCCCTTTTCCACTACCTTAGTATCTCCGGTAACAATCTTCACATTAGATTCCTTAGCTGCTTTTTTGATAGATTGAACAATCTTTTTTAGTTTTGAAAATTGTAGCCCCTCTTCAATAATGAAAGCTAAAGAAATATACAAGGGCTTTGCTTTCATCACGGATAGATCATTAACTGTGCCGTAAATAGCTAGCTTACCAATATCTCCTCCGGGGAAAAAGAGAGGACTAACAACAAAAGAATCAGTGGTAAAAACCAATCTATTAAATTTTTCTTTTATCAATGCAGAATCATTAAGCTTGTTAAGTTCTGCATTACCAAATTCTTTTATGAAGAGATCTTTAATAAGCCTCTCAGTAAGGATACCACCGCTTCCATGCCCTAGAGTAATCTTACTTTCCATATACTTTTATCCATGCCGCTATAGCTTTTAAATTCTGAGGAAACGCAAATTTATTAGGAAGCTTTTTAGGATTAAATGATTTCACTTCTATAACATCACTGCCAGACCTTAATTCTCCTGATATTGCCTTAGCGGCAAAACAAAAACCTATCACATTAGATTTAAAAGGCTTACCAAACATATGTATACCAATTAGATCTCTTATTTTTACTTTAAGCCCTGTTTCTTCTTCTGTCTCTCTAATCGCTGCCACTTCAGGAGATTCATCATACTCAACAAAACCTCCGGGCAGTGCCCAATAACCCTTGCAATGATCTACACCTCTTTTTACCATAACTATTTTATTATCAAGTTCTACAATGGCAGCTGCTCCGGGCAACGGATTTCTAAAAATGACGTAACCGCAACTGCTACAAATTAATCTTTTTCTATCATCTAAACCGATTTGTTTCTTTTCGAATTTTCCGGCACACTTAGGACAATACTTTAATTGACCGTATTCATACATCATAACCTCCGTATTTATAAAAAGCTGCGCATGTCCCTTCGGAAGAAACCATACAAGGACCAATTGGTTTTTCTGGTGTACAATTTTTTGAGAATAATAAACAATCTTTTGGCTGCTTTAATCCCTGAATAATTTCTCCACACTTACATGCTAAATTTTCTTTTGCTTTTGGTAAGCTAATTTTGAAAAAATTATCTACAGAAAATTGAACATATTTTTTGTTCAATTTTAAACCGCTTTTTCGAATAATACCTAACCCTCTCCATTCTGCATTTGTTCTTTCAAATATTTTGTTCATTATTCTTTGTGCTTCTATATTACCCTTACTGGTAACTACTTTCTTATATTGATTTATAATGCTTGGTTTTTTTTCTTTAAACATTTTTAATAAAAGTAATATTGATTCTAAAATTTCCTCAGCCTCAAATCCAGAAACCACTGCTGGCTTGTTATATTCATCAGAAATAAATTTATATGGCTTTAGGCTGCCTATTACAGTACTAACATGGCCGGGAAGTATAAAACCATCAATCATAATTTTAGGGTTTTTTAATAATGCCAACAATGCCTCGGGTACAGTTTTATGCAAAGAAAGAACTAATAAATTTTTAACCTTTTTCTGGTAAACTTCTTCAACAAGAGCTGCCGTAGTTGGAGCTGTGGTTTCAAAACCTACTGCTATAAATATAATTTTTTTTTCTGGATTATCATTAGCGACTTTGATTGAATCTAAAACAGAGTATATGATCCTTACATCATGACCTTCGGATCTTACTCTTTCTAAACTTTCTTTTTCTCCTGGCACCCTAAAAAGATCACCATACGTTAAAGTAATAACATTTTTTTGCTTCGCTAAAAAAATAATCTTATTTAAATCATTAACAGATGTTACGCAGACAGGACACCCGGGTCCAGATATCAAATTAATATTTTTAGGCAATAAAGATTTGATACCTAAACGATGGATAGCCATTGTATGAGTACCGCAAACCTCCATAATATTAATTTGCTTTTGACTATCTGATATTTTTTCTATACTTTCAACTATATTTTTTAACTTCATCTATAATCTCTGCTATTAATTTGTCATTCTCTTTTGCCTGTGCTTCATCTGCTATTGCTATAGCAAAACCGGCATGAACTAAAATATAATTACCTACTTTTGCTTGAGGTAATAATCTTAATGAAACAGATCTTGAATTACCTGAAAAATCAACAATAGCTTCAGAATATTTTATTTTTTTAATTTTCCCTATGGTTCCTAAACACATTACTTTACCCTTAAAGCTGCAATAATAGCTTGCCCTAAAGACACTCCACTATCATTTGTTGGTACTTTCTTATTTATAAAAATCTTAAAACCTGCTTTTTCTAATTCTATCATTGTTCTCTCTAAAAGATAACTATTCTGAAATACACCGCCAGACAAACAAACAGAATTAGCTGCTGAATAATGTTTTGTTAAATATCTGCATACTTCTAAGATCATTTTTGCTGTACCATGATGGAATTTTGCAGAAATAACAGATTTGCTTATTCCCTTTTTTATATCATGAATTATCTGTTCTATCACTGGATGCCAATTAATAATGAAGTGTTTTCCTCTTCTAAAAGAATATTTATAATATTTGCGCTCTATTTTATTAATAATAGATTCTAATTTCATCGCTGCCTCGCCCTCATAGGTATTTTCTTGCGCTATATTTAAAATCGATGAAACAGCATCAAACAACCTACCCATTGATGAAGACTCCATTGAATTAATATTTGCCCCAAGCTGCATTGAGATAATATTTAATTTTTTTTGATCTATCGGCAAAACATTAGCTAATTCATTAATTCTACCAATATCTTTCAGCATTGAAGCAGCAACCCTCCATGGATCCTTAGCGGCTAAATCTCCACCGGGTAATTTAATATATTCAAGGTGAGCAATTCTTTTAAAATTAGGAGGATTACCGTAAAAAAACTCTCCTCCCCAAATCTTATTATCCTCACCATCACTCAAACCCGTCCCGTCGAATGCTACACCAATAACTTTCCCTCTTAATCTATTTTCCGCATAAACACTTGCAACATGAGCGTGATGATGTTGAATTTTAAATAAAGATTTTGGATCCTTAGATAAATCTTCGGCAAGCTTTGTAGAAAAATAACAGGGGTGCAAATCACTGGCTAATATTTCTGGTTTTACTCTAAACAATTTTTTATAATTATCCAGTATCTTTTTAAATCTTTTAATATTAGATAAATTTTCTAAATCACCTAGATATTGGCTAACAATCGCTTTATTGTCTTTTAATAAGCAGAAGGTATTTTTAAAATCTGTACCAAAAGCCAAAAGATCTCTATTTGGTTTAACAGATAAATCTAAAGTGATAGGTGATACACCCCTTCCTGATCGAATTATCTGCATATCATTTCTTTTGCCTATTAGCGAAACAATACTATCATCATAGCCAGATAAAATCTCTCGATTATACAGTAAAAAATAATCAGCTATTCCACTAAGTTTTTCTAAAGCTTCCTTATTGTCAGTAATTATCGGCTCACCTGAAACATTGCCAGAAGTCATAATCAATGGCTTTGATTTTTTAAGATAATAGAAAAGTAATAAATGTAGCGGCGTGTAAGGAAGCATAACGCCTAGCTTATTAAGACCTGGCGCTATGTCATTTAAAAGATTAAATTTCTTGGCTTTTAACAAAACTATTGGGGATTTAGAAGATTTTAGAACTTTTTCTTCTTCTTTTGAAACAAGACAATACTTTTGGATAGTGCTTATGCTATCCATCATTAAAGCAAAAGGTTTTTGTGGTCTATTTTTTTTCTTTCTTATTTTATCAACTGCCTTCTTACTATTTGCATCACAAGCTAAATGAAAACCTCCAAGTCCTTTTATTACTACTATTCCACCCTTTTTAATAATATTCGCGGCTTCTTTAATCGCATCATTACCTTTAAATGTTTTGTTGTTTGTTATTTGTTGTTTGTTATTTGTTGTTTTACCCTGCACAGCTGGTCCGCAATTTGGGCAAGATATTGGCTGAGCATAAAAACGGCGATCCATAGGATCATCATATTCTTCTTTACACTTTTGACACATCTTAAATTCAGCCATTGAAGTATTTTTTCTATCATAAGGAATATTTTTTATAATAGTAAATCTTGGTCCGCAATTAGTGCAATTAATAAAAGGGTGCAAAAAACGGCGATTGTTTTTATCAAATAGTTCTTTTTTGCAATCCTCACAAATAGCTAGATCTGAAGAAATACTTTGTGATCCTTTAGTTGATTTACTTTTTTTTATTAAAAAATTACTTTCTTTCCTGTTTACTTTTAGCTGTTTACTGTCTACTTCTTCAATAACTGCTGCTTTTGGTGCTTTATTAATTATTAATTTATTAAACTTATCCAACGTCTCTCCTGTACCCTGAACTTCAATTGTTACTCCTTTTGAATGATTAAAAATAAAACCAGTCAAATTCAATAATTTTGCTAAATTAAAAATAAAAGGCCTAAAACCAACGCCTTGTACTGTACCAAAAATTTCTAATTTAATTCTCTTTTGCATGTTATTCCCACTCAATAGTTCCGGGAGGTTTGGAAGTTATATCATATACAACGCGGTTTATTCCTCTAACTTCATTCACTATCCTATTAGAAATAGATTGAAGAATATTATAAGATAGATTGGTCCAATTAGCAGTCATGCCATCAAAAGATTCTACACATCTTAGTGCTAAAACATTTCCATAAGTTCTATTATCACCCATTACCCCTACAGTCTTTAATGGAAGCAATACTCCAAAAGCCTGCCAGATCTTAGAATATATCCCGGCTTTTTTAATTTCCTGCAAGATGATCTCATCAGCCTCCTGAAGTACAACAATAGCTTCTTTTGTAACTGATCCTAATATCCTTATCGCTAAACCTGGCCCTGGAAAAGGATGTCTCTCAATAAGTTCTTTGGGTAAGTTTAGCTCTAATCCTAACTTTCTAACTTCATCCTTGAATAAGAAATTTAAAGGTTCAATAAGTTTAAGGTTCATTTTCTTCGGCAAACCGCCAACATTATGATGTGATTTTATAATAGAAGATGGCCCAGAAACAGAAATACTCTCTATTACATCAGGATAAAGAGTGCCTTGTACCAAATATTTTACGCCTTTAATCTTTTTAGCTTCTTCTTCAAATATTTTTATAAATTCTCTACCAATGATTTTACGTTTTTTCTCAGGATTAGAAACACCTTTTAACTCATTTAAAAAACGTTCTCTTGCATCTATAACTTTAAGGTTAAGCCCTGTATTTTTTGTTAAAAATTCCTTTACTTTTCTCGCTTCACCTTTTCGTAAAAGACCATTGTCAACAAACACACAATAAAGATTCTTTCCAATTGCCTTGTCAACAACAGTTGCAGCAACCGCTGAATCTACACCACCAGATATTGCACAAAGAGATTTCTCTTTTCCAACTTTATCTCTAATATTTATAATTTCTTGTTCTATATAATTTTCGAGGATCCAAGATTTTTTAATTTTGGCAATGCCTATTAGAAAATTTTTTAGAATCATTTTTCCATTATCAGTATGAGTTACCTCCGGATGAAATTGAACACAATAAATGTTCTTTTTCTCATTAGTAATAGCGGCGTTCGGAATATCAATTGTTGAGGCAATTCCCTTGAACCCTTTTGGTAATCTTGAAACTGAATCTCCATGGCTCATCCAACAAGAAAAATGATTAGGCATATGATTAAAAATTTTTGATTTATCTTTAATGAATAATTTAGCATGACCATATTCTCTTTTAGGAGAACTAACAACTTTGCCCCCTAAAATATGGGCGATTGATTGCATACCATAACAAATCCCTAAAACAGGAATTCCTAGTTTAAATATTTTTTTATCTGGCAGAATAGTAGAACTTTGCGAAACAAAATGCGGACCGCCAGATAATATGATTGCTTTAGAATTATATGATTGTATGTCTTTAAAACTGCTGTTTCCCGGAATTATGAAAGCATTAATTCCCAACTCTCTTGACCGCCGAACAATGAGCTGACTATATTGAGAACCAAAATCTAAAATTAATACACCTTCCATAAACAGATTATATCAGTAAACGAAAAACAGTAAACATATAATAGCTTAAAGTAAGAATACGATAATAAAGAAACCCAGCAAAAGCTAGGTCGCCCTTATAATATTACCTACCGATTCTTTTACACACCTTTTGAGGCTCTGGGATCCATGGATTGCCGTGTTTTATCCATTTACCCGTACGATAATCACACGACCAATCGCCATTTCTTCCAAAAAGATTAAAAAACAGAATAATCAAAAGTATACCAAAAATAGAGAATATCATTATTTTTCTTAAATTTATTTGCAGCACGATTACTCCTATTAATTAAACTACGACCAATTCTCTTTTAAACAATAGACATAGGAATCATCACACATTCCGTCGCTAGACCCGTCGTTATAAATCATATATGTTCCCTTACTCCCATGTAATTCTGGGTGTGGCAAATCCAAGAAAGCTACAATAACATAACCATAATTTGTACCATCATAATTAGGATTAGCACAAGTAGGCTTACATGAATAAGGCCCCCAATAAGTAGGATTCCAATTACCAGGAGAATAGGTATCAGTAAATATGGTTGGGGTATAATTTAAAGGATCCATTGGGATAGAATTTACATCAGAAACAAAACCAGGGATTACGGCTCCAGTATCACCATCAATATTAGACCAACAATCCTCGCCCTTTGTTAAACACTCTCCAAACCGATACCAACCCTCATCAAAAGTGTCAGTGGTTCCAACTTGATCAACGGCAGGATAACGACCATATTTGATTTTAAACTTTTCAAGAGCATCACTTACCTGATTAAGAGAAGCTATTCGCTTAGCATCTCTTGCTCCTTGAGAAATACTATTTAACCTTACTATCATTAAAGTTGCCAAAATACCAAGAATAGCAATAACTACTAGCAATTCAATTATCGTAAACCCCTTTTGATTATTTCTTATAATCAATAGTTCCCCTATTTAAGGATATTTTATATAAGTGCAAATAAAATAGCAATCGACCTAAGTTGATTACCGAACAAGAACTTAACAAAATATTATGATTTAATAGTTTGGCGGTTTCTCAGTCATTGTTACATCATGAACATGACTTTCTGACAATCCAGCGGCAGTGATTCTGACAAACATGGCTTTTGCTTGAAGATCATTAATCGTTAAAGCACCGCTATAGCCCATCCCCGACCTTAGTCCCCCAATCAATTGATGAATAATGTCTGAAACTGAACCCTTGTATTCAATCTTTGCTTCTACTCCCTCCGGAATTATTTTCTTTACATCTGTAGTATTTTTCTGAAAATATCTGTCCCCTCCGTTAGCTTTCATAACACCAAGCGAACCCATACCCCGATAACATTTATATTTTTTATCTTTACCAATTAGTTCTCCTGGACTTTCGTCTGTACCAGCAAATAAACTTCCGAGTATAACCGATGAAGCACCGGCTGCTATTGCCTTTGTGATATCCCCTGAATATCTTATACCACCATCAGCAATAACAGGTATATTAAATTTTTTAGCAGCCCTTGATACATCCAAAATAGCAGTTATTTGAGAAACGCCTACACCCGAAACAATCCTGGTTGTACAGATTGAGCCTGACCCAACGCCAATTTTTAAACCATCTGCGCCCATATTTATTAAATCCCTTGCGGCATCAAAGGTAGCTATATTGCCAACCAGCAAAGGAATATTAGAATATCGTTTTTTTGTTTCTTTAACTTTGTTTAAAACCATTCTTGAATGGCCGTGCGCAGTATCTATTACTAAAACATCTATACCGGCTTCAATTAGTTTATCAATTCTCTCATTTGCATCCGTTCCAACACCAGCAGCAGCAGCCACCATTAGCCTGCCGTCTTTGTCTTTAAGAGAGTTGGAGTAAAAACTTCCGCCATAATGTTTAACTCTTTTTACTTCTTCTATTTGTCTATCAACTGATAAAGCTCTATGGATTACACCAATTCCGCCTAATTGAGCCAAAGCTATTGCCATATCTGATTCTGTAACAGTGTCCATGGCCGCGCTTAATAAAGGTATATTTAATTTTATATCTTTTGTTATATATGTTTCTAATTGAGCTTCCGCGGGCAGAACTTCCGAGTATTGAGGTATCAACAAAACATCGTCAAATGTTAAACCTTCGCTTGACACTTATCCTCCCGAATCCTCAGAATATTTATTCCCACCGGGCAGAGCCTTACTGAGGATGAGGCCCTCCAAAAACTGTAAGTGAGGGTGGGCAACTATTAGTTAATTGTTTAATAATTCCGTCCTTATTTAAAAAAATGAAATATTAAAACTAGTTAATCAAACAATAAGTAGGTTGTCAATATTGAAAAAATTGACTAGGTAATTAGTCAATTTTTTAACCCCCTGTTACATCTATTTATTACCAAGACTTTTTTATTTCTCTCCGTATAGTTCTTCTTTCATAAGTTTAATAACTTCTGGCGGTACAACGCTGGACTTTACTAGATAATATTTAGCACCTAAGTCAAAGGCCTTATCTCTTATATCGTCATCGTCTAAAACCGTGAGCATAAAAACCGGAATATCAGCAGTGGTGGGATCTTTTTTAATCTCTTCTAAAACTTCCATTCCATTTTTGCCAGGCATCATAATATCTAACAATACCAAATCCGGCTTTTCTTTTCAAATTTTTTCCAGAGCCTCGTCACCATCTTTGGCAAATACAGAATCAAAAACTTCATCTTTAAATCTTAATTCGTATATTTCTCTTAACCCTTCTTCATCATCTGCAAATAAAATTTTTTTCTTAGGATTTTTAGTCATAATTATTCTTATTATAGCATAGTAAAAAATCTCATTAAAATTATGTGAACACTTTACATAAAAGAGGTTGACTATTTACATATTGCATGTTAATTTAAAAATATGGAAAAACAAATCACCCCAAAACAACAAAGAGTTCTAAGTTTTATCCGCGAGTATTTCAGAACAAATAATGAAATGCCTACCTATGAAGAAATAGCTGATTCGCTCAGCATAAGATATTTTAATTCTATCCGACAATACCTTCAAATCTTAAAATTAAAAGGGTTTCTTGATATAGAAGAACACAAAAGCCGCGGCATAAAACTAAACGATGAAATTATAGAAACCATAAACATTCCCCTAGTAGGCTCCGTATCTTGCGAAACACCAATACTTGCTACAGAAAATATTGAAGGATACGTTCCTGTACAAAAAAGTTTCGTAAGTAATCCTTATAAACAATATTTTTTCTTGAAAGCACAAGGTGATTCTATGAATGAAGCGGGTATTGAAGACGGCGATTTATTATTGATAGAAAAAAAAGAAACTGCAAGCCCTGGCGAAATGGTATTAGCATTAATTGGTGACGAAGCTACTGTAAAATTTTACAAGCTAGGCAATGGCTATGCGGTGCTTTTACCAAAATCACGCAATCCAGAACATAAACCTATTATAGTTAAAGATAACTTATCTATTCAGGGCATTATTGTAGAGGTGATAAAAGCTAGGGACCTAAAAGCATAACTAATCAGTCTGATTCTTGTTATTAGTAAATAAATTACTTATTATAATAAGAGCATAATAATTGAGATTAAATATGGTCTACTTAATAACCACCATAATATCAGTAATTGGGAATCTGGTTCTTGGTGCTTTAGTCTTCTCAAAAGATAAGAAGAATTTCTTGAATATCCAGTTTCTTATTTTCACTTTACTTTTAGCAGCTTATATTGCAATAAGCTATATTTCAATGCCTTTGCAAAGCACTGAAATAGCCAAAATATCCTTCTTTTTAAGCCCCGTTCTAAAAGGTAGCGCTTTTGCGTGGATTATCTCTCTATGTATCGGCCCTAAGCCAAAGATAACTATTTCGATTTATATCATTGGAATAATATTGGGAGGCTTAAATCTTATTAGTAATCTAGGAATTAAAGATTTAATAGTCACTAATACAGATTTTCAATACTCTCCCGGCCTACTATCTCCAATTTACTTTATGTATACTCTAGGAATTGTTTTAATAGGGTCTTATTTATTAATCAAATCAGCTATTTCAGTAAAAGGTGCAATAAGAAGAAAATTCATTATTATAATAACTGGATTAATAAGCTACGCAGTAATAGCCTTTGTGACCGGGACTTTTCTACCCACAATAGGAATAAAAAATTTTGCGCTTTTTGATATTCCCGGATCATTGATTTTTATTGGATCAACTACTTACGCAATGATTAAATACAAAAAGACTGATAATTGATATAATTAATATTAATTTTATAATCCTCGGGGAAATAAATATTCCAACATCTAAAAATTAATCTTTCCACTTATCTTGAACTGAAGCAATAACATTGTCAGAATTACTTAGAGATATTATTAAGTAAGAATAAGGACTGTCTTTCTCAATAAAAAATTTATAAGGAGCGTCTGGGTTTACATCTTGAGAAAACTTTCCTCCTGACATAAAATCGTTAGGCAATTTGCCTCCTGGTGTTCTTACTAAAACCTGATCGGCTTCCATCGTAGCAATAGTGCTATCAGAAAGATTATACCATTGATTGGTTGCACAACTGGGATCAATGCATTGTATAAGACCACCTGCAATTATAAACTGATCAAATGCTTTCTTTATTTCATGCACATCTGTATTCCTTCTAGCGATTCTAGCGTCTTTCATTGTAGATGTTATTCTAATAATGACCAAAGAAGCTATTATTGCGATTACCGCAATAACAACAAGCAATTCTATTAATGTAAATCCTCTTTTACTAATTTCTCGTTTATTCATTAATTAGTCCTTATAATCACTAAATAGTGTGTCTTGTTTTTGCTTGGGTAATTTATCAGCCTCTGACCAGATTTTTACTTTACCAAATACACCATCATAACCTGGAGCAATAGATATTTGTCCTTCTCTTATCTTCTTAATACCTTCGGCAAGTTTTTCATCTTCTCTTTTGATATTTTCTAACGGTTCATCAAGAAGAACATTAAATTCATTTTTAAATCTAGAAATTATCTTTAAATAATCGCCTCTAACTTTTTTAGATTCTGCGCCTAAATTTTGACTTTCAGCGATTATTTCAATAAGCGGAACTAAACTTTTAAAAAACGGCCGCTTTTCATCTTTAAAATCAAGCGGCTTATCGGCAATTTCTTCTACTCTATGCATAACCCCAACTGTAAGTTTCCTGCCGCAAACAGGACAAATAGCGCCTTTTTTCTTTGTCTCTTCCGGTGACTGAACAATATTACAATTTCTATGGCCGGTGTAATGATATTTGCCTTCTTCAGGATAAAACTCAATTGTATATAAAATTTCTTCACCTTTTTTGGGATTTTTCATGGCATTTCTTAAAGATATAAAATTTGGATCAATATCAAATACTGTTGCTTCCCTACCAAGTTTCGACGGAGAATGAGCATCTGAACAAGAAATAATAGACATTCTATCCAACTGAGACAAACGCCAATTCATTTGCGGATCAGAAGAAAGTCCTGTTTCAACTGCAAAAATCTCTTTTGATATTTCATCAAAACATTCTTGAACTGAATCGAATCCGGAGTTCGCTCCAAATAAAGAAAACCAAGGTGTCCAAATATGAGCGGGAATTATAATAGCATCTGGGGCTATATCTAAAATTATTTTTGCAAGTTCTTTTGCATCCATTCCTAAAATAGGACGACCATCAGAAAAAAGATTTCCCCTGCCTGTTAGCGTAGTGTTAATTTTACGAACAGCGTTTAATGACGGGGCCAAAATAACTAAATGAATTTTTCTAACCCTGTTATTCTTTGAATAAATACAGCTTATCTCTGAACTTAAAATAAAATAGGGGCTGTCTTCTTTGTCTTTTAATTTATACAAACCCTCTTCTACCGACTCCAGCTTTTGTTCAATCTCGCCAAACCATATAGGATGTGTAAAATCACCGGTTCCTAATAAATTTATACCCTTAAACCGTGACCAAAGAAACAGAGCCTCTAAATTCATTTCCCGACTGGTGGCTCTTGAATATTTAGAATGTATATGCAAATCCGCAACTAGTTTCATATATTATAATTAAACCTCAAATATTTTACTCCAATAAAGAAGAACAATCATCATGATAAATACGGCTAGCATAAATATAACTAAAACAATTAAATCTGCTTGATTCATGTTTGGACCAAACATTCTTGTTTTTCCAACATTTCCAGATCCGTCCTTATCAAGATTTAATAATCGACTACTAAAGCGCTTAAAAGGAGAAAATGACTTGATGGACATTAAAATGTAAGTTTCCAGAAAATTAGAGAACTTAGGTAGTTTATTATAGTATCGAATTATCTCATAAAAAGCATTTATGAAATTAAATATTATAAAAAGTAATGAAGCAATAATGATAATTAGATAATAGAATGGGATCCTTGATAATAAATCAAAAAAATCATAAGACGACCCCATAAAGTGAAAAACTCCAAAACAAAATATCAGTATGGCGGTAAAAATAAAAATAACAAAATGCTTAGTAATTGGCTGGATTGGTTTATTTAGAGTCATATAAATATTTTAACTCTTTACATCAAATAAACAAAATTATATATCCCTTATTCAAATCGGAAAAATTTCAAGATAATATTCATTATTAAAAAAACGCGGCTGAAAAGCCGCGTTTTTTAGAAACTAGAAACCGTTTATATCCTCGGTTTAGCTACGTTTACTTTTAGGTTTCTTCCCTGAATTTCTTTTCCGTCTAATTCTCTTACTGCTTTGTCTGCGTCTTCATCATTTGCAAAAGTAACAAATCCAAATCCTTTTGATTTGTTTGTTAATCTATCCATGATTACTGTAGCTTCTTTAATTTCACCGTACTCAGAAAACATGCTGGAAAGTCTTTCATTATCTATATCATAAGAAAGATTGCCTACATAAAGTTTATTCTTTTGATCCATTTTTTTATCCTTATTTTTTTTAATTATTTATATCGACCCCGGCTTGCGATCTTCGGGGCACTAATATAATTAATACTCACTACGATTCACCAAACGGTAAATTCATTGTACCAGATTTTAAAATAAATGCAATAGTCATATTCAATAAAATCGATTGCTAGAAATCCATCCCCAAAATAGTAGTAAATCTTCCTTCCTTGATTTTTTGATCCTGAGATTTTCTATAAGAAAAATAATCCAAACTAGTATAAGTATTTATGGAGCTTATAGTTATATTTTCTTTTAGAACTCCTAAATCAGTAAACTGTTTTATATTTTCAGCCGCTAAATCTATCATGTAAGATTCTTTATGGATATAAGGTCCGAATTGACTGACTATGCCTTTGGGATTAGCACCAAAATTTTCTGCTAGAAGATTGATTACTTTCTTTGCTAGATTACGGGAGGTGGTTTTTTTACTCAAATGAACCAATGCAACGACTTTTTTAAATGGATCATATAAGCTGGCTGGCAAACAGTCGGCAGTTAGAAGCATTAAACAAATATTTGGCTTATTTGTAATTAATGCATCTACTTTGGGTGCATTTCCCAAATCGAATATGCCTTTACCTAAATTCTCTTCTTTAACAATTAATATATCATCTTCATGATTTATAACATTCATGCAAACAGTGCTTTGCATATCTACCTTAATTTTCTGAAAATATTTTTTCCTGTTATTTAAGACCGCTTGTTTATTGTCAAACCTAAAATCCAAATTCCCATCTTTAGCATTAGAAACAAAATATTTAATTTCTTTAAAATCACTTAGCGTCATAATTCTACCAATCTTTTTTCATGGCCTCGGCTTTTAATTTTTTGAGCAACATAAACCGCTAAATTATTAAATTGCCAAACCAGCTCTATATTTAAAAAAGACGCTTTGGTAAGCAGGTCAAACTGCCCAGATAAAGACATTGGCATATCTTCTTTAAAAACATGCTTAAGCCAAACCTCAAGCTCTCCACCTGATAGATTTTTTCTTAAGTAATTTTCATATATCTTGCTATATTGTTCGGTTATTTCAGATTCTTCCCCTTTTATAAAATCAGCATTAACAAATATGCCGCCATCCTTTAAAGAACCGTAGATCTTTTGAAACAATTTTGCTTTTTCTTGGTGATTAATATTATAAATAGCGATAGCAGACACAATAGCATCATAATCGTTGTCAAAATCTATTTTATTAAAATCATCTTCAATCAATTTAATTCTGTCATTATAGCCTTTAAGCTTTTCTCTTGAGTTGGTAATCATCTTATGGGAAAAATCAATACCTGTGACTTTAGCATTTAGAAATTTTTTAAGCATTAAGAACATACCATGACCAGTGCCGGAACCTAAATCAAGAATCTTTAATTTTGATTTTGAACCAAAATTAAGAGCATTCACCATTACTTTATGCAACTCATTATTTCGCATTACAACTTTATCCGCTACATAGTCATAGTCATCTACGCTTTTGGCAAAATGATTATATATCTTTTCGTTATCCATGCTTTTATTCTAAGCCCCAGTTGCTCTCTTTATACTTATCTTCTTTTAATAATTCTTCGATTACTCTTTGAATCTCTGTAATATCGTCATCATCCATCGGCTTGGCATTATCATAAAAACCAGTTTCCCTATGGGGAAAATGTAATGAATCTCCATATTTTTGCTTAGGTGCGCTTTTCGCTCTTCCATATAAATGAATATGAAGATATGAACCCTGGGGTGAAAAAACACTCCAGTTTCCATTATCCTGATAATTGATTCTCCCGATATCTATCCCCCGATTATTCAAACCTTTCACCATTGCCTCACCAGCTAACATTATTAGTCTTGCCATTTCAGTCGCTTCTTTTGGAGAAAGAGCTGTTCTATCTACAACTCTCCTCTTGGGAACTATTCTGATATGACCGCCATCTTCTCTACTAACGTGGGGTTCGCTAACAGCTTCAGCTATAAAATTTTTTGTCTCGTAAATTAATTTATTTTCCATTTACTTATTTTACTCCAAATTCATATAATAATTATATTTTTATCTTTATTAAATGGAAGTTTTTGCCATTAAGTCCCTTGATATCAACCGACTCTTTTTGAAACTTATTTTGATCTAACTGATTTGGCGATAATACAAGCATATGATAATTTTCATTGTCTTTTTCTAAAACGCCTGCGCCAACCCAAAACTTTGCAATAGATCTTTTGGTAGTACCTACTGCCACAGAATTTGGTAAAGGCTTTGTGATTATAAAAATCTTATCTGGGGTTCGATAGTAAGGACGCCTTTTGGAAACTATAGAGTATCCTTCATGAACAAGAAAAACTTTTTCCCGCCACTCAGAATCATTATCATAACCTGGTTTTAATTTAACATTTAAATCTACAAGACGTATTTGCTCTGGTGTTAATTTTGGAAGGCCATTTAACTCCTCTTTTACTTTTTCTATATTACCAAATAATTCTTCTTTGAAGGCATCGTAACTTGCATACTGATCCCCAACTCTATTTAGGGTAAATTTTAGATTTTCTGGGATATAAAATTTAATAAAATCCAATAACTTTCTAAAACTTTGGATATATCTTTCAGTATCTTCCTTGGGTACATTGTCCATTAGCTCGAGGATTACATCATCAGAATAAAAATCAAACCATACGCCAGGTTTATAAATAGAAGCAATCGGTTTTAGCCAATTAGCATAATAGATAAGACTAAACAGCTCAGCCCAATCAACCTCTGGTGCTTCCTCAAGTCTCCATAATTTATAACCACCAAAACCAATGTAAGTTTAACAGGCTCATCCTTATCAACGCTTGTTGAAATGGCTTGGCGAATATGCTCTAAATATTCAATATTTACGGCGTACTTACGAAACTTCTTAGACATCAAAAGCCTGAAGATTTCAACTTTAAGTTCGTCTTTGGCAGAGATTCTTTTTACTCTATCTTCTTTATTTAGCTCTTCTAATTTTGAATTAATGTAATCTTGTATCTTCATAATAAAAATGGAGATGCGGGATGGGCACGATTCCATCGTATATAGCCTTGCGGGCTATCACCTTTTCTCGGTCACCGCATCAGTAATATTTTACCATTTTTAACTAATTAATGTAAAAAGGATCTTTTGACATTTGTGGACGCTTACAAGATAATTTATTTAAAGAGTTAAGTATGACTGATAATAATCAATCCAAAAAATGGTATAGGCAAAATCGATTTATAATCCTTGCTCTTTTTATTTTCTCACCGCTAGGCGTCTTCTTGATGTGGAGATACAGCGACTGGCCAATTGCTCGAAAGTGGCTTTATACTCTTTATGCCGGCTTAGGTCTGTTAGTACTTCCAATTTTATTTTGGCTTTTAAGCAATTATTAATCACGGGGCATAATCTCTATTTCTTTTTACAGAGCGTATTCATCTAAATTAATTCAATCAAAAAACAGAAATAATCAAAAAAAATAGCTAAAACTTGGATGTTTTGATAAATATCTTCGCTGTTATTTATTTTAAAATAAAATTAATAACAAATAAGGAGGGTATATGGAAGAAGACATGAAAAGCAAAATGATGATGGAAGCGGATAATATGATGAACTCTATGGAAAAAATTGAGGAAATGTCGGCAGGAATGGAAATGGATGAAGAAACAACAGACAAAATGATGAAAATGAAAGAAATGATCGTTAGCATGAAAAACATGATGATGAATATGTAATTATTTCTGCTTTGGAAGCCAAAAAAGGAGCCTGAGACTCCTTTTTTGGCTCTTGAGTTTGCTCCAGTCGGCCGGCTCTCCGCCATTTTTTTCATGCCATTTTTATCTTCATCTCATTCTTCCTTGAAACAATATATTCCAAATATTGATGCGTTAACCTATGTATCTATCTAAACCGTCTGTAAGATTTTTAAAACGTGCTAATGTTTGCTCTTTGCTAAATGCAGATTCTGAATAAATGCTAAATATTTTCGATATTAATTTCTCTTTAATTAATATCGAAAAATTAGTAACTGTAATTTCTGAATTTTCTTTTAGCTCTAAGTATTCAAGAATTTTCTGATCTAGCAATTTATTTAATTCATTTTTTGATCTGTTATTTTCTAGTACATCAATACATTTTCCATCCTTATTAAACCTACAAGGCTTGCAAATATCATCTTCTTCAATGCTTAGAACAAGATTAGCCTGCTTATTTCTTAAAATATTGTTTCCTATTCTATAAAAATCATGACCATATTTCTCATCTGGCTTAAATTCATCAATTCCAGAACCGTATAATTTAATTATATCTAAAAAATGGTGGGGTTTGATTTTCATAAACTAATATTAACGTAGAATAACCACAAAACCAAAAAACGGAAAATCATTAGAAATTAGATCTGTTTTTTATATTTTTCTCAATAAAATCCTTTATAAGCTCAACTATCCCCCGTTTAAGCTTCGGGGAACTTTTAGCCACGTCAACCGCCATTTCATAAATCTCCTCATTGGTTACAGAAAGCCACTTTTTATTAAATAAAAGGAAAACCAACAAACTCGTAACAGCAATCCTCTTGTTCCCATTAAGAAAAGGGTGATTTTTAATCATTAAATAAAACAAAATAGAAGCCTTATCAATCAAACTAGGGTAAAGCTCTTTTTTGGCATATGTTTGAAATGCTGTAGCCAGACAGCTCTCGAGTTTACCGGGATAACGAGTGCCGAAATCAGGAATCGGCTCATCCCAACCCATCTGTTCTTTAGCGAGCCGATGAGCAATTCGTTCAACCTCTTCGACAGTAATCTGTTTCATCATTCCTTTCCTAATTTTTTCAAAGCGGGCTTAAATTCTTTAATTACTTTATCAACTGCCCGCTTTACCTCTTTTTCTTCTTTGGGTGTTATTTTCTTAAAAATACCGCCCAAAGAATCTCTATCCACTACATAATTACGGCCAATTTTTTTAGCCTTAATTTTTCCGGAACGAATTCTTTTAAAAACACCTATTCGACTAATACCTAAAATTTCGGCGGCTTCGGATGTTGATATTAACTCTGATTTATTTTGCATGTTAACCTCTTTATTCTAAATTAACATATGTTAACCGACGCGTCAATGGTTAACGTAAAATATTATCATATTACTTGGAATATAAGAGTACTTTGCATGGTAATAAATGTCAAAATACAGTGCGAATAAAAAAAGAAAAATTACCAATGATTTAAAACAAAATTATTTCGAATCGTTTAGATATTTTTTAAGCTCTTCAAAACCATAAGAATTTTCTACTATATTTTTTATATAGTCAGTGTCTATCGATCCGTTCTTCCACGGCATTGGTATTGTCATCTTTTTTAATTTTAGAAGATTTAGTTTCCGATAATAATTATATCTCCACTGATGATTTCTTATCATTACTGCAATATAGAATAATAAATAAGGATCGTATTCTCCTCTTAATACCAATACTGCATTATCTCCGCTAGTAAGAAAATAATCGAACTGGAAAAATGTCTCACCAACACTACCATTCAAAGCAACAGTTAAACATTTCCCTTGAAAGTTCGGCTCGGCATCAACAAAATTAGACACCCCATTATTAAGTGATGAGGTTGTAACATATGCGGTTTCACCTATCTCCAATGCATTCTGTGGTAATGCTGTTTTTTTCTCAACCAAGCAAAGACCATCGTCACTTTCACCTTTAACGTAAACTAAATGCACTAGCGTCATCTTTGGTCTAGACTTCATTGAATGCCTTCTCCACTCTCTCGTTTTTATAAGATAACTTAACGATTCCTTTATAGAGCTGTCAAGTTGCTTCTCTATCTCTTCTAGTTTTGGAATTTTACTATCAATGTAAATCTCTGGAACTAATTCAAAATTTTTATCGTTTTTATCTAATTTGCATATTTTTTTGAATTCGGCAATATCATCAAATCTTAAATTTTGATTAATTAAGAAAGCTTTCAGTTCATCTTGAATTTCTTTTAGCTGATTTCTTTCTTTTTTATCTTTTATTCTCTTTCCCTTCTTCTTCCTAAATCCATCCGTTATAGCTCTAGCAAAATAAACGTTTTGATTATCAAAATCATGAGGAATACCTTTCTTAATAAATATACCTACAGTACCAACGCTAACAGGATAAAAAAGATCTTCCGGAAAAGTTATCACAGAAAGTAATGTATTGAGCTTTAACAGCTCCTCTCTCCAAGCTTTACCGCCACCACCTTCTACCATTACCGAAATAGGAACGATAGCAAAAAGATATCCTCCATCCTGCATTTGAGATAAAGCATAATCAACAAATTTTCTTTCCTTTTGGTCTTCTTTCTTCAGTGCAAAGGGTGGATTCATCAAAACTTTAGTAACAACTGGTTTTCTGATAATAAAATTACCTACTTTTTTCTTAAATTCACCCGTTAAATCCCCATCCTTTGTTATTTGTTCTATATTCTTTTGAAAACAATCCCCCTCACTCATGTTATTTCTTCCGTCACCTCTAAAAATCATATTTACAAGAGCCAAAGCAACAACTTCATCGTCCTGTTCTATGCCAAAAAGATTATAATTCTTAAATTTTTCAATCTGTTCCTTCCGGGAATTTTTTTTGACATAATCAAAGGCGGAGACTAAGAAACCACCCGTTCCACAAGTTGGATCGAGAATATAATCATTATATCTAATACTAAGAACATCAACTGAAAACTCTGTAATATGTCTTGGTGTTAAAACAATTCCAATTTCCTTAGCACCATTACCATATTTTAAAAACTTCTCATAGAACTCACCTAGGACATCCTTTCCTGAAGCCATTGCATTCTTTATGTCTAGAGTCGCAAGCTCTTTTAATGTTTCGATGATTGCCGTTCGATATTTTACATGATTTTCTGTACTTGGGGGAAGTTCAAGTTTTAAAAAATTATAGAAGTTATCTTTATCAACTTCTCTAAGCTTTTTCTTTATTAATGCATTAACACTTTCTACAAGAGTAGTAGTATCGTCTTCCTTCAAATTAATTTCTTGATTTAGAGAAAGAGATAATATAAGACCAGCAATAAATCGAGCTCTTTTATTTTTATTTATTCCTGCATTATGTAGAGTCTCATTTACATACAAAGCCGCACTTATGTATTTTTCTTCAGGTAAATCTGGTAAATCTGACCATTCAAATATGTCATGATTTAATATGTATTGAATCTGAGCCTTAGAGAGCAATATATTTTTTGTTTTCCCGTTAAATAATACTTCTTGCCATTTTTCATCCTTCAAATATTGATTCTTAACAATATATCCATCCGTATCGTTACCAGCAACACCAGAAATTAAAACACATTTTATTTTGTTACTTTTATTAAGTTTGTCAGCATATTGGTTCTTAGCTTCTTCAATTGCTTGATTGATATCCTTTTTATCTCTTTTACTCTCAATCACCCAATATTCTACCGCATTTAATTTAACTATTGCCTCCGGCATATCCCTATTAAGCACTTTTTTAATTTCTAGGTTATATAATGCTTCATTTTGCTTATAAACTTCTCCGTCAATAACCCTCGCCGGATTTTTGACTACCCAACCCAGTTTCTCTAGTTCTTCCTTGATATAAGTATAAGCATCTACTTCGCTATTTTTAGGTTTATTAGAATGCATCAATTTTCACCAAATATTATAAAAATTATAACATTTTTCAATAAACCATGGAAGTTCTACCTAATAATAATGCCCACATCTTGAAAAGACGTTTAGAAAACAGGTGTTTTGAAAGCGGTTCTAATTTCTTATTAGAACAAGAACCTGCTAAGTCGAGCAGAAAGAGTGTTAACATCTTGGAGTAAGACCGCCTTTGGCGTTCAGGTTCTAAAGCTTGAAAAATACCCGTTTTTAGTCTTTTCAAGGCAGTGGGCGATTTTGCGCAACTTTCTAAAAAGTGGCACGAATTAAACTTTGTTCCTTCGGTTATGAAAGAACAAATCGATTATCTAAGAAATAAAAAAACTGACAAAATTTTGTCAGTGTAAAGTGTGAAATAATAAATTAGAATTACTGGCTTGGCCAGATAAAATAATAGTCTGTTGTTTTTGTTCCTTTTGCTTCTGTCTCGGTCATCTTCCAACCATCAGGATTGAATGTACTTATACACCTAAAGACAATATTGCCATTAGAATTGTAGTGGAATTCCTCTACTTTGAACTGCCCTTTTGAATTATTATTATTTGGCAACAAGCGTGCCTCTGCGATTAATTCCTTAGAGGTTCTATTGACTGTACGCGCACCCTTTGCAATAAAATCATGCTTCGAATCATACACAAAAACACTCGCAAAGTTAGTAAACTCGTAACAAATATCTATATAACTCGAGAAATCACTGACAAAATATTTAAATGCCGCATACTGAAAGGGTCCTTTCTCTTTATAAAACGGTGGCACTTTATTGGGATCAAGTGGAAAAACTTCTGAGTAATTAGCTTCACTGGCCATTTCTTCACTTAGGGCAAGATCTTCATCTGTCCAAATTGGTGTATCCAGCTGATCTATAATCTCTTCTGTATCTTCAATGTCTTTTAAATCATTATGGCTAGATTGGCCCATCCGTTCTTTTTCTTCAACAGTAAGCGTGTGTCCTTGTGGCTGCTTAGCACATCCTATTAAAGTAGCAATTAAAATAGATATAAGGATGGTGATTATCGTCATCTTTATTGTTACCAACTTCATGATTTATCACCTCGATTCCAATTTTGTAAAACAAGCTCAGGATAAATAATTATTATTAACAAACTACTTGGTTTGAATAATTATATTTCTCTACTAGCTTCTTCACAGGATATGAAGCAAGCAATAATGCAAGTGCAGCATGATCTCTATTACAATATTCAACATGCCATAAGTCTTTTAATGAACCAGCAACGGATCTATACTCCCAACATTCATTTATAGCAATTCCGTTCTTAACGTCTCCTAAATATTCTTTATCAAGATGTACCTCAAAGCACCTGTCATTATCTTCGGTATCGATTTTTTCATGAAATTCCATGAAATCGATTACTTTCTCTAAAAGATATATTTCAAGCATGATGCTTTCAACGAGTTCATCTATGGTATCAAAATTTTCGTCAGGACCTATTGGGCAATCTCTTATATATGTACTTGTTCCAAGGCTACATTTACCTGTGTTTTTATTATAATCAAGCCTAAATTGAGGCAAACCATTAGTCCCAAATACGGATAGTTCTGCATATTCATTGTATTTTTGATTATTATCTTTTTTGACAGGCTTAACCTGTCCTTTCATGCCGAATCTCATAATAGCTCTCTCTTCCACTAGCTTTACCCCCATTCAATAATTTCAATAGTGATTACTGACCTGTTTGAAATCTTTTGATGTTTGTTTGAATATGAACTAATTGAATAATTCCGCCTAATATCAAGACTAGCTGAGCAACTGAAACTTCTAATTTTTGCGGGAATAGTCCGAAAAATATACAAGTAATAAATGCGATAATTCCGCAAACAGCTAAAATCCCTGCATATCCTGTTATGGTAATAAAAGCGTAAAATGAGTTAGCTATATCACCTTTTCTCCAAAAACCATTAATAAGTCTGAGTCTATATAGGCGATAAATAAAACTACTATTGATATCCATATAATTAATTCTCCGGCATTGAGAATTATAGACATAATGCACACCCCCTTTGTTTTCAAAAAGCGAATTAAGATAGTATATCCCAATAACGGAAACAATGTCAATCCAATAAAAAAACCGCGATACTAAAACGCGGTTTTAGCTTACTCTTATATTCAGATTTTACTGGTAGTAACGTCCAATATAATGATAAACAATTAAGCATATAATAATTACTAAAATACCGACTGATATCAAAACATAAATTGAAAGCTTATTATATTTCTCAAGAGCTGACTGTAAAACCTTTTTTTATCCAGTTTATCAACACTTGGCAAAGAATTATCGCGGACTACGGATAAGAAAAAATCGTTTTTCTGTGCGCGAGGACAACGATTTGATAATTCTTTTATCAAAATAATAAACTGACTTTGATCAATTGAACTAGCAGGTATAGCTATAATTTTCTGTCCAGTATGATTGTAAACATTCAAATAACATAGAAGTTGTGTAATAAAGCCCCAAATCGCATAGATTGGAGCAAAAGAAAACTCAAGTTCAATCTTGCTTATATCGTTTAATTGTATTCTTCTAGTTCCTATAAGTGTATCATTAAAAGATGGGGTATATATTAACTCGGCGTCCGCAATAACAATTTTTGTTCTTACCGCTAAGAAAAAGGTTAGTATAGCCAGAATCCAAGATATAACAACTATTACAAATCCAATAGTATTTCCAACTAAATCAGAGTTAACACCTGGTAATGTTGTATAAGTTATAAAAAATGCCCAAACTATAAGAAAAAAGGTTAACAATTTAAGCTTCGGTGCTGCCCCAATAACCAAGTAATTATTACTCATATAATAGAAAAATTATCAATGTAATAATTACATAAATGTATAATTTTTGCAAATAAAAAAACCGCGTCTTCGCGGTTTTTTCGATTCTGACTTTTAAGTACAGAATTCCCGGCACTGGCCTACTCTCCCAGGACCTTCCGATCCAAGTACCATCGGCTCTAATGGGCTTAACTT
>Ga0100393_10001122_pt1 | contig 27635 bp, 18 predicted proteins | sample CryGeymeta201517_FD_81546 | JGI IMG/M metagenome (GOLD analysis project Ga0100393, IMG submission 81546) | Groundwater microbial communities from Crystal Geyser aquifers in Utah, USA - Crystal Geyser metaG 2015-17 | ecosystem: Environmental > Aquatic > Deep subsurface > Groundwater | place... | reverse complement strand
GACTCCGCTTGAGATGGCGTCACGTCTGGCTGAAAAAAAGGCGAGGACGGTCGCGGAGAAAAACCCGGGCATGTTTGTGTTGGGCGCCGACCAAGTGGTTTTCATCGATGACACGATCTACGGAAAGCCCGGAACGGTCGATGGCGCCATCGAACAACTTGGGGAACTACAAGGCAAAACGCATACTCTTCTGAGCACGCTCGCCTTGGTATATCCAGACGGTCGGGTCGACACCGAGGCGGTCTACACGTTCATGACGATGCGTTCGTTCAGCGTCGAGTCGCTTACCGCTTACGTCGAATTGGACCAACCTTTAGATTGCGCAGGCGCGTACAAGATTGAGGAACATGGCGTTCGGCTTTTTTCCAAAATGGACGGCGATGACTACACAAATATCATTGGTTTGCCACTCACCCGAGTGGTCGATCTCTTTGAGCGCGCGGGGTTGATGTGATGAGTGCTCTGGAACGCTATCGAGAGATCGTCGACGATTTTGACGCGCTGATGGACGCGCTGGAACGGCCATTGCCAACCACCGGCTGGGTCAACACGCTCAAGACGGACCCGGAAACGCTCTTTAAGGGTTTCGAGGCCGCAGGAGTTGAATACTCAAGGCTGAATTGGAAGCCCGACGGTTTCCGCCTTGAAGGGGCGCATGCCAACAATCCTGGCCGTCGAATTGAGTTCTTGTTGGGTCATATGCAGATCCAAGAAGAGGCAGCGATGCTGCCGATGTATTTCATGGAGCCAAAATCGGGCGATAGAATCGTGGATATGTGTGCGGCTCCGGGGAACAAAACGGCGCAGATTGCGGTGGCGCTGAAAAACCGCGGGACGGTGATCGCCAACGACCGTCGCGTCGCCCGAATGCGGGCGATTCGCAACACCTCGGATCGCCTGGGCCTGCTGAATTTGGTGATGACCAACTGCGACGCCGCCAATTTCCCGACGCCGACCGAGCGTTACGATGCAGTGCTCGCCGATGTGCCGTGCTCGTGTCAGGGCACGTCCAGAAAGAATCCTGACGCGCTCTACGAAACGCCGGCCGACGTTCTGCATGCATTGGTCAGGTCGCAGCGCGCCATCCTTGAGCGCGCCTTCCGCATCTGTAAGCCAGGCGGCAGGGTGATTTACGCGACCTGTACTTACGCGCCTGAGGAAAACGAAGCCGTGATCGACGACGCCATCGCGCGCTTGCCGTTCGAGCCTGAGTGGATTTCCTGCAAGATCGACGGGGTCGTGTCGTCCCCTGGACTCGAGTCGTGGGAGGGGCGCCAGTATTCATCGGGAATGCAGAATGCGATGCGGGTTTGGCCACACCAGAACGATACCGGCGGCTTTTTTGTAGCAGCTTGGAACAAGCCGGAGAGATGGTGATGGAAAGAGGAATCATTGAGTTTGAATTCGAGGATATGAACGAGTCCGTCGCCGTGATCGCGAGGTGGTTCGGCATCCCGTTGGATTTCTTCGACGACTACCGGTTGGTGCGCACCAATACTAAGGGTCTGCATATCGTGAATGCGGATATTCAGGTCGAGAACAAGCCCAAAGCCGAGTCGATTGGGTTGCCTTTTTTGCATACCAATATGGCGGTCTGGAAGTTAACCCAGCCCGCGAGCTTGTTCCTTGGTCCGCATTGCACTCGAAACCTCATCCTGCTCGATCGCGCGCAGGCCTGCGATTATCTGGCGCGAAACCCAGTGACGCTCACCGAAGACAACCTGCACGAGTGTGATGGTCCCGGCTACGTTATGGTACGATTTGGTGCGATGACTCTGGGCCTCGCGTTTCGACATCGCGACGATCCGATGGAACTTCAAAGCATGGTGCCCAAGGCTTGGGCGACCGCGGATGGCGTAGATCCGTTCTGAGGCAAATGTGACCGACGAGACACCCGAACATGTGGACACCCGGTTTGCCTTCGTAAAGGAGTTAGGGCGAGGGGTCCTTGGCGAGGCCTATGAGGTCATCGACGAAGTCCGCATGGAGCATGTGGTTCTCAAGGTTTTCTTGCGCTCGCGACCACGGAATATTCAACAGTTCCGACTCGACTTTCAGGCACTCACTCGCCTGAACCACGTGAATCTGGCGCGTTTTCATCATCTCGTGGATCCGGTCAGCGAAACGCATGAAAACCTGCAAATTAAGATCGGCGAGCAGGGGTTGGCGATCACCGAGGAGTTCGTCGACGGTTACGACCTCCTGAGTTTCCTACGCCTGCCGCCGACTCCCGAAGAAATTGATCGTCTGGACTCTCGCCGGCACACGACGGGAGACGTACCAAGTGTTGAAATTCCCAGCGGTGAGGTCACGCCCGATCCGCTTTCGCTGGTGTTGACTGAAGACGGTTTGCCGCAGGACGAATACGCAGAATACGGGATCCTCAGCATCCAAAATCAAGACTCGACGCCAACCATGGAAATTCCGAGGGATACCCTCGAAGCGGAATCGGTGGTCGAGGAATTCACGCGAGAATCAGAAGCCGAACAGGTTCTTGATTTGGTTTTGATGCGCCTTGAGAAGCTCGTCCCGCAGATTATTGCTGGCTTGGAGCACCTGCACCGCTTTCATAAGGTCCATGCGAGCCTGCGGCCGTCGAATATCCGCGTGACCCGTTCGGGGGTTGTGAAGCTGACGGATTATGGCGTCGTTCAGCATTTGGTGTACGCGACGGGCAAGGAATCCGAAAAGGCGATTCCGCTGGTGCTTACGCCCGAGAATATTCCTTTTCTTGCCCCCGAGGTCGCCAAGGGAGCGGTCGGTGCCGCGAGTGATTCGTACGCGTTGGGTTGCGTTTTGTTTGAGGCCATTGCGGGGCAATCGCCCTATGAACGCATGGAATGGACTGAAGGTGACCGTCCTACTCTGGCGCCACCACCGCTTGCAGACTGTGTGCGAGACTGCCCGGCGTCGTGGGCAAGTGTGGTCGACGGACTGCTTTCTCGCCAACCTGAAGAACGTCCCACCTTGCACCACGTACTCGAGGTCGTCAGTGGCGACGAAGCGCGTCCGGTTTTGCTGCCTGCGACCATTGTTGAAGAGCCCAGCTCGTTTGTGGGGCGTCGAGAGGTGCTGGAGCGAATCAAGGCTGACGCTCTTCAGACCGCTTCCGACCACACGATGCGATACGTTCAGCTCGAAGGGGAGGTCGGTGTTGGGAAATCGAACCTGCTTCGTGCATTGGGGCATTGGCTGGGACGTCGAGGTTGGGTGATTTTGAAGGGGCGTTTTTTTGACCCTGAACGCCGGCCATTTCAGGGGTGGGATGGCGTCGTAGAGTCGATTCGGACCTTGCTTGAGAGCCTTCCCCCAGTGGTTTACGACACGCTGCGTGACGACATCGACGCCGCGAGCTGCATGTTTCCCCAGCTGGGCGGCCAGGCGCTCGGAGAAGACGCGCCAGGGCGGTTGTCGGCGATTACCGGCCTGCGCAATATCCTTGAGCGGTTGGGCGAGGAACGTCCCATACTCTTGATTCTTCACGACCTGCAGTGGTCGAGTTGGGACAGTGCATCACTGCTTCTGGAGCTGCTTGCTCAGAGTAACCTTCGATGTCTGATCGTTGGGACATGGCAACATCAATCGCGGGGCGCACCTGACCATCTTCTGCGCAGTGACTTGACCCTTACGCTCTTTCACGCAAACCGTGTCGCAGCGCGAGGATATGACGCGCGTGAGGCCGAGGATTTTGCACGAATTTCGGGTGCGTTGATCAAGCCAAGTCAGGCGCAGGCAGTGCTTAACCGCACTTACCTGAACCCACTTTTGTTGCGGGAACTCAGTCACGAGTCGACCGATATCAACGTCGCCCTTGAGTCGCTCATGGACGAATGTGGCGATGAACACCCGTCCACGGCGTCTTTGCTTCGGCTGATTTATTCCAAGCGGATGGCTGATATCTCGATGCCGGAGCGGGCGATCTTGGATATTCTCGCCGTGGCTTCGGCGCCGCTGGCTGATGAAACGCTGAGCCGCGTGGTCGAGCAGGAGGTTTCATCGAAGGTGATTCCGACTCAGGGGAATGTGTCGGCGATCGAAGAGTCGCTGACTCACCTTCAAAAGTTGCGGCTGGTTCGTGCCGTTGGGACCGAATCATTCGTGCTGAGCCAGGTGCCGATTCGGCAGCTTGTTCTGGACAGTCTGGAAGATCGTACACGGGCCAGAATGGCCGGTCGTATTGCCGAAGAGCTTCGACACCATTCAAAGACGACTCCCGACGAACTCTTCATGTACCGCCGTGAATCGGGCCGTGTGGCGGATGCCGTGGACGCGGCTGTCGAGGCCGCAGAAACGGCGGAAACCCGTTACGCGTACCATCGCGCCGCGAGTATCTGGCGGTGGTTGCTCGAAAACGAAGACAGCATTCCAGATTGGGCGATGATTCGGCCGACCGAGGAGTTGGCTCGGGTTGAACAACTTGCTGGCCGCCACGAGATGGCCGCAGAACTCTATCGAGACTGCGTTCAGGGCGAGAAATCGTCGGTTGAGCGTGCGCGGATTAGGCTTCGTGAGACCCATGTCTGGTTGCAGGCCTCAAAGCTCGACAACGCCCTGGAATCCCTGAAATTGGCGTTTCAAGATTTGGGAATGACCTACGAGACAGGCGCTTTCACTCGGGTCGGGTTGATGCCGCATCGGTTGTTTCAGGGATCGGCGTTTGGCGTTTTGCCAGGGATGAAAGCACCCGTCCCAGGCAGCGCGACCGAAGAGGTTCGTGCGCAAGCCGAGATCCTCTATTTTGCTGTGGATTGGAACGTCTGGTTTGACCCACGACAGGGTGAGTTGCTTGAGTCGCGCTTGGGTAAGCTCGCCGAGGACTCCGGCGACGCGTTGTTGTTGGGAATGTCTCGGTTAAAGGCTGCGGAATTTCACGCAGCTGGAGGTATTCCCATCCACAAAGAACGCTGTTTGGAGTGGATCGCGGACGCCAAAGCTTTTTTTGCTGCCGCCGATGAAACCGAATGGGTGGCTCAGGCGTTCGTGCACGAGGGCCTGGTTCGCATGTGGTACGACGATTTTGGTCTGGCCCTCAAGGCGTTCGACTTGGCCGAGGAATTGGGCGACGAAATCGAAACCCACGACGCGTATGACCATCGTCGAGTGCTCTATCTGAGGGGCTGGACGAATATCCGGCGAGGCGAGCTTTTTGCCGCCGAATATGAAGCCCGTCGTATTCTGCATACCTATCGAAACGACGGAGTGGGGCGGGTGTTCGCCTATCGCCTGCTCGCCGAGCTTGCGCTGCTTAGGGGCGAAACCGATCGAGCAGAACGTGTCATCGACGGCCTGGTTCAGGCCACGAATGGAGCCAGCGGCACCAAAGTTCAGGTCGAAGTCCAACGTCTGCAGGGCCGACTTGAGATCGCGCGCGGCAGGCCCGAGGTCGCCGTGGGTCAATTCGACGTGATCGAGGCTTCCGATGAGGGCGAGATTTGGAATTCCTACGAACCCACCCGACTGATGCTGCAGCTTGCGCTGGGACAATCGCTTGCGGCGCTCGCAACACGCCAGAAATATTTGAACGAGAGTCTGCTCGACGAAACCCTCGTACGGCTCAAAAAGGTCGGCTCTCGATTGGAAAAATTGGCGGGTCACGCTGAGCCGCGACTGGTCAGCGAAATTTTTAGACTGCTGGCTAGAACCGAGCTGCTTCAGGGACAATTCAAGCGGGCCTTGAAGTACGCGGATAAGGCCATCAATGCGGTTGGTGCAGGCACGGATCCACTGACCGCTGCGCGTTGTGCCGAAGCCCGAGGAAATGTCCTGCAACGCTTGGATAAAACAGAAGCCAAGACGAGTGTGGAACAAGCTTGGGCGATCTATGGTTTGCAGAAGGCGTCGTACCCGTTGGTGTTGGAAGGATGGCCTGTGCCTAAACCGATCTCAGCACTCAAAGACGATTGATGGAAACCTTCGCGATGAGCAGGAGTCGATAGAGCATGCAAAAGAAGACACTCCTGCTTTTTGGTTTTTTGCTGATCTCGATCGCAGCGGTCGCACAGGAACGCTTGGACGGCTCAAATGTGCTGCATGAGTTCTTCACAGGCAGGCTTTCAGCGGGTGGGAAGGCCGGTGGTGACGCCAAGCCTCCCGAAATAGTGCCTGTCGCTCAAGCCACATCTCCGCCTCCTTTAACGTCAGAAGCTGGCGCTGGAGAACTCGTATACACGCCCGATGGTCCGCTGTCTGACGGTCGGTTAAAGGAGCCATATGGTGACCTGAGCCCATTCGGCGGGCCGAACACGCTCGATGAAAACACCGACCGGGTGGATTCGCTGACCTACTTTTCAAATTTCGATCCCAGCGTGATTCCGTACAAACGGGTCGTTTCGCAGAATTCGGTTTTTGTGGACGAAAAAGGCGATTATGTCGTTCGTCGCATTGGCAATCCTCGTCCGCTGACGCAAGAACGTGAATTGCCTGAAAATGCTCAGGTTTTCTGGGGGACATTTCTGCTTCAGATGGATTCCAACCGGATGCAGCCCATCGCAAGCGTGGCGCCAAATCAACAGATATTGGACGTTCAGACCGAGCCTGCAGTGAACGCGCAGTTTTTTGTGGATGACGCGGGCAACTTCATGGTGCGCGCGCAACATTCTGGGCCCCTGCGCCTGAACATGAAGGTTGCGGTGCCCAGCACGTACTTTACTGGCGAGTTCGGGCCGACTTCGTGGGCTGAAATCGATGCATTCGGCTCTGAACCACTCGACCCCATCATTCAGGCGTCGGCTGAGCGTGTGTTGGCCCGCATTGGTCTTGGGCGAAATCAGGCTCCTGAAGACGTCTTGGTGGAGCTCATTTCTTATTTTCGCAATTTTGAAGGCCGGCCGTTTCCTGAAGATCAACGGGGCGATGATTTGTATTTCAGCATCGCCACCCAACAAATTGGCGTATGTCGGCACCGCAGTCTGGCATTCATGATCACCGCGCTATCATTGGGAATACCCACCCAATACGTCTACAACGAGGCCCATGCATTTGTTGAGGTCTTGTGGCCAAGGATTGGGTGGCGTCGGGTCGATCTTGGCGGCGCTGCCAATGAGTTAAACGCCGCAAGCACGCAGGATAAAACCGTGCATTCTCCTCCGGATTCATTGCCTCGCCCCGAGCGATTTGTGCAAGATCAGGAACGCATGGTTTCGAATGGGTTGAAACCAGAGGGGCCTGGGCAGAATTCAGGCGAGGGCAACCCGACTGGCGCTCAGGGGGGCACCAATGGTGGGGCAAATTCAACGACTTCAAATGCGTCGACCGAGCCCGAAGAGGATCGTCGCATCGTGCCGGCTCTGGTTCTGCTTTCGGTAGAGCCCGAGGTTCATCGTGGCAAGGGGCTCGAAGTGCGAGGGCGTTTGAGCGCGAGAGGAGAGGGCCTTGAGGGGCGAAGGGTGTCCGTCCATTTGGCGCCACCGGGAACCCAGTCTGGCTCCAGAGCCACCATCCTTGGCGAATTCGTCACCGGCCCCGGCGGCCTCATCCAAGGTTCGATCGAGGTGCCAGCCAACCAACCCGTAGGTCGTTGGTCGCTCTTCCTGGTTTTCTCGGGCGACGAGACCTACGCCCCTAGTTTTGCGGAGTAAGGGCGTCGAAAAACGGGCCGTCCTCTTCGGCGCTGCGCCAACAAAGTGTGGTTGTTGAGCGGAACTTGGTGTAATACAAGCGGAAGCCATTGCATCGGAGGGGGGACCCTTGTCGCGCGACCTCAATACACTATTAGGAACTACGCTAGCGGGGCGATTTGAGCTGCGTCGTGTATTAGGTCAGGGCGGCTACGGTGCGGTCTTTGAGGCCGAACAGATCTCGATGGGACGGCGTTGTGCGGTCAAGGTGCTGGCGCCTCGTGACGGCGTCGATCACAAGAATACTGCACGTTTCGAGATGGAGGCGCGCGCCACTTCGAAGCTGTCTCACCCAAATACCATCACGATTTTTGATTATGGCGAGGACGCCGAAGCCGAGGTGTTCTTCATCGCCATGGAGTTCGTAGAAGGCGAGGACCTCTCTACGATTTTGGGGGCGGGCCCGCTGGCAGTGAAAGACGCCCTGCATATTCTGGGGCAGGCGGCGGCAAGCTTGGATGACGCGCATGCCCACGGCATCATCCATCGTGATGTGAAGCCGCAGAATATCATGATCTGTCCGCGCACAGGCGATGCGCTCTACCTGAAGATGATTGATTTTGGGATCGCCAAGGCATTGGGGAAGGCAGACCTGACCCCCAGCACCGCGCTCACGATCACGGGGACGATCGTTGGAACTCCTCAGTACATGTCGCCTGAACAGGTGCGTGACATCGCGCTCGATGGTCGAAGCGACCAGTATTCTTTGGCGATCTGCGCGTACACGATGTTATGTGGGCGTCCCCCTTTCCTTGGCACCTCGCCGATCGATATCGCCACAAAACACCTGACTGATATTCCTCTTCCGGTGTCGGTGTTGCAGCCCACCCTCGATTTGCCTCCACGTTTCGACGACGCGCTGCTTAAGGCGTTGTCCAAAGAACCCGAGAATCGCTACGCCACCTGCGTGGAGTTTGTTGCGGCGTTGAATGCGCAAGCCGTCGACGCTCCATCGGCTCGCGGTGAAATGGTGACGCAGAAAGCTGGTCAGATCACACCAGAACTGACGACTGAGCCAATGTCCGAAGGGCCTGCCACCGAGACCGTGCAGGCCATGCCGACGGATCAGATTCCGGACACGCAGCCCAAGGCGCAGGTACCGAGTGAGCTTCCTGACGAACCTGGCCACACACGTGCCCTCGTCGGAGCGAACATGGTGGAACCCTTGGCCTCGACGCCAAGTCCCCTGACCATGGAACTGGAAGACCACGTTCATGAAGTCGTGGATTCGGCGCAGTCGAAGGCCGACGGTCGCAGAAGTGGCGTCTGGATTGGTGTTTTTGCGGTGGGCATTGCGGTCGCAGTGTCTTTTTTCGTGATCTTCGGCAGCACAGATTCGGATCCCGCTCCGGGAGCGACACTCGAGCCTGTCGAGCATCCCCCCACTTCGACAGATCCTATTTCCGCGAAGGCCCTGCCAGGCGAGAACACGATGCCTGGTGTCGCTGGCCAAGAAACTGAGATGGTCGCTATCCCCGAAACGGTTGAAGTCGTCGAATCGCCTGTGCTGTCGCCGGTCGAAACCCCAAGCCTCGCAGAAAATTCTGATTCGTTACCTCCACAGGAAAAGCCCATCGTGGAGTCTGGCACCACAATTAATGCGGATTCTAAACCGCAGCCCGACCCGGTGGACGTTCGGGTTTCAGTTACGATCCGCCCATGGGGAACGCTTTATATCGACGGTCGCCCAAGTGGCGAATCTTCCAGACAGGTCATCAAAGTCCCTGAAGGTCGCCACACTTTCGAGTTGCGTCAGGACAATAAGTCTAAGGTGCAAAAGGTGTTGGAGGTCTCGAGGGGGCAGAACACCACCGTGAATTTGGTGGCTGAGCACTGATCGTCGCGTCAGGAGTGGTTGACGCCCCTGCCGACGAGTCTACAATGGTGCATTCGTATTCCCGTGTGATTTCAGGCCGCAAATGCGGCATCCCCCCGAACGAGCGGTCTTTTCATGACGGACGTGGACGGCATTCAAGAAGGTGCGAGCGAGCAACCGGTAAACCTTGAGCTCGTGGACTTGAGTAAGGTCAAAGCGAAACTCGAAGATCTTGTTGGGGGAGGCCATCTTGATCACGGCGTGACTCTGCTCGAACAGATTTCACGTTGGCCAGATTCGACGCGATACCTTGAGGATAACCTCTGGCTCTACACGAAGATCGGCGACCTGAATCGTGCGATTGACCGCGACGATGATGCGATGACCGCATACGCACGCGGTTTCGAGCTGGACCCTCGAAATCTGAATGTCCTGAAGCCCTACTCAGAGCTCTTATTTCACCATAATCGCAACGAAGACGGCCTCAAGGTCGTTCAGTCGTTGCTCTTGCATCACAAGCGTCAGCTCGGCAAGAGCGAGATCATCGCCATTTATCGCCAGCTTGGGACGTTTTATGAAGGCATGGGGGTTTTCGGCAAGGCACAGGCCTCGTTCGAAAAAGCCCTTGAACAGCAGCCCGATGACACGGTTTCCTTGAGCGGCCTGCTTCGAGTGATCTCTCAAAGCGGCGAGCCTCTCGACGTGGTCCGAGTCCGGCAGAAGCTGATTCGTTCGCTGACCGATCCAAAGGCGCGTTCTCAGGCATTGGTGGCCTTGGGCGACGATTGGGCAGAATCCTTTAACGATCCAGGCCGCGCGCTCGACGTGTATGAACAGGCCGTGATCGAGTGGCACGAAAACAAGAAAGCCGTGGAACGGCTGGCGCGGGTCGGGGCCGAGATCGGCGATTGGCGTCGTGTTTCGCGCGCCTATTTCACCTTGAGTCAGCTTGCCGCTGATCCCAAAGAACAAGCTGAGTGGATCATTCGTTCATCGCAGGTTGCCCGCGACGAATTGTGGGAGGCCGACAAGGCGCTCACCGGGTATCGCCGCGCACTTGAACTGGATCCGACTCGTCTGGATGCCTTTAAGGCCGTGACTTCGATCCTGGTTGACGGCAAAAACTGGGAAGGGCTTGAGACCGCCTATCTGCAATTGATCGCGGCAAACGTCGAAGCTGGCGATGCGGATCCCAAATTGCTTTTTGTGCTTTGGCAGAAACTTGGCGAGCTTTATCGGAATCATTTGGACCGCGTCACCGATGCGATTTTTGCTTTCGAACAGGCCATTGGTTTTCAGCCCAGTTCAATGGAACTGCATGAGACGATCGCCGAGATCGCCGAGAAATCGCCGGACCATTTGCCTTACGCAATCACGCATTTGCGGGCAATTTACGAGCATGACCACTCACGACTTGAGACTTTGGATCGGCTGGGTCGAAACCTTTTGCGCATGAAAAATGCCGATGCTGCGTGGTGTGTTTTCCGCGCACTGCGTGCACGAGGTGCGGAACTCGACGAAAAGGCCGAGCAGTTCGTAGAGCGTTTCAACACCTCGTTATTCCGACCGATTTCGCGACCTTTCACACCTGATATTCTGAATAATCACGTGTTTTCTCGTGATTTGGATGCCGGTCTTACAGATTTGTTCAGAATCTTGAAGCCAGCTCTTGAGGAATGGACGGGTGAATCGACGTCAAAATATGGGTTGAAGCGAAATAATCGTGTGAAGATCGATGAACCTCTGGCCTTCAATCGGGTCTACAAGAGCATCGGCGCCACCCTTGGTTATCGCGAAATGCCTGACCTTTGGCACAAAAATGATCAAGCGGGCCTGATCAACGGCGCGTTGATTCCTGAAGGAATGATCGCCGGCGATGAAATCTTGGGAAGCGGGCGAGAAGAATACACCGCATTCGTGGTCGGAAAGCAGCTCTTCCTCTTCCTGGCTCCCTTTTACTTGGCTGCGATTCGCCCGCTTGGGGACTTGCAGGTCTTCATGATCCTCGCGGCAGCCGCGGTCCGCCCTGACGTCCAGGTCGACATGACCAAGGACATGGAAGCGGTGCTTAAACACATCAAAAAGAAGATCAGGGGCACCCAATTCGATCAGTTGAAAGCTGCCATCGACAAGGTCTCGCAACGCGAATCTGATATTGGGAAATGGCTAGAAGGGGTTGAGGACACGGGCAATCGAGTCGGCCTCATCTTCTGCGATGATCTTGAGGCCGCGCGAGAATATTTGAATCGAGAGCCGCAACCCCTTGGATCCCGTTCCGTGGATCAAAAGATGGAGGCGCTCATCGAATACTCAATCAGCGCGGAGTATCTGGAGCTTCGTCAGAAGCTAGGTGTCGCACTCGGTTAGGCCGCGAGGGGCATTCCCGTGTTCATGCGCGAGATCGTGTGGAGCTTCGACATAAACGATTCAAGCCAGACACGATCTTCGTCACCGACGCGTACCCGATAAGCCCAGACTCGTCCGGCCACGCCATTTGAGTCGTCGACGGCCATAGCCACTCGGTCGATCGCGTGCATTTTCAAGCGAACGCGTTCACGTACATTTGAGATCATGACAGTGACTTGCACTTCACGCCCCAACGACATTCTGAAGTCGGCCAGAAAGCTCAGGTCATTTTTTGAATCAAGATGGCTGAATAGGTCGGCTTCATCCTTGAAACGACAGATTACAGATCGCATGCCCACTCCTGTTGCCAATCCATGGCGTTGGTGTGTGGTGATAAGTGATAGACGGTGTTTGTCCTACATCCGAGTATGATCTCGGTTTGTCCTTCGCGCAAAAAAAAAAATGCCAGATAAAGACCTGAAATGTTGACTCATCACTGGGCGATTTACGTCGTGGCGTTGGTGGCCGGCGCCGTAGCTGGCGCAATCAATACTTTGGCCGGGAGCGGCTCGACGTTGACGCTGCCGATGTTGATTTTTTTGGGTTTGCCGGCCGATGTCGCCAACGGAACGAATCGCGTTGGCGTGGTCCTCCAGAATATTGTGGGAATGGTCACGTTGCGGCGAGGCGGCAAATTGCCGCTCGATGCCAACATGTGGAAACTGGTCTTTCCCACACTCTTGGGAGGCGGCGCTGGGGCGATGATTGCTGCGGATTTGAGTCCGCGGGTGATGAGTATTGTCATTGGGCTTGCCATGGCGTTTGTCCTGGTGTTGTTGCTCGCCGGTCCGTCGAAATGGGGAGACTACGAATCAACACGCACGCCGTGGTGGCTCTTTCCCGTCATGGTCGCGGTCGGGTTTTATGGGGGATTTGTGCAGGCTGGTGTGGGCGTCCTGTTGCTGGCCTCGCTGGTTGCAGGGGCCCATTACGACGCCGTGACCGCCAACGGCGTGAAGCTGGTGCTCACGTTTTTGCTGACGCTGGTGGCGTTGCCCATCTTTGCGATGAACGGACAGGTGGATTGGGAGCTTGGGTTTCTGATGGCAGCGGGGCAGGGGGTTGGGGCTTATCTGGCGGCTCGATTTGCCACAAAGTCGCCCAATGCTGGGGTATGGATCAAGCGCTTGCTGGTGGTCGTGATCGTTGCGACCTTGGTAAAACTCGCCCTGACTTGGTCAGGGTGAATCACCGAATTGCTGCAACAAGAAGTCGTCGCTAGACGCTGCATCGGCTTCTGGTGCGTATTCGGTCGGGGCGGTTCCCGACAAGAAGTATTCTTCGATGCCGCCTTCGCGGGCGAGCTTGCCAGACGTCGGGTCGATCATGGCCGAGACCACGCCGAGTGGCGGTGGTGGGAACTCTTCGATCGGCAATTTTTTGAGCGCTTCCTTCATGTAACCAAGCCAGATGGGCCCGGCGACGCGTCCGCCGTATTCTTTGCTGCCCAGCGAGACGTTATCGCTGTAGCCGACCCAGACTCCCGTGACCAATTGGGGCGTGAAACCAATGAACCATGCGTCCTTGGCTTCGTTAGTCGTTCCGGTTTTGCCCGCCACCGGACGTTTGATTTCGGCCAGACTGGAGGCTGTTCCTGCACGTCGTTTGCCTTTTGAATCGGTGTAGCCTTCGACCACGCTTCGCATCACGCTTGTGGCAAGCCAGGCGACGTCTTCGGGGATGGCGCGTTCCGGGCGTACCCGGAACTCTTCTTTTTCGCCCAGAGCCGTGGTGACTCGCGTGATGAATTGAGGTTTGGCCGCCATGCCGCCTGTTGCAAACGTGGCGTAAGCGTTTGTGATTTCGAGTGGTGTGAGTTCGGAGGAGCCCATCACCATGGTGAAGTTGTCGACCAGCGGGCTTTCGATGCCCATACGTTTGGCGAAAGCCATGGCTTTTTCGATCCCGACTTCTTTGAGAACTCGAACCGCAATCACGTTTCGTGACGCGCCCAGGCCTTCACGGATTCGAATGGGGCCTCGCCAGTCACCGTCAGAATTCTGCGGAGACCAAGTCTTGCCACCGTGCATCGGAAATACCGCAGGGCTGTCTAGAAGCACCGTGGCAGGCGTTATCTTTCGCTCCTCGAGCGCGGCCGCATAGACGAAGGGTTTGAACGTTGAGCCCGTCTGGCGATGCGCCTGAGTGGCGTTATCGTATTGGTTTAAGTCGAAATCGAATCCGCCCACCATCGCGACGACGGCGCGTGTTTGAGGATTGACGGACACCAGCGCAGCTTCGGGGCCCGAGGTGAAGCGCACCACGGGAGGCTCCGAATTGATATCGATGATCTCAACGTTGACGACGTCTCCGCGTTTCAGAAAACCGTCGACCTTTTCTTGGTCGTAGTCTTCGCCGATGATTCTGGATTTTGGAACCATTTGGAGTTCGGCTTTTCTATCGCCAATTTGCACCGTGACCAGGTGTTTTTCTTTGTCGTTTTTGACCACCAAGGCGTCGTAATTTCGACCGTTTTTAAATCCGCCTTTCGCCAACGCCTTGTTTGAAGTCTTGATGAATCCGTCAAAGTCTTTTTCTTTAAGCGTCTTCTTGGGGCGGTAGAGCTTCTGCCGTTCATCGTAAGTGCGCAGGCCGTCACGCAGCGCCTTGTTGGCGGCAATCTGACGCGTCACATTCAATGTGGTTTCGACTCTGAGGCCTCCGCCTTGGATTTTTTCTTCGCCATATTTTGCGACGAGTTCGCGCCTGACGTACTCGACAAAATGAGGGGCGATTTCAAGATAAGGATCGGTCTTTTCGCGATTGGCGACCTTCAGCGGGGTCGCGCTGGCGGCATGAAATTCTGCCTCAGAAATAAATCCCTTATCGCGAAGTTGTTTGAGCACATAACCACGACGTTTCATCGCTTTTTCGGGATGGCGCAAGGGCGTGAGTCCTTCTGGTGACTGCGTCAGCCCGGCAAGCAGGGCGCCTTCTGGGATGTCCAATTCCGAGACGTGTTTGCCAAAATAAAGTCGTGATGCTTCCTCGACTCCGTTGACGCCATGGCCCAAATAAATCGTGTTTAAATAGAGATAAAGAATGTCATTTTTACTCAGGTTTTTTTCGAGTTCCCGCGCAAGAATGATTTCTTTGACCTTTCTAGACAGGCTTTTTTCCGGCGACAAAATTAGATTTTTGACAACCTGTTGGGTGATGGTCGAGGTGCCCTTGACCCCAACGTCGTATCGCACCGCGTAGTAGAACGCGCGCACCATGCCTAGGTAATCGATGCCTTCATGAATCATGAAGTCGGCGTCTTCGGCTGCCATGAACGCTTCTTTGACGTGTTTGGGGATTTTATCTTCGGAGACCACCGTGCGTTTAGAGCCTGGTGTGAAGAATTCGCCGATGACATGACCATCCGCCGAATAAATACGCGACATTTGAGGCGGATTAAAATCGTCCCGCTCCAAAATTTTGGGCAGGTCTCGGCCGAAATACCAGAAGATCCCGGCCAGCCCGACCACGGCGCAAATCACCCCGATGAGCGAGGCGATGATGGTCCATTTTAGAAGTTTTTTCATGCGTTACGTAACGTGTTTGAAGCGAAATGCAGCGGAGGCCCCGCCAACAACCCGTTGATAGGCTCAGGACATTCCACGTAAGGGCAGGTCGCTGCAAGATTCAAATGCATTCGGCTGCCATTGCCTAGGCAGGAACAGGCACTTTGCTGGCCAGGTCTTCCATCGTGGCTTCTGCGGTTGCGCGGTCGTCGGCCATGGAGCCAGACAAGCTCAACCGATGCGACAGACACGGGACAATGAGCTTGCGCGCGTCATCCGAAATCACGAAATCTCGTCCTTTCATCATCGCCCAGGCACGGCACGCCTGGCCAAGCGCGAGCACACCACGTGTGGACACGCCCATCCGGATTCGTGCGTCGCGCCGGGTGGCGGTGACGACGTCCAGAATATAAGCGGCGACTTCGTGCCCAAGATGGACAGCGTTGACCTTCTTTTGGAGCCTTTTGAAAGCCTCCGGGTCGCTCACGGCACTCAGCTGATCGACGGGCTGGCTTGAGCCTCGTTCGCTTAGCAGTGAGAGTTCCACTTCGCGGATCGGATGACCTATGGATAAGCGCATCAGGAATCGGTCGAGTTGGCTTTCGGGCAGGGGGTACGTGCCGTGATGCTCGAGCGGATTCTGGGTCGCAATCACCAAAAATGGGTCGGGCAGGGCGTGTGTCGTGTCGTCGACACTGACACGTCGTTCGCTCATGGCTTCCAAGAGCGCGGATTGGGTCCGAGGCGTGGTTCGATTGATCTCGTCGGCCAGAATGATATTCGAAAAGATCGGTCCTGGACGGAATGAAAACTCGGCCGAATCAGCCAGCCACACGGACACTCCTAAAATGTCGGCGGGCAGCAGGTCAGAGGTGAACTGCAGTCGTTTGAAATCCAGGCCAAGCGCGCGGGACAACGCCAGTGCGAGCGTGGTTTTTCCAACGCCTGGTACGTCCTCCAAAAGCACATGGCCATTGGCCAAGAGCGCGGCGAGCGTGAGTTCGACGATCTCGCGTTTTCCGCGAAAGACGGTCTCGATATGATCGATGATTTTGGTCAGTTCGGCCTGTTCCGACATTTATTGCCTGCCTGTTTTTGCGTGTGCTGAGATGGACTTTGCCAACCGTTCGGCGGCTTCGATGATATCGCTTTGAGTTGAATTGGCGCCAAATCTGGCGGCCAGATATCTGGATTGAAAAGTGCCGATCGCCGCGGATTGTGTGGGGACCGCGAGTGCAAGTCGATCCAGAAAATGCTCGGGGCCTTCGTCGCTTTGCCGTTGGATTCCAGCGGCCTTGGCGGCACGTTCGACGATGAACCAAGCCTGATCGATGGACGACACCCGCGGCCTTCGTATCCACGCGAGTCCGGCTCCCACCAACGCGCTCGCCGCGGCGGCTGTGGCGGTCGTGACCTCAAAAATCGCCCACCCAGTTGCCGCTGCCGCGATGGCGATCAGAACGACTCCCAGGGCGAGCCAGCGGACGTCTCGTCGATTCTTGAGCATGGATGAGGCAAAGAGCCATGCAAGCGCCAAAGAGGCAAGGGCGAGCACCCAAGGGCCCCAAGGCACAGGTTGGCCATCCGGGTCGTCTTCGGATTTTGTGTCTTGCGACGTGCCAGGAGTTTTGAACGAAGTAGCCAGGCGACGGAAGACATCAAGTTGGGAGTTCAGGTCGTACTCGATGATCCATTTTGTCCAGAAGAGCTTCATAGCGTCGTAGTATTGGCGCGCCGCATCCACTGCGGCATTGGGCGGCTCAAGTAACGACGCGGGCGTCGGGTCGATCATGACCCAGCCGCGATTGGCGTCGAAATATTCAACCCAGGTATGGGCGTCGCCCTGTCGAACGGCCAAAAAAGAGCCGACTGAATTCCAGGATCCGCCTAGAAAGCCGTTCACAATGCGGGCCGGAACTCCGCGCGCTCTAAGCAGAATGGTGGCGCTCGTTGCGAAGTACTCGCAATGCCCTCGTCGAGTCTCAAAAAGGAAGGACTCGATCGGAGAGACGCCGACCTGTGGGAGGTCGGTCGTGTATGTGTAGTTTTGCTGAAGGTACGATTTGATGCCTTCCGCAATCAAAGCGGGTTCCTGTGCTCCCGGCGCAATCGAATCCGCAAAGGGTTGAAAACGCTCCGAAAGCGGAGGCAACTGCAAAAATGCGTCAGGCGCCGTGTCGACGGGCATCGTGCCGGGCGTTTCCCATGCCCAAAGTTGGTAGATCAGACCGACCTGGTCGGCGACTGTGTGGTGAATATCTCCATATTTGTCCCGCTCTACCCGGCCTGAGCGCGGCCCAAAGGGCACCGAGATTGATTCGGAGCCCAGCCGTATGGACTCCGAGGTCCACAGTGTCGGCAATAAGGTGGTGCCCAGCGGCTCAAGATAGACCTGCAGGTGACTGATTTTGCCGCTTCCGTCGAAGACCTGAGCCAGACTCTGCTGACTTTGACGCGTGGATAACCCGCTGACCCTACGGGAATCGTCACCCTCGACACGGGGCAGTGAGTTCTGCTTTGAATTCAAGGTCCTCGACCACGAATGCCCGTCGTAATTATCGAAAGACATCATGCGCCAGTGCATGTTTGTGGTGTCTTTTGGACGTTCATCGAATTCGACGCGAATCACCACGGCTGGGTTGTCTCGAATCACCCCGTGATTGCCTAGCTCTACAGATTCCGAAAAACCCGTCATTTGAAGGGCATCGCGTGTTTTTGGGGCGAAAAAACCTAATCCAATTCTTGGAAATGCAAAAAACACGAGCAGGCTTGCCGCCAGCACCACCGCGCTCATCCCGGCGAGGACCAGTGCGTAGGAGCGGTTGAGCGTGGGGATTCCCCGAAAACTAATTTTAGGGCGTTGTTGGACTTCATTGCGCAGATGGAAGACCGCCAGCGCGAACGTCCCCGCCAAAACATAGGCCGAAAATGCGGCACCAAAAACGAGCTGGTCGGTCAGAGTGGTGGCGGCTGCCAGCGTGATCAGGCTCAGTACAAAAACCTGCAATTCGTCACGAACCGACCAGCGCCCAAAGAGTTTCACGATGGTCAAAATAAGTAGCAGCTGAACGACCGTGTCGAGCAAATCGGTGTCGGTGAAAACCACCCGCAACACACCAAGTCCCACAAATGAGAGGACCGCGACGTTCCATAAACGTTCTGGGATCTTGCGCCCCAGGCCAGCTCGGTGAGTGAACCAAGACGCCATCAGGGCGGCAAAAAACAAGGCCGCGGCCGCGTAGGGTAAAACGGTTGTTCCGATGAGTGGCAGCACAGGCAGCAGGACCACCAGATAGAGGCTCCACTCGTGCACGATTTCGAGTCGGTCAGCCTTCATGCAGGTCTCCGAAACTCAACAGAACGTCGGAACTTCGCACATTACCAAGCGCGCGCGCCGGACCTGCAACGATTCGGCCCACTTTGGGTGATGGGTCGGCCAGAGTGGCGATGCCGTCCTCGAGTGTCACGGCCGCGAGCACCGCGAGCACACGTTCCCTGGAGCGCTCTTCGCCAAGTTCTACGATCTGATTGCCGCACACGATCCGAACGGCATGTCCGGTATGGAAGAGCCGCTCGATGAGCCCCGCCAGGCGCTCGATGCCGTCTTCGAATTGCAGCGACTCGCTTTTTAGAGGCTTGGGCACATGGTGCAAGAGCACGATCTCGAGGGCTTGGTGGACCTGTCGTTCGGTCTCACGAACCACGGGCTTGCCGCGTCGGGCTGCGGATTTCCAATGGATTCGACGGGCGTCTTCGCCTTCTCGGAAATCCTTTAAGCCAAAAAACTCGTCGCCCTGACCTGATCTGTTCGAACTCGTGTCGCCAAAATGGCCAAAGATTCGGGCCTGCCATTCGGGGTCGTCTTTGGCTCGTGGGAAAACAATCAGGTCGAGCCCACCCGCCAAATGTCTGGATTTTTCGAAGAGCCCAAACGGGAATCTGGTGACCACGCTAAAATCCCATAATCGATAGATTCCGCGCGTCTGAAACTCATACGATGCGTCGAGTTCCGTCGTCGCGCCGGCATCGATACGAATCGTGTAGGCGCTGCCAATCGGAACGCCTTCATTCTGGTTCCGCCAAATTTTCCACCACCCATGGCGTTTCAGGCCGACTGGTTTTCCGACCAGCGGCCCTGCGATGGCCATCGCTTCCAAGTCGGCGAGTTCGACGCTCAACGACGCATAGTTGGAGCCATTTGTGGCGGATATCTGAGCGGGAATCGCGTGACCAGCAACGCCAGTCGCCACGCGGCGAGACGCCGAAATTCCTTTGATCACGGCCTCGCTTAAAACACCGCTCACGGTGATCAGCGACAACATCATGCCAAGCAGCAAGAATAGTAGATTATTACCCGTGTTGATCGCAGCCAAACCCACCGCAAGCGTGAGCCCAAGGAAGAACTTCCCAGGGAGGGTCAGGGTTAGACGTCGTGGCGGATCAAACCATGAACGCGGCTTTTCCTGGGGCCATTCGGCCGCCAATTTGGTCATGCGCTGTACATCAAGGGGGGCATTCTTTCAGGGAATAGATGTACCACGGGCTGTGGGTGATTCATTCCCAGAACGGTTTGATGAATTCACTCAACTTCGTTCATCAGCTCTTCGAGCGTTTTGACTCGACCTGGTTTCTCATCTGGTTTGGGCGCGACTTCGGTAGGTTCCTCGGCTTCGGCCCCGTCGACTTCGTTCATCAGCTCTTCGAGCGTCTTAACCCGCGCAGGCTCGCCGTCTCCGGGCTCCTCAGCGTCGTCATCGTCGACTTCACCCATGAGCTCTTCGAGGGTTTTTACGCCTTCTGGTGACTCGATTGGGACGATTTCATTGGTTTTTTCGACCTTTGGCTCCGTAGAGGGTGTTTCCGGCGCGGTCTTTTCGGGCCAAGGCACATAGAACGAACCACCGCGTGAAAAGCTCACCAATCCCAACGAGATGCTCGGCACATAGGTGATGAGCAGCAGGCAAATCGCCATCAAAGCCACGAATGGCGCGACGGCGCGGACCATTTCGCCGATGCCCTTTTTAAAGAGCGATGAGGCCACAAAGAGGTTCAACCCGATGGGCGGAGTCAGGTAGCCGATCTCTAGATTCACGATGAAAATAATCGCCATATGCAGCGGGTGAATTCCCAGACCAAAAGCGATGGGAGCCAGCAATGGCACCAGAATCAGGATGGCCGAAAGGATGTCCATAAAGAACCCCACGATGATCAACAAGATGTTGACGATGATGAGGAACGTGAAGACGTTGAGGTCCAACGACAGGATCCAGTCAACGGCTGCTTCTGGGATTTTTGCGCGGTCCAAATAGAGGTTAAACCCAAGCGCGAGCGCCATGATGATGAGCAGGCTGCCCATGAGGATCGCGGATTCTGAAAAAATTCGCGGGACGTCTTTGAGTTTGATGCTGCGGTGGATGAAAAACTCAACCAACGCCGCATAAACAACGGCGACGGCCGCTGCCTGGGTTGGCGTGAAAATGCCCGAATAGATGCCACCCAAAATGATGATGGGCAGATTTAGAGCCCAGAATCCGTCGACGAAGGTCCTGCCGACTTTCTTGAGGTCAAAAGGGGTCGTCTGCACTTTGTGTAGGATGCCGGTTTTCAGCGACCAACCTGCCAGAGCGAGCCCAATCAACAAGCCTGGCCCAAGGCCTGCGATGAAAAGGTCTTTGACGCCAGCGTCGCCGCCGCCAGTGGTCGCGAGGGCGTATCCAAGCGGGTCTTTCAAACCCGTAGGGTCGACGATCGCGTACACGATCATGGGGATGCTGGGTGGAATCAAAATCCCAAGGCTTCCGCCTGAGGTCACAAGGCCAGCGCTGAATTTGTCTGGATAACCGGCGTTGACGAGCGCCGGGTACATGATGCTGCCAATCGCGATCACCGTGACGGGGGACGAGCCCGAGATGGCGGCAAAAAAGACGCACGCAAAAACGGCGGAAATCGCGAGTCCACCGGGCAGCCAACCGAACATCGATTCGGCAAACGCAATCAGACGTCGGGCGATGTCACCCTCGGTCATGATCGCGCCGGACATCACAAAAAATGGGATGGCGAGCAAGACGGGTTGGTCGGCTAGACCGCGTGTTTGTTCGATGATCGCGGTGAGCAGCCTGAACTCTGAAAAAATCCCGCCGAAAAAGAGCAAGTAGGCCGAAATCGATCCGATGAGCACGTAAAGTGGTACGCCCAGACCGATCAATACGACGATAAGGAAAATCAGGCCGATCCAGAAGGTTCCTCCTAAGCCAGGCGGGGCCTGGGCTTCAGCTGCGGCTGCGGCGGCCTCTGCGGCTTCCGCGCTCGTGACCGGTGAAGGTTCTGAATCCCGAATGGGGTCGGGTGAAGCCACGGCTTCAAACGTGTCCGAATCCTCGTCCGCAACTTCGCCCATCAGCTCTTCGAGCGTCTTGACCTGTGCGGCCGTGGCTGTGTCTGGTGCGGCTTGTGGCGCGACTTCGGGGGCCTCTTCCTCGACCTCGTTCATGAGCTCTTCGAGGGTTTTTGCCTGAGCCCAGCTGGTCATCGGAACGGCCAGCATCAACATCAATGCCCATCGGGCGAATAAACGATGCATCAGTGGGCCTCCACGGATTCGTCAAACGACTCATGACGAGCGGCCATGCGGGCAAACACGATGGAATGACCCAGAAAACGCACGGTAATCAGAAAAAACGAGACTGGAATGGCCAGCACCTTCAGGTAATCCGGCACTTCGCCAGGTTCACTGGGTGAAAACACCACCTGCATCGCGCGGCGATAGAACGAAGCATCGTCAGGCAGTGGGAAGCCGGTCATGAGTTCCTGGCGCGTGGATTCGGGCAGCCAGGCTGCTGCGTCCCAGATCGGGGTCAGGTAAGTGCTGTCGGGGCCAAACATGTAAATGTACGAAAGGTAGAACACCATCCCGCTAAACACCGCGGCAGCCAGATAGGACAACGCGTTGAACGCAGGGACCTTTTCCGGACTCAGAAGTTTTCGAGCGAGGTCGATCTTTAGGTGACGTCGTTGTCGGGCCGCCATGCTCGCCCCAAGGAATCCCACCCAAAGCAGCAAGAGCAGTGAGTACGACTGGGACCACGAATATCCAGTAGGGAGGTTTCCGAAGGCATAAAACGAGATGGCGGCGCAAACGCCGTAGATGATGACGTAGCGGCGATGGACGTTCTTGTGCAGGGTGAGCACGACTGGGATCGAGAGCACGACCAGCAAGAGCCGATAAACGGAGGAGCTGTCCCACCACGTAAGCATCGAGGTCAGCACGATGACTCCCGCGAGAACCCCCACGGTTGCCCCTGCGCGTTTTGCCAGAGATTCCAGCTGAGGCGTTGCTGCCCAGGCCATTGCACCGACAAACGCGAGCAGCACAGCAACGAGCGTCCAGCCTTGGCCGGGCCGGGCTACGAGGTCCTGTTCGATGGTCACCATCAGTTGGTACACAACGTCGGTGAAGACCACGACGCTCATCACCATCAGCGCGCTGACCACGACAACGGTCTCGATTCGGAAAATGGCTCGGTCAATTCGCCCAAACCATCCAAGACGGTCAGCGAGTTCGGGCGTTTCAGCCGTCGACATAGAGGATCCTCATAAAAAAGAAGCGCCATCTTTTGAACGGCGCTTCAGGTCCGGCATGTGCCGCAATCAGCGATTCTTCTCGATCAGGTCGAGCAATTTTGCTCCCTTCTTGCCGACACGCTTGCGGAACATCGCGTGAACGGATTTGGACTTGGCCGCAAAAGTCTTCTTCTGGTCCGCGCTCATCTCGCAAACTGTGATGTTTGCGGCTTTGAGATTTTGGATCAGTTTTGGATTAAGTTTGCGAACCATATCACGGCCACTTTTGGTCTCTTGCTCACGGTTTGCGAGCAGGATGGTCTGAAGGTCTTTGGGCAATTTATCGAACCAATCTTTATTATAAATAATAATGGCAGGTTGGTAGATGTGGTCGCTCACGGTCCAGTGGTCGATGCCTTGAGTCCAGCTTGCTGCGAAGGCGAAGAGTGGCGTGTTATCAAAGCCTTGCACGTTATCCGACTGGATGGCGCTCAAGGTTTCTGGAACCGCAATTCGAACCGGGTTTCCGCCTAGCGCGCGGTACATTTCTTCGTGAACCCAGGACTCTTGCGACCGCATTTTGATGTCGGCCAGGTCCTCCGGTTTGCTGATGCATTTGCCCTTGGTTCCGAAATTACGGAATCCGTTTTCAGCGAACAAATAGAGCTCAAATCCGTAGTCGCGAAGCAACTCTTGAACGGGTGTGAACAGGTAATTATCGATGATTTTGTCTGCTTCTGCGGGGCTCGCAAAGAGGTATGGCAGTTCAAAAACGTTCATCTCAGGCACAAGACTCGCGACCGAACCCGTCGACACGCCAGCCGCCTGCAATTCACCGCGTTTGGCCTGACGAACGATCGAAACCTCGCCCCCGGCGGTTCCCATGAACAACTTGACCTTGATTCGTCCCGCCGAGTCGGCCTCGATTCGCTTTTTCATCGACTTCAGCTGCTTTGCCCACGGCGTATTTGGTGGGGCAACCGTGCCAAGATTCAGCGTGTAGACTTCCTTATCCTGCGCGAACGCAGGGAGGGTCATCATCATCAGAGCGAGAGTTATAAAAATGGTAGAGAGTCGTCTCATATTTCACCAGTCAGGTTAGGGGTTCGCCGTTGATCCATGCCATGAGGCGTGATCAATAGAAGTACTCGTCGGCATTGGCCAGCAATCGCTTGGCTTTGCGTTTTTCGAGTTCGTTCTCGGGATCGATGGCAGGTTCCGCGTTGGGTGCAGCCGAGATAACTTCGTTGAGTAATTTCTCAAAAAGTTCTCGGTCGCCCACCAACACTGCGTATTGATCGGCCTTCAGTACTTTTGTAGCCAAGTAGTTTGGAGCGATCTCGATGCTCTTATCAAAAGACTCTTTCGAGGCCGCTGGATTGCCGCCACCGATGGGAACTTTCGAATGGTATGCGCCGAAGTATCGGTATGGGGCGCCGTAGAAGTAGGTGGCGTCGGTTGAGACGACCCAATCCATGGTCGCTTTGATGTCGTCTTTGCGTGAAAGAATCGTGGCGATGCCTTCAAGCAGGGCCCATTTTCCAAGATTGGTCGAATACCAATAAAGTGCAGGCAAAGCCTTGGGGTCAGCGGATTTGACGGCCGATTTCCAGGCGTTTCGGTCTGCTGCAACGGCGGCTGCGAATTTCGGGTCTCGGATCGCAATCGCTTTTTCGGAAGACGTGACGCCTTTCTCGAAGGTTGCCATGATCTTGTCGTCCAGCTCGTCGTCTTTGGCTTCGAGCCGGATATGGGAATCCGCCAGGAAGTAGTAGGCCCGCGAGAGTGTCTCAAAAATGGTGGCAAGCTTGTCTGCGCGCTCTTCGGCGCTCAGTGCGGGGGTGGCCGTCAAGGCAGCCTTTTCCCAAAGCGAAATCGCCTTTAGAAGCTCAGCTTTATCGATGCGTTTTTGCCAAGCCGCATCGGCTTCGGCCATCAGGCCGTCAAAATCGCCGTCTTCGGTGGCGGTTGTAAGCTTGGTGTGGTCGGTTTCAAGTGCGGAGGAGCGGTCAGCGCCGCCACATGCGGTCAATCCGAGTCCAGAAATCAGTAGACACAAAGATAGAACTTTGCTCACACGAGGGATGATAAACATCGAGCGCTCCTCACGAAAAATCAATAGGTTGGCAAAAGCGAGCGCACCATAAATGAAGCACCTAACCCTGTAAAGTGACGCTCCGGCGCGGAAATTATTCATATCGATGTTGATTCCACACGAGGTCGGACTTAGAAGGGGAGGCCCTGAGCCGGCCTCTAAGTGCCCCAAGTCGAAGCTCTTCGCCCCATGGTGTCGTGATGGCAGTCAATAAGACACAAATTGAGTTGCTTCGAAAACTCCTTCGCCATGGTGCCAAAGACCGCGTCATCAAGACGCTCGAGAAGTTTCGGCCTGCCGACTTGGCCGAGTTCTTCGGTTACCTGAATCCGATTGAGCAAAAACAATTCATCGAGATTCTTTACACGCAAGAGCGCGCGGCCGAGACACTTCTGGAACTGCCTCAAGGTATTCTGGAAGAGATTCTTTCGATTTTGGATGAGGACCGAATTGCGTCCTTGATCAATCGCCTCGCGCCGGATGATGGCGCCTTCTTCACATCATTGCTCGATGACGACCGCATCGATGCTGTCCTTGGGAAAGTCGACGAAAACCGTCGAATTCGAATCGATCATTTGCGGACTTACCCGGCGGAATCGGCGGGTTCGCTGATGTCGGCCGACATGCTGACCGTTCGTGAGGACATGACGGTCGAACAGGCGATTCAGGCGATTCGCGAACGTGCGGCGGAGTCCGAGTTCATCTTCTACGTTTATGTGGTCAACGAATCGAAGACGTTTCTGGGCGTGGTGCCGATCAGGCGCTTGATTGCAGCCCAGCCCGAAGCAACGCTTTCTGCGATCATGGTGACCAATCCTGTGGCTGTTAAGGCCACAGATGACCAGGAAGTCGTCGTTGAATTGACGGCCCGATATAACCTGCTCGCCGTGCCCGTCGTCGACGAAAAGTTCACGCTTCTTGGGGTCATCACGGTCGACGATGTTATCGACGTTTTGACCGCGGAAGCCACGGAAGACATGTACCGCATGCAGCTTCTTTCGGACGAAGACCGTGTCTATTCGCCGGTGAGTCGTTCGATCGCGCGCCGCTTTCCGTGGATGGTTTTGAATCTCGGGACGGCGTTTCTGGCATCGAGCGTGGTCGGCCTCTTTGAGCACAGCATCGCGGAAGTTGTGGTGCTGGCGACGTTCATGCCGGTGGTCGCGGGTATGGGCGGAAACGCGGGAACGCAGACGTTGACGGTTGTTACGCGAGCGATTGCCCTTGGCGAGCTTGAGTATTCGCAGGGAATGCACGCGATCGGTAAGCAGCTGGTGATTAGCCTCACCGTTGGGGCGGGAATTGGAATCATTGCCGGCGTGACCGCGTGGCTATGGAAAGGCAGTCCGGTACTCGGCTTGGTGTTGTTTTGTGCCATGGTCATAAACATGACCATCGCCGGACTCGCCGGGGCCGCGGTGCCCATCATGTTGAAGGCGCTGAATCAGGACCCTGCGCTTGGCGGCGGCGTCGTGGTGACCACCTTCACCGACATCTTTGGGTTCATGGCATTCCTTGGACTCGCGACCGCTTTTATTTCGTACTTTTGAGACCGCGTTATGCAATTTCCCAAACAGATTCAGCTCGAAGTCGTGGCACCCCCGATATTGCCGGGTGCGGTAGGTTTGGTTCAGGCGGTGGGCGTCTCAGCCGAGGCGCAGGGCGCGGATGTGGACTTGGACGAGTGGCTATGCGTCTCATCGTCAGCTCTGATGACCTACGCCTTTGACCCGAAGTTGAATCGGCATGAGGCCGCTGACCGTTATTTTTCAGCGGACGGCGAGTGGTTTTCAAATTACGGGGTGCTCGAAAGCCTTGGGTATTTTTCCGGCTGGCATGCACGTGATCTGAACGGTCCTTCTACCGAGGACCTGTGGAAGTTGGTGCGCTACGAACTCGCGCTTGGAAGACCGCTGGTTTCGCAAGGTTTTGGCGCGAAGGGCGTCGTGCTTTTGACCGGGTATCGCGACCTTCCAGGCGTCCATGAAGTCACGGTCACCGACGGCGTCACGACGTGGACCTTCAACCTGCAGAATCCGCCTCAGGGGGATTCCGAAGTCTTCGTGAACTACATCATCACCGTGCGACAAGGTGACCCAGGCCTGACAAGCCGCAGTCGGCAAATCGAGGGCGTCCTTCGATGGACGATCGACCACGGATTTGGCAGCAAAGAGTTCTTTCACGAGACCCGAGAAAATTACGTGCCGGGTCTGGAAGGCGGCAAAGTGATTTCAAAGCTTCAGCTGCAAGATCCCGAAGAGATCGAGTTCTTTAAAAATCACGTGGCGTCTCGGCGAAGAGGCCGTGAGGCCGCGTCCCGCGTGTTGGCGCAATGGGCCGAGTTGCTCGAAATGTCTGCGTTGCAAGATGCGGCAAAGGCGTTTGGAGAAGCCGCGCTTTGCCTTGATGGGACGATGCCTGGCTATGAACGAGCGCTTGAGATTGAGACCGAAGGGTTCACCCACCTGAAATCCATTCAAGACCGCTTGCCACCCGCGTTTGGCTAGCGTCCAGACGCTTGAATCAGCCACCATTGCATTTCGGTTTCGTCGGCCGATTCTGTGGCATGCGAAACCGCGTGTTCGAGTAGCCGTTCGAAGACATCATCCGGGGTGTTTTCACCCTCGCGCATGGCG
>Ga0100393_10001119_pt1 | contig 27646 bp, 40 predicted proteins | sample CryGeymeta201517_FD_81546 | JGI IMG/M metagenome (GOLD analysis project Ga0100393, IMG submission 81546) | Groundwater microbial communities from Crystal Geyser aquifers in Utah, USA - Crystal Geyser metaG 2015-17 | ecosystem: Environmental > Aquatic > Deep subsurface > Groundwater | place... | reverse complement strand
GTTTTGCCGAGGCAAGGGCCTTTGATTCAATTGATAACGCGCCTGAGGAAAAAGAGCGCGGTATCACAATCAACATAGCCCACGTAGAGTACCAGTCTGACAAACGCCACTACGCCCACATAGACTGCCCGGGCCACGCTGACTATATAAAGAACATGATTACCGGCGCTGCCCAGATGGACGGAGCAGTGCTTGTAGTCTCAGCCGCAGACGGCCCAATGCCACAGACAAGAGAACATATCCTTCTTGCACGCCAGGTTAACGTGCCTGCGGTAGTTGTATTTTTAAACAAAGTAGACATGGTAGAAGATAAAGAGCTCCTTGACTTAGTAGAACTTGAGTTAAGAGAGCTCCTTTCAAAATATAATTTCCCCGGAGATAAAGTGCCTATAATCAGAGGTTCAGCCTTAAAAGCTATGGGATGCGCCTGCGGTAAGCCGGATTGCCCCAACTGTAAGCCCATATACGACCTTATCACTGCCTGCGACGACTTTATACCTGAGCCAAAAAGAGACATTGAAAAGCCTTTCTTAATGAGTATAGAAGATGTGTTCAGTATCACAGGCCGCGGCACAGTAGCCACAGGCCGTGTTGAGCGCGGTATCGTTAAGATGGGCGAAGACGTAGACCTTGTAGGCATGCGTGAAAAGGTTCAGAAAACAGTTGTAACAGGCATTGAGATGTTCAGAAAGCTTCTTGATGAAGGCCGCGCAGGAGATAACTTAGGCGTTCTCTTAAGGGGTAAAGATAAAAAAGATGTTGAGCGCGGCATGGTCATGGCAAAGCCCGGCTCAATAACACCTCATACAAAATTCAAAGCAGAAGTATATGTATTAACAAAGGAAGAAGGAGGCCGTCATACACCGTTCTTTAACGGTTACAGGCCTCAGTTTTATTTTAGGACCACTGACGTTACAGGCGTAGCAAAGCTGCCTGCCGGAGTTGAAATGGTCATGCCCGGCGATAACGTCCAGATGGAAGTAGGACTCATTATACCTATCGCTATGGAAAAGGAGCTTCGCTTTGCTATTCGTGAAGGCGGCCATACAGTAGGCGCTGGTGTAATATCGGAGATAATAGCGTAAAATGCAACAGAAAATTCGCATAAGATTAAAAGCTTACGACCACAGGCTGCTTGATCAGTCTGCGCATGAGATAGTGGAAGCCGCAAGGCGCACGGGCGCCAAGGTTTCAGGCCCCATACCTCTTCCTACGGACAGGGAGGTTTTTACAGTGCTGCGTTCTCCTCATGTTGATAAGAGGTCAAGAGAGCAGTTTCAGATTAAGACGCATAAGCGCATACTGGATATTTTAAGCCCTACGTCGAAGACTGTTGACGCATTAAAAAAACTTGATCTGCCGGCCGGCGTAGATGTGGAGATAAAATAATATGATTCAAGGTTTGTTGGGAAAAAAATTAGGCATGACACAGATCTTTAATCAGGAAGGCAATATTGTTCCTGTTACGGTTATAGAGGCAGGGCCGTGCCCTATATTACAGATTAAGACTGTTGAGAAAGACGGGTATTCTGCTATACAGGTAGGCTTTGAGGCAAGAAAAGAATCCAGGGTCAATAAGCCGCTCACAGGGCATTTTAAAAAAGCAGGCGTAAAACCAAAGCATTACATAAGAGAATTCAGCGTTGAAAAACCCGAAGATTACAAGATCGGCCAGGATATCCTGGTGGATATTTTTGCTGTTTCGGATGCGGTTGATATCATAGGTGTTTCTATAGGTAAAGGTTTTCAGGGTGGGATGAAAAGGCATAATTGGTCAGGTGGGCCTGAGTCGCACGGTTCAATGCATCACCGGGCCCCGGGTTCTGTGGGCGCAAGCTCGGATCCTTCAAGGACATATAAGGGCCAGAAACTTCCGGGCAGGATGGGCAACGCGCGCGTAACAGTCCAGAACCTTGAGGTTATGAGTATAGACAAGGATAATAATCTTTTGGTTGTAAAAGGCGCTGTTCCGGGCTCTGACGGGGGCTTGCTTGTGATAAGAAAAGGAAAAAAGAAAACCAGGATTTTAGCGAAGCAAAAGCCGGTTGTAAAGAAAAAGAAGGAAGAGGCCAAGATGAAAAAGGCTCAGCCTGCTAAAAAGAAATAAATTATTATGACTGCTAAAGTAAAAAAAGATAAAATAAAATTAGAAAAAACACTGCCTGTGCGCGATTTCTTAAGCGGCAAGGAACTCAGGAGTATTGACCTTGACGAGAAGATTTTTGACGCAAAGGTCAATAAGCCGCTCCTGCACCAGGTTGTTGTTATGTATCAGGCAGCCAAAAGAGCCGGTACCGCATCCACCAAAACAAGGGGTGAGGTTTCAGGAGGAGGCAAAAAGCCCTGGAAGCAGAAAGGCACAGGCCGCGCAAGGGTGGGAAGTTCAAGAAATCCGCTATGGAAGGGCGGAGGGGCTGCATTCGGCCCGCATCCTAAGGATTATTCGTATAGCATTCCCAAAAAGATAAAAAGACTGGCGGTTAAATCCGCGCTTAACGCCAAATGGGTTGGTTCGGAATTATTTTTTATCGACGAGATAAAGCTTGGCGAGCCTAAAACAAAGATTTTCGCAAAAGCGTTAAGCAAGTTTTTGAAATCATACAAAAGCGTCATGTTCATTGTTGACGGCATTGATGATAATTTAAAACGCGCGTGTAGAAATATACCCAGGATTAACGTTTCAGATTCCGGAAACTTCAACGCCATGGATATATTACTGCACAAGGATTTGGTAATATCAGAGTCTGCGTTAAAAAAGATTTGCAAGAGAATATCCAAATGAAAGATCTGTATTCTGTAATAAAAAATCTGATGCGCACTGAAAAAAGCACACATCTTCAGCCTTTGAATAAATATTTATTCAAGGTGGATACGGATGCCACCAAGATAGAGATAAAAAAGGCAGTTGAGACAGTATATAAGGTAAAGGTGGACAGCGTCAACACCGTAAATATGCCCGGCAAATTAAAAAGAGTCAGGTATAAAGCCGGTTACACATCGGACTGGAAAAAAGCGATAGTCACGCTAAAAGCCGGCAGCAAAATAGATATGACCGCGTAAGGGGAAATTTCAATGGGTATTAGGCAGAGAAAACCAACAACACCTTCAAATAGATGGACAGCGCTTTGTGATTTTGCTGAGATTACAAAGAGCTATCCTGAGAAATCTCTTTTAGCCCCGCTTAAAAAGTCAGGCGGAAGAAACCTTTGCGGAAGGATTACCTCAAGGCACCGCGGAGGCGGCCACAAAAGAAGATACAGATTAGTGGATTTTAAGAGGTTAAAAAAAGGTATTGGCGCCAAAGTCCTTGCCATAGAGTATGACCCTAACAGGACATCAAGGATAGCGCTTCTGGAATATGAAGACGGAGTAAAAAGTTATATTGTATGCCCGGCAGGATTAAAGGTCGGAGAGATACTGATGTCAGGGCCTGATGTTGAAATCAAGCCAGGCAACTGCGCTCCTTTATCAAGCATACCTCCGGGTACGCCGATACACAATATAGAGTTGATTTCCGGCCAGGGCGGAAAACTTGTGCGTTCTGCCGGCAGCTCAGCATTGATTATGGCCAAAGAAGGCGAGTATGCCCATGTAAAAATGCCTTCAACTGAAATACGCCTTGTGCGCCTTGATTGCTATGCTACGATAGGCCAGGTTGGCAACATAGAACATTCCGGCATATCCATAGGAAAGGCCGGAAGAAATATATGGCTTGGTAAAAGGCCGTCTTCAAGAGGCGTTGCCAAGAATCCGGTTGATCATCCTATGGGTGGAGGCGAAGGAAAATCTTCAGGCGGAAGGCATCCGACTACACCGTGGGGCAAGCCGACAAAGGGTTATAAAACACGCAAGCCCAAGAAGTATTCAAACAAATTTATCGTTAAAGACAGGCGTGTGCATTCAAAAAATATAGTGTGAGGATAGAATTATATGGGTAGGTCACTGGCAAAAGGTCCGTACATAGATCCAAAATTACTTGGCAGGGTTTCAAAGATGAGGTCTTCCGGGGATAAAAAACCGATAAAGACCTGGTCAAGGCGTTCTACTGTAACCCCGGATTTTGTAGGGCTTATTTTTCTTATACACAACGGCATAAAATTTATCCCGGTTTTTATAACAGAAAACATGGTTGGGCATAAATTAGGCGAGTTTTCGCCTACGCGTATATTCAGGAAACACAGCGCTCATACAGAGCAGTCAATGGATAAGACATAAAATGATAGCAAGATCGATAGCCAGATACGTAAGGGTTTCACCAAGAAAGACAAGGTATGTCCTAGATATAATAAGAGGCCAGGGCGTTGATAACGCCTTTTCCATACTCGACAATACTAACAAGGGCGCCGTATTTTTTATCAAGCAGGCATTAAAATCAGCGCTTGATTCGGCGGTAAAAAAGACAAAGGGCTCAGCCGATGCCTCCAATCTTTACATTTCAAAGGCAACAGCGGACGGCGGCCCGATGCAAAAGCGCTGGAGGGCTGCTTCAATGGGCAGGGCAACCCCGATACTTAAACGGACCTCGCATATTTTAATAGAACTTGATATGGCTGCCGGCGCAGAAAAAAAGGCAGCTAAAACTACTACTACAACAACAACAAAGAAAAAGCAAGCTAAAGCTAAAACAGCGTCTAAGAGGTAATAAATGGGTCATAAGGTTCATCCGTATTGCATAAGAATAGGCATAGTGAAGGACTGGTCATCGCAATGGTTCGTCAGAAAAAAGGATTTTCCGTCGCTTGTTTATGAGGATTTTAATGTCCGTAAATATATCAAGAAAACATTTGCGCAGGCCAGGGTTTCCAAGGTTGATATAATACGGGCAGGGAATAAGATGAAGGTCGCGATACATTCGGCAAGGCCTGGCGTTATCATAGGCCGGCGCGGGGTCGATATTGACAGGTTAAGGGAAGATCTTCAGAATATTACGCAGAAAGAGATATTTGTTGACATAAAAGAGATAAAAAATCCGGCTGTAGACGCTCAGCTCATAGCTGAAAATATAGCTTTCCAGATAGAAAAAAGGATTATGGTAAAACGCGCCATGAAAAAGTCTATACAGCAGGCGATAGATTCCGGCGCCAAGGGTATCAGGATAAGGTGCAAGGGCAGGCTTAACGGCGCGGAAATCGCCAGGCGTGAATCCTACATGGTAGGCAGTATACCCCTTCATACATTAAGGGCTGATATAGATTATGGTTTTGTCGAGGCGCTGACCACTTACGGGCTTATAGGCGTTAAAGTATGGGTTTATATGGGCGAGACGCATCTTAAAGAAAAAAAGGATGAATTAGACAATGGCAATGATGCCAAAAAGAGTAAAATATAGAAAATCCCAGCGCGGGTGGCGCGGAGGTATTGCTACCAGGGGCTGTGAGGTATCATTCGGAGAATACGGGATTCAGTGCCTTGAAAACGCGTGGATTAAAAATACCCAGGTTGAGGCCGCAAGGGTTTCAGTAATGCGCACAACCCAGGGCGGCGGAAAATTATATATAAGAATTTTTACGGATAAGCCGGTTACCAAGAAGCCGGCAGAAACAAGGATGGGCAAGGGAAAAGGCATGCCTGATCATTGGGTTTGCGCAGTTAAACGCGGGACCATGCTTATGGAACTTGAAGGTATACCCATGGAATTGGCAAGAGAGACCTTTGGCGTTGCCGCGCACAAATTGCCTTTCAGGACAAGATTCGTAGCAAGAAGAAAGTTTTAAAAATGAGCTCAAAAAATATAAAAGAATTAAGGGCTTTATCAGAAGCCGAAATGGACGATAAGATGATAGCGCTTAAGCAGAAGCTTATAGAGTCAAGGCTTTTGGCTGCATCGGGAAGGCTGGAGAAGCCGTCTGTTATAAAGAACGCAAAAAAAGAGATAGCAAGAATATTAACGCTCAAAGGATTAAAAAATGCCGGAAATAAATAGAGAGTCAAAAAGAAAAATAAGGACAGGTGAAGTTGTAAGCGACAAGATGAATAAGACCATAGTTGTTATGGTCCAGAGGACTACCACCCATCCTGTTTATAATAAGATTATTACAAAGGCCAAGAGATATAAGGTTCACGATGAACAAAACCAGGCCAAAACAGGAGACAAGGTCAGGATCGCCGAGACCAGGCGTCTTTCCAAGGATAAGCGATGGAGACTGCTTGAGGTGATAAAATGATTCTACTTCGCTTTAAGCAACCTGATATCTGGTATAAGCTTCGTAGGAATCATTTCTGCGAAGCCCGTACCAGTTATGAAATACTGGAGGGCGTAGCAGAATGATCCAGATGCGCAGTATAGTGGATGTTGCGGATAATACCGGCGCCAAAAGGGCATCTTGCATAGGCGTTATGAACCGCGCAAACAGAAGATACGCCTTTATAGGCGATATCGTAACTATCAATATAAAAGAATCCGCTCCTGAGGCAACGGTTAAAAAAGGAGAAGTGGCAAAGGCGGTTGTTGTAAGGACAAGAAATGTAATAAAAAGGGTTGATGGTTCGTGCCTGCGTTTTGACAGAAACGCGGTTGTCGTAATTGATGCTACAAAAAATCCCAGAGGCACCAGGGTTTTTGGGCCTGTGGCAAGAGAGTTGAGAGAAATGGATTTTGCAAAAATAATATCTCTTGCGCCGGAGGTAATATAAATGCATATAAAGAAAAATGACCAGGTTATAGTTATAGCCGGCAGGGATAAGGGCAAAAAAGGTAAAGTGCTCAGGGTTATTCCTGTTACAGGCCGGGCTCTGGTTGAAGGTATAAATTTTGTAAAAAAACATGCCCGTAAGACCAAGCAGGACCAGCAAGGCGGAATAATACAGATGGAATTGCCCATAAATTCATCCAATCTGTCCATATCCTGCCCTAAATGCAACCGTCCGGCAAGGACAAGGGTGAAGGATCTTGCCGACGGCACAAAAATGAGGTCCTGCGTCAGATGCGGCGAGGCGATATAATGAAACCCAGATTACAGGAATTTTATGAAAAAGATATAGTGCCGAAAATGATGCAGCATTTCGGTTTCAAGAATTCCATGCGTGTGCCAAAGCTTGTGAAGATAGCCATTAATATGGGCGTTGGCATAGGCGCTGCGGATATAAAGATTCTTGAGGCAGCTATGTCAAACCTTGCTGTTATAACAGGCCAGAAGCCGGTTATGAAGCGCGCGAAAAAGGCGATATCAAATTTTAAACTGAAAGAAAACGCGCCGATAGGCTGCATGGTGACATTGCGCAGCAACCATATGTATGAATTTTTAGACAGGCTCATATCCGTGGCTATACCAAGAATCAGGGATTTTCGCGGGCTTGCTAAGACATCTTTTGACCAGGGCGGAAATTACACCATGGGCTTAAACGAGCAGTTGATTTTTCCGGAAGTTGATTATGATTCCGTGGTAAGGGTCCAGGGCATGAATATAACAATAGTGACAACCGCTAAAAACAAAGAAGAGGCGTTTGAATTACTTAAGGCATTTGGCATGCCTTTCAAGGACAAATAATATAATGGCAAAAACGTGTTTGATAGTAAAGGCAAAAAGAGAACCAAAATTTAAGGTAAGAAAATACCACAGGTGCCAGATCTGCGGCAGGCCAAGGGGTTACATGAGAAGGTTTGGGCTGTGCCGTATATGTTTCAGGGAATTAGCGTCAAGGGGGCAGATTCCCGGAGTAAAAAAAGCGAGGTGGTAAGAAAGATCCCTCGCCGCAACGCGAGATAGCGGGCGGCTCGGGATGAAATTTCATAATATAAAATGGGGAAATTTCAATGAACGTAAGCGATCCGATTGCAGATATGATAACAATACTAAGAAATGCCAGCAGGGCCAGGCATCTCAGCGCAGATGTCAGGGCATCCAGGCTTACCGAATCTGTTTTATCATTGATGAAAAAGGAAGGTTTTATAAAGAATTTTAAGCCCATGGAACATAAGAAACAGGGGCTTTTTAAGGTTTATCTTAGGTATTCCGACGCCAAGCTCCCGGCCATGTCTAATATACAAAAGATTTCAAAGCCGGGATTAAGAAAATATGTTGATAGAGATAATATACCGAGCGTGTTTAACGGATTGGGAGTAGCTGTTATTTCAACGTCAAAAGGCCTGATGACTGACGCCGAGGCAAAAGAGGCGGGCTTAGGCGGTGAAGTATTTCTGTATATATGGTAAGAGGATAAAATGTTCTACTTCGCGTTAAGTGATGTAAAACAGCAGTGTACGCTTCGTAGGAACAATTTCTGCGAAGCCCGCACCGCTAAAAAACAAGAGAAGGGCGTAGCAGAATGTCAAGAATAGGTAAAAAACCGGTACAAATACCGGATAAAGTAAAAGTTGCCATAGAGGCAAGGACCGTAAAAGTAGAAGGCCCCAAGGGAAAACTCAGCCTTAATGTGCATCCCAGGGTTACGGTTACCATTGAGGATAACAGGGTTATAGTAAAAAGAAAATCCGATCTTAAGTTAGATAAATCCCTGCACGGGCTTACGCGCAGCCTTATAAATAACATGATAATAGGCGTTACTGACGGTTACAGGAAAGACCTTGAGATTATCGGGGTGGGTTTTAAGGCCGCAGTGCAGGGAAAGCAGCTTGTTTTAAACCTGGGATTCAGCCACCCTATAAATTATGCTATCCCCGAAGGCATTACAATACAGGTTCCCAAGCCGCTTAATATATCCGTAAGCGGTTTTGATAAAAGATTGGTAGGCCAGACAGCGGCTGAAATCAGGGATTTTCACAGGCCTGAGCCTTACAAGGGTAAAGGTATCAGATACGCGGGTGAATACGTCAGAAGAAAAGTGGGAAAGAAAGTAGCGTAAAAAAGATTAAGGAAATAATATGTCACAAGCTACCAGGCAGGCCAGATTAAGAAAGCATAAAAGGATAAGAAAGTATTTAAAAGGCGACAATATAAAGCCAAGGCTTTGCGTTTACAGGAGCCTTAATAATTTAAATGCGCAGGTTATAGATGATGTAAAGGGCAGCACTGTTTTATCCGTTTCCACGCTTGATAAAGAGTTTAAAAAAATAAGCCCATCCGGGTCAAATATAAAAAGCGCGGCGTTGTTGGGAGAATTTTTAGCAAAAGCCTCGCAGGAAAAAGGCATATCCAGCGTAGTATTTGACAGGGGCGGTTATCTTTACCACGGGCGCATAAAGGCTTTTGCCGACGGCGCGAGAAAAGCCGGGTTAAAATTTTAAAGGGAAAATTCAATGGCGGAGAAATCAAGTGAATTTGTTGAAAAAGTTATAGCGGTAAACAGGTGCGCCAAGGTCGTAAAAGGCGGAAGGCATTTTTCATTTGCAGCGCTTGTCGTAGTAGGCAACGCAAACGGCATGGTCGGTTATTCTATCGGCAAGGCCAAAGAAGTAGCTGATGCGATAAAAAAAGCCTTAAACAGCGCCAAGAAGGACATGTTTGAAGTGCCTTTAAACGGCAGCACGATAAGATATGAAGTCATGGGCAAATTTGGCTCAGCCAAGGTTTTGTTAAAACCGGCATCAGCAGGCACAGGAATTATAGCAGGCGGTTCCATAAGGGCCGTGTGCGAGGCCGTAGGTATACATGACATATTGACAAAATCATTCGGCTCTAACAATGCTATAAATGTTGTCAAGGCCGGTATTGCAGGTTTGGAAAGTTTAAAAAAACAGGAAGCTATAAAACGTGTAAGGGATACAAAAGATGAGACTGTCTGATTTAGCGCCTGTAAAAGGCTCAAACAAGAAAAATAAAAGAAAAGGCTGCGGCTCCGGATCAGGCCATGGCAAGACATCCTGCCGCGGCAATAAGGGCGCCGGATCCCGTTCAGGCTCAAACAGGCGGCTTGGTTTTGAAGGCGGGCAGATGCCTTTGATGCGGCGCGTTCCCAAAAGAGGCTTTAACAGTAAATTTCCGATGATCTATGAGATAGTGAATTTGGAGCAATTTAAAGGTTTTAAGGATGCTGACACAGTAGATCCCAAGGCGTTAAAACAGAGAAATATTGTCAAGCATTCTTCATGGCCTGTTAAGATTTTAGGCAGCGGCGAGATAAAAAAGGCGTTAACCGTGCACGCGCATAAGTTTTCAAAAAGCGCTGTTGAAAAAATTACAGCAGCAGGTGGAAAAGTTGTTGTATTGGAGTAGTTGATGCTTCAGGCGTTAGCCAATATTTTTAAAGTACCGGATCTTAGAAAAAAAGTAATCATATCTTTGGCTATAATCGGTGTATACAGATTTGGTTGTCATATACCTACACCGGGAATAAACGGAGCGGCCTTAGCGCAGTTCTTTGATAATTTAGCAAGTACTCAGAGTGGCACGCTTTTCGGTATAATGAGCATGTTTACAGGAGGCGCTCTAGAGCGTTTGACTGTTTTTGCGCTGGGTATTATGCCGGCTATATCGGCTTCTATTATAATGCAGCTTTTGACTGTAGTTATTCCGTCGCTGGAAAAGTTGGCGAAGGAAGGCGGCGCGCAGGGTATGCGCCAGATTAACCAGTATTCAAGATACCTTACCGTTGTGCTTGGTATAATCCAGTCATTATTTATAGCGTTATGGGTTCAGAACCCGGCGCATTTTCAGGGCATAAAGATTGTGCCTAATCCGGGTACGGGTTTTCTTATACTTACAGTTATCACGCTTACAAGCGGCACGGCGTTTATAATGTACCTTGGCGAGCAGATTACCGAGCGCGGCATAGGAAACGGCATGTCGCTTTTAATCACAGCAAGTATAATATCAAGGATACCGCAGGCGCTGGCCCAGCTTTTTGTCCTGGCTTCTCCTGCGACCGGCCCTGATTTAAGAATAAAGCCGCTTACGATAATATTTATGGCGGCTATGATGGTGGCTGTTATAATTGTTATAATTCTTATTACGCAGGGCCAGCTTAAAATACCTGTGCAGTATGCAAAGCGCATCGTAGGCAGAAAGGTTTACGGCGGGCAGTCAACATATATTCCTCTTCGCGTAAACCATGCGGGCGTCATTCCTATAATATTTGCGCAATCGATAATACTTTTTCCCGCTACAGTCGCGGGTTTTATACAAAATCCTTTTTTACAGCGCATGGCTTTAACATTGACAAGGGGCCAGTTTCTTTATACGGTAGTTTACAGTTTTTTTATCATATTTTTTGCTTATTTTTACACGGCTATTACACTGAATCCGGTAGACTTAGCTGAGAATATGAAAAAATACGGAGGTTTTGTTCCGGGTATAAGGCCGGGTAAGCCGACCGCGGAATATTTTGATTATATAATGACCAGGATTACGCTTCCCGGGGCAATATTTTTGGCTATAATAGCGGTGTTGCCTGACGCGATAGGCGGGTGGCTGCACATACCTTATCTGGTTGCCAGCTTTTTCGGCGGCACAGGGCTTTTGATTATAGTCGGCGTTATGCTTGATACTATGCGCCAGGTTGAATCGCAGCTTTTGATGAGGCATTACGATGGCTTTATGAAAAAAGGCCATTTAAAAGGAAGAAGATAGGTATTATGAGATTGGTATTATTGGGCCCGCCAGGCGCAGGCAAGGGCACTCAGGCTGAAAAACTTTCAAAAGAATATAAAATACCGCATATCTCCACGGGAAATATTTTAAGGCAAGCCGTAAAACTCAATACGCCTGTGGGAATAAAAGCGAATTCATATATGACTAAAGGCGAATTAGTGCCGGATAAAATAGTTATTGAGATAGTCGCCGAGCGCCTTAAAGAGCCTGATTCTAAAAACGGATTTATACTGGATGGTTTTCCCAGGACAAAACAGCAGGCAGAGAGTTTAGACAGCATGCTTAAATCCGTAAATATGCCGCTTGATGCAGTGATATATTTTCATACAACAGACCAGGTGGTGATAAGCAGGCTTACAGGCAGGCGCGTATGCAAAAAGTGCGGCGCAAATTTTCATATAAAAAATATACCGCCTAAAAAAGCGGGTGTATGCGATTTTTGTAATTCTGTTCTTACCCAGCGCGAAGACGATAAAGAAGACACAATAAAAAACAGGCTCAACGTTTACAAAAACGAAACAGCAGAATTAATAGATTATTATAAAAAAAGTAGCATGCTTAAGACGGTATCCGGAGACCTTGATATAAACGAGGCGTATCAGGTATTGGTGAAGGCCCTGAAAAATGATTCAATTAAAGTCTGAAGCCGAAATTCAGAATATCAGAAAGGCCTCAAAGATAGTAGCCGGCGTTTTAGAAGGCCTTAAAAGCTTCGTAAAGCCGGGTTGCAGCACAAAAGATTTAGACAAAAAGGCGGAACAGTTTATTGAAAAGGCAAAGGCCACACCGGCATTTAAAGGGTACAGGGGGTATCCGGCGTGTTTGTGTACTTCTGTAAATGACGCTGTTGTGCACGGAATACCTAATGATTACAGGCTTAAGGAAGGCGATATCGTAGGCCTTGACGTTGGCGTTGAGCTTGATGGTTATTATTCAGACGCAGCCATAACAGTATGCGTTGGAAAAGTCAGCTCACAGGCCAAAAAGCTCGTTGAGGTTACGCGTGAAGCGCTGTATAAAGCTATAGATAAGGCTCAGCCGTCAGGCCGCATAGGCGATATATCTTACGCGATACAGTCCTGCGCCGAGGGCAACGGTTTTTCTGTTGTAAGAGATTACGTAGGCCATGGCATAGGAACAAACGTGCATGAAGAACCGGGCATACCTAATTTTGGCCAGCCCAATACAGGGCTAAAGCTTAAAGTTGGCATGGCGCTTGCCATAGAGACAATGGTAAACATGGGCGATTGGCGCGTTAAACTGTTAGATGACGGTTGGACAGCCGTTACTGCTGACGGAAAACCATCAGCGCACTTTGAGCATACAATTGCGATAACTGATAATGGTCCGGAGATCTTGACCAAGTATGGCTAAAGAAGAAGCGATTGAAGTTGATGGAATAATAACCGAGACATTGCCTAACGCGATGTTCAGGGTAAAGCTTGAAAACGAGCATATGGTGCTGGCTCATGTTTCAGGCAAGATGCGAATGAATTTTATAAGGATTTTACCGGGCGATAAGGTGAAGCTTGAGTTGTCGCCGTATGATTTAACAAGAGGAAGGATAACCTACAGGGTAAAGTAAAATGAAAGTCCGTTCAAGTTTAAGGAAGATGTGCCAGAAGTGTAAAATAATAAAGAGAAAAGGTGTTTTAAGGGTTATATGTTCAGACCCGAAGCACAAGCAAAAGCAGGGGTGAGAAGATGCCGAGAATCAGTGGTGTTGATATACCAAACAGCAAGAGGATAGAGGTCGCGCTTACCTATCTGTATGGTATAGGCAGGACTTTATCCGAAAAAATTTTAAAGACAGCGAATATAAACCCTGATACAAGGGCAAAAGACCTTACAGAGGAAGAGGTCTCAAAATTATCCGTTATCATACAAAGCAATTACAAGGTCGAGGGTGATTTGCGCAGGGAGATTTCATCAAATATAAAACGTTTGATTGATATAGGCAGCTATAAGGGTTCCAGGCATAAAAGAGGCCTGCCTGTAAGAGGGCAAAGGACTCATACTAATTCGCGCACAAGAAAAGGCCCCAGAAAAACAGTGGGCGTTATGCGCAAAGGAAAGACCCTGACAAGAGGGGCTGAATAAGAGGGAAAATTTTATCCCTCGCCACTGCGCGTGATAGCTGGTGGCTCGGGATGAATTTTCAAGTTGAGAGGAAAGGGAAAATTCAATGGCTAATGATAATATGCAGAAAAAAACATCCAAGACCAAGAAAAAGGCGTCAAGGCATGTGCCTAATGGCGTAGCTCATATAGTAGCCACATTTAATAATACGATAGTAACCATTACAGACCGCCAGGGCAATACTATATGCTGGTCGTCGAGCGGCAATGTGGGATTTAAAGGATCGAAGAAGTCAACTTCTTTTGCAGCCCAGTTGGTAGCAGAAACAGCCGCAAAAAAGGCTGTTGCATGCGGGATGAAAGATGTGGAAGTGCGCGTGAAAGGCCCGGGGGCAGGCAGGGAGTCGGCGATAAGGGCTCTTCAGGCAGCGGGGCTTAATATAAATGTTATAAAGGATGTGACGCCTATACCGCATAACGGATGCCGTCCGCCTAAACGCAGAAGGGTATAATTTAAAATGGGTAAAAGCACAGGGCCAAGTTGTAAAGTTTGCAGAAGAGAAAGGATGAAGCTTTTTTTTAAAAGCCAGCGTTGCGTCAGCGAAAAATGCGCATTTGGCAGGAGAAGTTTTGCTCCGGGCCAGCACGGAAAGGCCAGGGTAAAGCTTTCTGATTATGGTTTGCAGTTAAGAGAAAAGCAGAAGGTAAAGAAAGTATATGGAGTGCTTGAGAGGCAATTCAGGCTTTATTTTCAAAGGGCAACCAGGATAAAAGGCGTCACAGGCCATATATTGCTTAGCATGCTTGAACGCCGCCTTGATAATGTTGTATTCAGGCTGCGAATGAGCCCTACAAGACAGCAGGCCAGGCAGATGGTTTGTCACGGCAGGGTTTGCGTAAACGGTAAAAAGGTTGATATACCTTCTTATCAGGTAGGTTTAAATGCCCGGATTAATTTAAAATTAGACGAGGCCGGGATTAAAAAGGTAAGAGAATGCTTGGAAGCCAGCAAGGATCAGAGTATACCCCCGTGGCTTAACTTAAACGAGACTGATTTGACCGGCAGCGTGGTAAAACTGCCGCAGAGAGATGATATTCAGCTTCCCATAAAAGAGCAGTTGATAGTAGAGTTGTATTCAAAATAATCCCTCGCGACTAAACGCGATAGTATGTCGCTCGGGGCAAATTTTTATACGAGATAGCAGGAAAATTTGGGGGTAAAAATATGGCGATTGCGTGGAAAGATTTTGAAATGCCTAAAAGGCTTGAGTGCGACGAGTCCAGCTACAGCGAGACTTACGGCAAATTTATCGCAGAGCCGTTTGAACGCGGTTTCGGCATGACTATCGGAAACTCATTGAGAAGGGTTTTGATTTCATCCATAGAAGGATGGGCTGTTACATCCGTAAAGATAGAAGGCGTGCAGCATGAGTTTTCTGTTGTGCCCGGAGTCCTTGAGGATGTTTCGGAGATTATATTAAATATAAAAAATATTGTTTTATCTTCGCATGCCAAAGGCCCAAAGACAATTTATATAAAGCAGGAAAAGAAAGGCGAAATAAAGGCGGGCGATATAGTTACCGACGAGACAGTAGAGGTGCTTAATCCGAATCTGCACATAGCTACTCTTACGAAAAATGCGTCTTTTGAAATTCATATGGAAATAGGCAAGGGCCGCGGATATGTGCCTGCGGATAAAAATAAAAAAGAAAACCAGCCTATAGGCACTATACCGGTAGATTCTATTTTCAGTCCTGTTAAGCGCGTGAATTTCCTTATCGAAAATACAAGGGTAGGCCAGATGACGGATTATGACAAGTTTATCCTTGAGATATGGACCAATGCAAGCATGTCGCCGAAAGACGCGCTTTTATATGCCTCAAACATACTCCAGAGGCATCTCGATGTTTTTGTTAATTACGGCAGCCTGCCTGATGAAGAGCCGGCGCCTGAGGTGATAATAGAGGAAGAGCTGATAGAGAAGTTAAAAACACCGGTAAGCGAGCTTGAACTTTCTGTAAGAAGCGCCAATTGTTTGAGAGAAGCGAATATAAAAACAATATACGAGCTTGTAAGAAGATCAGAGGCAGAGATGCTTAAGTACAGGAATTTCGGTAAGAAATCGCTGACTGAAATAGGCGCGATACTTAAAGATATGAACCTGGGCCTTGGCATGAAGTTTGACAAAGAAACCATCAAAAGGCTTAAATAAGAAAAATAAACGGAGCTAAACCGTGAGACACCGAAGAAGAAGTAAAAAATTAGGGAGACAGCCTGCGCACAGAAAGGCTACTGTTATTTCATTGGTAGAAAGCCTTATAAAATATAAGCGCATAGAAACGACTTTGACAAAGGCAAAAGAGGCCAGGCGCCTGGCTGAGAAGGTGATTACTCTTGGTAAAAAAGACACGCTACACGCCAGGCGGCATGTCTATTCGTTTTTTAAGGACCGCGATATAGTAGGTATTGTATTTAAAGACCTTGCCCCGCTTTTTTCAAAAAGGCCTGGTGGTTATACCAGGGTAATGCGTATGCGCATACGCCCAGGAGACGGAGCGCAGATGGCCATACTTGAATGGATAGAGAAAAAAGAGGTTAAACCTGAAGCTAAGCCTGAGCCGAAAAAGGAACCTGAAAAACCAAAGGTTGAACAAAAGCCGCCTGAAGCGCCTAAACAAACCGGTAGCCATAAGCAGAAAAAAGGTTTTCTGGGTGGATTAAGAAAAATTTTTGGAGATAAAAAGGGAAAATAAAGTAAAAACGAATGGATTACAAGGGCAGGTTCATCCGAACCTGCCCTTGTTTTTTGTCTTTACAAAGTAGGTTATATTTAGTATTATATAATGATAATATAATGGTTATTATGGTTTCCCTCGCCACTAGACGTAATATCTGGTGGCTCGGGATGAAATTTAATCTGGGAATAGCGGGAAATTTCAGGAGCTATATATGGATCTTTCCAGCAGGATAAAAAGGATACATCCTTCAGCCACGCTTGGTATAACAGCGCGCGCAAATAAAATGAAGGCAGAAGGTATTGATGTGGTTAGTTTTGGGGCAGGCGAGCCTGATTTTCCAACGCCGCAAAATGTGTCAAAGGCAGGGATCGAGGCGATAGAGAAAAATTTCACGCGTTATACGCCTTCAACGGGTATTGTTCAGCTTAAGGAAGCAATAGTAGATAAGTTTAAGAAAGATAATAATCTTATCTATGATATGTCACAGATAGTTATTTCATGCGGGGCTAAACATAGCCTGTATAATATCTTTCAGGCGATATGTAATGACAATGATGAGGTGATAATACCGTCGCCTTACTGGGTAAGTTATCCTGAGATGGTTGTGTTAGGCGGCGCAAAGCCGGTTATAGTTAATCCGGACATTAAAAACGGCATGAAGATGACGCCTGAGCAGTTAAAAAAGGCGATAAACAAAAAAACCAGGGCAGTGGTGATAAATAGCCCTTCAAATCCCACAGGTGTTGTTTATACAGGCGAAGAGCTTAAAGAACTGGCGAAAGTAATAATGGATTCTGAAGCGGCTATTATAAGCGACGAGATATATGAAGAGTTAATTTATGACGGATTAAAGCATATTTCCATAGCGTCTTTCGGTAAGGATATTTTTGACAGGACATTTGTGGTAAATGGGGTTTCAAAAAGTTATTCAATGACAGGCTGGAGGATAGGTTATGCCGCAGGGCCAAAAGATGTCATGGCAGCTATATCAAACTTGCAGGATCATTCAACGTCAAATCCCACTTCAATATCCCAGATGGCGGCTTTAGAGGCGTTAAAAGGCAGCCAGGAGTCGGTAAGCGTTATGTGCGCTGAGTTTGCAAAGCGCCGCGATTATTTATGCCAACGTTTTAATAAAATGAAAAAGCTTTTTTATATAAAGCCGCAGGGCGCGTTTTATATTTTTGTGGATATTTCAAAAACAGGATTAAAATCAATGGATTTTACAAAGGCCCTTCTTGAGGATGAACACGTTGCGGTAATACCAGGGGAGCCTTTCGGGTGGGATAATTACGTGCGCATGAGTTTTGCGACAAGCATGGAAAATATTACAAAAGGACTGGATAGAATAGAAAAATGGCTGGCCAAACAATAGCGGAAAAGATTTTAAGCAGGCATGCGGGTAAAGCGGTTAAGGCCGGCGATGTCGCGGTATGCAAAATAGATTTCTGTCTGGGCCAGGACGGCACAAGCGGGCTTATTATAGACGCGTTTGAAAAGATAGGAAAGCCGGCTGTATTCGATAAGAAAAAGTTTTGCATGATAATAGATCACTCAAGCCCCGCCCCTAACCAGGGCACAGCAACTGTGCATAAAAAGATGCGCGCATTTGCCGCAAAATACGGGGTTAAGATTTATGATGTTGGCGAAGGCATATGCCATCAGCTCAGTATGGAAGAAGGCCATGTAGGCCCGGGTGATCTTGTAATAGGCGCTGATTCGCACACATGTACGTATGGCGCATTAAACGCGCTTTCAACAGGCGTTGGTTCAACTGATCTTGCTATAGGCCTTGCCACAGGCGAGAACTGGTTTAAAGTACCTGAAACGATTAAGATTATTGTAAAAGGAAAATTACCAAAAGGAGTTTATTCAAAAGATATTATATTGCATATTGCAAAGGACATGGGCGCTGACGGATGCACTTATAAATCAATTGAGTTTACAGGCCCTGTTATAGATGCTTTAAGCGTTGACGCGAGATTTACCATAAGCAATATGGCAGTTGAGTTAGGCGCTAAATGCGGGATTATGAATGCCGACGAGAAAACATTTAAATGGTTAAAACGAAAATGCAAGGCGGTTTTTGCAGATAAAGACGCAAAGTATATTGATATAAGAGAATATGATGTTTCAAGATTAGAGCCGCAGGTCGCAAAACCGCATTCGGTTGATACTGCTGTAAACGCCGAAGTATTAAAAGATACAAGGATAGGCCAGGGTTTTATCGGCACATGCACCAATGGCAGGCTCGAAGATATGGAGGTAGCGGCAAAGATTTTAAAAGGAAAAAAAATAGATAGCCGGGTAAAACTTATTATAGGGCCTGCCTCAAAAAGGATTTATATGGGTATGTTAAAGAAGGGCCTGATTGAGATTTTTATAAATGCGGGCGCTGTGGTGCTTAACCCGGGCTGCGGGCCTTGTGTAGGCACGCATCAGGGTATTTTGGCGGATAACGAGGTTTGTATCTCAACGGCAAACAGGAATTTTAAGGGCAGGATGGGGAACCCAAGCGGTTTTATTTATCTGAGTTCGCCTGCAACCGTTGCCGCATCGGCATTAGCAGGTAAAATCACAGACCCGAGGAAGTATCTATGATAGTTAGGGGTAAGGCTGTAAGGCTTAAACAGTCAGACGGCATAAATACGGATTATATAATTTCCGGCAGGTATAAGTTTGCGATCTCTGATCCTAAAGAACTGGCAAAACATGTGTTTGAGGATATAGACCCTGATTTTGCCAGGAACTTAAAACCAGGCGACATACTTGTTGCAGGAAAAAACTTCGGTATGGGTTCATCGCGAGAGCAGGCGCCTGTATCGCTTAAAGCAGCAGGGATTAAGGCGATAGTCGCGCAATCGTTTGCCAGAATATTTTACAGGAATTCATTTAATATCGGATTGGCTTTGGTGGAATGCGATACAAAAGATTTAACCGCAGGCGATGAGCTTGAGATAGATTTTGAAAAGGCAGTACTTAGTAATAAAACAAAATCAAAAAATATAAAGATAACAAAACTGCCTCAGATGCTTTTAGATTTCTTAAAATATGACGGCGCAGTAGCATATCTGAAAACGAAAGGTAAATAATGAAACACACGATTACATTTATACCCGGTGACGGAATGGGGCCTGAAGTTGCCGAGGCAACCAGAAAATGCATTGACGCAACAGGCGTAAAGATTGAATGGGAAACGCGCCAGGCAGGCGTTGATGTAATGGATAAATACGGCACGCCTTTGCCTGAGAAGACTATTGCATCGATAAAAAAGAACAAGGTAGCCATAAAAGGCCCAATTACTACGCCTATAGGCAAAGGCATCAGAAGTGTAAATGTCCTGTTGCGGCATACCCTGGACCTGTATGCGTGCCTGAGGCCCTGCAAATCTTATGAAGGCGTTAAATCGAAATATAAAAATATCGATCTTGTGATAGTCAGAGAAAACACTGAAGATTTATACGCCGGAGTTGAGTTTAAAGAAAAAACAAAAGAGACAATGGAGCTGATAGAGCACATGGCAAGGCTTAATCCTAAAAAGATCAGCCCTGATTCAGCCATAAGCATAAAGCCGATTTCTGAAAAAGCCACGGAACGTGTTGTGAAATTCGCGTTCGAATACGCGGTTAAAAATAACAGAAAAAAAGTGACCGCGGTGCACAAGGCAAACATAATGAAATTTACAGACGGCCTGTTTCTTGAAACAGCAAGAAAGGTTGCCAAGAAGTATGATGGCAAAATAAAGTTTGAAGACAGGATAGTTGATAATATGTGCATGCAGCTTGTGCAGAAACCTGAGAACTACGATGTACTTGTGCTGCCAAACCTTTACGGTGATATTATATCTGATTTATGCGCAGGGCTTATAGGCGGCCTGGGCGTGGCGCCCGGCGCTAACATAGGCGATGATTGCGCTGTATTTGAAGCAACGCACGGCAGCGCGCCAAAATATAAAGGCATGAATAAAGTTAATCCGACAGCTGTAATTTTATCAGGGGCTTTAATGTTACGCTATATCGGCGAGAATGACGCGGCAGGCAGGCTTGAGAATGCAGTAGCGGCTGTAATTAAAGAAGGCAAAGATGTTACATATGATTTAAAACCGCATAGGGATGATCCGTCAGCAGTAGGAACAAGTCAGATGGCAGATGCGATCATAAAAAAGTTATGAAAAATTTACCGAAAATTTCAATTATAGGCGCGGGTAATGTAGGCGCTACTACGGCTATGATGATAGCCGAGGCCGAGCTTGCGAATATAGCGCTGTTTGATGTGGCAAAGGCAATGGCAAAAGCAAAGAGTATTGATATGTCTCATGCATTGGCCGCTAAAAGCTTAAATATTAAAATTGAACCTATAGATGATTATAAAGGCATATCCGGTTCAAGTATAGTTGTAGTTACTGCTGGATTCCCAAGAAAACCGGGTATGAGCAGGGATGATTTACTTAAGGCAAACGCCGATATTATAAAATCAGTGTCAAAAGAGATTAAAAAATATGCCCCAGGAGCTATTGTTATAATTGTCACGAATCCTTTGGATGTGATGGCGTATCTTTCTTATAAAATAACAGGTTTTAATCATAGCAGGGTTCTGGGCATGGCTGGTGTACTTGATTCTGCCAGATTAACGGATTTTATAGCCGCGAGATTAAATGTTAAAAGATCTGATATAGAATCAACTGTTTTAGGCAGCCATGGCGAGCTTATGGTACCGGTTTATAGCCAGACAATGTTAAATAATAAACCATTAACAGATATTCTTCAGCAGAAGGATTTAGACGAGCTTAGCGCGCTTACAAAAAACGCAGGAGCGCAAATCGTTTCTTTATTGGGCACAGGCAGCGCGTATTATGGGCCTGCGGCTTCTGTGTTTGAGATGGTAAAGGCAATACTTCTGGATAATAAAACTACGCATTGCGCATGTTCATACCTGCAGGGCGAATATGGCTTGCGGGATGTTTATATAGGCGTGCCATGTGTTTTAGGTAAAAAAGGCATAGAGCGTGTTGTTGAATTAAAGTTGACTAAGCCTGAATCAGATGTATTGGCCAAGTCTGCTGAATCAATAAAGGCTATGATAAGGAAACTCGAGATTAATTAAATGCTCTACTTCGCCTAAAGCAATTTAATAGCTGGTACAGGCTTCGTAGCAGCATTCTGCTATTGCTGCGAAGCTCATACCAGAAATAACATTGTGCAGAGCGAAGCAGAATGGAGGTTTGATATGGATGAGATATTAAAACTTTTGGAAAACGATGCAAGAATGACAGCCGAAGAGATAGCTAAAATTACCAAGAAAAGCAAAGCCGCCGTAAAACAGGCAATAAAAAAATACGAAAAAGACGGTGTTATACTTAAATATAAAACCGTTATTAACAAGGAGCTTGTTTGTGACGTAGAATGCGCCACCAGGGCATTAATAGAGGTTAATATAACACCGCAGAAGGATGTCGGGTTTGAGCATGTTGCAGAGCGTATTTACAATTTTGAGGAAGTCACGAGTTGTTATCTTATTTCAGGTACTTATGATTTACTGCTTGTTGTTGAAGGCAAGAATCTGCATTCTGTAGCAAGGTTTGTGGCTGAGAAGCTTTCGCCTATGCCCAATGTAAAAGGATGCGTTACACATTTTATGCTTAAAAAATACAAAGAGGATGGAGTTATTTTAAAACATAGAGAAGAGAATAAGAGAATCGCGATTTCGTATTAAAAATGAAAAATTTAATTTCCAAAAAAGTAATAGAAATGCAGCCGTCAGGTATAAGGGCTTTTTTTGACCTTGTGCTTGGCATGAAGGATGTGGTATCGCTTGGCGTAGGTGAGCCTGATTTTGTGACACCCTGGCCTATGCGCGAGGCAGGCATTTTTTCTTTAGAGCAGGGGTTTACGTCCTATACCTCAAATAGCGGGCTCATGAAGCTCAGATTAACCATAAGCCGTTATATGAAGAACAGGTTTAAGTTGAACTACTCGGCGGAAAATCAGATATTGATAACAGTAGGCGTAAGCGAGGCGTTTGACCTGGTTTTAAGGGCTATAATAAATCCGGGCGACAAGATTTTAATTCCGGTTCCGTGCTATGTTTCTTATGGGCCTCTTGTTGAATTAGCGGGAGGTATACCCGTTTATATAGATACAAAGCCTACTGGATTTAAGCTTACGCCGCATCTGGTAAATAAATACGCAGTCAAAAAATGCAAGGCAATAGTGTTGAATTATCCTGTGAATCCGACAGGGGTCTCATATACTAAAAAAGAGCTTCTTGCTTTAAACCGCGCGTTTATTGAAAATAAACTGCTTTGTATTTCCGACGAGGTTTATGACAGCCTTACCTATGATTTTAAGCATACAGTATTTCCTACATTGCCGGGCGCCTTTGAAAATACGGTTTATCTTAACGGTTTTTCAAAATCGTACGCGATGACAGGATGGCGCGTGGGGTATGCATGCGGCCCTAAAGACATAATTGCCGCAATGACAAAGATTCATCAATATACCATTATGTGTGTGCCTATAATAAGCCAGATGGCTGCATGTGAGGCGCTTGAGCCTTCAGGCCAGCGCTCGATGAATGATATGAAACGCGAATACAATAGGCGCCGGCACTATATTACAAGAGAACTCAATTCGCTCGGGCTTAAGTGTGTGCCTACCCAGGGCGCTTTTTACGCTTTTAGTTCAATAAAGAGCACCGGTTTATCATCTATAGATTTCGCGAAACAACTTCTGAAAGAAGAAAAGGTCGCGGTTGTGCCGGGTACTGCATTCGGCAAAAATTACGATGATTACGTGCGCATTTCTTATGCATCAAGCATGGATAATCTCAAGGAAGCCATCGCGCGCATAAAGAGATTTATAAATCATGCATAAACGCGTTTTGTTGATGTATATAAGCTATAATTCCGGCCATCACCGCTGCAGCATCGCTATTGAGCGGGCGCTTAAAAGGCTTGATCCGGAAATAGAGGTCCTTAACATCAACGGTTTCAACTACACCAATCCCATCTTAGAACGCGTTATAAACCGCACATACATGGTTGTTATAAAAAGAAAACCCCAGGTCTGGGATTATCTTTACGATAACCCCAAGGTTTTTAAGAAGGTCCAGGCGCTTCGGGATTTTATGCATAATATGAATTTTGAGAAATTAAAAAATCTCATTCATGATTTTAAGCCCGATGTAATAGCCTGCACCCAGGCGTTTCCGTGCGGCATGATTGCTGATTTAAAAACCAGGGACACCAGCATAAAGAGTAAATTATTCGGCATACTCACTGATTATTATCCGCATTCCTACTGGTTGCATCTTGCCGTAGATTATTTTGTAGTGCCTGCCAAAGAAAGTAAGGAAAAGCTTATCTCTGGCGGCATGCCGGCAGAGAAAATAAATATATCAGGCATACCCATTGATCCAAAGTTTGGCGATAAGGTGGATTCAAAAATAGTTAAATTGGAGCTTGGCCTTGACCTTGATAAACCTGTTGTTTTGGTTATGGGCGGAGGCCAGGGGTACGGCCCGATAAGAGACATAATAAATAGATTAAATTCAAGTGTTTTGGATTTTCAGGTTGTGGCAATATGCGGGATAAACGCAAGGCTTTTCAAATGGATAAACTCATCGCGCAGGAAATTTAACAAAAAGATAGTCTCACTGCAGTTTGTTGAGAATGTAAACGAACTTATGGAGATCTCAGACCTTATAATCACAAAACCCGGAGGCCTTACTACAGCAGAGGCGCTTTCAAAAGGCCTGCCTATGATTGTTGTGCATCCTATACCCGGGCAGGAGACAAAAAATACACAGTTTCTTGTTGCTATAGGAGCAGCAGAGCAGGTTGATGATATGGCGTTGGTAGGCGTAAAAGCAGAAGAGCTCCTAAAAGATGTTGAAAAATTAAAAAAGATGCGCCAGGCTGCCTTAACTCAGGGGCATTCGGATTCCGCATTAGATGTAGCAAAGCTTATTTTAAAACAACCTTCAATAACGGATTTTTAATATGGCGCAATATCTTCTATACAGAATAGGCATATGGTTTTCATTAAATCTGCCGTTGGAATTTGCCTACTGGCTGGCGTCTTTTGTGGCCATGTTGCAGTATATGTTTTGCGTAAAGGACAGGGCTGCGGTTGTGGGCAACCTAAGCGTGATTTTGAGCACATCTGACAAGGCTGTTTTGCATAAACATGCCAAAGGCGTATTTTTAAACTTCGCCAAATATCTTGTTGATTTTTTCAGGTTTTCGGTTTTGAATAAGAAGTATATCGAGAAATATATAAAGATAGAAGGCCGCGAGAACCTGTTTAACGCGTTTAAAAACAAGAATGGCGTAATAGCGCTCACAGGACATGTAGGAAATTGGGAGCTTTCAGCAGTTGTTACGGCATATTTGGGTTGCTCGGTCAATGCTGTAGCTTTAAGCCATAAAGACAGGCGGGTTAATGATTTTTTTATAAGGCAACGGGAGTCTAAGGGCATAAAGGTGGTGCCTATGGGAGTTGCGGTAAAAAGATGTTTTATAGCGTTAAAGAATAATGAGTTAATAGGCCTTTTAGGCGACAGAGATTTCAGCGGTTCAGGAGTAGCGGTTGAGTTTTTGGGTAAAAGCGTCAGTATACCCAAAGGCCCTGCAATGATATCTTTAAAATCAGGCGCGCCCATAGTGCCTACTTTTTCAATCAGGCAGATTGATAATACATACAAAACGATTTATTTACCGCCGATCTATCCGGTAAAAACCGGTAATAAAGAACAGGATTTTTTATCCCTTACAAAAAAATGCGTTTCTGTAATAGAGGACAAGATAAGGGAATATCCCGAACAATGGTTTATGTTCAGGGAATTCTGGGCAGAGGACGCTAACAAGGTAGATATTGTATAATGAAGACAGTTATACTGATACCAGCGCATAACGCGGCATGCGCGATAAAAGATGTTATAACCAGGGTTAAGGCGCTTGGTTTTCCTGTAGTAGTTGTTGACGATGGTTCAAACGATGCTACATATGAAGCCGCAAAGTCTGTTGGCGCGGATGCCTTAAGGCACCAAAGTAATATGGGCAAGGGCGCTGCGCTGCGCACAGGGTTTGAGCATATTTTAAAAACCGATTTTGACGCTGTTATAACAATGGATGCGGATGGCCAGCATGACCCGGCGTCATTAAAGGATTTTACAGCCAAGGCAGAGAGCGGTTCGCAGTTTATAGTGGGCAGCAGGATGTCTGATACAGCCAAGATGCCGTGGATACGGGTTAAAACCAACAAATTGCTGTCATGGATTTTGTCAAGGAAAATGAAACAATATGTGCCTGATTCGCAGTCAGGCTACCGCCTGATAAAAAATGATTTATTAAAGAAACTGAAGTTTTCTTCAAACCGCTACGAGATAGAATCAGAGATGCTTATACAGGCCGCGCGAGCAGGCGTTAAGATAGATACCGTTCCCATAAAAAGCATATATTCCGGCCACAAAAGCAGCATTAACCCGCTCGTTGATACATTTCGTTTTATCAGGCTAATGATAAAATTGTGATTTAGAGGAATTATGGATTTTGACGCGCTTAGGAAAAATATGGTAGAGGTTCAGTTGGTTGGCCGAGGTGATATCACTGACAAAAAAGTGATTGAGGCGTTTTTGAAGGTGCCGCGGCATAGGTTTGTATCTGAGAAACTGCAGAAAGATGCGTATGGCGATTATCCTTTGCCTATAGGCAGTGGCCAGACCATATCGCAGCCGTATATGGTCGCGCTTATGACCCAATGTTTGCAATTAAATGGCAGTGAGAAAGTCCTGGAGATCGGCACAGGCAGCGGATATCAGACAGTAATACTTGCTGAGCTTGCGAATCAAGTATACACAATAGAACGGCATCCTGACTTGTCTAAGTCTGCTGAGAATATCACAAAAGAGCTTGGATATAAAAATATTTATTTTAAAGTTGGAGACGGCACTTTAGGTTGGCATGAGAAGTCGCCTTTTGATGCAATCATAGTTACCGCAGGAGCGCCTGATGCGCCAAAATATTTACTTGAGCAGCTTGCCGATGGCGGCAGGCTTGTAATACCGGTGGGAAGCGAATTTACCCAGCGCCTGATGGTTTACGAGAAGATAAAAGACGAAATCAAAACAAATCAGGTATGCGCCTGCACGTTTGTTAAACTTATAGGGAAAGCCGCATGGAAGGAATAGTTCGCGGAATGCTCGTTTACCAGCCGCTCGGTAAGGGTTCCGAAAAAACGCAAAAATTTCCCCGCCGTGGAAATTTTTGCTCCGAGTTTGCGCTCGCTCTCCTTCGCGACTAAACGTGATAGCTGGTCGCAAAGGATCCATGGCCGCTCGCGCAAACTAGGTTTTTCTCCACCCTCACCTTCGCGGCTGGCAAAACTAGAGCAAACGCACTCGCATTCAGGTCAAAAAAATGATAGGACTGATTAAAAATTTATTTAATAATAAAGAAGTGTTAGTTTTTATACTTGGCATGATGCCGGTGTCGGAGTTAAGGGGCGCGATACCGGCAGGGCTTGCCATGGGCCTGCCGCTTAAAAATGTGCTTTTATTGGCTATAGCGGGTAACCTTGTTCCTGTAATACCTATGCTGTTGTTATTTGAGCCGGTTTCAGCAAGAATAAGAAAACTGCGGTTGTTTAAGAAATTTTTTGACTGGTTTTTTGAGAGGACAAGAAAAAAGGCTGATTTGATAGAGAAGTATGAGGTATTGGGCCTGGCGATTTTCGTAGGCATCCCGCTTCCGATTACAGGCGCATGGACAGGATGCGTTGCCGCTACCATGTTTAAGATAAAATTTAAATATGCGCTTCCTGCTATTATAGCAGGCATTCTCACAGCCGCATTGATAGTTACCGCAGCTTGTATATTTGGCAAAGGCGCTTGGATTTTATTAGGAAAATAAAAAAGTTAGTTAATTTTTGAAATATTTCTTGATTTCAGTTATTATATGTAGTAGAATATACATAGCTTAATCCTGCCAAGGATAACCAGTACCAATATAACTTATATGCAGTTTGAAGCTCAAATGACTGATTTAACCCTAACGGCCAAGCCGGTTAGGGCTTTTTTATTTATAACCACGTCATTGCGAGGAGCGAACCCTTCGCTGTTGCTCAGGATGAACTCCGTGAGCGACGAAGCAATCTCCTTGGTACGAGGAGATTGCTTCGGGCACTTCGTGCCCTCGCAATGACAAACACGAGGAGAAATTTAATATGTTAAAACGCATAATATCAGCAATAATAGTAATGGCATTTGTGTTTACACAGTGTGGGTTAAGCTATGCTCTGAGGCCGGAGCAAGGCAGAGGCGGCGAGCAAGTCGCCAAAGCCATCGG
>Ga0100393_10001094_pt1 | contig 27881 bp, 22 predicted proteins | sample CryGeymeta201517_FD_81546 | JGI IMG/M metagenome (GOLD analysis project Ga0100393, IMG submission 81546) | Groundwater microbial communities from Crystal Geyser aquifers in Utah, USA - Crystal Geyser metaG 2015-17 | ecosystem: Environmental > Aquatic > Deep subsurface > Groundwater | place... | reverse complement strand
AGAAAGGAAGACACAGCAACCAGCGACAGAAAATCTCAGTTCAAACACGGCGGGTAACCACTCCCGCGCCGAAGGCCTGACCAGCCACGGCAAGCGAGTCTTGCGTCGTCAATCGAGAGCTTGGCACGAAGCGTAAACAGCGAGCTGTGAAGCCTGCTCTCCAGCGCAGCGGGTGGTGAAACATTCATTTTCTTCTATATCAGGCCTCTTCGAAGCGTCGATCAAAGAGCGCAGCCATTTCATCGAGTAATTTGCGGCCCTCATCGGCGGACCCTTCGACTTTGACTTTGAGCTTCGAACCTTTACCAGCCGCCAGCATCATCAGACCCATGATGCTCTTGCCGTTGACTTGCTCCTCGTCTTTTTCTACCCAGACCTCTCCGGCATACGTGTTGGCAATCCGCACAATCATGGCTGCCGGGCGGGCATGGATTCCCATTTTGTTTTGCACAACGAGTTCTTTTTCCAGGGTGTCGCCTGGGTTGCTGGTTTCTGATGCTGTCATGATTCGGTAGCTGCTAGAAACGGATTCTCATGCAGAAAGCAAGCAGTTATCCGTCTTATGCCAAAGGAATCTCAATTACCTAAACAATTCAGATTAAGCTCTTAGGGAATTTGACGTCAAGGAGTAATGCACTCTAACTTATTTGAGCTGCATGCAGACCTGAGCCTTCAGCGCATTTTGTTCAGTCTTTTTTAAGGTGAGCATGCTTTATGATGCGCGGGGTTCTGCGCTTGGTAAAAGGTATGAGATCGATACAATCATTAAAAAATAATTTGCCGCCATCCGTCATGATTTTTGGCTGCGGCTATGTGGGCACGGCACTGGCGGAGGAACTGCTCGGACTGGGGGTTCGCGTCGGAGCGCTGACGCGCAACGCGGACCGCGCGGACGAGCTGCGCAGGATGGGGGTCGCCGAAGTGCTGAAAGCGGATCTGGACGGTGCGGAATGGGCGGAGCGTCTATCCGGAAGCTACGCAGCGGTAGTCAACTGCGTCAGTTCCGCTGGCGGCGGGATCGCAGGCTACCGCACATCTTATCTTTATGGGCAACAGCGCATTCTGGCGTGGGCACAGTCACAGCGCCTGCGCAGCTACGTTTATACCAGCAGCTCGTCGGTCTATCCCCAGGACGATGGGGCGTGGATCGATGAGACGGCGGACACTGCCGGCGCACCGGAGACCGGTCAGGTGCTGCTGGAATCGGAGCAACTGCTCGCAAAGCACGCCCACTTGTTTACAGCCTGGTATGTGCTGCGCCTGGCCGGGATCTATGGTCCGGGGCGCCACTTTCTGCTCCAGCAGCTCAAGGACGGCCAGGGCACGGTTCCGGGACGGGGCGATTACCACATGAATATGATTCACCGGGATGACATTACGCGCGCCCTGCTCGCGGCGCTCACCGGCCAAGCTCCCGCCGGGATCTACAATATTTGCGATGATCAACCCGCGACCAAGGAGCTCGTGCTCCGCTATCTTGCCGCGCAGCTCGATCTCCCGCTACCAACATTTGATCCGGCTGCGATTTCGCCGCGCCTGCAGCGCCGCGGTGGTCACATGCCGGACCGCAGGATTTCAAATGCCAAAGCCCAGGCGCAGCTGGACTGGCAGCCGGTCTATCCCTCCTACCGGGAAGGATATGCGCAGCTTTTGAGGCGGTGATAGAATACGCAAAACGCAGTATTTGGGCGCGTTGTTAGCTGGAATCACCATAAGCTGTTCCTTTCCTGAGCGCACCCGCCAGGGTGAGTTTTTATGCCTTTTCAGTTAATTTACCAGCTTTCTGAATCAGTTGGCATAGCTTATGCTTAAAGCTAAACGTTCGCGACTCCCGCGTTCCGGTCGGATGCCTCACACTGGCTTTTGGCTTAGCTCTTAAACTATGTAACAACCTGACTATTGAATATAATGAAGATTAAGAAATACCTTCTCGCTCTGCTGCTTGGTGCTGCTGCTTTTTTTGCGGCGACCGGCACGCTGAGTGCCCAAGAAGTCGCCGAAGTTCCCTTTGAGGATGCGTATGCAGCTTTCATGGAAACTCCTGGAGCTGCTTTTTTTACGATTAGTAACCTATGGCTGTTGATTGCAGCGGCTTTGGTTTTCATCATGCACCTTGGTTTCGCCTGCGTCGAGTCCGGTCTCAGCCAATCCAAAAACACAGTAAACATTCTATTTAAGAATGTTTTCATAATTAGTTTGGGCCTGATTTCCTACGCGCTATGGGGCTTCAATGCCATGTATCCCGGTGAATTCAACGGTTTCTTCGCCACGGGTTCCTGGTTCGATGTCGCTCCCAGTATGGAGTATATGTCTGCCGATTATAACAATTACACCTGGTACACTGACTTTATCTTCCAGGCGATGTTTGCCGCGACGGCAGCCACCATCGTTTCTGGTGCTGTGGCTGAGCGTGTAAAGCTTTCTTCCTTCATGATATTTGCGGCATTACTTGTCACCTTTGCCTACCCGGTTACTGGTTCGTGGGAATGGGGTGGTGATTATGGTTGGCTGAATGCGAAGTTCCCGGACGGCCAGTTTGTTGACTTTGCCGGTTCTTCTTTAGTGCATGCCTTTGGTGGTTTTGCCGCTCTGGCTTGCGCCATCGTGCTGGGGCCGCGTGCCGGCAAGTATGTGAATGGAAAAATCCGTCCAATTCTCGGGCATAGTATGCCGCTGGCTACGATCGGTGTCTTTCTGCTGTTCCTCGGTTGGTTTGGGTTCAACGGAGGCTCGGTGCTTTCGGCGGACCCTTATCTGGTGTCCCTCGTTTTTGTGACGACTGCGCTCGCGGCTGCCGGCGGTGCCTTTGGTTCGATTTTAGCTTCTTGGGTATTTCTTAAAAAGCCTGATCTTTCAATGGCGCTTAATGGTATCCTGGCGGGTTTGGTTGGGATCACTGCCGGGGCTGATTCGTTGACTCCTGGAGCAGCAATTCTGGTTGGTTTGATCGCAGGAATACTCGTCTTCTTTTCGATTATCTTCTTTGACAAGATCAAGATCGACGACCCTGTCGGCGCGATTTCGGTCCATGGTGTGTGCGGTATCTTTGGGACGCTGGCAGTTGCCATTTTTGGCAGTGCGGCTCCGTTTATGACGCAGCTTATCGGCACCTTGTCGATTAGTGTTTTTGCTTTTGTCTTCTCTTTTATCGTATTTAGCCTCCTGAAAGTGACCGTCGGTATCCGCGTCTCTGCGGAGGAAGAAGCTGAGGGGCTTGACATCGGTGAGCACGGGCAGGAAGCCTATCCGGACTTCGCGGCCAGCTCGCGTTAAGTTTTGCCTAGCCAATAAACCAAAACATCTCTAAACACTTATATATTATGAAATTGGTCAAAGCAGTTATTAAACCCTTCAAACTTGAAGAGGTCAAAGAAGCACTCGCAGATATCGGCATCGAAGGCATGACGGTGACTGAAGTTAAAGGTTTCGGTCGCCAAAAGGGCCACACCGAGATCTACCGTGGCAGTGAATACACTGTCGATTTTCTCCCCAAAGTCATGATCGATATCGTCGTTGACGACGCCGATGCCGAGAAGACCACGGAGGCCATCGTCAAGGCCGCCAAGACCGGCAAGATCGGAGACGGTAAGGTCTTTGTCCTGCCGGTTGAAAGTGCTGTGCGCATCCGCACCGACGAGTCCGGAACCGAGGCACTCTAAACAACTCGGGGCATTCTCGCCCTCGCTGACAAACGGCCACCCCAGAAGGGGTGGCCGTTTTTTATGGCCGATATAATAACAACAGTGGATATAGTGATAAAAAATTCACTATTATCTTGACACGGTTTACGCAGGTGCTCTAAACATCACTCGTTCTTTTATTTAAAGGACACGAAACGCGATTCATTCGTAGCAAGCTAATCACAACGTAATTGAAAGGAAATATCATGAATCAGATCATAATGACCGGGCACCTCACCGCCGATATCGAAACCCTCGAGCTTCCCGCCCGTAACAAAGGCAGTGATGCGCAGCACCTCAGCAAGTTCACACTGGGCTGTAATGAGGGCGAGCGCGTGACCTTCCTGCCTGTCGAGGCATGGAACATGCCGCATCTGCCGGAGTATCTTGCCAAGGGCTCTGAGGTCCTGATCTCCGGCGCACTCAAACAGAACAACTGGGAGACCGACAGTGGCGAAAAGCGCAGTCGCATCGTTTTGAACGCCTACAAAGTCGAATTCCTCGACCCCGCTCCCCAACAGGCTGCTCCCCGGCCGTCCAGCCATGGCACGCATAAACGCGGAGGCAAAAACCAGGCCCGCCGTCAGGCGGCCTGAGTGGATCAACTTCCCGCTGACGGTGGAAGACGCCGGGGCGCTGGCCGCATGGTTCAACTTCCGGGAATTGGGGGATGATGGCTAAAACTGGACAGTTTGCAGAAAGTGAAGGGTGTCGCGGATCACGCTCTTTTTCTGCATGATAAACGGATGCGTGGCATGGACGACTTTGTAGGCGGTCATACCAGGCACAGTGGCGCGGGCGACGGCGACCTTGCCGTCGTCGGGGCCGGAGATCATGAGCGAGTTGATCCAGTTGATGCTGCGGTCGCCGGTCAGGATGCCGCATACAAAATCAACCGGCGGGAGCTGGTTGACAAAGCTGCCGGCGGCGGTGCCGAGCTGTTGCCCGGCCGGACCGTTGATCTTGCGGAAGATCCACCAGTGGCCGATGCGGTCCACCAACTCGCTGCCTTGATTGGGCGGGCTGAGCATGACCACCCGGCCCAGCTTGGGAATCGGGTCGCTGGCCTGGATTTGGCGCACGAGGATGCCGCCCATGGAGTGGGTGACGCAGTGGACCTTGTCCGCATCCGCGCTGGCGGCGAGGATGCGGGCACGCACATCCCGCGCCAGTGATTCGATCGGCTGGTGGCGTGAATCGTAGCCGAGGTTCAGGACCCGGTAGCCTGCGGACTCCAGCGCATCGGCCATCTGCTGCATGGATGCGGCAGTACGGGCGAGTCCGTGCAGCAATACAACGATTTCCTGGGCGGGGACTGTTGGGGTGGTCATGATCAAAAAATGCAGTGCCAGGATGAATTTCCCTGAGGTATTGAACACTGTTCAACTCTTATTTTTAAGGGCAGTGTCAGGCCGGTCCAAACGAGCTTCGTGTTGAAGTGATGAATCTCTGGATCAACCGTCTGTTGGCTGATGCCAGGCTGCCGGAGGAAGACCGGCTCACCCGAACGAACATCCCCGTGGGTATGGGACAACTGGGCGAGCGGCATGAGGCATTGGCATAAGGCCAACGCCGCCGGCTTGTTGGGTCCGGTGCGCCTGCGGGTCGCGCGGGAAATGGACTTGTATTACGTCTTTTAATATTACAACGCACCGCCTGTATTTTATGGAACCAGGGCCAGTGCCAGCAGAGCCCGCAGCCGGGCCTGCTCGACTGCGGAGGTCTTGGCGATAAAGCCCTGTTGATGAGTGAAGTGGACATCGGGTTCTTGATCGATGCGACTAAAGTCGAGGCGCGGGTCATCGTTAAAACGGCGCATTCCGTAACCGTCTCCGCGTCGGTCGGGATAGATGATGGCCAGCACGGTTCCGCTCAAGCCCGCTTGCTCGATGTAGCGCCCCAGGCCGGCGGAGGGTTCTTCCGGCATGGGATTTGTGCGCGGCATAAACAGCACCTGGCCGTCCTTCAAATCCCATAACTCCGCATGCTGGGCGAAGTCGGCAAGCCGCTGTTTCAGCTCCTTGATATAGCCGACCAGATCCTGACCGATCATCCGCATAATCTCCCAAACCGGCTCACCGGGCAAATGCTGTGACGCAGCAGCGAAGCGGCGCAGGAGCATGACATCAATCGGAGAGTTGAGTTTGGCGAGGATGTCGCGGTCCACTCCGAGCCATGCCGCTGTGTTCAGTGGGCCGCGACAATCGAGCCATTCCGAAGTCTCCAGCCACTCACAAAAATTTCTGGCATCGTCGTAGAGTCCGCAGTGTTGCAATACCAGTGAGAGTGCGCAGGTGGGTGACTGCTCCCGGGAAAACTGATGATGATCGAAATTGTATCGTTCCGGCGCGTGACGATGCCCGATGTCAACCACGGCAACGTCAAGTGAGTTGAGTTCGGCCTCTGTCGGATCCCGTCGTACGATGCCGACCGGGTAGTCGGCAAGCAACACGCAGCAGGCCAGGAAATCATCCTTGTGAGCGCCTCCCGGATGTGTCAGTATGAATTGAAGCATTTTGAAATGGTCGAACACTAAACAGCGAAGGTCCAACTCTGAATGCAGTATTTGAGTGCTTATTTGCGTTGCCGATAGGGTCAAAGTATCCAGAGGAAATTTGCCCCATTATCCCCACCTGACACTGCTTTCACGAAACAGGCGATGGAGCTTCCAGGGCGATCCAATCCACGGTGAGTGCGAATTCGCCGGGCTTGCCATCGGCGAGCAGGAGGGCGATCCGGGTGATTGAACTCAAATCGAGCGGCGGGCCGTTCAAGGTTCTGCCCCGGAAGCTTGGCACGAAGGCGTCGAAGGGCAGTCGTATTTCCGCCCACTCGCCGGCTTTGGTAGGGAAACTGGCCCGGTAGGCGATACGGGAGCCGCGAAAACTGGCGTCGGTTGACAGGCGAAACTGATAGGTGCGCCCATCCCCCAGGACCCGCAACCGGAGTGCGGCATGTCCGGAATAGTCGCGGTGCTTAACCGGGGAATAAATCTGAGCAAAGCCCCCGTTGTTCTCCAGTGAGAGCACGCCTTCAAAGTGAAGTGTCCCCTCCGTGATACGAGCCCCGCCACTCGACACGCCGCCCATCACGCCGTCATTCTGAGCGCGCCATTCCGGCTCTTCGCTGTCTGTAAATGTGCGCAGATGTTGCATGGTTGTCTTGGCTTCAGCCCCTATATCTTGCATCAATGGGAGCGCGCAAAGCATGCCCACGGCAATCAACTGTAAGGGTTGACGATTCATCATTTAAAATCGCATGCATCATTTATACTCATGCATCGTTTAGAGTGTTTATATTCTACATTTGGTGCCTGCCTCCTTTTCCTACTCGAAGTAGCACCTTATTTATAAATGTCTTTGCGATGCCCTGCTTCGAGCACCATTACGACAAACATCACGTTTTGCCTCTTCGGCGGTGTAGAGTTTACCCGGGTTCTGGATCGCTTCCACGGCCAAATAATAATCTTCCATATCCCCGAGGTGTTCAAGGATGGCTTCACGCGCATAGTAGGTCTTGGTGCGCCCGGTCTTTTTGGCTAAAGTTTCCAAACGCAGCTCGACTTCCCGATCCAAACGTATCGCTAATATGTAAACAAACATTGCAGCGTCATACGCATATAGCAAGCTGATTATTGTCTGGGTTTAGGACTTTTCCGCGGCCCGTATGATCACTTGAGAACAGGTGGGACCTCTTTTCTACCTTTTGCCCGAGCCATTTGGGGGATTCGCCTCGAACAGGGGGCTTTGATTCATTCCCGGGCCAGACGAAACTCTCCTCCTGCCATGGGAGTTTTTCAAAGGATTCGGGATTCAGGTGTTTAGACTTCCTCCACTTCGACTTCGACGCGTTTGCCGTTGATGGTGAGGCCGTATTTGCGCTGTGAACCGCCGGTAGGTTGAGTCGCTTCGGAGGCGGCACTGGGTGTGGGCGCAGCCTGGGGGGTGTCGGCTGTTTTGGCGACCGCCTTCGGCTGGTTGGTGCCCTTGAGGTGGGCTTCGAGTTGCGGCGGGAACATGGCGTGGATCACGCAGTGCTCCGGATCGCTGGGGAAGTTCTTGGCCTGGAGCTCTTTTTTGAGGTCGTCCATGTGCTTGTGCTGAGCACCCGGTGCTTCGACCGGACGGCAGGTGATCGGCTCCTTGCCCGCCTGCTTGGCGGCCTGCTTTTGCACCTCCGGATCGACCGGGGCGGGGCAGCGGCCGTAGTAGCCGAGTGCAATGTCGGCCGCCTGGGGGGAGATCTGCTTCCAGCGCCCGAACTTGACGTTCAGGAAGGCCTGCATGCCGACGATCTGCGAGGTGGGGGTGACCAGCGGGATCCAGCCCAGCGCCTCGCGCACCACCGGAATTTCCCGGAAGACTTCGTCGAATTTGTCCTCCATCTTCTGCTCCCGCAGCTGGGTGCGGAAGTTGGAAAGCATGCCGCCGGGCACCTGGTATTCCAGCGTATCGACGTCGATCACTTCGTTCTTGTGCCCGGTAAAGTCGCTCAGCTCGGCATAGACCTTTTCCAGGTGGCTGCGCATGTCACGCAGCGAGGCACGTTGGGCGTCGCTGACCTGCGGGCAACGCGAGTGGCCCTGCAGCAGTGCCAGCATGCGGGTGGTATCCGGCTGGCCGGTGCCGTTGGCAAAGGGGGAGATGGAGAGGTCGATGGCATCCACCCCGGCGACGATGGCCGACATGTAGGTGCTGGCCCCCAGGCCTGCCGTGTCGTGGGTGTGAATCCAGACCGGGATCTTGAGCTTTTCCTTCAGTCCCTTGACAATGTAGAAAGCATCCATGGGTGGAATCAGCCCGGCCATGTCCTTAATGACAACAGCGTCGCAGCCCATCTGCTCCAGTTCGACACCCATCTCGATGAATTTGTCGGTAGTATGAACCGGACTGCTGGTGTAGCAAATCGTGCCGTGGGCCTGCTGGCCAGCGGCCTTGGCGGCCTGGATGGCGCACAGCATGTTGCGTGTATCGTTGAGCGCGTCGAAGATGCGAAAGATGTTCATCCCGTGATCAGCACTCGTCTTGACGAAGGCCTCGACCACATCATCCGGGAAGTGGGCGTATTGCACGATATTCTGGCCCCGCAGCAGCATCATGTGCGGCGTTTTCGGGCAGGCTTTCTTCAGCGCATCCAGGCGGTCGAAGGGAAATTCATCCAGGAAGCGCAGCCCCGAATCGATGGTGGCGCCGCCCCAGGTTTCCAGCGCCCCGAAGCCCCAGTTGTCGAGTTGCTCGCAGACCGGCAGCATCTGCGCGGTGGTCATGCGGGTGGAGGCGAGGCTTTGGTGGCCGTCACGGAGGACGTTGTTGTTAAGCTGAACTGATTTCATGATAAAATATTATTAGTTTAACTATTTTTTAATCTGCTCTATGAGCAAGCCTTTAATTACGGAACGTAAACGACCTTTTCCGGGTACAGCAGCGCCAATCCGCGATCCATCGTCGCCAATTGCCCGCCGTGGCTGGCAGCCAGGGCAATCAGGTAGGCATCCGTCACTTGCCGGTGCCCGATGACCCCAGCCAAACTTATTTCGGAGTAGGCCAGCGTGTCGGGCCAAAATTCATGTCCCGGCATCGATTCAATTAGCTGGATCAGTTGGAGCGCTCCATTCAAGGCCGCGTTTTCCGCATCCCGATAATAATGCCGCACCAGCGAGCCTTGAGTGATCGGGCAGGTGGCAAAGGAGCGATCTTTACGGCCAAACCATTGTCGAGCCCGGTCGTGGTGAATGTGAGAGCGATTGGTCAGTGCAATCAATACGTTGGCATCAAGAAGTCGTATCATGCATCATCCTCCAGTGAGCGCACGTCCTCCATGGTAATTGGGCGCTTGGAGACAATCAGAGGAAACCCCGTCAATTCGTCCAATTCGTAAGTGGCTGGCTCAAAGGTCTCCCCTTGCTGACTGAGCCCACGCTCTATCAGCGCCTGGATGGTCGCACCAATCCCTTTTCGATTTTGATGAGCCGTTGAACGCACAATCTCAAACAAATCGTCATTAATGTTGATGGTCGTCCTCATGATGTATAAAAATCGTATTATGCATCAAAATGCAACATTTATCATCAAAATTCCTTTTCTAGCTTAAGGTTTTGTCGGATTAGTCAAAATCCAGCAGATCGAAGGTGGGGATGGGTTCGGCCTCCGGTTGGTGCACTTCGAGTAGCACTTTTCCGGCGCGGGCCTGCAGCGCCTTCCATTTCGGATATTCCCGAAAGTCTTTATTGGCGGCACCGCCGCGGAGTTGGGTGACCTCGATGTATTCGATCACATCTTCCAGGGCTTGAGCGGCAATTTCGGTATCCGCAGGATTGTAGCCGCCGGCGCGTTCGGCGTTGGCAATCAGGCTTTCGGCAGCGCCGCTGAAGCCGCGCTCCAGGCAGTCCATCAGCGCACGCAGGGCGCGGGCGTCATGCACATTGCTGAGGAAGCGGATCAGTTGGTGGTCCATATTGAGTTTGAGCATGGGTTCGGCGAAATCCATGCGCTCGGCGTCGCTGAGGTCGCCAAAGCCTTGCGGCCCCAGCACCAGACGCCGGACCGAGTGGTTGCCGACGATCTCCGCGCTCTTTTTATCGGTTGCCGCCAGGTCGAGCATGAGCTGATCTGCTTTTCGGTTGGGCGAGTAGGAGAGCGCCTCGGCCAGCAGTTCCAGCTCGCTGAGACTGTCGGTCTGGCCGGCCTGGCGCAGGAGCTCGATGGAGGCATCGTCCCCCAGGCGTGCGAGCAGGTAGTAGCCGGACTCCCGGATGTCAGCTGGCCCGGCTTTGAGCAGTTGTGCCGCGCCGGCGCGGATCTCTGGAATGGTGGCCGGATCCCCGGCGATGCTCAGCAGGCCATTTTCACATGCCACGCGGTCCTGCGCTGCAGCGGCCGTTTCCAGGTGCTTGAAAATAGTGGGGATGGCTTTTTCTTTTTCCAACTCGGCCAGGGTTTCGAGTGCAGCTTGCCGGACGGCGGGCCGTTCGTCGCTGAGCGCCCGGCGACTGATGGCGATACCGGCAGCATCGCCGCTCAAGCCGTAGGCGTAGAGGATACCGGCCAGGTGTTCCGGCGTCATCGCCAGCTCCAGCAGCGGGCCACCGCCGATGCGGATAAGATTGGCGGCCAGCTCACGGCTGTGCTCGCGCAGACGCAGCTCAGTATGGTTCAGGTAAGGCACCAGCTCCTCTATGGCATCCGGGCCAAGCAACTCGACCAGCACATCCATCGCGGCCAGTTTCCGGAAGGTGGTTTTGCGGTCCACGTCGCGCAGTTCCGCGCGGCAGAATTTAATCTGTGCGCCGGTGTTACCGGCGGCCCCCAGTTCCTGCTGGAATTGGCGGGTCACATCTGTGGCGATGCTGGGCAATTGCGAGGCCTTTTTGCCGGATTGTTGCACCGCCTGATAGAGTTCCTGGATGGAGGTGCTGACGGGCGGCGTGACCCGTTTGTCCGTGACTTCGGCATTCGGGTGGTCGGTCAGAACGGTCTCCATTTCGGCGATGAATTCGACAAAGGCCTCGGGATTGTTTTTGACGACATTGGCATCCATGAGCGGTCGCTTGAAGCTGACATGCGGGCGCAGGTGGCGGGGAATGTTGGCCTGTTTGCGGAGTCGGTGGGCGGTGGCCAGTACGGCCTCCTGATAGCCGAATTTGCCGAGGACTTCCTGCGCCGGCTGATTGCGGTTGGCAAACATCTGGTCGCCGATCTGCTCCTCTTCGGCGGCAAAGGTCAAGGACCCGGCGAGCCGGATAATGGTTTCCCTGCTCCAGGTCTCACTGGCATGTTGCAGCAGCGTGCTGTGCCGGGCGGGATCCAGCAGGATCAAGCTTTCCAGCACCTGATACACTTTTTCCGGGTCCATGCCGGATTCGAAGGGCTGGTTGGCCAGAGGGATGTCCTTGGCAAACAACTCCATGGCGGCGTTGCGCACGCTGTTGGGTGCCAGCGATTGAGGCGGTTCCAGGGTGGCTTCCAGTGTCGCGAGCTGCGCTTCCTCAGGAGGATTGCAGCTGTTGATCAAGCGCACCGTGCTGATCCGCACAAAGTCCTTCGGGTCGCTGAGCAGCGGGATGATCCGGGTGAGGTTGGAGAGGATGACATCTTCGCCGCAGGCCTGAAGGGCACGCACCGCACCCTCGCGGTAGCGGGCATTTTCGTGTTGGAGGAGCGCCAGCAGTTTTTCCGGGATGTCCTGATCGCCGGCTTTGAAGCGCTGGGCCAGTTCCTTGCCGATATTGTCGCGGGCCTTGGGGTAGAAGATATCGAGATCGTCGAGCAGGGCGGCGGTGTCGCGCTCCAGCAGTGGGCCGTCAACCTTGGCTTGCAGCCAGGGGTCATGGAACATGCCCTGGGCCGAACGCAGCAACTGCTGCAGTTCACGCTCATTAGGATAGAGCGCGGGGTGGGGGTCCTTGCCGGTAATCAGGGTTTGTTTAAAGATGACCGAGTGGGTCAGCACCTCGGTGGCCGTCGGGTCGCGCAGGGCACCGTATTGTTGGGTGGTGGGCGAGTGGTAAACGAAGCGGCCGTCGAACATCCGGCAGAGGGTGCGGCGCCAGCGCAGGTTGCGCTCACCGAGCGTGCGCAGCCCGGGGCCACTCAGCGTGGCGGCCCAGTAAGACCAGTTGCCGTGGTAATCGTGCCCGTGACCGCCGCTGCGGCGAAAGGAAGAGTGGCTCGACAGCATGGCAAAGTATTTGGCCCCGTAGTCGTCGCCGAGTAGCTTCATGGCGTAAGCCACTCCCGAGTTTTTACCGTTCGAATCGTCCGAACTGTAGGCAGTGTGATCGCCGTAGGGGATGCAGCCCTGATCGACGTAGGAGCTAAAGAAGCGGTGGGCGCGCTCGACCGCCGGAGGAATTGCCGGGTGCTCAATCCCGAGTTTTTGCGCCAGCGCGATCAGGAAAAAGCAGCGGTTGCCCGCGGCATTCAGGGCACCGTAGCCCGGGTTCATGCGATTGAACTCACCGCCATTGAAGGAGGGGTAGGCGAAGGTATGGCCCCAGGTGCCGAGGGCACTTTGTCCCAGGGCGGTGTCGATGGCATACTTGCGCAGCGCCGGCAGCACGTAGTCGTCACCGGTGGCCTCGTAGTAGAGCGCGCAGTAGAGTCCGCTGTAGCCGTGATGCCAGCTCTGGTAGCCTTTGGAGCCCCGGTAGCCCGGCTCAAACATGGCACCGGCTGGTTGGCTCGGCGGGCGCCAGGGGGAATGTTCCGACCGCACCCAGTCGTGGACGAGCTTGCGGTGCTCCGGTCGACCGGAGGCGATCAAAGCGATGGCTTCGATGATACCGCCCCGCCCGCTGCGTTTCCGCTGCGGGTCAACGATGAACTTCTGCTCCAGCACCTTGTAGGCATCCTCCAGAATCGCCAGGGTCTTGGGGCAATCATAGGGGGCCGTATCGCTGTATTCGGGAAAGGTGCGCAGGGTCAGCTCGACTTCCAGTTCCACCCCGTCAATCGGGAACTCGCCGTAGCTCATGTTGCGCACTTCCTGCTGCCGGGCTTCCTCGTCCTTCCACTCGTAGAGTGAGTTGTCATCCCGGGCCTCCTCAAAAATGGTGTCGATATCGATCCCGATGACTTTTCCGCTGCCCTTGCGCTTAAAATAGTTTTGGTCGCGCCAAACCAGGAAAGTGATTTTGCCGCCGTTTTTCTCTTTTTCCGCTTCGATAATGGCGTTGCCGATCAGAACCCCGAGATGACCGCCCCGCTCAAACTTTTGGCCGTTCATGCCGATGACGACGTCGCCCTCCAGGATCTTGCCTGCGGCCGGCGAGCCGGTCAGTGCCCCCTTGACGGCAATTTGATAGCCCTCGAATTTGCCAATCATCAGACCGACGACACCGGTCGGGCCAAGCGTCCAAATCGTGGGCGGTTTCTTGCCACTCTCCGGCATGGGGTCACCGCGGGTGAGATCGGGGAGGTTACGCAGCCTTTGCGGCATTTCGGGCATGAGGTCCCCACCCTGGGCCAGTGCTTCCATTTGCTCCGGTGTGTGGGTGCGCTCGTCGGCGAGCAGGCTGGCGGCCGCCAGCCCGAGATATGCGGCGAAACTGCAGAGTAGAGTTTTTGGAGGAATCATGATGGACGGGAAGAATTGATGAACAGCGAGAAGCCGGCCGGCTCGGCATACTTCCGGAACTGTTGCAGGGTGTTTTCGGGGAGAGGCGTTGCCAGGTCCCAGACCAGATGGACGGATTGGGCCGTGCACGCCTTGGTCTCGCGGCGCTTCTTGAGCCGCTCGATGCATTGGTCCAGCAGTTGATGCGACCTCTCTGGAGCATCGACGATAAAGGACGAGCGCCCATACCAGAGGGCCTCGAAGACGAATGCATCGCTGAGCGAGGCGTCGTCCGCCTGCACCCGCAGCAGGTCCAGGCGATAGGGCCAGCGCTGCAGGCCTGCCAGCGCGTCAGCTACCTGCTGCGCTGGCTCCGCCTGATCCGTAAAATAAATGAAGGCGTCGCCCCGCAGGGTGAGCCATTTCAGCTCCCCGGGCATGGAGCGCCGGGGATCCTGCGGACGCTGGTGAACCACCGGCAGGCGGTTACAGGCATTCAGCCAGGCACTCGGCAAGGGCAGCGGCCAGGAGGCCTCGCGATAAAGATTCGCGCGGCGCAGGTAGTCGGCAACGAGGATGGCAAGGGCAATCCAAAGCAGCATCGTCGTCAGTTTGAGATTCCAGCTGTCGATTTGGTTGGCCAGCATGACCGAGGCTTCTTCCAACAGGATCGGCTCGGCTGGCTGTTCCGCCTCCAATTCCGTCACATCGGCGCCGCCGCCGGCGTCGACTTCCCCGCCGCCGATCATACTCTCCAGACTGTCGTCCGCTGCTGCGGAACTGCCGCGCTGCTTTTTATTTTTTTTCCACTCCGGCTCATCGCTCTCGGTGATCGCCTGCAAATACTTCAGGTCGGTTTCATCCATACCGGCGGTGTCGAGGAACTCGCCTTGTCCGTCTTCGGCAAAGCGGATCTGGGCGACTTCATCGCTGCGGCTGTCGATGAGGGCCTGCTCTTTGGCCTGCTGTCTCGCCTTCATTTCAGCGATTCTGGCTGCCGGATCGACGTCGATTCGACTGACATAGCGGCTCGAATGCATCTGCGCCGTGAAGCAGGCTGCCAGCGCCAGAACGAGCCCGAGGTTGGCCAGCCAGCGCTTCGGCCTGGCCCAATAAATCAGCCATGCAGCCAGCGCGGCCAGGCTCAGTAGCATACTGAGCGTGCCGATGGGTCCTATAATCTGCCAGTCCACGTTTTGAGTCGGTTAGTCGTTGTTCTTCTTCGCCTTGGAGACGGCGTCGTCCCATTGATTGAAGGCGTAGTAAATAAGGTTCACTCCCAGCTTCATCGCGGCGTCGCGCATGTCCGGGGTCACTTTGCTGTATTCCTGATTCTTCCAGGCGTCGTTCATGTCGCCGGGGTGGTAATAGACGACCCAGCGGCCCTCGTGTTTGACACCCAGTCCGCGGCGGCCCCCGTGCGCCCAGAAGGCCGGAGCGCCGTTGGGAAAGGCGTAGGGGAGCTGATAAATCATATCGTCATCCGCGATATCGACCAGCGGTTTGTCGGGAAAGACCTGCCGCATGAAATGCACAAAGGAGCGGTGGAAACCGGCGCTGCCGGCATCGGCGATCAGCATACCGCCCTTGAGGCAATACTCACGCACGGTCTGGATGTCGCTGCTGCTGGTACGGCCCAGACTGTCACCGGTCAGATAGACGAAGGGCGGAAAACCGTCGTCGGGATATTTATTGAGCAGAGCGATGGAGTGGCTTTCGCCCTTGTTGGCAATCTTCTTGAAGCCGGTGGCCTGGGCGAAGGCACGCAGGAAATTGATGTCGGCATTGGTCTGATTCATGCCATCGTCCCAACCCTGGCCGCTGTGTTCCAGGCGGATGAAACGGATCTTGTAGTCGTCCATGCCTTCCGGCCAGCCGCCTTCGTCGCCCCCGCCTTTACCGATATTGCCGGCTTTGGCGGCATTCGAAGCGGTGTAGGTGAGCTGGGTCTGCTGTTCCATCACCTGGTCCACCTCGGTGTTGTCCAGATCCGGCTGGTCGAAAATGATGGCTGAGTTCGGACGCAGGCTGAGCGTCTTCTTCTTTTTCTTTTCCGGTTTGACCATTTTGACCATGGCGACGACCGGGTTGCCGCTGCCCTGGGGCACCTTGTAAGGCTCGACGCTGCCCAGCAGCCCCAGCAGCCAGGGCAGCAGAATGATGAAGAAGAAATGGGTAAAGATACTCCAATAGAGGCTGCGGCGGTGGCGCGGGTCGCGCCCGTGGGTGCGGAGGTTTTCCAGGATTTGGTCGCCGGTCATTTCCCGGCCCGCCTGCCCGGTAAAAACCGCATGCACCGAGCGGCAGCGCAGCATGAGTTGCAGCCAGAAAACATAGATGCCGATGCCGACGGCCGGTCCGGCCAACTGCCACCAGAACTTGAAGACAGAAAGCCGGTCGGTTCCCAGGTCGTTGATTTCAATCCCGCTGTCCGGAATGGCAAAGGCGGCCTGCCAGGCCACCCAGATGTGGAAGCCCATACTGATGAGGACCACCGCCAGCGAGAATTTCAGCAGGTGCTTGGCAACAGGTTTGCGAACTACCAGCGAAAGTGTGCCGGCCAGCGCACAGAGCAGACCGACCACACCAATTAATTGAAAGCTGAACAGCAGCAAGCGTTCGAGGTGCAGCTTTTGCCAGAGGATCGCCAGCTCCGCTTTATTCGCGAGGAAGGCGCGCAGCGCCTCGGGCCCCTCCAGCCAGACGGGGATGGCGAGGAAGGCCAGTGCCAGCGTGGCCACACCAATGACCCGCGCCTTCCCCGGGGAAGGTGCTGTCGGGATTTGATCAATCCCGATCTCAGGTAAAGATGTTGGCGTGCGGCGGGGCATCAATGAGAGCGCAGTCGGAGCTTATTCGAAGAGGTTGACGGCTTCTTCGAGCGGAGGAAGATTCGGTCCGGGCACGGCGAGCTCCAGTTGCTTTTCGATCTCCGACTTGGTTTCCCCGGCATCGGCGGGGGCCTCAGCAATGACTTCGGCTTCCGGCGCGGACGCGCTGGCTTCCGCTTCAGCCGCCGCAGCAGGGCGGCGTTGGCCGTTCAGCTGTTCACTCAGTTGCTGGGGGCGGATGCCGTAGGTCTCCGCGATCTTCCGCAGGCTCGATGTCGCTTCCTTGACAGCGAGTTCGATGCGCTCGTCATCGGACAACTTCCCGGTATCCGGTCCGCTCACGCTGCGAACCAGGTAGGGCAGGCTGGTGCCGCCGATGATGACGAAGTGCACGATGATGGTGAAGATGATAATCGATTTCAGGCTGCGGCCACGGAAGTGCTGCATGAGATCGTCTGGGCTGGTGTCTTTGGTGGTATCCATGATTGAGGTGGTGAAGCTTATTCGTTTTTCTCGCCGACGGCATCAATGATGCCGCCTGCTTCGGCGATGGCCTTGAGGACCGGTTCAAATTGTTCTTTGGGGAGGGCGGCGTCGCACTTGAATTGCACATGCCGCTGGTCGTCGGAAACGGTGTTGGTGAGCATAGCGCGCACGCCCCATTCCACATCTTTGGCGCTCTCGACCTGGTAGCCATCGAGGTAGATGGCCCCATCGGCATCGACGGCGACGCGGGCGGCGATGCGGGCTTCGTTTTTCTCAACGTATTCCGAGTAAGGGAGCTGCACCTTGACGTTGCTGTTGTCGCGGGAGATTTCACTGCAGACGAGGAAGAAAATGATCAGCAAAAAAGCGATGTCACCCATGCTCGCGATGGGCACGGGGATCGGCTTCCGCTGCTTCCGTTGGCTGCGCTTTTTCATCGTTATTCCTCGCCCTCCACAATGGCGACCACCCCGTCGTTGGCACTGATGGTGGCGAGCGCTTGAAAGTAGCTTTCGTAGGGTGTGCCGTTGGCGGACTCGAGCATGATGACCCGGTCGCCCGGTTCTTTGTCCGCCAACTCCAGTGCCGCCAGGCGATCATCGAGTTCCACCAGTGTGACCTGCTTGTCATTGAGGAAGATCTCGCTGCCGCGCAGGTTCACGATCGGCGTTTTCTCCGACTGGGCTTGGGTGGATTTTTCGCCCGATGGCAGATCCGCCGTGATGGTCTTGACCTTGGTCAAAGTCGTCGCCACCAGGAAGAATATGATCAACAGGAACGCAATGTCCGAAAAGGAACCGGTCGGGATTTCTCCCTCGCGGTTTTTCTTTTCGCTGCGCTTTCGTTTTTTCATCAGGTGTCGGGTGTCGGGTGTCGGGTGTCGGGTGTCAGGTGTCAGGAGGCGGGAGTCAGGTGTCAGGAGGCGGGAGTCAGTTGTCAGGAGGCGGGAGTCGGGGGCGGGTGTCAGTTGCTATTGCGCAGCAGGAATTTTTCGGGATTTTTGAGCATCGACCCTAGCATGCGACCGACTTCGTGATTCATCTCGCTGAGGCGGGCATGCTCTTCTTTGGTGATATAATCGCAGTCATGCGCGAAGTCTATTGAAGTATCCGTTTCCGCATTCTCTCCATCGCAGTCGGTCAGTTTACTGATGAAATGAGCCTCATACCTTCTTTTAGCCCATGCTTCGCGCAAGTTCATAGCGACAGAGCGGGAAGACCGGCGGCATTGACCGATCAGCGCATAGCGCTCTTCCGGTGGAATGTGCTTGCTGATTTCAAAAAGCTCCATCGCGAGTTGGTAGGACTTCTGATAAACCTCTAACTCTTTTACATTTCGAACTGCCATAATTTCATTCCTAATTGATTACTGACCCCCGACTCCAGACCCCTGCATCAATGATGCGTTAGAATAAACTCCACCAGTTCGCTGTTGGCTTCCTCCATCTCGAGTTCGATGTCATCGCTCCAGCGGTTGAACACGCTGTGGGGAATGACCGCGAAGAGCGCGATGATGAGGCCGGCGGCGGTGGTGATCATGGCCTCGGAAATACCGGTGGCCACCGCGCTGCTGCCTTCGCCGCCCATGCTGCCCGCGTCGGCGAGGCCGGCAAAGGATGCGATCATGCCGGTGACCGTGCCGGTCATCCCGAGCAGGGGCGCCGCAGTGGCGATGGTGGTGAGCACGTCCAGTCGCTTATTGACCAAGCTCATGGCCTGGGCGCTGTAGTCGTCCATGACCTGACCGACCACCATACGCATGGTGTCCGGGCTTTCATTTTTGCCCTTGAGTTGCTGGTAGGAGCGGAGTCCGGCCAGCAGCACTGAGGCGATGGGGCCGCGTGCAGCGACGCATTCCTCGATGGCGGCATCGACCTGGTCCTGGCGCAGATGCTCGAGGACTTTGGCGCGCAGGGAGCGGGTGTCGATTTTTCGGTTTTCGCGGAAGGCGAACCACCGGTCGTAGATGACGGCCAGGCTGATGAGACTGCAGCAGAGCAGTGGCACCATCATAATTTTACCGTTGATGATGTGTTCGATCATGGAGTGTTGTGGGTTGTGGTTGAGTTGTTAATCCGCCTTCGCTGGGCTACGGCGGACAAGGTGGTGGAATTATTTGGTCGTTGAGTTGGGTGGGAGAATCTTCAGGAGGTTCAGCGCGTCGGAGGCCGGCATCTTGAGCCGCGGGAATCGTAGCACTTCAACGGGTTCAATCACCAGTTCGCCGCTGCTGGGATTGTAGTGAAAGTGTTCACATTCGGCGAGCGGCACACGTTCGCTGTAGCGCCGCCGCCCGACCGCAAACAGCAGCAGTTCCTCTTCGAAAATGCAAAGCCAGAGCGGCCGCTTGCGCCACCACAGGCCGACATCGATGCGGGTGCCGGTGCGCAAGGTGAGTCGGGGCTGGGCGGCACCGGCCTCTTGTTGCAGCAGTTGTTGTTCGTATGTGTTCAAAATTGAGTTTTAGAAAATATGTGGTCGTCGGGTGCCGGATCAGCGGCGGTTTTTCATGTTTTCTTCCAGCGCTTCGATCATGCGCTCGCGCTGTTCTTGTTCCTTGCGAATGATGTCGGCGAAGACCGGGTCGGCCAGTCGTCCGCGGGAATACTTGGCCCACTTGCTGTCGGGGAAGTCGAAAGTCACCCGGCGATACATCTGATAGGCGGCATTCAAAGCCTGTCCGCGTCCTTTCCAGTTGTCATCACTCATTAATGCGTGGCTGCGTTCGTAGCAGAGTCCGGACCAATATACGCCCTGCGCACGGATGCTGGTGTCATCGTAGTTCTCGTTATCGATGACCGTCGCGAATTGTTGGATGGCGCGTTCATATTGGTGGGCGCGCATCAGATTCTGAGCGGCCCGCAGGCCGGCCATGCCTGCCAGCGGGTCGTCCGGGAAGCGCTCCTGTAATTTGGCGAAGACCATGGCGGCATTCAGGAACTCCGGATAGCTGAGCTGGTCGAGACGCAGGACCTCGGCGACGGCGTCGTCGTCGGTCTTCTCGCGCAGCGGGTCAGCCTGTTCCTTGTATTGCTGGCCTTTTTGCTGGAAGTAACCGCCGAGGCGGGCCATCACCGTCGGGATCAGTTCGTTGTCCGGATATTTATAAGCCAGCTTCACGTATTCTTCGACCGCGTTCTCGATCTCGTTCATTTTTTCATAGACCAGTGCGGTCTTGAACTGGGCCTTGGGCGCGAACTCGCTTTCCGGATAATCCAGCGGAATTTTTGAGAAGCGGGCGAGGGCATCCTGATACATCGGCAGCCGTGACGCTGCGTTGTTGGCGAGGTCGGCAAACTCCTGGGCGAGATTGCCCAGCAGATATTCGGCGTGGGCTTTCATCTCCTCGTCGCGGTGGGTGGCGAGGGCCTCGGACAGCAGTTTACGGGCCTGGCCGATCTCGCGGCGGGCGAGACTCTCCTGCTGCATCTCGCGGTGCTTCTTGGCCAGTTCAAAGAAACACTCGGCCAGAATGAAGCTGGTGCGCACTGCCATCTCATCGCCGGTGAATCGTTTGCTGAAAGGTTCGATCAGGCCGTCGGCACCCTTTTTCACCGAGACTTGGTGCGACTGGTCACCGTAGCTGACGCGGATCGTGTCGCCATAGCGGACGGGGAGCCCATTGAGCGCGACCGGCGGAAGTTGGTCGGGAATGGCCTCGTCGGCATAGCTGAGCGTGAAGGAGGACTTGAAGATGCCCGAGTGGGGCTCGGTCTCCTGCAACTGGTATTGGGTGGCGGCTCCGCTGGAACCGGCCAGAGCTACTTCGGCCTTGTCGCGGCCGGGGCTTTGATCGAGTCCGGGGGCAATCAGGCGCAGATGCACTTTTTCCCCGACGTAGGCCTGGTGCAGTGCTTCCTGATAGCCGTCCTGCATCACATCCAGCATGGCATGGGCGGTGACTGCATAGCTCAGGTAGCGCCATTGGACGTTTTTCTCCGTATCCTGCCAGGGGTAGGCGACGCGGATGACGTCGCCGGCCTTGACCGCGAGTCCGTCCGGTATGGACGAGCTGGGCAATTCCTCCGCCGACTTGGTGGCGAAGCTGCGGGTCGGCGGATCGCCTAGAATGAGTGGGAGCGCGAAGGCGAAGCGGCCTTCCTCCAGCGGTGGCGACTGGGTGGGAGCCAGCGGGCCTTTGCTTAAGCGGTATCCGAGCGGGGCGGTGGTGGCGCTGCGTTTGAGGCTGCCGCTCAGCTTGAGTGTTCCGGGCACGGTGAGGTCGAATGTACCCGGTGGGACGCCGGCTTCCCGGCGGGCGGCCTCGGTCTGCACATAGGCGTTGATTTCACTGCTTTGCGCCAGCGCCAGGTGGGGGGCGATGATGTCGAAGCAGAGGTCCGCTCCGATCAGGCCGGTCAGTTCGGCTGCCGCCACCGCGGCGTCCGGCACGTGCTGGTAGCTGAGCGAGCGGTGCTCGCGAATGGTTTCCCGTCCGACGCCACCGGACTTGCCCGGCTTACGGGAATCATCCTCGGCCGCAGCCCCGCTCATCTCGAGGCGCTCGGTTTGGATGACGTAGGCATCCAGCGCCGGTTCCACATATTGGGCGTGGCTGATACTGACCTCGCGGTTGGTGGGAATGCCGGGATCGAGGTTTTCGGTATCACGATAAATGGCGGTGAGGCTGCCGCCCGGCGTGATTTGAATTTCCGCCGCGCGGGCGGGCTCACCTTCGACCGGGAAGACGCGTCCCATAAACTGGCCGCTGTGTTCCCCGGTTTCCAGTGCCTTGAGGGTGGCTTCGCTGCCGCTGCTCGAGCGGACGGTGAACTCGACCACATCGCGTTGCTCACTGGAATCAAGGTCGGCGTCATCGATCACGATGGCGATCGCGTCGTCGAGGCGGAAGCGGCGGATCGGCTCCAGCACCAGCTCACGTTCGCCTTCCTTGTTGAGTTCGTAGTTCAGGAATGATGCACTGATGGTGCCGGTATTGAAAGCGACCCCCAGCGACTTCTGCTGGCGGTTGCGGTTGGGCGTGGCACTGACCGGGTCGATATAGCGGGCAATGATCCGGTCACCCGGCAGAACCTCCAGTTGTTGGTTTTGGCGGAGCTGCTGGTAGTCCTGTTTGACCGGCAGCAGGACTTCGCCGCTGCGGTCCTGTAAGGTGAGTTTTTGAATCTTCGGAGCCACCCCTGCAAACCCATGGATGGAGAGGCGGACCATGCGCGCCTGAGTGTGGTACCCGAACTGCACGTGCAGCGCGTTATCCACTGCTTCGATGGTCGCCGGTTGCGGGAGTTGCGCGCGAATAGCTGCGGGCATGCGGGCTGGGTCGAACATGTCCGGCGGGCAGGGGACGAGTGCCTGCTGGCCCGCTGCATCGCACAGGATTTGCGGTGTCGCTTTGGTGAATGTGTCCCGTCCGAGGTGGCTCCAGAACTCCAGCGTGTGCAAGCCGGGCTTGAGCTCGCGGCGAATCGTCAAGTGGGATTCGCTCTCCTCGTCAGCGGGTTCGCCGTCGAGCAGGAAAATAGTGCTTACGTTGCCGTCCTTATCCTTGCCCGGCAGGCCGCTCAACTGGAAGGTGCGAATGGCCGCAGCGGGTTGGTAGAAGATGACGCGGTAGCGGAAGAGGCCGGAGTAACCGGGGTGGCCGGTGCTGCAGACCGGGAGGTCTTTTTGGTTCAGCTGCTCAACATAGGCCTCCATGTATGTGACCTCCGGACTGGCCGAGCCCAGTTCCATCGCCTGATGCCAGTCTTCCGGCAGTGCGAAACCTGTGGGCACGCTGACGGGGATGGTGCCGTTACGGTAGGTCGGAATGGAGGTCAGTTGCGGGCTGCCGTTCCATGGCGCCGGATTGTCAGGGAAACGGGCGCGGGTTTCCCAGTCTCTGCCATTGAGCGAGGTCTGGAGCACGAAGTGGGAGAGGGTTTGCGTTTCCGCGCCGGTTACAATTTGCATCGAGTCGAGCCCGGCATTGTCATTCAGATCCACCCCGAAGGCGCGGGCCTTCGCGACATCTTCGACCTGCCCCTGCCAACCGGGGTAGTCTCCCGCGCTGATGGCCATATTGGGGTCGGTGCCGGGTGCACTGTCCGAGGCGAAGGCAATGGCCTGCGCCGGAGCGGTGGGAATGACCGCTTCGAACTCGCCGCTGAACGGTTTGGTTTCACGCAGGCTGAGCTTGTTAATGGCATCGCCGCTGCTGGTGCTGAGCTCAACTTGCAGCGTATCCATGTCCGGGCTCACGCTGCGGTCACTGTCGATGACCCGTAGATAAACCGGATTGCCGGGGCGCACCGTGCGGGTGCCCAGGGCCGCCTGGGCGGTGCTCAATCCAAGTTCCTCGATATTGAGTTTACGCTCACCTGCGCGGGGCGGGAAGGCCCCGGCGCTGAGGGCCATGTAAGCGTCCGAAGCGACGGTGATGACGGTATCCGGGTCCGGCGGCAGGTCGTCCATGCGCTCGCGGAAGCGCTGCGAGTAGCCGAAGCGGATCTCGTCCTGGCCGAGGATTTGCAGCAGCTTGTCGTTCTTGCGCGGAGCACCCAGCGCGGTGGGAATCTCCGCGCGAAATTTATCCTTACTGTCGCCGAGCTGATACAGCAGCAGGCGCTCCACATCGCCCGACTGGGTGCGGATTTCGACTTCGATGTCCGCGCCGAGGCCGGAGACCTGCAGTGAGGGGTCGCGGAGATTGATTTTCAGCGCTTCACCCGGAACCAGCACGGTGTCGGTCTGGGACGGTCCCAACTCAATCTCACTGGCCTCGACCAGCTTGCGCATTTGGAAATGGATCTTGCCACGCAGAATGAGTGCATCCGGGTGCTTGGGTTGGCTGCGGAGCACAGCCTCGAGCTCGTTCAGCGCATCGGCGTAGTTTTCCTGCTCCATCAGAACCTCGGCCCGGGCATAGCGCACCCGCAAGCGGAAGGCCGGATTTTTGAGCCGCATCAGCTTATCCAGCTCTTCCAGTGCGGCGGAAAAATCTTTCGAGGCCCGGTCCACCTGCACCGAGCCGAGCGCGGCCCGCAGGTGCAGTTCGGTGCCCTGGTATTCTGCGGCATCCGCGATTCTGCGATAGAGCGCGCGGGCGGTGGGTAAGGCACCTTTGCGGAAGGCGAGATCCGCATAGGCGATGCGCAGTTCCGCTTCCTGTTCGGTGCTGAAAAGCCCGGCCTGTTGGCGCGACCAGATCGTCAGTTGCTTGACCAGTTCTTCCGCCGCATCGGTGGCATCCTCTGCGATATAGCGTTCCAGCAGCCAGAGCCCGTATTGCGGGGAGAGCTGGCGCAGCACCTGCGGGAGCTGTTCGGCATGCTGCTCAAAAAGCATCCAGGCGGAGTCGAAGTTGCCCTTGATGAATTCTGTATTGGACTGGTAGATGGGGTAGGTCGGATCATTTTCAGCGACCGGAATTTCGACTGCGCCGATCTCGATGGTGGCCTCGCCGGTCGCCTGCGTCACGGTGGCCCAGAGCTGCTTGATATGCTCGCGTCCCGACTCGGCCAGCTGGCGACTGACTGCCGCGCCCTGGGCGCAGCGGGTCAGCGTCATGACCACGGAATATTGCTGCGCCTCCAGGGCCGCCTGGATGCTGTCCGCCAGCGCCGCGGCACCGGCGTAAATTGAGCCGTTATCCGTCGCGGCGGCGGCGCGCCAGAGCCCGGCAGCGGATGCTTCCAGTTCCGGGATTCGAGCATTCTCGATGGCGTGCCCCGCCAGACGCTGTATCAGGGGTTCGTAGCCTTGCTGATTGGGATAGGCCTCGAGGGGTGCCAGTTCTTTGAACAGAGCGAGCACGTTTTCGCGGGTGGCCGGCGACCACTTGTCGAGTCCGGCGAGGGGTGCGAGGCCGATGACCGTGACCGGGCGGTCGGCCTTCCGTGCCCGGTCGATGACGGACTGCAGCGCCTTTTCGATCGTCGCCGGGTCTGCCGAATCGTCCAATGCCAGCAGCTCGCGGCTGACCATGGCCGGGTGGTTCGGGGCGATGGAGGGGGTGAGGGCCGTGTTGCCGAAGATTTCAGGATGGGCGGCGAGATCCTGGAAGGCGGACGGCAGTTTCGCGTAAGCCGGCGACTTTGCCAGTTCGCGCATAAAGCTGCGGGATGCGGGGGCCCGGGTATCCACGCAGTGGAGCCAGGCGGAGAAAAGGGGCCCGGACAGGCTCCCGGCACGCATTTGCGCCTCAAGCATGGCGGCCAGCTGGTTCGCGAAATCCGGCAGCGTCTTGATCAGTGTGTCGCGCCCCCAGCGCTGCCAGTTGATGCTAAAGTTGGCGCCGAGATGCAGTTGAGCATAACGTTGGCCTCCGAAGTTTGCCTCGGATGCCGCGATCCTGAGTAGGCCGAGGTGGTCGCCGCTGAGCTTGGCAACGAGTTGCTGGAACATGGCAATCCTGTCCCCGTCAGGTGCGTTGGCGAACAATTGCCGCCAGAGATAAAGTGCGCCGGGAATGCCTGGCTGGGCGGAGAGCAGATCAGCGTGAAGTGCTTTGAAGGCCTCCAGGCGCTCTTTGGACCCGGCCTCTTTCGCAATCTTAGCGCTGAGCTGTGGGTGGGCCTGGCCGAAGGTCGCATACTTGCTGAGCATGGCCTCCTTTTCTCCGCTTCGTTCAAACCATTCGTTCTGCCAGATCAAATCGGCAGCTTGCGTGATGTCTTTGAAGCGCCAGGCTTCGGATTGTATCAATGCGTCCACCGCTTCGGGATAGGTCTTTTTACCTGCAGCGATGAGCCGGACGACTGCGGCCTCGGGATGCGGATTGCGGGCAAGAACGGGAGCCACTTGTTGAGCCAGCTCAGCTGTCAGTTCATGGTCAACCAGCGGGATGCGGGGTGCCTGCAGCGAGTTGAAAACTTCCGGCAGGCGCACCGCCAGTGCCCGCATTTCCAAAGCGGAGAACATGAAGTCGCCCACCCGGCGACCGCGGCCAACCTGCACAGTGTAGTCGAGAAACTCCCGCACCTGGGCCGGGGACATCTTGGTCATGGCCTGCAGCAGCGGGGCCGCCTTATCCTCGCGGCGGGGTGCCACGAACTTGCTGAAGGTGGGTGTGTCGCCGTGTCCAAAATGCATCCAGCCCTTGGCGACGGCCAGCGAGCCCTCGAAAGGCAGTTCGGAGACGAGCCGTTCGGCGGCCTGGAGTGCCGGGTCCAGCAGGGTGCCCGGGATTTCCTTGCGGGATAGGATCTGTTCGGCCATCAACTTGCTGAGCGGTTCGATCTCCTGAATCCATTTGACGCGGGCCTTGATCGCGGGTGTCGCCCGCTTGGCGGCGGCCAGCTGATCAAGCGCTCCGTAAACCGCCTGGCTGCCGCTTTCGTAGGTTTCGAGCTCCTTAAAGAGGGTATCGAAATAAGACTGATAGGGCTCAAGCGGATCGTCACCGTTAAGAATGACTGCCAGACGGTTAGCGATGGCGGCGAGATCGCCCCGCTGGCTGGCCTGATCGAGGAACCAGAAATCGAAGCCCTTGGCAGCGCCGTGTTGACGGAGGCGTCCGCCATCTTCGCGCATCATCAGGTAGGCGGTTTCGTCGGACCTGAGATGTTGGATCAACAGCCGGTAAGCGGCAGGCACCACAGTCGCCAGTTGTTCGGGCTTGGCATCGGGGCTCTGGGCCAGTTTACGGTAAAAACTCACCGCTTCGGTCCATTGGCCCGCCCGCTCGGCAACCTGTCCGGCGTAGAAGGTGAGCGTGGCCGAACTATCGGGGTGTTCCACCAACCAGTTCCGGGTGGCGGCAAAGGCGCGGGCCGAGCGGTTTTCCTCCAAGCCGGTCTGCAAGACCTGTAGCACAGTTTGCTCGCTGGCCTGAGCCTGCTCCTCAAAGGCGCTGATTTTTTCGTCCAAAGGCGCGGCCAAGGTTGGCAGCACACTGAGGGCACAGCCTGCCAGAGAAATTGTAGCAAGGAACCATCCGGATTTCATGGGTCGGGTCGAGCCTGGGCTGCGCTGCAGGTGATGGGGTGGCATCTTGATTTGTTTCATTGGCCGGCCTCCAGGCGTTCGAGTTCCAATTCACTTTCGAGTTTGAGCAGGCGCTCCTGTGACAGCTGCGCCCGTGCATAGGAGGCCCATTTACTTTCGGGGAAGTCGTAAGTCAGGCGTTTGAAATGGGAGTAGGCGGCCATTTCTTCGCGCAGATCCTGGTAGCACATCCCCATCCAATACATGGCCTGGGCCCGCACCTCGGGGCCGTCGTAGCTCACCTCGTGGATCAGTTGACTGAAGGTCTGGATGGCATCGCGCTTGCGGTCGGCACGCATATAAGCCTGCCCGGCCCGCAGCCCGGCGGGCCCGGCGAGTTCGTTGCCGGGGAAGCGTTCTTGCAGGCGGCTGAAGATACTGGCGGTTTTCAGGTATTCGCGCACCGCGAGTTCCTGCAGGGCAGCCCCTTCGTAGGCGGCGTCTTTGTCGGCTTCGGCGCGTGCCAGCAGCGGCTTGGCCTGTTGCTCATAAGCGGCGGCCTGCTTGAGGAAGTGTGTGCCGAGGCGCGCCATCGATGTGGCGAGGTATTCGGAATCCGGATACTTGTAGGCCAGCTTGACATACTCCTGCGCGGCGATGTCCGACTCACCGATTTTTTCATAGACCGTGGCCATACGGTATTGGGCGCGTGAGGCATGGATGGTCAACGGGTAGCTGCCGGTCACATTCATGAAGCGCGAGAGCGCGGCGCGGAAGCGGGTCTCGCGCAGTTCGGGGTCTTCCGTAGCGTCGGCTTCCTCCATGGTTAAGGTGCCGAGCAGATACTCGGCATGGGCGCGGGTCTCCGGATCGGTAAACTGGTCCATGGCTTTAGCCAGCAGTAATTTCGCGCTGTTGTATTCCTGTTCGGCCCTGGCGGGTTCGCCGAGTTTGCGGTGGCGTTT
>Ga0100393_10001092_pt1 | contig 27949 bp, 23 predicted proteins | sample CryGeymeta201517_FD_81546 | JGI IMG/M metagenome (GOLD analysis project Ga0100393, IMG submission 81546) | Groundwater microbial communities from Crystal Geyser aquifers in Utah, USA - Crystal Geyser metaG 2015-17 | ecosystem: Environmental > Aquatic > Deep subsurface > Groundwater | place... | reverse complement strand
CCTGCTGGTGACCGACGTCGATACCGAAGACCTCTACCGTTCCCGAGCCAGCGGATCGGTCACCCCCCGCCTCGACCGCCGGACCGACCTCTTCCAGCTCAAGGTGAATCTGAAGAACATGAAAACCGAGGTGGAAATGACGGACGGCCCCGAGCTCGAACTGCCAAAGTAGCCCAGCCGGGACACAACCCGCTTTTCCGTCTGGATAAACACCGGTTTCGTCGCTAAGTTAACAATTATGCAGCGATTCTACTTCACGATTTTTATGGCTTGCCTGCTGGCACTGCCCGCTTGCGCGACCTCCAAGAGCCAGCGCATTGCACAAAACGAGGCGCTCTTCAACAGCTACACGCCGGCTGAGCGCAAGCTGATCCGGACGGGCCAGGTGGCGGTCGGCTTCGATCAGGATCAGGTGCGGATGGCACTCGGCAGTCCCAGCCGCGAGACGACGGTCGATACGGCTGCAGGTAAGGCGATTGCCTGGGAATACCGCGAGCTCAAGCCCACGCTGGGCCTCTCTGTAGGCGGCAGCATCGGCACCCGTGGCAGTGGGGTGGGTATCGGCACGGGCGTCGGGGTGAGCCCGGACCGCACCAGGCTGCTCAAGCGCATCGTCTTCGACCGGCAGAGCGGGAATGTGAGTAAAGTGGAGTCCTATGACTGATCCCCGCCACTGCCGCCGCTACACGCCGGAGGACTTGTCGACCCGCCTGGCTTGGGAGGATCTGGACCCGGACTATTTGCGCCAGCTGATTGGTCTGGCCAAGATCGAGGATTTGGCCGGGGCGGGCCTGGCCCACCGCCCTGCCCGATTGGGTGACGTCACCACCGCACTGATGCCAGCCGGGGCGCGGGGGCATGCCCGGCTGATGGCGCGTGAGCCGCTGGTGGTCTGCGGGCTGGGGCTGGTCACCATGACACTGCAGGCCTATGGCTCCGACTGTGAATTCAAGGCCGCTTGCCGCGATGGCGATCAGCTGCAGGCCGGCGATGTGCTCGGGATGCTGCAGGGCGATGCGGGCACCCTGCTGCAGGCCGAGCGGGTGCTGCTGAATTTTTTGCAGCACCTCAGTGGAATCGCTACCGAGACGCGCAGTTACGTGGCGGCGCTGGGTGACAGCCCCACCCTGCTGCTGGATACGCGCAAGACGCTGCCCAGCTACCGGGTGCTGCAAAAATACGCCTTTGCCTGCGGTGGCGGGGTCAACCACCGGATCGGGCTCTTTGACCGGGTAATGTTGAAGGATAACCACCTGGCAGTCGCGGGGGCGACCGGTGGCGACCGGCTGGCTGAGGCGGTGGCACTGGCGCGGGAGACCTGCGAAGGTTTGGCCATTGAAGTCGAGGTGGACCATATCGATCAGATCGGCCCGGTGCTCGCTGCGGGTGCCGATATCATACTGCTGGATAATTTTACCACCGATGAGCTGCAGGCAGCGGTCGCATGGATCGACGGCGCGGCCTGCACCGAGGCGAGTGGTGGCATTCAGCTCGACGGCCTCGCCAAGTTGGGCCAGCTCGGGTTGGACTTTATTTCAAGCGGTGCACCGGTGCACCAAAGCCGCTGGAAGGACATCGGACTGGATTGGGGATGAGCGATGCAGATAAACCAGAAGACAGCAAACAGATGCCAGCAATGATGCGCGAAGAGACTTTACCATACACTCCCCGAGCGGTGAACGAGGACAGCGTGCGGATCCTGCAAGCCTTACTCGAGAGCGGCGAGGCCTTCGTTTCCGGCAGCCTGTTGGCGCAGCAATTGGGGGTCTCGCGTCCGGCGGTGCACGGCAAGCTCGACAAATTGCGCGCTGAAGGCTTCGAAGTGGAAGCCGTGCGCAACCGGGGCTACCGCATCCGCCAGCTACCGGAGGTGCTCCACCCGGCTTTGCTGCGTTGTGCACTCGACCAGCGCGGGTGCCGGATCGGGCTGCACTATTTCCCGGTCATCGACAGTACCAACCGCGAAGCCGATCGGCGTATTGCCTCCGGCGAGTCCAGCCCCATTGCGGTCATCGCGAGTTGCCAGCAGCACGGGCGCGGACGGCTGGGCCGGGTGTGGCAAAGCCAATCCGTCGAGAATCTGTATCTCTCGGTTTGTTATGAGCCGCAACTGCCGCCGCAACTGCTGCAGCATTTTACGCTGTGGGCCGGGATTTATATCTGTCGGCGGCTGCAGCAATTTGTGCCCAACGCAGCCCTGCAAATCAAATGGCCCAACGACTTGCATTGTGGCGGTCGCAAATTAGCCGGCATGTTGACCGAAGCGAAGATCGATGCTGACGGCATCCGCAGCCTCATCTTCGGCCTGGGCTTGAACATCAACAGCAAGCCCAACGACTTCCCACCAGAAGTTCGGAGCCTGGCTACCAGCCTGTGTGCCATCCGGGGGGAAACACTGCTGCTGCATGAGGTGACCGCTGAGGTGATCCTGGCCATTGAAGCGGCTTATGCAATGTGTATCCGAGATGGCGATACGGATCAACAACTACCGGAGGCCTGGGCACCACTCGATGCCCTGGCCGGGCAGCAGGTGACGGCGATACTCAAGGGCAGCGAGATTACAGGCATAGCCGCCGGAATTGATGCCAGCGGCGCACTGCTGCTGCGTATGCCGGATGGCCGACAGGAGGCCATCCGTGCGGGAGACGTGACGTTAAAAAAGACTTAGGCAGATACTCTGCTGCTAATTCTTTCCTTAACCTGCAACGGAACGCGTACAGAATTTAAAGATTCCACCAACAGCTGGTTGTAAGTTGATAGTAGAATCCGCTCATTCTTTTGTACGCTATCGGCCAATGGGAAATGGGCGAAAAACTGATCATAGGTAAAATAGCTTATTTTTACGTTCAGGTCTTCGATGAATATTTGCTGTGAGGCCATCTCCCCCGTATGATGGGCGATAAAGATAATTTCCAACTTCCAATCTTTCAGTTCGGCGATTTCTTCTAGGCTGGTCCAACGGGCAGCTAATACCCGCTCAAGGCTTCTCAGGTGACTCGCGACATAGACTTCGGATAGCTTGCCCCCATGTATTTCAAATGCGGTTATTTGTCGCTTAACCGCATTGAACGCCTCGAGGTCACCAAATTTTTTCTTACTAAGGTTCGATGCGTTCACAGAGTCGCCGATCCCACGCAATCGAATCTTTGATTCGGTATAATAAAATAGCTTAAGATATGCGTCGAAAAAGCGCTGCTCTAAAATACCTTTTGTTCCAGTCTGCTCTCGAATGAGCCAATCTTGCAGCTCTTTAATTCCCCTAATATTTTTTAGCCTTTTAATTTCCGTGACGGGTGCAGTTTCGCTCAATCTATACAGGCGAAAAACCAGACAGGAAATTATTTCTAGCGCGGCCTTGCGGGCACCATAGGGGACGGCCTCCAAATTTTTTAGAATATCGACCAGCGCACGTGCTTGGGCGGGATTGTCTTCACGCATCGCGGCCCACTCTTCGTTGGCATGATCTACCGCCTTAAAGTTATTTAAAATCGGGTTGCCCTTTGGTGCCATACTCGTGGGGGCCAGCGCGAAAACGATCTCCCCTTTTTCACCGCGTGGCCTGAACTCGTAGAGACAGGTTGTCGGATGGTCGTAAAATCGTCCCGTTAACGCGCAGTAATGCAGCACTTGGATATAAGGGATAAACCATCCTTCTGTTTCCTCAGGCATGAGTCTGCGCAATTCTCGATGCAGCGATACTCCACTTAATTTTTCGATCCAATCGCCCGTAATCTCAATTGCGTCTTTTAGGTCGGCATCTGAGAACAACTCCACCTCCATTGTCTGGTCATTAGAAATGAGCAGTTCCAAGTCAGCAATATTAATGACGGGGCCTAGCTTGAGGACGCAGAGGATTTTCTGAATGACTTTCCAGTGGTACGTATGACTTATATGGTGTTTAGAAAGTATAGAGGAAATCGCAGCAGCAGACATTTTGTGATGCTTCGCTAAGCCATGGATTAATGGCAAATACGAGATTAGCACCCTTGATGCATGCGTTTCGACGCCCGACTTTACGAGCACACTTCTCAAGTAAGTGTAGATTGATGCGGGAGACCTGAGCTCCTCGGCCCATTCCTCATTTGACAAGGCAGCATTAAGTATCGCTTTAAATTCTTTTGATAGAGGCTCATTCGAAAATTGTTCTTCTTCAAAAGCATAGAGTTTATGGGGCATTTCCGCTACGGAAAAATCCATTTCAACCATTTTGTCGAAAATCAGCTGTGCCGCTTCTCTTTCCCGATTAGGCGATACAGGTAAAAGCAGCTGCCGACAATGATACTGGAAACTGTGCTCTGAATCATTCATTGTTCGCTCCTTAAATCCTCGCTACCTATTTGCATTCCGTTAATTCCACACCAGCGAAGATAGAGTTCTGCAATTTCACCAGAGTTCAAATCCAGCGCTTCCGCCAAAGCAAAAAGCTCAACAGCAGCTAAACGCCTAGCGCCGCTCTCAATTTTTGATATGTAGGACTGATCTTTATGCACTTGTGACGCGAGAAAAGATTGCGACAGGCCCTTGGCGACCCGCATTTCCATAACCCATTTGCCGATCATTTCGTCAAGTTGATCCATTTAATGACAAAACTCATTTTTTTCACCTTTTACAATTGACTATTCGGGCTCATGCCAATATAGCATAAGCATGACTTTTATTTCACTATTTTCAGGTGCGGGTGGACTTGATCTTGGCTTCATAGAAGCGGGCCATCAACCACTCTGGGCGAACGACATCGATGTTGATGCAGTCGTAACATATAATGCTTCCATTCCGAATTTTGCCAGTCGCCATGGAGTCGATGCGGGCAGGCACCGCGCCGTCGTTGGAAACATCCGGAACATGGAAATCCCATACCGACTGCGGCCCGATCTGGTAATTGGAGGACCACCCTGCCAAGGCTTTTCTGTCGCGGGCAAAATGGATCCGAATGATCCACGCAGTCGCCATGTCTGGGATTTTATAGAGGTCGTGGCCTTGGCGGAACCGCAGGCTTTTGTGATGGAAAATGTGAAAGCGCTCGCCATCAATCGCAGATTTGAGACGATCCGCAGTGGTCTCTTTGAGGCCGCGCATCGCTTAGGCTACCGGACGGAATTGTTTTTATTAAATGCTTCTCACTTTGGTGTGCCACAGCAGCGGGAACGCATGTTTTTCGTGGGCATTCGAGATGGCTATCCTGTGGCTCCCCGCCCGCATACCCAAGATAATCCGCCAACTGTGAGGGGTGTGCTCTCCACCCTTCCCGACTATGGTACGCCAGGCAACGACTCCATTTGCGCGGCAAAAATCACTGCTGCCCAAAACCCGGTCATGCGCAAGTCTCCATACGCGGGAATGCTCTTCAACGGGCAAGGCCGAGCGTTGAATCTGGATCGTCCTTCAGCGACTTTGCCTGCTTCAATGGGTGGCAACCGCACCCCGATCATTGACCAGCAAACCCTCCTTAACCCAGCAAGTAGAAACTGGGTCGAAGACTATCATCACAGTCTTATACAGGGCGGGCCGATTGCCAATGAGGTTCCATCCAGAATGCGCCGCTTGACCGTGGAAGAAGCGGCTGCCCTACAGACATTTCCACATGAAATGCAATTCCATGGATCGCAATGTTCCAAGTTCAAACAAATTGGGAATGCGGTGCCCAGCGCATTGGCCCGATCAGTCGCTGAATCGATAAACGAAGCATTGGGAAACTGCTTCCCAATTGCGACTACGAGGCAGGCGGTTTAAGAGCATCTGTCAGCAACTGCTTTTTAATGAATCGCCATTTTATCACTGTGAAAAATTTGTGCATCGATATTGGCAATACCAGCATCCACTACGGCGTCCTAGAGGGTCGCGTGGTGAAACAGGTCGGGCATTTTCCGACTGTGGGGTTGCGGGAGGGTGCCTCGCGTGAGCTGGCTGACTTGCTCGCCCCGCTGTGCGCGGAGGCTAGCGGCATTGCCTTTTGCTCGGTGGTGCCGGTGGTCAATACCCACCTGCGGGCCAGCCTGGCGCAGATGAAGCTGCCGGTATTTCAGCTCACCCATCAGAGCTGCCGCGGGCTGGAGCTGGTCTATCCCAAGCCGGAGGAGATTGGGCAGGACCGGATTGCCAATGCGATCGCTGCGCAGGAATACTACGGCACGCCCGCCGTGGTGATTGATATGGGCACGGCAGTGACGTTCGACATCGTATCCAGTCAGGGCTACGAAGGCGGAATTATTGCGCCGGGCCTCGCGATTATGCGCAGCTACCTCCATCATCAGACTGCCTTGCTGCCGGAATTGACAGAGCAGGACTTAGTAGCGGTGGAGGGAGCAATTGGCAAATCCACCTTGCAAGCCATGCAACTGGGGGTGGCGATCGGATTTTCCGGCATGATCGATGCCTTATTGAAGCGCGTGCGGGGCGAGCTGCGCTCGCGGGGTGAGCCGGATCCGGTCGTCTTATCCACCGGTGGCAGCATCGCCAATCTCACCCGGGACTGGGCGGATAAGAGCGAGTTCGTCGAAAACCTGACCCTGCTGGGCCTGGCCGTAGCGGCGGAGCGCAGCTAGTGGAGCTTAAAATAAGACCCTAAGCCTGAATGGCACTTAGTTAAGCGGCTTAATCGATGGTAGAAGCGTGCTTCCAGCCGCTTATCCAATACTCTGAGCGGCAGGATGCCGCTGCTACTCTGCCTTAACTAAGTGCCAATCTCCTTAGCCCGTTAATCGTCGCCGTCTTCACCGATGGCTTCGACCGGGCAGCCTTCGAGGGCCTCCATGCAAAGCTCGACGTCGGCCGGACTCTGCGGCTGCTTATACACATAAGAGTAGCCGCCGTCTTCATTACGGGTAAAGAAATCCGGAGCGGTTTCACGGCACAGGTCACAGTCGATGCATTGTTCATCGACATAGAATTTGCCCTTCACGTTTTCCGGCCATTTTTCGTCTTTTTCTGCCATGAGCGCATCAATTTCCATTTTTAGGATCGAGTCAAGAGTAAGTATGAAATTCGCAGGCACCATTCGGTTCAAAGCTCACTCCACACTTGCGCTGCCGGAACTGCCGGACATATTCGGGGTCCTTTTCTTTTCACCGGACGGAACCATCCGCGACCATAGTTTCATAATGTTATACGACCGACCTTACATGCGACAGGACCCCGGCTATCAGTCGGAGAGTCCCCAGGCCTCCGTGGTGACCAGGCTGCTGGTGATCACGATTGGCGTCTATGTGCTGCAACAGGTGATGAACGTTTTTTTTCCTGGCCCCCGCGGCAGTGAAAATCCTTTTTTCTGGAAGTGGCTGGCACTCAACGGAGCGGGCTTTACCGATCTCAAAGTGTGGACCGTGCTGAGCTATGGATTTTTGCACAGCACGGTTAATCTGTTCCACATCGCGGGAAATATGCTGGGTCTTTTTTTTATCGGACGGATCCTTGAGCCGATGTTGGGCGGCCAGCGCTTTCTATTGCTGTATTTGAGCAGTATTGTGATTGGGGGGATGGCTTACCTCGCCTTCCACCTCAACGGTCTTCAATACGTGGTGGGAGCCTCCGCCGGGGTATTTGGGATTTTGACCTTATTCTGTTTATTGCATCCGGAGCGGCCAATCACGCTGCTGCTGTTTTTTATCCTGCCGCTGACAATGAAGCCGAAATGGGTTTTGCGCATTGGCCTGGGCCTGAGCCTGGCCGGTCTGCTGTTTTATGAACTGCCTGGTGCAGCGGGCTCCTACATGGCGCATTCGGCTCACCTGGGTGGAATGCTAACCGGATTTCTTTACTACCGTTGTTTCTACATGCGGGCCGGAATGCCGTTCCAGCGCGGGGATGCCGCGCAAACTTCGGTTGAACTGCCGCAGTGGTTTACGGACCGCAAGCGTCGGGCAGCTGCCAAAAGAGTCAGCTACACCGTCAACCGCAGCCAAAGCCGGGATGAAATGCAGCGGGAAGTCGACCGCATCCTGGACAAGATCAACGCCAGCGGTTTCGGCTCCTTGAATGAGCGCGAAAAACAAACTCTCGATCACGCCAAAGATATCCTTCGTTAATTTTATGAATCTGCCTGTTAAATCCCTGCTCGCGAAGCTGTTGCTGCCCATTGCGGCTCTGGTTTTTCTGCTCACGCTCAATGCTGCCGACAGCTCCGGGCAGCTGGAGCCGACCAAGGAAATGGCGGCACAGACGCGTTGGGTCGTCAATACCATCAATGCCCGCCACTATTTGCGTAACAGCATCAAGCACCTGAACGGGGCCGAGATGGTGCAGGCCTACATCGAGTCCTTTGATTACAGCCGGATGTATTTCACCCAGCCGGAGATCGCCGAGTTCAACTTTCGCTTTGCAGATGCGATGGAGGGCTTTTTGGAAAAGGGGAACCTGTATGCCGCCTTCGCCATCTACGAAGCTTACGAGCAAGTCGCGGCAGTCCGCACCGAGTGGGCGCTGCAACGGCTGAAGCAGGCCTGGGACTTTACCAGCGATGAAACCTTCCGGGTGGACCGGCGCGAATCGGAATGGTCGGCCAGTCCCGCAGAAGCAGATGCCCTGTGGGAGCGCCGCCTCAAGTATGAGTTGCTCAACGAACTACTTTCGCTCGCCTCGGAAACAAAGGACGATGCCACCCTCTCGCTGGAGCGGGAAAATCCCGACCTGCTTGCCCCGCAGGAGGACTCCTTCGATCCTTCCAAATTAAAGCGTTTGCTCGAAGATGAAGCTTTTTATCTGGAAAAGCTGGATAAAGCCCGCGAAAAAATCAGCCGCCGTTACACCCGCAACCTGAAGTATGCGGTCGATCGCGAAGCCGCCGAGGTACAGGAATCCTTCATCAATGCGATGACACAACTGTTCGACCCGCACTCGACCTTTCTCTCTTCGGATACCCTGGAGAGCTTTAACTCTTCGGTGCAAAACTCCTTTGTGGGCATCGGTGCCATGCTGCAGAATGACGATGGCATCTGCGTCATCAAAGAGCTGCTGCCCGGCGGTCCGGCGGAGAAATCACGCCAGCTGAGTCCGGAAGACCAGATCCTCGCTGTCGCCCAGGGTAAAGACGGCGAATTTGAGGATGTGGTGGATCTCGAGCTCCGCTACATTGTGCGCAAAATCAAAGGCGAAAAGGGCACCACCGTGCGCCTGCTCATCCGGCCCGGAGACTCAGCTGACCCGTCTGTGCGCAGAGAAGTTTTGATCCTGCGCGACGAGGTCAAGCTCACCGCCAACCTGGCCAAGGCCACGCTGATTACGGTGCCGCTGAATGATGAGCGGACGATACCGGTCGGCGTGATTGAGTTGCCGTCCTTTTACGGGAACATTGGCGCAGGCGGCACGCTAACCACCACCTCGGACGACGTCACGGAACTGCTCAACAAACTGCGCGGGCTGGGCGCACAAGGCATCGTGCTCGACTTGAGGATGAATGGTGGCGGTCTGCTGAGTGAAGCGGTGCGGCTGGCCGGATTATTCATTCCTGTTGGACCGGTGGTGCAGGTGCGCGACAGTAGCGGGCGCACGGATGTGCTCTCGGACCGTGATCCGCGCATGGTGTGGTCGGGGCCACTGGTGGTGCTTACTTCCCGCTTCAGTGCCTCTGCCTCCGAAATTGTGGCCGGTGCCTTGCAGGATCATGGCCGGGCCCTAATTGTAGGCAATAGTTCGACTCACGGCAAAGGGACGGTGCAGGAGGTGTATCAAATGAATAACCGTAGTGCCTTTTCCTGGTTCAAACCGGTCGAGGAAGAGGCACGGCCAGTGGCTTCCAAAATCACCATCAAGCAATTCTACCTGCCGCTGGGCAGCTCAACCCAGGTCAAGGGAGTGCCGTCGGATATCGTGCTGCCCTCAGTCAATGAGTTTCTGCCGATCGGAGAGGACGACCTGCCGCATGCCCTGCCCTGGAATAAAATTGATCCGGTCAAATGGATGAACGACTGGAAAAGAGTCGAAGTGAACAGCCCGGCGGACCCGCAGTTGATGCAGGACTTGATCGCGGCCAGCAGTCAACGCCAGCAACAATTGGACGAGTTTCGCTTTCTCAAGCAGCAAATCGAATGGCGGCACCAGCGCTTTGAGGAAAAAGAGTTTTCCCTCAACCTGGCCCAGCGCATCGAGCAAAAAATCAGTGATCAGGCATATATTGAACAACTGGAGACACTCTACGACGGACTCAAGGAGGACAATTACCCGATGCAGGATGTCTTACTGGAAGTGACTAAAGAGCAAAACGCGATCTCCGAGCAGAATCTGGCGGAACCGGTCATCGGCTCAACTGCTGCCGCTGAACAGGATCGCCCCGAACCCGCGGCAGCGGATGAGCCGGGCTTCGATATTTATCTAAGGGAAAGCGCCCGCATCATGGCTGACTGGATCCGTTGGATCGAAACTGGCGGTGGCTTACAAAGCCCGTCCGCAGTTCCGGCGGCGGCAGCGCTGTAGGCGCCGTCACTGCTGGCCATTGGTATCCGGACCGGGCGCAGTTGCTGAATCTTTGTCGGAGTCTGCGCTGGGAGTTGCTGAAACTGGCTCGTCGCGCAGTTTAATTTCCGGGACATCCTCGGGGCGTGGCAGGGGTTTAACGGAGACTTCCCGCACAACTCCATCACGTTCAAATTTGACGGTGGTGAATTGATTGGCGCGGGTAAAAAAGATCGCTCCGCGCACGTCGGTGACTTCGTCGATCACCCGCCCACCGATCGCGAGCAGGCGGTCGCCTTGCTGCAAGCCTGCTTCGGCTGCCGGGGCAGCATCGTGCACTTTTGAGAGGATGACTTCATCCGAGTCGAGTTCGTTCAGCTGCGCGGTGACTTCGAAGCCCAACCAACTGTGAATAATCTTCCCGGAAAAGATCAAATCATCCCGCACCCGCGCCAGGGCATCGACCGGCAGGCAATAGGAGCCACCCAGATCCGGGATAGAGGCCACCGACATCCCGATAAAGCGACCGTTGATATCGAGAATGGGACAGCCGCCCTGCCCGGCGTCCACCGGAATGGTGGTACGGATGTATTGAGTGGGGAAAACCTGGTGGGCCAGTTTTTTATCCACACCGGTAAACAAGCCCATGGCGGGGGAGGGCTCGAAGTCCAGCGGGCAGGCAATGGAAACTGCGATGGCTCCCAGCGAAGGATGCCCCACATTGGTATCGAGCTTGATAATCGAAAAGTCCTCCGGCGGGTCGAGCACGCGCAATACGGAGATGTTGGTCACCCGGTCGTGGCCGATAGCTTCGGTGGCATAGGATTTGCCTTGATACTCGATCCAGACGCGGTTTGCGCCGACGGCGCGGCTGGCGCTGACCAGCACATGCCCTTCCCGGCTGATAAAGAAGCCCGTGCCGACCCGCAGGATGACTTTGGCCTCCGCATCCACAATTTCAGGCTGCGTGTAAGCAGCTTTTACGCGGACGACGGCATCTTTGTTCTGCTCATAAACCTCAATCAGGCGCTGCTGCAAAGCGAGCGCGTTAGGCAGCTCAGCACGGACGATATAAGTCCCGCAGCAACAAAGCGCGACAATCCAAAACAAGCGTAGGGGCATTGCGATAATCAATACACGCTGCTGGTGACACCTGCCGTGGCAAAGCCGGGAAACGCGATGTCGGCAGAATAAGCACTCCTGTCATGACTGGCCACATTGATCTGATCCAGACCGAAGTCCCGCATCACCGCATCAGGCCCCGCGCCAGCCATAACAGAGAGACCATCAATGCTGTAATCGGCTTCTGCTGTCATGGGCGCAGTTTCCATGAGTGCAACAGCGGGACCCACATGATCATCGACCTCCGAACCCGCATTCATGCTGGCCTGCGCCACAAGACCAGGCTGACTGGAGTCGTTGGACGCGACGAATGCGGGCCGCAGCACACCCACTGCCAGTGCGGCAGCTACCCCGGCGACAGCCGTGGACTGGGCAATCTTGCCGGTGAGTGCGTGCATCAGTTGCACATACCAGGGATCTTTCCGAACCAATGTCTGCAACATGCGCTGGTGCAGTTGCTGATCGAACTGCTCCCAGAAAGCCTGATCCGGGCGCTCGGCGCGCTTAAAGCGGAGCAGATCTTCCAAACTGATATTGTGACGGCTGTCTTCAGGTGGATTTGCCATGTTGTGTATTAGGTTAACCGGGAAAGTAATGGTGTTTGATGGGCGCAGGTGCGAAAGGGATCCTCATGCCAGATAATCCTGCAGGAACGACTGCAACTGCTGTTTGGCATAATGCAGCCGGGAGCGGACGGTGCCGATGGAAGTTTGCGTGATCTCGGCAATTTCGGCATGCTCCAGGCCTTCAATTTCGTGTAAAATAATAACAGTGCGATGTTTAGGAGACAACTTTTGCAGCGCATCGTTCAATCTTTCCTGCAATTCACTCACTATAGCGCCTTTTTCCGAGCGATTCGATGCAGTCAGGCGCTCGACAATCTCTGAACTGGAGGCTTCCTCGTCGATGTTTTCATAGCTGATAAAACGCCGCCGGTTGCGCTTTTTCAGGAAAGTCATGGAGGTGTTGACCGCAATCCGGTAGATCCAGGTGAAGAACGAAGACTTGCCGCGAAAGCGCCCGATCGCCTGAAAGGCCTTGATGAAGGTCTCCTGCGTCAAATCCGAGGCATCTTCCCGGTTGCTCGTCATATTGTAGATCACCGCAAAAATCTGCTGGCGGTATTTTTGCACCAGTTGATCAAAGGCCCCCACATTGCCGGCCTGGACTTTCAGAACCACCGCCCAGTCCATATCACGATCCGAAACCGGCGCATCCTGCGCGGGAAAGATCGATTTTGCGACTGAACCGGTTGTTTCCATTATGGGAATAAAACAAAACAGATTTTCGCTGAAAGGCAAAGATTAATGTTTCCGCCTCACTCCCCTTTCGTCACTGAAAAAAATTTCATCTTGCGCAGGCCGAACCAGGTCATGTGCAGCAGGATGAAGCCATGCCGGAAGCGGGAAATATTGGTCGCTCCATACTGCCTGTCCCGGTAGCGCACCAGCACATCGCGGATGCGCAGGTCCAGCATGGCACTGCCAAAGAGCAGATTGAAATCACCGAACGGATCGAAGTCGCCCAGCACTTCGATCCGTTGCAGTAAGCGCTGATAATCCGCGCGGAGCATCATCTTGGTCCCACACAGACTGTCTTTTATGTGCTGCCCCAGTACAAAGCTGAGCGAGGTCGCGAAGAATTTGTTACCCAACAGGTTCAGGAAACGCATCGCCCGCGACTCCATCGGATAGACCAGCCGGCAGCCGTTGGCGAATTCACAGTGGCCTGCGGCAATCGCCGCGTAAAACTTGGGCAGGTCCTCCGGCGGAGCCGTGAGATCCCCATCCTGGATCACCAGCACATCACCGCGCGCAACTTCAAAGCCGGCAAAAACGGCATCCCACTTACCCTTACCCGGTTGTTGCAGGTATTTGACCTGGTGGGGTCCGTCGTAAGCCGCCACCTCGCGCTGGATCACTTCCCAGGTGTCGTCCGCACTGTTACCCTCGACAAAGATGACCTCGGTTTGCCGCCCCAGCACCGGGATCCGCTCCAGCGCGGCCCGGATGTTGCCCGACTCGTTGCGCGCCGGCACCACCACCGAACAGGAGATCTCGCCGGCGAGTTCCGGCTTCGCGACCGGGCGGGCAATCATCACTTCCGTCATCCCGAAATGACGCAAGCCGGGCAAGCGCACCAGGAAGCGATTGCAAAATGAACTGAACCAAGGCAGCCGCAGCGGCAACAGCTGCTCGGTGGACTGCACCACGACCTCACAGGAATTGAGTTCCAGAATGTTGCACAAATCACTCCGATTGATCCAGTTGCAATCCTGCGGCTGGCGGGTCACCAGGCCGCACAGCTTACCCAGCTCCAGCAGCGGCTTCCAGACGTGGTTGAGGGAGAACACATAGATGCGGGTGCGGGGGTGGCAGGCCGCTTTGAGCTGGGCCACACACTGGTGGATATCGCGCAAATAGCCGACCAGATAGTCCAAAATGATCACATCAAATTTTTCCTCTACCACCATGGTGTGCAGATCCCCCTCGCGAAACTCCAGGTGCTCCTCCGGGTGGGCCGCACGGGCGCGGGCGATCATTTTCGGGCTGACATCAATCCCCAGCCCGCGCGCGGGGTTGAGCGCCGCCAGCAAGTCCCCCGGACCACAGCCCCACTCCAGCACCCGCACGCCCTCCGGCACATGGAAGCGTAAAAACTCACGGGTCTGCGCCCGAAAGCCACGCTGGAATTTGCGCGGTCCGGCATCGTTTTCCGCGACCCAGTCGAAGTGCTTTTCTAGATTTTCCATTGCGGATTCACCACCAGCTTGCGCTTCAACAAGCCGCCCTCCAGCAGTATGCAAAAGCGGGCTCCTTGGTGGCCACGGCAAATAAAAACAGTTTCTTCCTCCTCGGCACAGCGCAACGATGAAGCGGGGGTGCTTTAGCTATTAATGCGTTTGTATCCACCGTAACCAGTTGACCGCAGCAAATCCGCTAAGTCAAGAATTCTGGCCGGCTTTACCCCGTGGCCCGTGCAATTTCAATTGCGGGTCAGCTTTATTCTTCGGGCTTGACCTTGTATGCGTGGATTCTTGCTTTGCGGGATGCTGGTCTGGTTTAACCCATCACTCGACATTCACAATTTAATCCGCCGGATTGCGGCGGATCTGGAGGACTTCGGTTCCGAGTTCGACCCGGCCGTTCGCCCGGCCGACCCGAAGTTTGGCGACTTTCAGGCCAATGGCGTGCTGGGCCACGCCAAGCAGCAAGGGGCCAACCCGCGTCAGCTGGGGCAACGCTTAATCGATGCCTTACAGGCCTCCGGTGAGTTTGACCCAGGACTGATCGAACTCTCGCTGGCGGGCCCCGGCTTTATCAACTTCAAACTGACTCCCGCCTTTCTCTGGCAGTGGCTGGAGACATACTCCACGGCGGAGGATTTCCGGTCCGGGGCACGCGGGCTGAAGCAGGGCCACAAGGTGGTGATTGACTACCCCAGTGCCAATACCGCCAAGCAAGCGCACATCGGCCACCTGCGACCGATGGTGATCGGTGAAGCCATTGCCCGCTTGCTGGACTTCTGCGGAGCCGATACCCTGCGCGACAATCACATCGGCGACTGGGGCACCAACTTCGGCACCCTGATCATGCAAATCAAGCGGGATGGCCTCGACCTTTCCCGGCTGGAGAGCGAGCAGGCACTGGCCAGCCTGGACCAACTCTACAAAGCCGGCACCGCGCTGGAGCAGGCGCAACCAGCGGTGCGTGATGTCTCGCGGGAAGAACTGGTCAAGCTCCAGCAGGGCGATCCGGAAAACACTGCCCTGTGGCAGCAAATCGTGGATATCTCCAAAGACGCCTTTGAACAGCTCTTCCGGCAAATGGGTGTCCGCGTGGACATGACGCTTGGCGAATCCTTCTACCGCGATAAAGTGGACCGCATCTACCGGGAGCTGACCGAGACCGGGCTGGCCGAGGAGAGTGAGGGCGCACTGGTGGTCTGGCATGACGAAGTCAAAAAATTCGCCCGCGACAATGAGCGCCCCTACCCCTTTAACATCCGCAAAAAAGACGGCGCCTCCAACTATGCCACCACCGATCTCGCCACGATACTCTACCGCGTCGAAGCGTTTCAGGCAAACGAAGTCATCTACCTGACCGATGCCCGCCAGCAGGACCACTTTCAACAGCTTTTCCTTACCACGGAAAAATGGTTTCAGGCCAAAGGCTACCCGCTGCCGCTGATGCGCCATGTCTGGTGGGGCACTATTCTGGGTGAGGACAAAAAGCCCTTCAAAACCAAGTCCGGCAAGACCATCCGCCTGCAGGACATCCTGGACGAGGCCCGTGAGCGCGCCTTCGCCGTCGTCACCACCAAGAATCCCGCCCTGCCGGAGGACGAGCGGCGCAATATCGCGGAGGCCGTCGGGATCGGTGCCGTCAAATATGCCGACCTCTCCAGCAACCGCACCCAGGACTACGTTTTCGACTGGGAGCGCATGCTCAGCTTCGACGGCAATACCGCGCCCTATCTGCTCTACGCGGTTGCCCGCATTAACAGTATCTTCCGCAAGGCCGGGCTGGAGCCTGACTCAGCCCTGCCTGAAGCCAGTCCGCTGGAGACCGGGACCGAACTCGCTCTCGCGCGCAAGCTGCTGGGGCTGGTGAACGCACTCGAGCTCACGCTCAACGACCTGCGTCCGCACTTCCTGTGCACCTACCTCTACGAACTCGCCAGCACCTACAGCAGCTTCAACAATGCCGACCGTGTGCTGGTGGACGAAGCCGACGTCCGGGCCCGCCGACTCCTGCTCTGCGCCCGCACCCGCACCATCCTCAAGACCGGCCTCGACTTACTCGGCATCCGCACGCTGGAGCAGATGTGAGCGCGTGCGCCCCATGCTACAACTGGCTCTGCTGCGGGATCCGGTAGTGCTGCAGGATGCGCCGGGTCGCGGCTGGCATGGCTGCCGCATCCAGCACGATGTGGCGCAGCCCCCCCTCTGGCATAAAGCGAATGCGATGGTAAGCACCCTGCGGCGCAGAGAGGGCCGCCTCAATATCTTCGAGATGGCTGATCTTGTGACCGTTAATTTCATCCACTAGCAGATAGCGCAGGTCTTCATAGCCGAGGTTGTAGTCGTCGGGCAGCACCCCGCTCAAAACAACCAGTCCGGTCCGCTCATCAAGAGTTTTTTGCTGGCTGTAGTAGTCCAGCAGCGGCGGCTTGTTTTTACCCAGTGCCTCCAGTAGCGGGCCATTGAGCGGCTGAAAAACCAGGCCTCCGGCGATGCGGTATTGCGGCGGCTGGTCGTAGCGTTGCTCCGGGATAAAGTCCTGGCCAAAGTCAGCGCGTGGCAGCGTGTAGTCCAGCCTATGGACTGCCCCATCACGCCAGACGGTAAAGGGAATTGACTCACCGGCAAAATGCGCACGCGTGGCGAGGCTGCCCATGGCAAGCCGTCCGTAGTCCGGATCGAGATACTGCCCCTCACTGTCGATGGCAAATCCATCTACTTCCAGAATGATATCGCCGACCTGCAGGCCATGCTGCGTCAGCCCCCGCGTGCCGGTCTCGGTCACCACCACCCCCACGTCACGCTGATCCAAGCCCTTTGAAGCGGGCAAGGCAGGATTCCGGGCCGACATAAATGTAAAATCAAAATAACCCAGCCCCGGATCGCCTTCGCTGCGGTAACCATCAATCACCTTTTGAATGAATTCAGCCGGCAGGATATTCAAGCGGTCCTTGCTGGCCGAGGCGGTCAAACCCACCAGTTGATCGCCGTCAAACACCACCTCAGCCCAGCCGGCGGATTGAATCGTCGAGGACACAGTCAGCACCAGATGCTGCACGTAGCTCATTTTGCTGCTGCCACTGTGGAGGCGGATGATCTCAGCCGCACGTTGTTCGATCCGCCCGTTGCGCCAGCGGTATATCTGGAGCTCACCGCTCTGCGGAATACTGGTGGCCAGCGCAACCGGTACCATCTCCTCCCAAAATTCCGAGTCCGCCACATTCAGGATCGCGATGTTGGCGTAATAATCGATCCAAACCAGCTCGGCGGTATATTGGCGGCTCTCACCGCGCTGCTTAATCCGGCACAAGTATTGTCCGGAAAACCCGTCAGCAGTGGTGAGGATCTGCTGGTCCTCAATCAGAATGCCGTTCTTACGAACCTGCTCGTTGCGGATAATCCAGGGCGTGCGATAATCGTAGGCCTTTTTGGTGACTTCAATTTCGACCAGTGAGGTTTCCGGATTGTAGGCAGTTTCCGCGCGCAGCGGCAGCGCGGCGAGACAGCCAAGAATGAGTGCGGTAAGTGGCTTCATAGTCAGTTTAAAGTCGTTGAACGGAGGGAATATTGTATTGCTGCAGCAGCTGCGCTTCCGCCGCCAGTGCCTCCGACCGGTTGAGCGCTTCGACGGCTCCGGACAGGAAACGGAAGCGGTAAAAGTCGCCCTCCGCATGCTCCACTGCGGCACTGAGATCTGCCATGCTTGAAATCGGCTGACCATTCAGCTCGGTCAGAATCGAGCGGGCATCGACGGAAAAATCGATATTGCTGGCGTGCTTCAAAATCGTGGAGAGCACGACCGGCTTGGCGCGGGCAGCCTCGTCACCCAGCCGGTTGCGGTAAACCAGCTCGTAAAGCGTATCCGCACCGACCTGATCGCGCCAGTTGCGCCCCAGCGAGCCCAGATAGTTGGTGCTGAGCTCCGTGAAGACAAGGCCGCCCACAATGATGAAGGGCGGCGGCTCGTATTGATTCCCCATGGTGCGGTCCTCACTGTTGACATAGAGCGGCAGCTCCAGCTCCAGCTCCGCATTGTCACGCCAGATTTTGAGCGCAATCGACTCGCCGTGCTGCACCTGGCTAAACAAAAGTGCGGCATGCACACTGTTCCCCCGGTAAATCACATTGCCGTCACTGCCCACCGGATAACCCGCAACTTCGAGCAGCACATCGTTCTCCCGCAGCAACTCATGCGTGGCCGGGAAAGGATAAAACAGCGAATCGATCCGTGCCCCAATATTGTTTTGAGCCAGGCCGAGCGCAGCGCGAAAGGCGGGATTCGTCAGCTTGACAATGCCGATGCCGGCAGCAGGAAAGCCCTCGTAAGTGCCGTCGGTAAGATCTTCCAGCAAGTGCCGGATGATGTTGGGCGGGATAAAGAAGCCGGCGTTTTCCAGGCCGGGTTTGCCCTGAAAGGAAACACCGACCACTTTGCCATCCTGAATCACCGGCCCGCCGCTGTTGCCGGGATTAATGGCCGCATCGGTCTGCACTGCCAGCAGATTGCTCTTATTGGTTTGCACATAACGCTGGATCTCGATCCGCGAGACGACGCCGCTGGTGTAGGAAATTTCGCGGCCGCCGGCGGGGTAGCCATAAGTCGTCACGGTGGACCGCACCAGTGGCAGCTCACCGATCTCCAGCGGGGGGATGCCCTCAAAGAAGCCTGCATCCAACACCCGCAGCACTGCCAGATCGCAGTCGTGCCCGATGTATTCGACAGTGGCCCGATAGGGCTGGGGATCCTGATAGCGATACACAATCAACTGCTGCGACCAGCTGACCACGTGGGCATTGGTCATGATGCGCTGCCCCTCGATCACGAAGCCGCTGCCCAAACCACCGCTGACCGGTGAAAAGCGCCAGGGCTCCACCCAATCCGGCTGCTGCGTGTAGTTGGTGATCTGCACGACGGACCGCTCCGGCCCGGCCCAGGCCAGGTTGACGCAGGCGAACGCCAGGAGGATGCTAAAAAATGTTTTTTGATACATGGGCAATCTGCTGAAAGGAGTTTTCTATCGACTACGGGAAATAGAGGCAGTCGGGCAAAGAATGTTCCACGTCATAAAAAAGACCGAATTCGAAATGACCAGCGAGAAAACAGCGTAGAGGAACTAGCCCGGCCTCCAGTTTGCCTCGGCCGAATGATCACTCAACCTACGATAGAAGCTCGTTGAAAATGCTAAACTTGATTGTCATCAGGCAAAGCGGTTTCTAAAATATTGCCTATGCTGCATAAGATCATTCCCCTGCTTCTACTCGCGAACCTCTGTTTGGCGACAGGCCCCTATTTCGGCAATGGGGTCAAGGTCGGCGAAGTCAACCAGGACAGTGCCGTGGTCTGGCTTCGGTTGACGGCACAACCTGCGCCGGATTTCGACCGTCTGCCGATTTTGACGCAAGGGCTGGCTGGCGGAGAACAGGATAAAGGAAGAATGCCCACCGACCTGTTACCCGGACAGCAGGGTTCGGTCTCTATCCACTACCGGGAAGCCGGCACGGATTCGCCAGAAATCCGCAGCACCGGCTGGCAGGTGGTCGATCCGGAACGCGACTACACCGTGCAGCTCCCGCTGACCGGGCTCAAACCGGATACCAAATACAATTACAAGATCCGGGCCCGTCCCCCGCAATCGCCCGCGCCCAGCGCGATGGTGGAAGGCAGCTTCCGCACGGCGCCCGCAGCCGACCAGTCCGAAACCATCCGCTTCATCGTAACGACCTGCCAGGCCGTGCGCAGTATCGACTCCGGCCAGGAAGGCCACCATACCTATTATCAGATGTTGGGTTTTGACCCCCACTTCTTCGTGCACACGGGAGACATTCTTTACTACGACAAGGCACCGCTGGCCAAAAACCTGGCCGAGGCCCGTGCCAAGTGGAACCTGATGTTTGCTTACAGGCACAACCGCCGCTTCCACCAGCAGGTGACTGCCTACTTCATGAAGGACGACCACGACACTTTAAAAAACGACTGCTGGCCGGGCCAGACTTACGGCGACCTGACCTGGGAGCAGGGCCTGGCAATCTTCCGCGAGCAGGTCCCGATGCGGGAAAGAACCTACCGCACCGTCCGCTGGGGCAAGGACGTCCAGATCTGGATGACCGAGAACCGCGATTTCCGCTCACCCAACACCATGCCGGACGGCCCGGAGAAAACCATTTTGGGCAAAGAACAAAAAGCCTGGCTCATGCGCACGCTGCAAGAGTCGGACGCGACTTACAAATTCGTCATTACCCCCGGCCCGATCGTGGGACCGGACAAAAAGGGCAAAAACGACAACCACTCCAACCCCGGCTTTGCCCATGAGGGACAGGAGCTACGCGATTTCCTCAGCCAGCTGGGAAACACTTACGTCATTACCGGCGATCGCCACTGGCAGTATTGCTCGGAAGATCCGGCAACGGGCCTGGTCGAGCTGGGCTGCGGCCCCATCAATGACCGGCACGACTACGGTGGCAATACCGGCTACAGGCCCGCGTTCCACCGCTTCTTCAGCGGCAAGGGCGGCTTCCTCGGCATCACCGTGGCAGATGGCCAAGCCCGCGCCGAGTGGTTCGGCTCCGATCCGGATTTTCCGCAGAGCCCCGTGCCCGTCGTCCGGCACCGGGAAGCATTGTAGTTATCGATTTTTTTAACGCGGCCCGGACGGAGCCGGGCCCTCCCAACCAGCTCTTTTTATCAGGCCCAAACTTTTTGGAAGAAGGTATTACTGCTGCAAAATCCCAAACAGCTCGCGCAGTTTTTCAGGACTTTTCACACCCGGTTCCGACTCGACGCCGCTGCTGATGTCAACCCGTTGCGTGCCTGTTGCGGTAATGGCATCCAGCACGTTAGCGGCATTGAGGCCTCCCGCTAGTATCCAATGTGTTTGCGGGTGCTGTTGCTTGAGTGTCGCAAAACCGGCCCAGTCGCCGACTTGACCGGTGCCCCCGATCTGCCCGGAGTGGTAGGTATCGAGCAGCACCGTATCGGCGAAGTCCAGCACTGCCGGCGGAAAAGCCACTCCCGGCTGGAGCCGTGGCGCAATCCAGAGCCTGGCTGGCCCAATCAACCCGGACCAGTTCTTCAGCGGATCCAAACCCTGCTCCAGACTGGCGTGAATCTGAAAAATATCGAAGCCCGCATCGCGGCGGCGCTGCAGTTCGCCGCCATCCGTCTCGACATCCACCAGCACCCGCTGGCCCGGCGGCACCCGGCGGGCCAGCTCGGTCGCCCGGGCCAGTGACAACGCGCGCGGCGATTTCGGATACACGATAAAACCGCAAAAATCCGCCCCCAGCTCCAGCGCCAGATCGACATCGGCTTCACGCGTCAGTCCGCAAATTTTGACTGCAATTTTTTCGCGCATCATGCCAGGTCAGCCCTGCTATGCGTTGCCTTCTTTCTTCGGGAGCACTGCCTTGATGTGGAGGTCGCGGAGTTGTTTTTCCGTGGCAACTCCCGGGCTGCTGGTCATCATCTCCTGACCCTTTTGATTTTTCGGGAATGCGATCACGTCACGAATGCTGCTGCGACCGCCCAGGATCGTCACCATCCGGTCGAGTCCGAAAGCAATCCCGCCATGCGGCGGCGCACCATACTCAAAGGCCCGCAGCATATAACCAAAACGGCTCTCCACCAGATCGGCCGGAATCTTGAGCACCTCCTCAAAGACCTTCTTCTGCACATCCGGCTGGTGGATACGAATGGAACCACCACCCAGTTCGACCCCGTTGAGCACGAGGTCGTAGTGTTGACCACGCACGGCCTTGGGATCACTGTCGAGCAGCGGGATATCCTCTTCCACCGGTGCCGTAAACGGATGGTGCGAGGCAACGTAACGACCGGCCTCTTCATCAAAGAGCATCAGCGGAAACTCGATCACCCACAGGAATTTGTAGTCGGCCGGATCCATCGTGAGTTTTTCACGCTTAACCAGTAATTTGGCGGCGTCGAGGCGCACCCGCCCGAGAATGGTGCAGGCCTGTTCCCAATCGCTGGCGGCGAAGAAAACAATATCGCCGTCCTCAATCTGCAGCCTTGCCTGCAAGGCAGTCTTTTCCGCTGCAGAGAAAAATTTCAGGATGGGCGACTTCCACTCGCCGCCTTCGCACTTGATGAAGGCGAGCCCTTTGGCACCGAGTGATTTGGCGGCATCCTCCAAGTCACGCAGTTCGCCCTGAGTCAAATCGGCCAGACCCTTGGCGTTGAAAGCCTTGACCGCCCCACCCGCTTCGAGTGCGCCTTGGAAAACCTTGAAACCGGATTGCTTAAAGATTTCAGCACAGTCCTGCAGCTCCATGCCAAAGCGCATGTCCGGTTTGTCCACTCCGAAACGGTTCATCGCATCAAAGTAGCTCATGCGCAGGAACGGAGTTGCCAGATCCACACCGAGCACATCCCGCCAGACGCGCTGCATCAAACCCTCGATCAGCGCATACATGTCCTCACGGTCAATAAAGGAAAGTTCGATATCCAGCTGGGTAAATTCCGGCTGCCGGTCGGCGCGCAGATCCTCATCGCGGAAGCAGCGGGCCAGCTGATAGTAACGCTCGACGCCGGCCACCATCAGCATCTGCTTGTATTGCTGGGGCGACTGGGGCAGCGCGTAAAAAGCGCCGGGGTTCATGCGGCTGGGCACCAGGAATTCACGCGCACCCTCCGGCGTGCTTTTGAAGAGCATGGGGGTCTCCACGTCGAGGAAGCCCTGCTCGTCCATGAAGTTGCGGATCGACTGGGTGGTTCGGTGGCGCAGCTTGAGCAACTTCAGATTGGAGCTGCGGCGCAGGTCGAGGTAGCGGTAGGTCATCCGCAGGTCCTCGCTGGTCTTGTCTGCCGAATCGTCCATCGGAAACGGGGGGGTCCTGGAAACATTCAGCACCTTCAAATCGGTCGCCTGCAGTTCGATTTCGCCGGTTGCGAGGTTTGCATTCACCGCCGTCTCGATGCGTGCCACCACTGCACCGCAGACGGATATCACCGACTCCGGCTTGATCGATCCGAATTGCGCCTCCAGCGCCGCGTTACTGGGATCCAGCACGATCTGGGTCAATCCCTCGCGGTCGCGGAGATCGACAAATAAAATTCCACCGTGGTCGCGGACCGAGTCCACCCAGCCACTCAGGGTGGCGGTCGAACCAACGTCCGATTTACGTAATTGCGAGCAGTTGTGTGTGCGTTTCATGAGAAACGGCTCAGCAAAGCAGCTTCCCGCTTTAGAACAAGCCTGAACTCAGGGCTAGGACGAATGGTACTTAGTTAAGCGGCTTAATCGATGGTAGAAGCGTGCTTCCAGCCGCTTATCCAATACTCTGAGCGGCAGGATGCCGCTGCTACTCTGCCTTAACTAAGTGCCATTCGGGCTAGGACATATTCATCGGGTCCACGTCAATGAGATCGATGACGTCTTTATCCATTTTGAACTCCCGGCGCAGCTGACGAATCGGGCCGATCACCTTGGCCGCGCTGGGGGCGAAATACCATAATTGAAAGCGGTATTCATCGCGGATTTTTTCAATCGGCGCTGGTGCGGGGCCGCGGATTTCGATTTGCCCGCCGAGTTGCGCCTGCAGTTGCTTGAGCCATTGCTCGATGAAGAAATTAACCTTGTCCGGATTGCGCCCGCGGAAGAGGTGCCGGATCAGGTGGCGAAATGGCGGGTAGTTGAATTCGCGGCGTTGCTCCAGCTCCTCCAGCAGGAAGCCCTCGAAATCGGATTGGCGGGCAAATTGGATCGGCGGCGCATGCGGCGTATGCGTCTGAATGACCACCTCTCCGGCCCGGTCGCCGCGGCCGGAGCGACCGGAAACCTGCACGATCAACTGGAATGTGCGCTCAGCCGCGCGGAAGTCCTCCACATGCAGGGAACGGTCGGCATCGACCAGCCCCACCAGCGTCACGTTCGGGAAGTCCAGTCCCTTGGCGATCATCTGCGTGCCTACCAGTAAATCGATCTTCCCAACGCGGAAATCATTTAGAATTTTCCGGTAGAGGTTCTTTTTCGACATCGAGTCGGCATCCATACGCACGATGCGGGCGCGCGGTAAAATCTTCTGCACCACATCTTCGATTTTCTGTGTGCCGAGGCCGCGCTTGCGGATATTTTCCGAGCGGCACTCCGGACACTTGAACGGTGCCGGCCGCTGCTCGCCGCAGAGGTGGCAGTGGAGCTTGCCATCCGTGCGGTGAAAGGTCATCGGGATGCTGCAATGCTCGCAACTGGCGACATGACCGCAGTCCGGACATAAGATACTGGTGGAAAATCCGCGCCGGTTCAGGAAGAGGATACTCTGTTCCTTCTTTTCAAAGCGGTCGATCAACTTATCTGCCAGCATGCGCGAAATCGGCGAAGCACCCTTGCCCTGCAAATCCTCACGCCGCATATCGACCAGATGAATTTTCGGCAGCTCGCGGTCGTCCACCCGGTTGAGGATACGGTCCACCCCATACTTGCCACGCTCGACATTGTAGAGCGACTCCAGCGACGGCGTGGCGGAGCCGAGCACGCACACTGCCCGGTTGATCAAAGCACGGTAAACCGCCACATCCCGACCGTGGTAGCGGGGGCTGTCCTCCTGTTTATACGAGGGCTCATGCTCTTCGTCCACGATCAACAGCTTCAGGTTTTGCACCGGGGCAAAGACCGCTGAGCGGGCGCCGACCACGACATGGGCCTGCCCGCTGGCCAGTGCTTTCCAGGCATCATAGCGCTCACCCTCGGAGAGGTGGCTGTGCCAGACAACGGTATGCACGCCACGGGCTTCCAGCCGGGCCCGCACGCGCCCGACTGTCTGCGGGGCCAGCGCAACTTCGGGCACCAGAAAGATCACCCCACCGCCACTGGCAACGACCTGCTCCACGGCCTTGAGATACACTTCGGTCTTGCCTGAACCTGTCACCCCGTGCAGCAAGCGGGTGGCAAAATCGCCTTTGGAAATCGCCGCCCGGATGGAGTCCACCGCAGCGGCTTGCTCAGCGGTCAACTCATGCCGGATCTCCGTCACGACCGTCTCCACCTCGCCGAACTCATCTTCGTAGGCGACGCGTTCTTCTTCAGTTTCAGTTTCACGCAAAAAGCCTTTTGCCACCAGACCCTCGCAGGCCGAGGCACTCAGATTCATGCGTTTGAGGATGTCGGCCCGCGGCAGTGGCTTAAGCTGCTGGCGCAGGAAGCGCAACAGTTCGGCCTGCTTGGGAGCCCGCTTTTCCAGGGCTTGCAGCTCCGCAGCCGTCGGTGCTTTGGCTGCCACAATGTAGCGGCGCGTCTTCGGTTTCATTCCGCGGCGAATCGCCACCGGCATCATCGTCTCCAGCATGGCCTCCGGCGTCGCGTTGTAATACTCGCGCACCCAGTGGTAGAGTTGCATCAAATCCGGTGGCAGCACCGGATAAGGCTGCACCACTTCGTAAAGCATTTTCAGCTTGCCTGGTGGCACCACCTGACCGGTGCCGAAACGCAGCACCACACCCAGTTCACTGCGGCGGCGCAAGGGGATCCGCACCAGTGAACCGACCGCCACCTGATCCGCACAGGTCGGCGGCACGGCGTAGGCCAGCGGCGTATCAAAACCCGACAACGCAATGACTTCAACAATGCGGGTGTCCGTCTTCATCCGGGTCAACCCAGCACTTCCCGCAGCAGCAGCTCAAAGCCCGGGTAGTCCTCCAGTGCATCCAGATCGGGATCGTGCCGCATCCATTCAAAATCCTGATAGCCCAAAGTAATTGCTGTCCGCAGGGCTTTGACTGCCTCCGACTTGCGCCCCTTCAGGGCCAGGCTGCACGCGAGATTGTAGTGCGTAGTCGGATCGTCCGGTTGCAAGCGCACCAGCTTACGGTCCATCTTCAAGCCTTCATCAATCCGCCCGGACTGCGTATAGAGATGAGCCAAAATCGAGACCACGCGCACGTCCGACGGCATGCGCCGACGCACCTGCTCGAAAAATCCCAATTCGAAATCGTGGCGGTCCCGCTTCGACATCTCAGGCGCTTTGTTCCTTTCTGCGGCAGGGGCTGCCGGGGTCGTGCGGGCAGCGCGCCGATACCTGCAGCCGCTGGCTCTCCACTTGCAGGCCCAGCTTTTCCGCCACCGTCTTGCCATACCACTCCATAAAGGGCGCATCGATTTCGTAGATCTTGTCGCAGTCCAGACAGATCACCTGCGCCTGAAAAGTGGTGGCATTTTTATTGGCCATGTAAAACTTATAGTCGCGGCCCACATCCACCTCGCGGATGAGCCCGCTCTCGGTGAGGATGGGCAGCGCACGATAGACCGTCGCACGCGATACGGAGCTGTCGATGCCACGCGCTTTGTCCAGCAAATCCTCAGCGGTAAAATGATCCGTGTGGGCGAAGGCCGCATCAAAAATTGCCAATCGTTGATTGGTCACCCGCAGGCCTTTGCTTGCGAGAAAATCTTTAAAGGTATCGCGGATATTACCGCTCTTTGGATCGGAGTTCGCCATTATTTGTTATTGAGACTAAATTGAGATTTAACCGCGCCCAATGCAAGCCCGGTTTTATCTATCCGTTTGCGAGGGCTGTGATTTTAAGTGCGGGGTAAGCTTTATTCGGGTAGCGCGGCCGCGTCCCGCGGCGCACCTTGCGGCTGTGGTGTTCTGGAAGTGTTGGGGTCTGGTCTTGGAGGCTTGGCTCTACGGACGTTGCTGCGGTGCGGAGACGCACCTGCGCTACCGGCTGACAGGCCATTCCACACGCAGGCTCCCGCCGGCGAGCGATTCTGCGACCATCCCGGTAAAAGTCATATAGCGGACGCCCTGTTCAAAACTGGTGCGCTCGACCGGTGCTCCTTCGCGGATGGAACGGACAAAATCAGCCTCGACCTGCCAGCCCCGGCAATCTGCCCGGGATAAGGTAATTTTTCGCTCTTCAGCCGATCCGGCAGCGGCAAACAGCAAGCGTGCACTGGCGGCATCAAACCGCAGTGCCCCCTGGGAGCCGTTCAAACGAAATTCCATCCGCGGCTGGCCCGACTCAACCGAGCTGAAGTGATAAATAAGCCGCGCACCACTCGCAGCAAACTGCCCCAGGATGCTGATACTATCGGGAATCGCGACCGGATTCGGTGTCGATTGTCCGGCATAGCAACGCTGCGGCTGAAAAATCGCGCCATCGGCCAGCAGCCAGGCGGGCTCATCCTCCACCCAACGCTGCACGATCTCATGCATAATGCCCATACTCAGGACATTCTGGCCACTATAGCGAACATCCTGCCGCCAGGACATCGGCGCGTCCGGGCATGCTGCCTGGCACCCTGTGTGCACCACCCGCACTTCCAGTAGATTCCCGAGCTTACCCCGGCGCAGGAAGTCGCGAATCGCCGCATCAAAATCAAGTGAAAAGGGTGCCGGCACCAACTGCGCCACCAGCCCCGGGTGCGCCGCAGCAGCGGCCTGCATCCGCTGTGCCTCGGCCAGATTTGAGGCCATACGTGCTTCACACAGCACGTGTTTACCATTTTCCAAAGCCGCAATCGTAGCTTCCGCGTGCAGATAGGGCCAGGTTCCGATGCAAACTGCATCCACCTGTGCATCCGCCACGACGTCCTGCCAATTCTTCGCCACCCGCTTGATCCCTTCACTTTTGGCGACAGTGCGCGCCGATTCCAGACTGCGGTTGGCGACCAGGCTGAGCTCCACATCCGGCAGCTTGCAAAAGCCGGGAATGTGCATCTTGCGGGTATTTGCCCCGGCACCGAT
>Ga0100393_10001089_pt1 | contig 27990 bp, 28 predicted proteins | sample CryGeymeta201517_FD_81546 | JGI IMG/M metagenome (GOLD analysis project Ga0100393, IMG submission 81546) | Groundwater microbial communities from Crystal Geyser aquifers in Utah, USA - Crystal Geyser metaG 2015-17 | ecosystem: Environmental > Aquatic > Deep subsurface > Groundwater | place... | reverse complement strand
TATCGCAACTTCCTGCAGGTTGTTACGCCATCGCACGCAAGGGCTCTCCCATGCAACTGCGCCGTTTTTTCTTTTTGCCTGAAGCTGATCAGCCCTTGGATTTAACACCAACGGAAGTGGTGGCCGAAAGCAAAAAAATGTTGGTCGATGCTATCGTGAGCCGCACGGTTTCTGATAAACCCTTGGGCGTGTTTCTTTCTGGAGGCGTGGATTCCTCACTGATTGCGGCGGTGCTGCAAGATCAAGGCAAACACGATGCGCACACCTTTTGTGTGAAATTTTCTGGTGCGCCAAAAGATTATGATGAAAGCAGATTTGCGCTGGAAGTGGCCAATCATTTGGGCACCCAACACCAAACCTTGGAAGTCAACGCCTCAGCCCATCAAGCCCTGGATGATGTGGCGGCGGCCTTTGATGTGCCAGTGAGTAATTCAGCTGCCTTGCCCACTTATTTGATTAGCCAAGCGGCCAAACCCTTTGTTGATGTGGCCTTATCGGGTGTGGGTGGGGATGAGTTTTTCGGTGGTTATCCACGTTACCTAGGTATTGCTTGGCATCAACGTATGCAAGGTGTGCCAGGGCAAACGTTGGCACGAAAGATGTTGTCTGGTTTGGGCGATAGTAGCTCTAGCCGGAATTTAAGGGGGCGCGGGCGGCGCTTTTTGCAAGGTTTGCAAGCGAGCGAAGCAGAGGCTTACAAGCAGTGGACTTCGGCCACGACTAGCCCTTGGTCGGAGATGTTTAGCCAAGCGTTTACAACGCCTCCTGAAGCGTCGTGGGCAAGTGCTTCTGAGATTGCTGGTGGTTTGCAGGGTTTGATTACCACTTACGGCGCTGTGAATGGGGCAATGATGTATGATGTGCTCACGTATTTGGGCGATGATTTGTTGGCCATGGGCGATCGCATGAGTATGGCGCACGGGCTTGAGCTGCGCGCACCGTTTCTGGATGTGGGATTATTCCAATTGCTTTGCACCCTAGACCCCGGCTACAAAGTGGGCGGCTATCCATGGCAGGAAAAGCTCAAAGTGATGCTCAAAAGCATTGCTTGTGATTATCTGCCCAAACATTTGGTCTATAGACCCAAACAAGGTTTTATGGCGCCGATTAAACATTGGATGCGTGCTGATTTTACTGATGATATTCAAGCCATGATTGCTGATAAACCCTTGGCGGGTTTGGTCAAGCCAGCGTTTGTGCAAAGACAATGGGATTTGCATCAGGGCGGGGCTGATAAATCAGATATCTTATGGGGTTTATTGTTGATGAATCGCTGGATGCAGCAGCATGGTTGGGATTTGCATGAATAGGGTATTGGTGGTTGCTGATGTTTCGGCGGAATTAGTGCATGGCGGCGCTGAGCGTATGTTGTTTCATCATATCCGCGCCTTACAAGCAGATGGTTTTGCCGTGGCGGTGCTCACGCGCCAAGTGAAGCCTGATGATGCGCTGCAGTTGGATTTAACCGATTTGGGTGTGCGGGAATATCGTTTGCCGTTTTCCGGGGACAAGGGTTACCGCGGTTTGTTGGAGTTGCGCCGTGCGGCCAAAGCCTGGTGGCTAAGCCATCATATAAATTATGATTTGGTGGTGGCTGAGCAACCGTTTGTGATGTGGGCATTGCTGCAAGCAGGTTGTACATTGCCGCGTTTACAGGTTTGTCACTCCTTTGCTTTTGAAGAATACCAAACCCGCCATGCGCTTCAATCAAGTTTGAAACACAGCATTGCCATTGCTGCCATGAAACGTTTGGAAGCGTCGGTGTATGAATCAGCCCAACATTTGATTGTGCTAAGCCAGTTTATGGCCGATAGGTTATCGGCATTTTTTGCAGTGCAAGCTCATAAAATCACCGTGGTACCAGGCTCTGCAGATCAGCGCGAAGCCATCAGTGAGGCCATGCGCATGCAATATAGGCAAACGCTGGCGTGGGAAACACCGACTGTTTGCACCCTACGTAACCTTGTGCCGCGCACAGGTGTGGACTTGATGATTCAAGCTGCTGCTATAGTGAAACATTCCAGACCTGATGTGCGTTTTGTGGTTATGGGTGATGGGGTGTTACAGCAAGCGTTGTTGGATTTGGCTATAGCCTTGCATGTCGATGATGTGGTGAGCTTCACAGGCTTTTTACCTGAAGCTGAAGTTTTGCAGCGGTTGTATGCTGCCGATGTGTTTATGGTGCCAACCAGGGGGCTGGAAGGTTTTGGTTTGGTAACATTAGAAGCCAATGTTTGCGGCACGCCTGTGTTGGCCACACCCATTGCGGCCAATGCCGAATTGGTGCCCACCATCGACCACAATCGTTTGGCGGCTTCTGCTTCGCCGCAAGCTTTGGCATCTGCTTTATTGGATATGTTGGCCGCGCCTCTCAATGAAGAAGCGCGCGAAGCCATTCACCACGATGCCGCCACCCGCTATACTTGGGATAAACATGATGATGCCTTTGTGGGGCTGGTGAGAGGTTTGAAGTGAAAATCTTGCATTTGATTACACGCATGGATGGGGGTGGCTCGGCAGTAAACACACTGATTACAGCTCAGCATCAAGCTGCTTTTGGCCATGATGTCGTGTTGGCTTTTGGTCCCAGCGAAGAATCGAATATGTCGGCAGCTGAAGAAGCGCGCGTTCATCAAGGTTTGGCCGAATTTGAAGAATTTGGCGGCACCGTGTTGGTGGTGCCCAGCTTGCAGCGCGAAGTGGGCTGGCATGACAAACGCGCTATTGGTGATTTGAAAAAGATTATTGCTGCTGGTTTTGATGGCTCAGATTGCTTTGATATTGTTCACACCCACACCTCCAAAGCCGGCGCTCTGGGCCGTGTGGCAGCGAGTCAGTTGAGAGCAGGCATAAAAAAATATGCTGGCTTACATATTGTGCATACACCGCACGGTCATATTTTCCACGGTTATTTTAGTTCCATGAAAACCAAAATTTTCTTACGTGTGGAACAATGGCTTGCTGAGCGCACTGATGTGTTGATTGCTTTAACCCAAGCCGAGCGCGATGATCATTTGGCGCTGAAAGTGGGGCAAGCTGAGCAATGGCAAGTGGTGCCCAGCGGCGTGGATGTGGATGCGATTGCTGAGTGGGCATGGGAGCATCCCGTTTCTGAAGAGCATAAACCTTGGGATGTGGTTTCTATTGGCCGCTTGGTGTCTATTAAAGGTATGGATAGATTAATACGGGCATGGGCGCATGTGGTGCAGCAACGCCCTGATGCCATGCTTGCATTGGTGGGTGATGGTGAAGATAGGCGTGATTTGGAGCTGCTGGCTTCAGCGTTAAACATTGTGCCCAATGTAACCTTTGTAGGTTGGACCAATCCATTGCCAGAGCTGACCAAAGCCAAAACCTTTGCTTTGCTCTCACACAATGAGGGTATGGGCAGAGCCGTAGTAGAAGCCATGGCAGCAGGTTTGCCCTGCGTGGTTTCTAATGTCTGTGGTTTAAAAGAATTGGTGGATGATAAAGTCGGTATTGTTGTGGACAATGCTGATGATTCAAAGTCAGTGGCCCAAGCTTTGATGACACCTTGGCCAAGGGATATGAAGCCAGCCATTCATGCCAGGGCGGAAAAGTATTCCATCGCGGCGATGATGAAAGGTTTGGATGAGGTTTACGATGGCTTGATGGCCAAAGCGTGATGTTGGCCTGTTTTGAATTTTTGGAGGCAGTATGGATCACATATTGAACATGATTTCTGAATCTCAGCTGCCTTGGTTGATTGCAGGACTATTCGCTTTACTTGTTTTGCTGATTGCTGTGCCCGTGTTTTCTTATTTACGCAAAACGCGTGAGAAACGCACCAAAGAAAAATTGATGAAAACACACACCCAAGCTGTAGCTCACGATGTGGTGGTTTCCGATGGTTTGGATGGATTTTTATTTGTTGATTATGTGATGCAGGTGGGCAGCAAGATTTATGTCATCAATGAACTTTCCAAAGCAGGTTATGTCTTTGGCGGCGAAAAGATTGATGAATGGACGAATGTTGAAAACAACAAAACTGCCAAATTTAATAATCCGCTTTCCTATGTGAAGATGGTGGCGCAATCGCTCAATCATGAGATGAACACTGATATTTTTGAGGCTTATGTTTTGTTTGGTCAGTCCAGTGATTTTGCCAAGGGTGTGCCTGAAGGGGTGTTGCAGTTGGATAGTCTTGCTTCGCTGTTGTCAGCACATCAGTCTTCGCCAGAAGGTTTGCAGGTTGCCAGTTTGGTGTGGGGTAAATTGATGGTGTATACCAAAATGGCCAAAGCAGCTTCAGCGCATTGATGGTCTTTTTTTAATCTAAACTAATGGTTTGAAACGTGCCGCCAGCTTGCCAAAGTTTGCCAAGCAAGGCGCTGTATCCTTCGGAATCACCCGTACAATAAAAAGTTTGTTCGCCATGTTGGGAATGGCCGGTATTCATCACTTTTAACTGGTTGAACGTATGGCGAGCAATGGCCTCACCTGTATCGATAATAGCCACATTTTCACCCACAAGCTTATGGATGGCGGGCTTTAAAAATGGGTAATGGGTGCAGCCCAAAATAATCACATCGACTTTTGCTGCCAGTAGTGGGGCAATGTATTTATCCAGTAAAGCAATGGTTTCGGGCGTATCCAGTTGAAAAGATTCCACCAACTCCACCAATCCATGACATGGCTGGGTGATGACTTCGATATGATGGGCAAATCTATCTTTAAGCGAAGCAAGACGGCTGCTTTTGCTGGTGTTTTCCGTGGCGAGCACGCCAATCACGCCCGTTTTTGTTAAAGCGGCCGCGGGTTTGATGGCGGGTTCCGTGCCGATGATGGGTTTATCAAATGTCTCGCGCAGATGATGGATGGCTGCAGCGGTGGCGGTGTTACAAGCCACAACGATGATGTCAGCGCCTTGGCCGATAAGGAAGTTGGTGATGATGCCTGCACGTTGCTGTATAAAGGCTTCTGATTTACTGCCGTAAGGTAGATGCGCTGAGTCGGCCACATAAATCAGATGAGCGTGCGAGATAAGGTGGTTAATTTCTTTAAGTACGCTGATGCCGCCCATGCCCGAATCGAAAATGCCGATGGTGGGTGTTGTGTGGATATGGGGCAACGGGCTCATGGGGTGGGAGGATAGGGGGGATTGTGGGAAAATGGTAGTTTGGGAGGCGTGTCGGAATTAGAGGAATTGTAATGGGACTATGGCTAAAGAGACTTAGCCACTTTACTCAGCAATCAAACCTTAATTGTGCAATCTTAAAGAGAATTTGCGATTGCCTTAGTGTTTGCACCGAGTAGTCCAACGCTAAAGCCCTTGCTTTTAATTACTTTGTTTGCTTTTGCGTTTGCAACTAGAAGAGCTAATAAGCCTATGACTGGAATGACAGTGAGAATTGTCAAGAGCAGAGCCGCAGCTGCCCCATAAAGCTTGAAGCATAAGCGAGCCATCAAAATAAGGATGGCGATTTGTAGCGGCAATAAAACTAACTGAGCATTAGGCGTAATATCACCTAGGAATATGGGAAGTGAAATTGCTGACAGTATTAATAGCAGCAAAGCACAAAGAAGCGATTTCTGCCGCTTTGCGATGGTTAAGGTTTTTCTAAGCTATTCAATATCTTTTTCAACAGTTGCATCAGATTTTGGTGTTGTGTACCTATCATTTTCCCAAGGGGGTGTAATCGCCATGAAAAGCTCCTGTTTGAGGGATTTGTTGGCCCCTTTAAATTCTTAGTGATTATAGATAAGGCATCCGTATTTGCCAACCAATTGCTCGAAAATGATATTTTTGGTGGGTGATTAGTAAGTAGGTTGAGTATGTGTGATTGGGTTTTGATTTTTTTTGGGGACTATCGCGCTTAAAAATACAACCCTGTTGTATTTGTTTGCGTTGAGCTATCGCGCCCAAAATAATGACATTAAGTCATTCTTTTGGGCTTGCTGGTACCTGGGACTGGACTCGAACCAGCACGTCCGTGAGGACACTGGCACCTGAAGCCAGCGCGTCTACCAATTCCGCCACCCAGGCAGGTAATTCCTTACAATCAGCAAGTGCTAAAAAATGCAGGTAATGATAGGCTGCGCAGTGTAAAATGGAGTATATCAGTGTCAAGAAACAAACCAATACACCGTCAAGGTGAGAAACATAAACGAGGCAAGGCCTCAAGCCGCGCTGGCGAGAGTGAAAAATCCAACTCTCCGTGGCCCTCAGCGCCGCCAAAACGATCGGAACAATTTAAAGAAAATCCTGGGTCTGTGTACGGTAAACGTAGCAAACCAGAGAAAGAACCGCCCCACCGCACTAAGAAAGCTGGCGGCGATAGCCCTTATGGTAGAACTGCAGGACGTGGCACTGGCCGCAATGAAGGGCGCGGTAGAAGCGAAGATAAGTTTAGCGGCAAAGTAAAAGTCGATGAAAACAAAACTTGGATTGGCACAGTCTCTGCGCATCCAGATGGTTTTGGTTTTGTGAATGTGCAAGGGCGCAGTGAAGATGTATTTCTACCCGTAGAAGAAATGCGCGATGTGATGCATGGCGATAAGGTGGAAGTGCGCACCATCAACCGCCGCGGCCGTGAGGCTGGTGTATTTGTGCGTATGGTGGAACACGCACCAAGTGAGATGACTGCCCAATTTAAGATTGAACATGGTATGGGTTTTGCCCATCCGCGCTCCAAGCGTATGCAGCAAGCGATTTTGATTCACCGCGATGGTGCCAATGGCGCCAACTCGGGGGATTGGGTGCGCGTGAAAATTCGCCGTGGTACCAACCCTTTGCGCGGTGATATCGTGGAAGTGTTGGGTGATGTGATTACCCCCAAAGGTTTGGTGGATTTGATTGTCGCTGAAGTGGGGCTTTCAGAAACATTCCCGCCTGATGTGATGGCTGAAACAGCGGTGATTTCTGAGAAGGTGCGGGCCAAAGATAAGCTCGACCGTTTGGATTTGACGCATTTACCATTTGTGACCATTGATGGTGCCGACGCACGCGATTTTGATGATGCGATTTGTGTCTCAGCCCGTGGTGATGGTTTTGAAGCATGGGTAGCCATTGCCGATGTGGCGCATTATGTCGAAGAAGATACAGCGCTGGATAAAGAGGCCTTATCGCGTGGCAATTCCTTTTATTTTCCTGATCGGGTGATTCCGATGTTGCCCGAAAAATTATCCAATGGTTTGTGCTCACTTAATCCTCACCTTGATCGTTTGGTGATGGCTGTGCGTATGCGCTTTGATGCTGGCGGTAAACGTCGCTCGGCGCGGGTGTATAATGCGGTGATTCATTCACAAGCGCGCTTAACCTATGAGCAAGCTGCATTATGGCTTGAGAAGAATGATAAAAAGGCAGTGCCGGATACGCATATCCAAGAGATGCTCAAAACCACGGAAGGTTTGTATCGCATGCTGGTGCGCAACCGTGCCAAACGTGGGGCATTAGAAATTGATGCGCCTGAAGTGCGCGCCATGATTGATGGCGATAAAATCAGCAGCATTGAAACACGCGAGCGCAACACAGCGCATAAATTGATCGAAGAAATGATGCTGGCGGCCAATACAGCAGTGTCGAAAATGCTTGAAGATAAAAACATCACCCAGCTGTATCGGGTGCATCCTGCGCCTGAGCGTGAAGCCATTGAAAAATTGAATGCATTTTTGGGCGCCTTTGGCCTGAAAATTCGTCATGCCAAAGGTGAAGAAGTCAAACCAGGTGATGTGCAGCAAGCCTTGCATGCCTCTGAAGGCAAACCCTTTGCTCAAGTGTTGCATCGTTTGGTGCTGCGCTCCATGCAGCAAGCCAAATACACCACGGAAAATGTGGGGCACTTTGGCCTTGCTTATGAAAGTTATGGTCATTTCACCAGCCCGATTCGCCGCTATGCCGATTTAACCACGCATCGCCGCCTGAAATCCATGCTCGCTGGTACGCGTGCCACCAAGCAAGATTTGGAAGCAGTGGGCAGCCATATCTCTACCCAAGAACGTGTGCAACAACGTGCAGAGTGGGACACGCAAGCCATGCTGGCAGCCTTGTACCACAAAAAAGATATTGGTGAAGAAATGGAAGCGACAGTATCTGGGGTGAGTAAACGCCGCGTATTCTGCGCCTTTAAATCCACACTGGCAGAGGCATCTTTGGATGTGGACGCCATGGGAAGCTCGTTTGATTTGGATGATGTGCACCATAGGCTGACTTCGAAGAATGGAACGCTTAGTATTGGTATTGGTGATCAAGTGGTGGTGAAAGTTGTCGCCACCGACCCTGTTCGTGGTTTTATTGAAGTGGTGTTGGTGCCTAAAAAGGTTGTAGAAGCATCAAAGGATTGAGGGGAATTTTAGAGGGGTTATGGGGAAAAGAGCGTGGATACAGAACGGTTGATTAGGCAAATCAATGCGGCGCGCATGGAACATAAAATTTGGATTCAACGCGCCGAATCCTTGGTTTCGGGCATTGAAATCAGTGCCGAATACCAGCCTGTTAGCGCCAAAGATTCTACCTTTGGTCGGTGGTATTTGGGCCATGGCAAGGTGTTGCAAGATAAAATGGCATTTGTGCAGTGCTGGGCGCCGCATGAAGCATTCCATAAATTATATGCGCGTATTTATCGTCTGATCACAGAAGAAATGGCGACATCAACCATTGGCCGTATTTTAGGCAAGCATAAAAAGCAAAAGACTGAAGCCCAAGAAAAGGCCGAGGCTTTGCTGCCTGAATTGTATGAATATTATCAGTATATCAATGCCTTGCTCGAAGGCATCGCCTTGGAGTTGCGGCAACCTAAAGCTGAGGTGAAACCTAAGCCAGCGGTCAAACAAGCATTAACGGACGTGACAGCTGAGAATTTTCTCGAGGACTCGGTTGATGACTCCATTGAAAAATCAGTTGAAGAAGAATTGCCATGGCCATCGCCGCCGGAGCCAGTAAAGCCTGTGTATCATCAAGTTAAACGCGTAGCCGATATGATGGATGATTTGGATAAAGATTTAGAGAAGTGGTTAAAAGAGTAAACGCGTCATTGTAGTGTGATGTCGTGACATGACCAACCGCTTGGCTATATTTCGCGCAGTAAAGATTTGGAGGCAGTATGTTTCAAGGTGTAATGACAGCGTTGGTCACCCCATTCAAAAATGGGCGCATTGATGAAGATGCCTATCGCGCCCACCTTGAGCGCCAAATTGAAGCCGGCGTGGATGCCTTGGTGCCAACAGGAACCACTGGCGAAGCAGCCACACTCACCATCGAAGAACATCAGCATTTGATTCAAATCACTGTTGAGCAAGCAGCAGGCCGCGTGCCTGTGATTGCAGGCACGGGTAGCAACAATACCGCAGAATCTATTGCTTTGACCCAAGCTGCCAAAAGCTTGGCGCCGATGGCGCTTTGCTGATTTCCCCTTATTACAACAAACCCAGCCAGGAAGGCATTTATTTGCACTACAAAGCTGTGGCTGATGCTGTGGCATTGCCCCAGATTTTATACAATGTGCCTGGCCGCACTTGCTCGAATATATTGCCAGAGACTGTAGCAAGGCTTGCCAAAGTGCCGAACATCATAGGTATCAAAGATGCCACTGCTGATTTGGCGCAACTTACCCGTACCATGCTCGCATGCGATGAAAATATGCATTTTTATTCTGGTGATGACGCCACGGTGATGCCCTTTATGAGCCTTGGCGGCGCTGGTGTGATTTCTGTGGTGAGTAATATTGCACCCAAAACCATGAAGCTGATTATTGAGGCCGTGGCCAGTGGCAATTATGCAAAAGCCAAAGATGCGCACTTTGCTTATCAGCATTTGATTGATGCTATGTTTTGCGAAAGCAATCCGATTCCTGTCAAAGCAGCATGTGAGCTTTTGGGCTGGATGTCTGGCGAATTGCGCTTGCCGCTGACGCCGCTTGCTGAGGCCAACCTATCACAATTAATAGCGGTGATGACGGCATTTGATTCAGGTGTTGAACGCTTTTCCCTGTAGTTTTCGGCGCACTACAACCATCCCAATAAAAACGATAGCCACCAAAGCTAAGGCTGCAGGAAATAGCACTGTGGTGGTGGAGTAATGCTCCAAAGCCAAAATCGCTAAACCATTGCGCACAGTCATGATGCTATAAAAAGTCAGCGATTCCTCAAACGGTTTGTAGTAACCTTTTTTGAAGGTGAAACCAAAACCAATCACATCAATTGTAGTTAAGATAATCACTGCCCAAAGTGGATTTTGGGTGAGATACCAAATGGGTATAGCGGCGATGGCGATCAGGAATAAAAACCAGTCCAAACGGCTGATGGTGAAATTATTGTGTTGTTGAAATGCCAGCCATGCCACGCCCATGCTGATGATGCCCGACACACCAATGGGCCATGCGCCCAAACCGCCACCATCGGCCATTTGTGCCAAAAAAACGATAAACGTGGTGCTGCCCCAAATGACCCAAGAAAACACATGCGGTTTGGTCTTGCCCCGATAAATGGAGCGGATGTAGGGGATAAATGCCCAAAGGGTCAAACCAATGGCAAGGGCGCTAAAGGCTTCCTTCACAAGTTTAAGCTGCGCTTAGATGATTTCGTAACCATGAACGTGTGACGCCGCCAACTTTGACTTCAGTGATGCTCCCTTCGTGAATCGCTACAAAGGTTGGGGTGCCCATGATCTGAAAGGCACGAGCGATGTCAGCATATTCATCCACATCCACACTTTGAAGATTGGGGTGTTCCGCGGCCATCTTATCCATCAGCGGTTTAAGTTTACGGCAGGGGCCACAATGTTTGGCATGAAAGAAAAGCACCCAATTGGTTTGGTTTTCATTGCCAGTGATGGCTGAAATATCGGGGGCTACTTTTCCTTGATGCAAGGCAGCTTGTTTTTGGATGCTTTGTTGTTTGAAAAACATCACGGCAAAGACCACGGCGATAATCACAATCAAAACTGTATTCATATGTTAAAGCCTCTTTGTGTGAACGATATGAACAGATAGTCGGATAATCGTATCAACATCTTACAGCCGAGAAGATGGTTATGTAGTGACCTTTTCGCAACCTTTTGGTGCATGCTGGGTCGCCTTTTTATGCGATGGATCAGCTGCTGCATCACCACCAATTTTTAAGCCATGATATACCCACCATGCGCGCACCCAACTCATGCCATCCTCTCTGCACATGCTGCGCAGCAACCTATCGGCAGCATCGCGGTATTGCCCTTTGCTAAAATGTTCATCTTCAGTGCGCATCAACTGATACAAAGCATCATGCACCAGCGAGCCGCGCATGAAGTTGGGTGTATCTATGGTGGGGCCAGAAGGGCCATCCCAGGCATAGCCTTTTTTGATGGTGAGCAAACCGCCTTGGGTGAGATTGATGTAATCGGTAAATATATCTAAAGCCGGCTTGATGGGGATGTTTACCTCGTAAGCCATTACCATTTGGTATTTGTAGCCTGATTTGTATGCGATGCATTCCATGATACTCCCCCCTAAGTGTTGCTTAAAATCATGCAGGTGGCTGTAGCGTGGGCGTAGAGCTTGCCTGCTTCATCTTTGAGCGTGGCATCGGCCATGCCCAATGTTTTGGATACATTGATGATTTTTCCTTCTGCAAATAGGGGGGTGTTCATCGGCACAGGCCGACACATTTTGATGTTCAAATCAATGGTGGCATACCATTGCCCGGCAGCTAGCATGGTGTGCACAGCGCTGCCCGTGGTGGAATCAAGTACTGCGGCGGCAAAACCGCCATGCACGCCGCCAAAAAGATTAGCATGGCGTTTATCCGCTTGGGCTTGGAAGATGACTCTACCTTTTTCCACCAAAATGCCTTTGAGTGGAATGGTTTCCGACATGGGTGGTTCGGGTAATTCGCCATGCATCAAAGCCAACATAAATTCTAGCCCGGTTTTATCCGCGGGCCATGCTGGTTTGGGATTGGCTGGAGGCATAAAACTTACTCGATTTTTTTAGCGCAGTGCACGCACAAGGTGGTGAAGGGAAGTAGCTCATGCCGAGCTTTAGGGATGTTATCACCACAAGCTGAGCATAACTCATATTCACCCACGGCCAAACGATCAAGGGCAGCATCAATCTTTAAGAGCTCAATTTCTGCATTGTGCCCCAAGGTGTCGAGCACCATATCATTCTCGCGTTCGCTGGCTTGGTCGGTCCAATCGGGGGATAAACCCTCATGTTTGATATCTTTTTCAATACTATGGATGCGGCTATGAAGCTGCGATTTCAGGTCTTCGAGTTTGTTTTTAAAATACATGGTGTCTTGCATACATCACCTCGTACCAAGCAGTTTGGAGCAATAACTCCGCTTAGCTAAAAGCATACGCTCTATTACTGGTTTTGCCTACACCTCATTTTCTGAAAAAATGGCAGGCATTGGCCAGAAGCTGTGAAGTTAGTTTCTGGCCATAATGGGTAAGGCGATAATGGCCAAACCCACCAAAATAAGCAGTAAAATATTTATAATGAAATAAGGAAGCACCATCAACACAAGACCACATACCAGCGGCAGTGGTTCACGTTGCTTACGGCCATACCAGAAATAAGCAAAACCTAGGGTGCCAAAGAATAGCCCAAGATAAAGTGTTGTTGCGTCCATCAAAACCTCACCAATGTTGATTGCGTTTTCCTACAGCGTGCGTATCGCATTTTTGAGCTTATCGAAAAAGTTATCGGGGTCAAAAAAGTTGGCAATTTGCAGTTTGAGTAACTGGGTTTGATGTTCTTTTTTGGCCACAATTAACACTTTGATGTTGGCACGGTTGAGCGTGGCGAGTAAATCTTTCAGGGTGAAAATGGCGGTGATATCCAAAAATGGCACGCTAGAGATATCAATAATCATGGTTTCAATATCCAGCGCTTGATTGATGCGGTTTTCAAAGGCGCTGCTGGAACCAAAAAAGAATGCGCCCTCAATTTTGATAATACGCGCTTTTTTGGCGGCCAAATCAACGGGATTTTCCAGGCTGTCATCACCAATCAAATCAATGTGCGTAGCTTGGGTGATTCGATAGACAATGGATAACGATGCCAGCACGATGCCCAGCATCACGGCTGAAATTAAATCAATAAACACAGTGACGGCAAAGACGCTAATCATAATGCCCAAATCATGGCGAGGGCTGTCTTTCCAAATTTCGAAAAAGCGATAATCAAGAATATCCAATCCCACTTTAATGAGGATGCCCGCCAATACGGCCAGCGGAATTTCAGCGGCAAGTGGCGCAAAAAACAAAACGATGAGCAGGAGCACAATAGCGTGTGTTACCCCAGAGATGCGGTTGCTGCCGCCGCTTTTGATGTTAATGACTGTACGCATGGTGGCACCAGCGCCTGGCATGGCGCCCACAAAAGCACACAGCGCATTACCCAAACCCTGACCGACAAGCTCTTTGTTGGGTTTATGCCGTGTTTGGGTGAGCGAGTCGGCCACAATAGAGGTGAGCAGGGTATCGATGGTGCCTAGCACGGCTAAGGTGAATGCCAGCGGTACAATGATGCCAATGGTGCTAAAGCCAAAGGATGGCCAAATCAGGTCTGGCATTTGCGATGGAATTTCACCAATGGTGGTCACCGATAAGCCAAATAGCATGCTTAGTGGTGTAAGCAGAGCCAAAGCTATCAGCGGCGCTGGCACCCAAACGCTGATGTTTTGTGGCGTGAAGAGCACAATAAGTAAAGCAAGCATAGCAAGTATAAAAGCAGCGAAATTGGTCTGGCTTAGGGTATCCGGTAAGGTGGCCAAGGTATGCAACACCGAAGTATCGCTGGCTTGGCCTAAAAAGGGATTGATTTGCATGACGATGATAATCATGCCAATGCCGCTCATAAACCCTGAAATAACCGGATAAGGCACGAAACGGACGAACTGCCCGATTTTCGCAACACCAAAAGCCATTTGAAACAAACCCGCAAGCAAGATGGTGGCAGCCAAAAGGCCCAAATCATGGTGCAGGGTTACTACGGCTGCGGCAATCACTACGGTCATTGGCCCAGTAGGGCCTGAAATTTGGGTGGGTGTACCGCCAAACAAGGCGGCAATAAAGCCTAAAATAATCGCACCGTATAAACCTGCCGTTGGCCCCAGGCCGCTGGCAACGCCAAAAGCCAGAGCTAGCGGCAGGGCAATCACCGCTGCAGTTAAACCGCCGAAAAGATTAGCTTTGAGATGGAAGGATTGTTTCATGCTTGCCCCATTGGCTCATAAAAAAACACGTGGTTTGGTGATGGATGAGCGCTTGGGCAACAGTGTGCGCCGATGGATGTGAATATACTAGGGGGATGAAAATAAAGAGAGATTGTCGATAGATAATCTTGAGTGCAACGCCATTGAATCAGCATTGGCACCGCCTTTGCTCATACCTAAGCATGAATCCAGATATGGTAATTAATTTCGGTAAAGAAGCTTTGGAAATGGTGTTGATGTTATCCCTGCCCATGCTGATTGTGGCCTTGGTGGTGGGGGTGGCGATTTCGTTGTTTCAAGCGGTGACCCAGATTCAAGAAATGACTTTAACCTTCGTACCTAAAATCATAGCCGTGTTTGTGGCCATGGTGCTTGCAGCCCCTTGGATGGTGGAAACATTGGTATCCTACACCCGTCGTTTGTATGAAAATATCCCCATGCTGCTAAGTTAACATGTTACCTGTTCCCGACCCACAGGATTTGATGGCAGGCATGTTGGTGTTTTTGCGCATCAGCATTTTGATGATGCTGTTACCCGTGATTGGACATAAATTGGTGCCCACACCTGTGAAAACAGGATTCGTCGGAATTTTGACGTTTGTGCTTTTTCCTGTGGTTTCCAGTCATGTGCCGGTTATCCCCGTCGATCCCGTTATCTTCGCATTGCTAGCCTTGCAAGAAATGTTGCTAGCAGCCGCCTTGGCTCTGATTGCCCAACTTATTTTTACTGCTGCCCAGTTTGCAGGCCAAGTGATGAGCTTGCAGATGGGGATGGCCATGGCCAATATTTTTGATCCTGCCACATCCGTGCAAAGCGCCGTTGTGGGCTCCTTTGTCGGAATTTTGGCGATGTTGATGTGGTTGGCAGCGGGGGCACACCATATGTTTATCCTTACCCTTGCCGATAGCTTTACGCTGTTGCCGCCAGGCTCAGCGTGGTCGTTTCAAGGCTGGGAAGTGATTAATAATGCGGCAGCAGCGATGTTCATCTTATCCATTAAACTGATGGCACCTGTGCTTTTGTTGCTGTTTTTTATGTATGTGGCATTGGGTCTGATTGCCCGGGCAGTGCCCCAAATTCAAGTGTTCTTTGTGAGCTTCCCATTATCTGTAGGCTTGGGTTTGTTGATATTTTCCTTGGCTTTACCCGCATTTATGGCGTTGATGCTGGATGGTTTTGTAGGCCTTGGCCAAAGTTTGCCGATATTTTTACGGCAGTTGGCGGGCGGTTGATGCATGGCAGACGATCAAGATAAAAGTCAGCAGACCGAAGATGCCAGTGAGAAGCGGCTGGAGGATGCCCGCAACAAAGGGCAAGTTGCCACCAGCCGCGAACCTTCCACCGCCATTTCCTTTTTGTTGCTTGCCTCCCTTGCTGTCACCGGCATAGGCGCTTGGATGGCTAAACATATCGAAGATATGATGACCTTTTACTTATCTGGCAAAGCCACCATTGATATGACACCCAATGGCATGCAAGACCTACTTGTTGAAGTGGGTATGACCCTTGCAATGTTGGTTCTACCGATTGCGTTACCCATGATTTTTCTTGGCGCTTTGGCTATTTTTTTGGTGACTGGGCCAGTGTTTACCTTCGAACCTTTAATTCCAAAAATGGAAAAGGTCAGTCCGATGAAAGGTTTGGGTCGCTTATTTTCTACCAAATCGTTGGCTGAGTTTGTCAAATCAGTTGTAAAATTGACGGTGATTAGCGGTATTTGCTGGTTTGTGTTGGCTGATTTGTTTTTACCAGCCCTGCAAAGCACGCGGCAAAGTATTGGCGATATCGCCAAATTGATGGTGCAAGGCAGCCTCGCCATTGTGGGTTTGGTGGCTGCTTTCTTTTTTGTTATAGCTTTAGCCGATGTGCTTTACCAGCGCTGGGAACACGCCAAATCCATGAAAATGTCGATCAAAGAAGTGCGCGATGAGCATAAAGAATCTGAAGGCGACCCCATGCTTAAAGCCAAAATCCGCCAAATTCAAATGGAACAGGCTCAAAATCGTATGATGGCCGATGTGCCCAAGGCTGATGTGGTGATTACCAACCCCACGCACTTTGCTGTGGCGCTCAAATACGACCAATTTGGCAATGGTGCGCCCAAAGTTATCGCTAAGGGTAAAGATCTTATTGCCCAGAAAATCAAGGCCTTAGCCAAAGAAAACGATATTCCTATTCGCGAAAACAAACTTTTGGCGCGTTCCTTGTTTAAGGAAGTTGAGATTGGTTATGAAATCCCCGAACAGCTCTTTGAAGCTGTAGCCGTGATTCTAGCTGAAATCTATAAGCTCAGGAGATGAAACGCATGCTCGCACAAGCAACATTAACATTGCAGCGTATGGGGAAACACGTCGACGTGATGTTGGCTGTTGGTGTTCTTCTTATCCTGATGATTATGATTGTGCCCTTGCCTACATGGGTGATGGATGCGCTGCTGGCCGTCAATATTGCGGTGGGCATGTTGATTCTTTTGACTTCGCTGTTTGTACTCAAACCATTGGATTTTTCCATTTTTCCAACCCTTTTATTATTAACCACGTTATTCCGCTTGTCGCTGAATGTGGCGACCACCCGTTTAATTTTATTGCATGGCCAAGAAGGCACTGCCGCTGCCGGGCATGTGATTGAAGGTTTTGGTCAGTTTGTTGTTGGCGGCAACGCGGTGGTGGGTCTTATCATCTTTATCGTATTGGTGTTGATTAACTTTGTGGTAATTACCAAGGGTTCAACGCGTATTGCTGAAGTGGCAGCGCGCTTCACCTTGGATGCCATGCCCGGCAAACAAATGGCCATCGATGCCGATTTGAATGCAGGTATGATTAGCGAAGAACAAGCCCGCAAACGCCGCTCGGATGTGGCTAGGGAAGCCGAGTTTTACGGCTCCATGGACGGTGCAGCGAAATTTGTGCGTGGTGATGCGGTGGCTGGTTTGATTATCACGGCCATCAATCTTATTGCCGGTTTGATTATCGGCACCGCTCAGCAAGGCATGAATATGGGCGATGCGATTAATGTGTACAGTATTTTGACAGTAGGTGATGGTCTGGTGTCACAAATTCCGGCGCTTATTATTTCGACGGCTGCAGGCATTGTGATTACCCGCGCAGGTAGTGGCGATACCATGTCCGCTGAAATTTCGGGTCAATTCGCCGCCCATCCCAAAGTGCACTACATTGCCGCTGCCGCCATGTTTTTTATGGCTTTGGTGCCTGGGCTTCCATTTGTGCCATTTATGCTGCTTGCCATGGGTTTGGGCGCTACAGGTTGGTATTTGCAAACAGCGGAACCGGCCGTGGATGCTGAAGCAGCGCTGGAAGCTGAGGTGCTGGCTGCCAATCAAGTGGAAGAAGAAAAGCCCATGTCGGACTTGTTGCTCGTTGATCCCATTCGTTTGGAAGTGGGTTATGGTCTGATTGATATGGTGGATAGCGCTGGTGATGGCAATTTGCTGGAACGCTTACAAACCGTGCGCCGTCAAATTGCCCAAGAAATTGGCTTTGTGCTGCCGCCTGTTCATATCAAAGATAATTTACAATTGGGTGTGGGTGATTACCGGGTATTAATTCGAGGCGCAGAAGTAGGGCGCAGTGAAATTCGCCCGCGCAATTTATTGGCGCTGGAAGGACAAGTTTCTGGGGGGCATGTGGAAGGTGTAGCCACTGAAGAACCGGCATTTGGCTTGCCAGCTTTGTGGATTACCCAAGATAAGCGTCAACAAGCTGAGCTTGCAGGTTATACCGTCGTAGAACCTGTGACGGTGGTGGTTACTCATATCACCGAAATTTTACGCAACCATGCTGCCGATATTTTGGATAGGGCTCAGATTCGTGAAATGGTCGATATGCTTAGCGAGCGTTATCCTAAAGTAATCGACGATATCGTGCCTGGGCAAGTATCGTACAGCTTGTTGCAAAATGTCTTGCAACGCCTTCTTACCGAATGGGTGCCTATTCGTGATTTACTGCTGATTATTGAGACCATCGCTGATGGTTTAGCTGAGCAACGTGATGTGATGGGTTTGGTGGAAAAAGTTCGCCTCAAATTGGGTCGCAGCCTGATGCAGCGGCATTTGGATGCCAATCATGATTTGGCGGTGTTTACCGTTGAATCCAGCCTGGAACAAATCATGAATGAGCGCTTGCTGCAATCTCCGCAAGGCAACACCAATTTGCCGCTGGAGTTTAACCAATGGCAACGCTTCTTAACCCGCTTCTCTGAATTGGCAGCGATGCAACAGGCCGACAGCCCTGTATTGCTCACCACACCTGCGCTGCGCCCTTATTTGGCCATGGCATTGGGTAAAGCCATGCCAAGGGTGGCTGTAATTTCCGTGGCTGAAATTCCATCGCGGGTACAAGTGCGCACCTTAGCCAAATTGAGTTTACACGATGCAAATTAAAGTATTCACAGCCACAAGATTGCACGAAGCCTTGGCGATGGTGCGCCAAGCATTTGGTCCAGATGCCGTGATACTTGATCGCATTGAAAACAAAACGGCAACGGGTGCCAAAGAATGGCGCGTGCATGCTGCCCTTGATATCGATATGCCCGAGAGCAAGCCGCAAAAAGTGGCCGCTCAAGATTTGAGTGCCAGTAAGCTTGAAGCTTCGATGAAACGCTTGGAGCGCATTGCCGCGAGTCTGGGTAATCGTGATGGCGAGCAGTATCGCCAATCCTTGAGTAAACCCAGTGTGCAAGATGCTTATGATCACTTGCTGTCCATGGGTTTATCACCAGTGATTGCTTATGAAATGGCTGAAGATTACGCCCAGCAAAAACCGGTGATGATGGCGAGCTTGTTTTGGTCAGAGCCGATTGTGGTGCAGAAAAAACGCAGTGTGGTGTTGCTCACTGGCCCAAGCGGGGCAGGCAAAACCCTGCTTATTGCCAAGCTGGCTACGCACTACAGCCTCAAAGGTATCAAGGTGCATTTGATGACCACCGATACCAACCGTATGGGTGGCAGCGATGTGTTGCGCTCGTATGCCGCAATTTTGGGTGTGCCCTTTTCAGTGATTCGTAATGAACAAGATGCCAAGACTGCCAAGACTAGCAGTAAATCGGCACAGCTTGTGCTTATAGACAGTGAAGGTTGGAACAACCGCCACGCCTCAGGACTTCGTAATCAAATGGAGCTTTGGCAAACACTGGCTTGCACGCATCGTATTTTGTTGCTGCCAGCGAGCATGGATGAAAGTGATGGCCTTCAAATGTTAAAGCAGGCGCAGGGAGCACATATGACGCAAATCGCCTTTAGTAAACTCGATGAGACTTTGCGTCCAGGTAAAATTGTGAACTGGGCAGAGGCTTCGGGCATGGCGATGTCGTATTGCAGCTTTGGCCCTGAAGTGCCTGAGCAAATGGGCTGGTTAACACCCACGGCGCTGACGGCTTTGTTGGTGAAACACTATCGCCAGCAGTTGGCCGATATTGAGGGGGAGAGTTTTTCATGAGCATGGGTAAAGAAATGCCGAAAGTGATTGCTGTCTCCAGCGGCAAAGGCGGTGTGGGCAAAACATTCATTTCAGTACACATGGCAGCCTACGCAGCAGATAAGGGGCAGCGGGTGTTGTTGCTTGATGCCGATTTGGGTTTGGCCAATGTGGATGTGATGTTGGGGCTGCAATCCAAGGGCAGCGTGCTGGATATGGTGCGCGGCGAAAAATCGCTCAAAGATTTGTTGGTGCATTGTGATGCTGGTTTTGATGTGTTGCCTGGTGGCAGCGGTTTGTATGAGCTCACCGCTTTGGATGCCACCCAGCAGCAAGTGATGATGGATGAGATGCGTCAAGTTTCCAGCGATTATGATTTGGTGATTATCGATGCGGCAGCGGGCATTGGTGATAATGTGTTGTACTTTGTTTCGGCATCGGAAATGGCATTGGTGGTACTCACCCCAGACCCAACCTCGCTTACTGATGCGTATGCGCTGATTAAAGTCTTGTCGCGCCAGCGTAATGTGCGCCGATTTATGGTGGTAGTGAATCAAGCCGATGCCTTTGATGCACAAGTGACCTTTCGTCGTTTGTTATCGGTTGCCGATCGATATTTGGATGTACATTTGGATTATGTGGGTCATTTGCCATACACCACCGATGTTCGCCGCACCATTCAAAGCCAATCCCTGCTCAAAGCTCAAGATGCGCCGCTGACGCGCCAAGCGTTGGATACCTTATACGAAGCCACGCTTTCTCGGCCAAGAAATCCAAGCCGCAATGGCGGCTTACAATTTTTCTGGGAACACAGCTTAAATGAGGGCATGAACGTTACGCCCGCTGAAAGTAAAGGGGGTGTTTGATGTCTATTAAACAAGCCTTGATTTCCGGCGGCATTTTCGGAGCTACCATCGCTTTTGCTGTGGGCATGTTTCAGAATTTCACCTTTGCTGACATTATTTTTCGCATGTTTATCCTCGGTTTGGCGGGGGCATGGATTGGCTGGATGCTGGCATGGCTAAATGGGATGTTGCCAACATCTAAAGATCGCAAGGAACATCATTCATGACAGCGCATGCTTATGAAGAGCATGCGATATTGAATAATCCTGATGCTTTGCTCAAAGAATATCTGCCGATGATTCGTTATCACGCCGACCAACTGATGCGGCGCACCCCAGCTTCCATTGAGCTTGATGATATGATTGATGCAGGTGTGCTTGGTTTGCTGGATGGAGCCCAGCGCTTTGATGCAAGTAAGGAAGTGATGTTCAAAACCTTCGCTGCCTATCGCGTACGCGGAGCAATGATTGATTACCTCAGAGCCTTTGATTGGATGCCAAGGGGTTTGCGCGATACGTCCAAATCCTTGCAAGGTGCTTTTCAGGAGCTAGAGCAAAAGTATGGCCGGCCAGCGGAAGAGGCTGAAATTGCTGCATTTTTAGAGCTTGATTTGGAATCTTATCGCCAAAAACTTGATCAAGTGCGCTCGATGTCGGTGGTCTATTTTGATGATTTGCCATCGGTGCGTGGTGACGATGATGATTTGCATATTCTCGATGTGATGGCGGGAAGCCATGAGCTTGGTCCAGAATATCAAACCGAAGTGGGTCAATTTATTGGCAATCTCGCCGATGCCATTGCTAAATTACCCAAACGTGAAGCTGTGTTGATTAGCCTTTATTATTATGAAGAGCTGACCATGAAAGAGGTGGCCTTGGTGCTCGACCTTACCGAATCACGGGTATCGCAATTGCATAGCCAAATGGTGACGCGTTTACGCGGCTACCTTAAATTGGATATGGGCCTGTAAAGGGGGGGGGGATCATGGATATGCCTTTGTTGAATATGTTATTGGATGGTCTGATGGTGCTTGCTTTGGTGGGTCTGTGGTGGATGTGGGCGCAGCAAGCCAAGCAACGCAAACGTGTGGAAATATTACTCGAACAAGCCACGGCAGAATTACAGGAATCTACACGATTACTCACGCTGGTGATGCAAAAGTTTCCAGAAGTAACGCAAGTTGAGGAAAAGAAAACGGTGATGCAGCAGACACAAAAAAATGCGGATGACACAGAAGCGCATATTCAGCGCATGAATGCCCAAGATAAAGCGGCGACACAAAATGTGGCCGCCATCAAAGCCAAGCTGAAAAGCCAAACTCATATCAATCAAAATAGCCCAAGTGATAGCACGAATTTCTCGGCGCAAATCATGCGTTTGCAACGCGAAGGTAAAGATGCCCAAGCCATTGCCGATACGCTGGCCGTGCCTGTGGCACAAGTGCGTTTGATGCTGCTGTTGCAAGCCCCCAAGGTGTAAATAAACCATGACCAGCTTCCTCAATGCGGCCTTGCCCCTGCTGTTGCAGGTCAACCGCGCTGAAGGTGGCTCTGCCTTGCCATGGCCCAATGGTAGCTTGCTCACAGGAAAAATTTTACCCATGACCGATGCAGCTGGGGCTTTGTTGGTGCTTGGTAATTATCGCGTGCGCATCGAAGTGCCGCCGAATACACCCATGGGTCATGTGTGGGTGCAGCTTTTACAACGCGAATTGCCTGGTCAGTTCCGGCTGTTAAGTGATAGGCAGGCTGTGCAGTTGCTGATGGATATGCTGCAGCAACAAGGCGGTAAGCTTGATGCCCTTAAATCAGCACCTGAGCAGCAAGCGGGCAAACAAGCCAATCCCAACGCTGCTTTGCCCCAAAGCGCTGGTGCTGAATGGCAAAAGCTCAATTTGGATACGTTGCCCTTTGCTAGCGTAGTGCATGACGACAGGCTGACGCTATTTGATGAAGAGCAGGGTAATACGCGCGGCATCATTCAAAAAGATGAAGATGAATCGGGCTTTATGCTTCATGGGCGTGTGGATTTGGATACCCTCGGTGCGATGGCCTTTGCCCTTGAAGGACGCGAGGGCCAACCCTGGCGACTGACGCTGCATACCCAAGATAAACAACTTAAACAAAATATTGAGGCTGAATTTCTTGCATGGCTGCAAACGCAGCGTGAAAACTCGAATGCACATGTGGTCGGCGTTGTTCAAGATTTTTTACCATCCAACCTAGGCTCAGGCTCAAGCTTTAGTGGCTGAAATGATGAAGACTGTAACGCCTTAAGACACACCCGCAGAATTTTGCGGTAAATAGGGTTGGATTTCTTGCCACATGGCATCAAGCACATGCTCTTGTTCATGCATAAATAAAGTCGCTTGAGCATGCAGGGCTTTTAAGGCTTCAGGCTGTTGTAATAGCTTGGAAATGCTTGCTTCTAGGGCATCAGCATTTTCCACAACAATGGCAGCATCGTGGGCTTGCATGGCATCCATCACGGCACGGAAGTTTTGCACGTACGGCCCTGTAATCACGCCGCGACCACAAATTGCTGCTTCAAGCGGGTTATGACCGCCCACATTCACCAAACTGCCACCAATAAAAGCAATATCCGCAATCGTGTACAGCCCACCCAACACACCCATGGCATCAACCAGCACCACAGCATCTTTCTCGCTGCGTTTTTGTACATAACGACTAAAGGGAATGGCGTTGCTTTTGAGTAAATCACCCACAGCAGCAAAACGCTCAGGATGGCGGGGCACAATCAGGGTGAGTAAATCAGGGCATGTGTGCAGCCATGTAGGCAAGCTTTTGATGATTTGGGCTTCTTCATCATCATGGGTGCTGGCCAGAATCAAAATGGGGCGCTTGCCTGTGGGGTCGATATGCTCACGGATGATGGCGGCATCCACGTCAGGTGTTTGCACTGCAAATTTTAAATTGCCAACGGTTTTGATGTTAGCAGCTGTCACACCAATGGCGGCAAGGCGCTCGGCATCCAAGTCACTTTGAGCTAGAAATAGTGCAACATTGGACAACCATCGGCCCCAAAGTTTGCGAGTGGAAAAATATTTGGGGAATGAGCGATCGGAAATACGCGTGTTGACCCCAACGACAGAAATATGGCGCTTTTTGCAGCCTTTGAGCATGCCCGGCCAAAATTCGGTTTCACACAATAAAAGCAGAGATGGGCGCAGCTTGTTAATCAAGCGCGAGATGAAAAAAGGTAAATCCCATGGTAACCAGCTTTGGCTGATGCTGCTGCCAAACAAGCGCTGTGCATGGGCAAAACCAGTACGCGTCACCACAGTCAGGTGCACGCCATGGCCTGCAGCAAGCAATTTGCGAATCAATGGGGCAATGGATGAGACTTCGCCCACCGAACAAGCATGTACCCATACTTTCCCCGGCGCGACCTCGGGCAGGTCGAAAGCAAATTGCTGTCGCCATTTCGAAGGGATGCGTTTTTGGTCGGAAGCTGTATCAGCTGGGTTCATTGGTGCTCACAAAGCATAAAAATCATCACGTGAACAGGGTATCATTCAAGAAGGGTGTGACAAGCTGCAACACCTTCGAAATTAGAAATAACAAAAAATTGACACTTCTTACCATCACCCCGAACCTCATGTTGCTGCAAATGCAGTAAAAAATAATGAGGAAAGGGGTAAGAAATGAGCAATATAGGAAACCTGCAATTAAAGAAAGATAAAGGAAATAGGTATGCATCGCTTCATATAGAAAGGGAAGATGAATATGAACTTGCCTGGTATTATATGGAAGGTGCACCAAGACCTTGTTTCACTCCAGATCTTCTGGAAGGCATCCTGCAATGGTATGATGATGTAAAAAAATTACCTGAAAATGATAGTGTGAGATACATTGTTGCAGCATCAAAAACAGAAGGTGCTTTTAACCTGGGTGGCGATCTTGGGCTATTTATGTCTTTGATTCAAAATCAGGATAAAGCTGGTCTGATGAAATATGCTACAGCTTGTATTGATGTGCTTTATCATACTTATTCATCATTGGGTGACAGGGTCACTACCATTTCTTTGGTTCAGGGTGATGCTTTGGGTGGTGGATTTGAGGGTGCGTTGTCGAGCAATGTGCTCATCGCTGAGCGAAGTGCGAAGATGGGGATGCCTGAAATTTTGTTCAACCTGTTTCCCGGAATGGGAGCATACAGCTTGTTATCGCGAAAGGTTGGAGAGATACAGGCTGAGAAGATGATTATGAGCGGGAAGCTATATTCCGCTGAAGACATGTATGAACTTGGTTTGGTTGATGTGTTGGTTGAAGACGGCCAGGGGCAGCAAGCAGTTTATGATTATATCAAAAAGGAAAATAGAGCCAGCAATGGCATACGGGCGTTCCGAAAGGCTAAGCGCCATTGTAATCCAATCACATATGCAGAGCTTAATCATATCACATCAGATTGGGTGGATGCCGCGCTCAATCTTACTGAAAAAGATTTGCGTATGATGGAGCGTTTGGTAAAACGTCAATCGGCTAAAGTTACGCAAAGCTGATGTCATAAATCCAGGCGTTTATGTATGTAAGCGCTGAACTCTTTTTCACTTTGGGCCAATGCGCTTTGGATGTCTTGAATGCCCTTACTCATGATTTCAGGTGTAAGCTCAGTCATTCCTTGAAGGTGGGCGCATATTTCATTTACGGCTGCGGCGCCAACGGCGCCGGAGCTTCCTTCCAATGCATGGCAAATCAATGCGTATTCAACCGGATTGTTGTCTTTATAAGCTTTGACCAACTGATTGCTTCGCTCCTGGCTTGTTGTGATAAATTTTGTAATGAGATTTTCAACAAACTTTTCCTTTTTTGAAATAGCAGCCAACTTATCAAGAACCATGGTGTCTGTAGTGCCAGACTTCATTGTGGGCTGCTCATCTGAATTGACATGTTGCAACGTATCGTTCTGACTACTGTGCGTAATATGATGTGTTAATCGGTCTATGGTTTGTTCAATTTTCTGCTTCTCAATGGGTTTAGTTAAGTATGCATCAGCACCTGCATCCAGGCATTCCTGGATATTTGTAGAAAGGGCATCAGCTGATAGCATCACAATAGGTAAACGTGTTTCAGGTTTCAGGAAGCGGTAAGCTTTTAACACTTCTAAACCAGACAAATGTGGCATATTGATATCCAGAAATGCGATATCAAAGTCTTCATCGTTGTCTGTGAGTGTATCCAGCGCTTGTTCACCATTATCAACCAATACGACTTTATGCCCCATGAGCTCCAGAAATTCACGAATAACCACTTGATTCACTTCATTATCTTCGGCCACCATAATCAAAAGACTTTTCAGCTTATCTTGTTTCTGATGCAACGTGGAAACAGCAGTGACACCATCAGTGTATAGATTACCATGGCATATCTCGTGGATGGCATTGAATAAAAGTGATTCATTGATGGGTTGTGTTAATACAGATGAGAAGCCCAGATGTAAGAGTTCATGCTCATGCTCTTTACTTGCATTGCGGGTGATGAGAATAAAGCCAATGCTTTCGTATCTCTCTTCATTGCAGATGTTTTTAATGAATTGACTGGCAGGCATGCCAAGTAAATCTTCTTCTAAGATTGCCAGATCAAAAGGATGATTTTGCTGATGCGCCTCTAATAAAGATGAGAGCAGTCCAATAACATTTTCGGTGTTTTGCTGTTGTTGTCCCCATCGCTGCAAAGGTATTTTTATGGAGTCAGTGTGCTCAGGCCTAAGCATTGTAAGAATGCGAGCATTTTGAAATGAGCTTTTTGCAATTGTCTCTTTGCTTAACTTTTCTTGTAATTTGAAAGGTAATTCAAACCAAAAGGTGGAGCCTTTACCCAATTCGCTATCTAAGCCCAGTTTTCCGCCCAGGGCAGTAATGAGTTCTTTTGCAATCGTTGTGCCCAGCCCAGTACCACCATATTCTCTGGTCACTGAGGCATCCGCTTGTACGAAGCTATCAAAAATTTTATGCTGAGCCTCAGTCGATAAGCCAATACCTGTATCTATGATGGAGAATAGTAAGGTTACTGTGTTATCTGTTTGGATGCTGGATATTTCAACTGTTAGCTCTACTCGTCCTTCAGCAGTAAATTTCAGGGCATTGCTAAGAAAGTTGAGAAGCACTTGCCGAATATGCAGTTCATCACCAATGAGCCTGAAAGGAACTTCGGGGGCAACGTGTGCTGAAAGTGACAATCCTTTCTTATCGGCCTGGTTTTTAAAAACCTGAATTGTAGTGGTGACAAGTTGATGTAAATCAAAGGGCTTAGCCTCGGTGGTCAGCTTGCCTGCTTCAATTTTTGATATATCAAGTACATTTTCGATAAGCGCTAAAAGGGTTTTTCCTGATAACGCAATAAGGTCGGCGTATTTCTGCTGCTTTTTAGAAAGTGAGGTCATGTGTAGTAAAGTTGTAACGCCAATAATGCCATTTAAAGGGGTTCGGAGTTCATGGCTCATGTGAGCAAGGAATTGTGATTTAGCTTTACTGGCTTGTTCTGCTTTCTCTATTGCAAGATGTAACTGCTTTAGCAAGCTAGACATGTAAACAGGTAGAATTGCTAAGCAAAGTAACAACGTAAAGCCAATCCAGAAATGCTGCGACCAGTATGAACCAGAGATGAGTACCAGTGAAGCGCCAAGCAGGGAAGCGATAGTCGTGATGTTTAAGTATTTTGGTCCATACCGGAACCCATTACCGATGATCACCCACAAGTAGACAAAAAGAGCCAATATGCCTGCTTCATCAGCTAAATATAATACTGCTGATGTCATTCCTACATCACCAAAGATACCGACAAGCCTTCTGATAGGATTTACCATTGGAGAAACGAGAATCCACACTAATATCGAAATGGCTACAGCCAGATATGCTATTGTTAAAAAGAATACGATCGCGTGGTCAATCGCTAAAAAAATGATAACTACAGCAATAGTAAGAAAGATTCTTACCATGGCTTGTTTGTGCTCACTATCAGGCCTGTTCCTCAGTCTTCCCTGAACGGCCTTTAGCTTAGCTTTTAGAAAGCCCGATTTACTGATTTCTACGGTTTGCATGTCTGAAACGTAACACAAGCAAAAGTGGCTTTCATGTAAGAATTCACATGAGGGGATGAGACGGTGGATGAATACATGAAGTTATGTGCTTGCATGGCAAGATTTCAGCAAGGGGAATGCCAAGTTTTTACTTAAAACATCCCCAATTGTAATTTGGCTTCATCGCTCATCATTGATCTGTCCCATGCCGGGTCGAACACGAGGTCAACGTGTACTTCGGTGACATTTTCAACATCCAGTGTTTTGGCGCGCACGTCATCGACGATAAATGGGCCCATGCCGCAGCCAGGGGCGGTGAGGGTCATGGTGATTTCTACTGCATTGCCGCCTTCGTCTGTGTCGACAACGAACACATCGTACACCAAGCCCAAATCGACAATGTTGACTGGGATTTCAGGGTCGTAACAGGTGCGTAATGCTTTCCAAATATCGTCTTCATCGACGGGGCCATTGGCAGTTTTGACTTCTTCAGCTTTTGCATCAGCAGCGTCGATTT
>Ga0100393_10001069_pt1 | contig 28372 bp, 12 predicted proteins | sample CryGeymeta201517_FD_81546 | JGI IMG/M metagenome (GOLD analysis project Ga0100393, IMG submission 81546) | Groundwater microbial communities from Crystal Geyser aquifers in Utah, USA - Crystal Geyser metaG 2015-17 | ecosystem: Environmental > Aquatic > Deep subsurface > Groundwater | place... | reverse complement strand
GAATCACGCTCAAGGTAAACAGCCCTGCACTGGTTCCCTTTGCATCGTTGATAAAGCTGCCCACATCGAGGAAAGCGGCACCGTTGCCACTGATGGAGCCGTCTGCCAAATATCCGGCGGCCGCCGTCCAGGTGCTTGAGCCACCGGCAGTGGTGATCGCGCTGGAGAAGGTATCCGCGCCGAGACCATTGAGCGCATCCGTGCCAGCCCCATCAAAAGTATGCGAAATCAGGATGGGGGAGGCGGAGGCGAGTTGCACACTGACAAGAGCTGTAAAGAGGAGGGTGAGGTTGAAGTAGCGTTTTGAATTTTTCATGATGGATTAGTTGTTAAGGAAAACCTGACTGCGTGAGTTCGGTTTGTAGGATTTATCGTCCTTATGTATGCCCCTCCGTATCATATTTTCAAGAAACTTTATTTTTGCTCACTGTCCCTTTTGGGGACAACGGGTCAAATAGATTATCGCTGACTTTAATTCTAGCAGCCCGTCGGGTTCAAGCCCGACAGGCTAGTATCTCGTAACAGCTTTTCTTTCGTAGTCGGATCGGCTTGCCGTCCGATTCTCTTCGGCTTGATCGGTGGTGCAAGAAGTCGGGGGCCAAGGCCACCCGACTACGCTACGCTACGAAATTCAATTTGTTACAAGATACTAGTGTGTCGTTCAAATCAGTTTTTCCACGTAGTCGAAGCGCTTCCGCTTCGGTTTCCAGGTGTACCCGCAAGGCCTACCTTCCGAATGCGACCTGTCCGCCGTCACATCCACCATAGCCTTGGCGAAGGAGGAAGCCTCGGCGAAGGAGGAAGGCGTCCGGCTACATTCTAATTTCAAAATATTCCCATCACGATGGGGCCGCGCGACCAGAAGGGGACTTCTGGAAACTCCCCTCCTTAGAAAAGGAGGGGTGCCCGATAGGGCGGGGTGGTTGGAATGATCAGTCTGGGATGTCTGGCGGTGCGGCCGAGACCACCTCTGCTTGCACGCCTCAAGGGCGCTCAAGCGGTCTCCTCCTATCCCTGCGGGCAGGAGGAGAGTTCGTGAGTCGGGAATTCGAGCCATTTGGTTTCCAGCAGTGCCCCAGAATAAATACGTCGATTACCTGCACCTGTTTTCTCGGACGGAAAATAGTCGTGTGACGGTGCCCTTGGCTGGCAGCAAGGCGACCTGTCGCCGCTCCGGGCGAAGCCGACCAGGCCGGTCGGAAAACTATCCCCAAAAGGGTCAGTTCGGGAAATCAAAACTTTTTGATTTATTATTTTGAAAATCGTAGGTCTTTTACGTTCATGAATACCTTCCTCCCCCGCACTGCTCTGAGCGCATTCGTCGGCTTGACTCTGGCAGTAAGTGCATCGCCGGCTGCCGAGTTGATCGAGAATGACACCGACTGGAATTCCACCACCAGTATCGACGTGAACCCCACGCCCCCCAACGTGCTTGTGGTGACTTTCGACGACCTGAACAGCTGGGTCGAGCCAATGGGTGAGTATCCCGACGTGCTGACCCCGCAAATGAACCGGCTTGCCGCCTCCGGCGTGACCTTCCGGAGGGCCTTTTGCCAGGCACCGATCTGTGCACCTTCGCGGATCAGTTTCATGACCGGGTTGCGGCCCTCGACGACCGGGCAGTATGCCTTGAGCTCAAGACTATCCGGGGTCGGCTCTCACAAGTCGCTGCACGAATCCTTCAAAGACGCCGGTTACATTACGGCCAGCATCGGCAAGATCTTCCACAACCCCGCAGACTTCGGTAGCTGGCTCGATTTGGGCAATGGGAAACACTCCTACGCCCCGCTGCCACCAAAAAAGCTGACGAATACGGCGGTCTCGGGATCGCTCCGGCTGGTTGACTGGGGAGTTTACCCGTCCAACGACACCCAGCTTGAGGATTACGGCTTCGTCACCTGGGCCCGCGATCGAATTAAGGAATTCGCCGCGAGTCCCGGGAAACCCTTCTTCATGACGGTCGGCATGACACAACCCCATGTGCCGCTCTTCGCGCCGCAGTCCTGGTTTGACCTCTATCCGCTGACTCCCCAGCGGAGTTTCGCCCGGCCATTTTACAACCCCGACGACCTCGACGACACGCCGCGCTTCGCCCGCTACCTCCACTGGATACTGCCCGAGCCGCGCACCGAGAAGCTCATCGAGTATAACGAGTGGGACAAGCACACCCGGGCCTACCTGGCATGCGTCAGCTACGCCGACATGAATCTCGGTCGCCTGCTCGACGGTCTTGACGATCCGAACGGCGACGGCAACACGTCCGACAGCATCCGCGACAACACGATCGTCGTGATGTTCTCCGACCACGGCTACCACCTCGGCGAAAAGGGGCTCACCGCCAAGACGACCCTGTGGGACCGTGCCACCCATGTTCCGGTGATCATTTCGGCGCCGGGCATGGCGGAAGGCCAGGTCTGCGCCCAGCCAGCCGAACTGCTCGACGTCTATCCCACCCTGCTCGATCTCTGCGGGCTCACTCCCTATGCGCCGCTCGAAGGGATCAGCCTGCGGCCACAACTCCAGGACCCGGCCCATTCCCCCCGCCGCCCCGCCATCACCACCCACGGCCCGAACAACCACAGCATCGTTGACGAACGCTACCGCTACACCCGCTACGCCGACGGCAGCGAGGAACTCTACGACCACGCCATCGACCCCAACGAGGAAACCAACCGCATCGCCGACCCGAGCTTCCGCGAGGTGGCGGTGCGTCTTGCTGGCTTCCTGCCCACCGTCAATGCACCCAACAGCTCCGGCACCACCCGCATCGCCCTCATTGGATCCGGCGATGTCATCTCCTGGGAAGGCAGCCCGATCAACGACACCGAACTGGGCATCAACCCGGCCGTCGCCAATTACGTGAGCCCACTCGCCGGCCAAACCGCCGCGGACATCGACGAGGACCTCATGCCCGATTGGTGGGAAGAGCACTACACCGGCACGACGACGGTCCTGACCATCGACGGCAACCACGACGTCGATCCGGTTTCTGACCGGGACGAGTATCTGCACGGCACCGACCCCACCGACCCGAACAGCTACCTCAAGGTGACCGTGGAACCCGACGCGGGCGGGCAGTCGATCAGGCATTCCACGGTTCCAGGAAGGGATTAGCGATTTCAAATTTCTCCAGATCTCTCAGGCCGAAAAGAGGCTTTTGCGTAATGGCTTCCGCGATTTGGATTGTGCTGCGGACGCAAGGGAGTAACCTGTGTGAGCATGATGCAGCCAAGGCAGTGTTTTTATTCTTTCATGGTCTTAATTCTCGCTCTCTCGGTTCAAGCTGAGCCTGATTATGATCGGGGAGAGCGCATGGACTGGTGGCGTGAAGCCCGCTTTGGCATGTTTGTTCACTGGGGGCTTTATTCCGGTCTAGCCGGCAGTTGGGCAGGCGAGCCGGTGCCGCGTGATAAGAATCTCGAGCATTCGCAACGGGTGCTCGACATCGACACCTACACCTACGCGGCCGAGGCTATCCCGAAGTTCAGGCCGACCAAGGACTTTGCTGCCGCCTGGGCCAAGCTGGCCAAACAAGCCGGGTGCCGCTACGTCGTTTTCACCACCAAGCATCACGAAGGCTTTGCCCTGCATGATTCCAAGCTCACCCAATACGATGCGGGCGATGTCGTCGGCCGTGATCTGGTCAAAGAAATCACCGAAGCCCTGCGCCAGGAGGGCCTGAAAGTTGGGTTCTACCACTCGGTGATTGATTGGCACCACCCGCAATACGATTACACCCAGGCCAAATACCCGCCTTATCCCAAAGGCAATATTCCCATGACGTTGGGGCCGCGCGACCAGAGTCAATACGTCGATTACCTGCACGGGCAGGTTGACGAGTTGATCTCCAATTATGGTCCGGTTGATATTCTCTGGTGGGACTACAGCTCCTTCGGCTTTGATGGCGACAAGGCTTGGCGGGCCGGCGACCTCATTGCGCTATGCCGCGAGAAGCAACCGGGTGTGATTATGAATAATCGCCTCTTTCGCCGCCCCGAAGCCGGCTTCAGCTACGACGGCGGCGCGGACCTCAGCCAAGCGCTGGACCCGAAGTTTGGCGACTTTGGCACCCCCGAGCAGCACATCCCGGAGGACTTCGATCCGAAAATGGACTGGGAGACCTGCATGACCATGAACAACACCTGGGGCTACAGCGAGCACGACCAGAACTGGAAAAGCTCAGAGGCGCTCATCCGTCAGCTCATCGACGTGGCCAGTCGGGGTGGCAACTATCTACTCAACATCGGGCCCAAAGGCGACGGCTCGATCCCGGAGCCCAGCATCCGGATCATGGCCGATTTCGGTAAATGGATGGAGCTGAACAGCGAAGCGATCTATGGCACCACGAAGTCTCCGATCGGCACACCGGGTTTCGATGGACGTATCACCACGAAGGGGGCCGTCCATTACCTGCATCTGTTTTCTCGGCCGGAAAATGGTCGTGTGACGGTGCCCCTGGCTGGCAGCAAGGCGACCCTGCTCGAGGACGGCCGAAAGCTGGAAGTCGTGCAAAGCGGGGGTGAGTTGACCATCCACCTTCCGTCTCGCCTGCCCAACGCGGTGGCGACTGTCATTCGCCTCGAGTGATTGCCTCGATGCGTCCAACGCTAAAATAACTGACCCAATGTGGGGCAGTTAAGGAAATCAAAACTTGTTGAGTTATTATTTCGAAAAACGAAATTAGGGTTCTCTTAAATAACCAACTTAATATGAATTATAAAAAATCCTCACTCCTCCCGCTTGCCGTTCTGGCGCTGTCAGTCGTTCAAATGCAAGCGGCCTCCCTCCTTACCGGCCAAGCGCTCGACTTCACCGCCTCGACCACCGCGCTTTCGTTGACTGCCGGGAACATTCAGGTTGATGCCAATAATGACATCGTGCTGACGAACGATGGTAGTGGTAACCTCGTCGGCAGCCTCGTGGCCTCGCCAGTAAACAGTGATTGGTCGCTTATGTGGGGTTCCGCTCCCGGTACGGACGGTGTTGAAAACGTGAACATGTCTCTCCACACTTACGTTCAAGTTGACTTCGCTGCCGTTTCCGCAGGCTTGGTGGCGAGCAATTGGAGTATGTTTTGGCAGGACGACGACAGCAGTATCGGCGGACTCACCAACAGCTTCGTTTCATTCGGGTCCGTTTCACCTCAAACAGCGCCTTTCTCAGTGTTGATCGATCTTACCGATGGGGGCACCAATACCAGCGGCGCTACCGGGTGGGGACCTGGGGCTCTCGATCTGTTCCGTCTTGATATGTTTGAGGATCCGGCAAACGCCGGCGAGTCCTTCACCATCAGCGCGGTCACTTTTGGTTCGGCCGTCGTGCCGGTGCCTGAGCCTTCAGCGGTTGTTTTGCTTGGCCTCACCGGTGCATTAGTCCTGCTGCGCCGCCGCCGCATTGCATAAGCTGCTTTTGGCTTCGTCATTGTCTCGTCAGTGGCAAGCTAGAGATTCAAATCGGTAGTGCATCGGTGTCTTTACTCGCTCCGGACGCAGGTCCCTAGCCCCGATTGCGTCCAGTGTTTGATTCACCGTTCATGAATACCTTTCTGCCCCGCACTGCTCTGAGCGCATTCGTCGGCTTGACTCTGGCAGTAAGTGCATCGCCGGCTGCCGAGTTGATCGCCAATTTTAACACGACCGCGCAGACTGCGGCCTGGCCGGATGGGTTCTATTCGTCCACCAGTCTGGGCGCTGCCAACGCGACTCCCTTTACTTTCCGTTATGACATCTCGGACCTCGGGATCGGAGCCGCAGACGAACTTCGTATCACGGTCACCACCACGGAAGCGGCCCTCAACAATGGCGGGGGTAACGGCATCGCGGTGGTCGGCGGCAACGATTCCTGGTGGGAAGCCTCGGATGGTGCCCTCAGCTTCAGCGTGGTCATCGAAGATGCGGGCAATGTCGAGATCACCAGTAGCTTCGAGATCGATCTCACTGGGGCTTCTATCCGCTGGGCGGACACCGATCCGGCATCCGTGACTTTGAACATTGCAGAGGCAGGCCCTTTCGTTGTGACAACGATGAAGCAGGCGGTGGATCTTCCGACGGGGCAGACCGCGGAGACGTCTTTCAACGCCACCCGGACTGGAGACACGATCGGGCAATTGCAGCAGCTCCGTTTCAACATCTCAGCGGGACCGGATGTCATCGGCCCGGTCATCACGTCCACCAATCCTGCGGACGACGCAACCGGTGCGCCTCTGGGGGCCAATCTGGTGGCGAGCTTCAACGAAGACATTGCACTCACCGGAACGGGGTCTGTCACGATCCGCGACCTCGGACCGGGACCCGACGTGCTGATCCCTCTGCCGAACGCCCAGGTTTCGATTTCCGGCAACCGGGATCTGGTCATCAACCTGTCGTCGGACCTCCTTCCGAACAACAGCTATGCCGTCCGGATCAGTGCCGACGCCATTCAGGACCTGGCCCTGACTCCGAACGCCTTTGCCGGGATTCTCGACGACGCCACTTGGGACTTCAGCACCGGGGGACCGCCGCCGACCGGGCCGAACGTGATCGTCTATCTATTGGATGATGTCGGCCTGACGGATGTGCAACAGCACCCCACTTACTTCCCCGATGGCAGCCCGCTATTTGAAACCCCGAACATGCACCGTCTTGCCTCCGAAGGCATGCGATTCAACTACGCCTATGCGCAACCACTCTGCTCGGCCAGCCGTTCCTGCCTGCTTTCCGGTCAGGACACCGCCGCGCGTGAGAAGCTCTATATGGCGATTGTTAACAGTTCGGTGCCCAACCCCGTGCTGCCAGCCACGTCAGGCGTTACTTCTCCCTACAATCATCCCACCGACCGCAACCACATGCCGCTGTCGGTCGAAACCATCGCCGAGCGTCTCAAGGCGGCCGGTTATGTCACCTGGCACGCGGGCAAGTGGCATCTCTCGCCGGCGAAGCCCGCCGATCCGACATACTATCCGGACCAACAGGGATTCGACAAACAGCTCGGAGTCGGCGGCTCCGGCCCTCCCAGTTATTTCGGACCGTTCGGCGGCATTCCGAACATGGTGGATTACAATGGCAATCCCGCTCCGGGTGTCACCGGGGTTCATATTGGCAAGCACATGCAGACATTGGTGCAGGACATGATCGACAACCACCTGGCCACCGATCCCGCCCGGCCCTTCTTCCTCTACTATCCGGCCTATTCCGTGCATGCGCCGCACGAGGCCAAGAAGAGCCTGTTCAACTATTTCCAGGCCAAACTCGCCGGCCTTCCGGACAGCAAGCACAGGCATCCGGTCATGGCGGCCCAAATCGCCAGTGCCGATCAGGAACTCGGCTCCATGATGGATTACCTCGACGCCAAAGGGCTGACCGACAACACGCTGTTCATCTTCCTCTCGGACAACGGCGGACTGAGCATCACCTACCAGTCCGGCACCCTCGTTGACGACATCGGCACCGACGGCATCCCGGACGACGCCCCCAACAACGTGGTGAACGGCACCTATGCCAAGACCACCGCGCCGGTCGATCCCAGCACCCGGATGACGAACATGGATCCCCGCCGCGCCGGAAAGGGCTCCCTGTTCGACGGGGGCTTGCGCGTCCCCATGATCATCCGCTACCCGAACGCTGCCATCTCCGCCGCAGCGGCAAGCAACGAACCCGTGCACCTCATGGACATCTATCAGACGATCCTCGACTGCACTCCGGCAGTCGCCAAGCCGGGCTATCCGCTGGACGGCGTGAGCCTCAAACCCGTGCTGCAACAGACTGGTTCCCTGCCGGACCGCGACCTCTTCGTCCATTTCCCGAGAAATAACGAGACCTGGGGGACTCTCTTCCTCAGCGGCCCAAGGGATTTCACTGATCCGGAAAACTATCCCTTCACCACCTATCCCGGTGGCACGGCCATGATCCGCTACCCGTATAAATTGATCGCCCGCTACTCGACCGGCCACGATGCCGCGACGGTGAACTATCAACTTTACCGGATCGATCTCGACCCCGGGGAAACCAACAACGTCGCCGGGAACCACCCGGAAGTGGTCGATGCCATGCGCCAGCGCCTGGAGGGATACTATCTCGATACCGGCGCATTCGTTCCCACCCGAAATCCCAACTACAACGGAACCAGCGTGAACCTGCCGGAGATCAGCGCGAAGGACTACCTGGCGAACGCCGGGCTGACAGCGGATACGCCGGAGTCTTTCCTGCTCGCCGACCCCGATCTCGACGGCCGCCGCAATGAGGAGGAGTTTCTCAAGCAAACCGACCCCGGTGCCTCCGGCACGGCCCCGTCAACCACCTGGCTCTACAACAACGGCAGCTTCGACGAACTGCGCTTCGCCATTCCGGCCAATGGGGATCAGGCCGCATTCCACGTTTTGGATTCAACTGGCGCGGTGGCCTTTACCCCATCTTCCGGACTCGAATTGGACGCGCAATACGGCCCTTTTTACGTTTACAAGCCAACCAGCCCGGAGGCAGGCGCTTTGCCGGAAAATTATCGCATCGCCCTTGTCCCGCCAACTCCGGCTTCCTCGCTGACGCCCGATGGTGACAGTGACTTGCTTCCCGATAATTACGAATCCTCCAACGGGCTCGATCCCGCTGACCCTACAGACGGGAATACTGATAACGACGGCGACGGCTTCAGCCGTGGGCAGGAATATCTGGCCGGGACCAGCGATTTCGACGCCAGCGACCGCTTCAGCATCGGCATCGAAGGTTTGGATACGACGGCCCCCAGTGTAAACTTCAAGCTAATGGACCAGAAGTCATACCGACTGTTCCGAAGCGGGAACTTGGAAAACTGGACACTGTGGGAGGATTTCGGCCAGGTGAATGGTGACCACGAGGTTGCGCTTCCGCTGGCACGTAATGCGAACCGGGAGTTCTTCAGAATCGAGGCTTACCTGCCATAATCCACGTCACCTATCAAACTACTGAGCGATCATGAAAGCTATGGAATTCACTCTTTTTACCCGTACCAATGAGTCACGATGAGCGAATGGTTCACATTTTATCATGCATGTAGCAGACGTGTATTCAGCTTGAAATATTACGGGCTGAATCGGCTTTGTTGTTCTATTCTGTTTCTGCCGCTGATAGCTCAAACCGGTGCTGCTGCGACGCTGCTTTTCGAGGATGGCTTCGACCAAACTCTCAGCACCTCCCTGACGGATCCGGCAGCCCGCGCCACCGGCGCTCTGGCAGCCACAGTCAAATATGCATGGACCGGCACCAGCGATGTCGCGGTGCAGGCCGGTCTGCTGGAATGGGACAGTGATGGCAGTCGGAATGGTCAACATCAGCAGTCGGATGGCACGGCCGGCACCACAGCCCAGAATCTGCGCATCACCCACAACTGGGCACCGCAGGTGGCCGGCCAGGTCTGGGAAGTGGAATTTGATCAGCGGGTGGGCTGGAATCATCCGCTGACTTTCGGGCTATCGGATAGTTCCCAGGAGGGTCGATGGGATGCTTGGAACAGTAGCAGCTATGACTTCGCGGTGGGCTCTTTCGGAACGAACTTGTATTTCGATACCGACAACGATGACGGCGGCACCGGAACGACCAACACGAACAAGGTCGCCGGCGTCTTCCCCGCGCTGGCTGCCACCGATCCGCCCACGGATGCGATGCACCATTTCCGGATTCGCTTCGACGAACCGAATGGCAGCGCCACGGTGTGGGTCAATGACGTGCAGCAAGTCGAAGCGGGTTCGCTGGATTTTGAGGGCGGCGGGCGCTACCTCTCCTGGGGCGAGCCCCAGCAGTATGCGGGAGCTCTCGACAATCTTTCGGTCACGGTGATCGAAGTGCCCCCTTCGATTTTGGAATACGACCCTGTGCAAGGGGAGGACGGCGTCTATCCCGGCACATCCTTGCGCGCCACCTTCGACCGCGCGGTCACCCTGACCGGTGGTGGGTCGATCGTCCTCGATCACACGCTCGGTGGCGACGATGTCATATTGGACCTCAGTGACTCCGCCCAGGTGTCCGTTTCCGGAAATGTCCTGCTCATGACACCGCCTGCAGTTCTGGACTTCGCGACAAGCTACGAAGTCATCATCGGCGATGGGACGATCGAGTCGGCGACGACCGGGGGAAACAGCTATGCGGGAACCGCCGCAAGCGAATGGACATTCAGCACTGCGGCGGAACAAATCACTGCGCCCGGTCTGATTGGAAAGCTGCCGGGTGATGACGCGACGGAGGTCCTCCCCGGCGCGGCGTTGATCGCAACTTTCGATCAGGATATCGCGATCGGCAGCGGAAGTATCACGATTGTGGATACGGAAGACGGTTCGACCACACGGACGATTCCGGTGAGCGATGGTACACAAGTTGCGGTCGATGGCCCGACCCTGACCATCAACCCGAGCTTGCCCCTCAGTCCCGGGAAAAGTTATGCCATGCAAATCGAAGCCGGGGCGATCAAGAATTTCAGTCAGCTGCCTTTTGCCGGACTCGCTGATCTGACGGAGTGGAATTTTAGCACGGCGCTCTCCAGCGGTCTTTTGCTGCACGAATGGGACGTAGGGGCGGCAGGAAACCGCAATACACTTTGGCAAGATCTGGTGGGCAATTTGGATCTTTCGGCCAGTGGGGGCACCACTTCGGTGGTCTTCACCGACGATCCGCGAACCAGCATCGGGCGCGCCTATCAGGCGACGGCGGCCTGCCTGCACGCGGGAGTGGGGAGCGGATTGGCCACCGGCAGCTATACCTTCGAATTCTGGATTCACTTCGGTGGCGCCGTCTCCGCGGGTGAGGTCGTCTTTGAAAGTGGTGGCGAACTCAACGGCCTCGGCCTCTGGACCAAGGCCGATGGCTTGGAATGGGCGAATTTTTCCTCCAATACCGGCAGCGACGTGCTGGCCTCGGTATCCCTGACGGGCCTTGACTTGAGCCACTATGTGCAGGTGATCGGTGTTTGTGACACCGCGACCAATACCCTGACGCTCACGGTGATTGACGTGGATGGCCTGCGTGTCAGTCACTCGGCCACATCCACGCAGCCGATCGCTCTCGGCACCGGTAACGGATTGGGCTTCTTTGCCGGGGGCAACGGAAATTACTCGAACCTGCCGGGCAACATCGGAGCTTCCGCCGCGACGGGAAGCAGCCTCCCGGAGACCCCCGGTGTTTTCTCGGGGAGAATCGGATGTGTGCGGGTGTGGGACGGGGTCGACCTGCCCGCTGCCGCCGCGACCCATGCTGCCTTTACACTGGAGGCGAATCGCGCCGATGACTCCCGTCCGAATTTCATTGTCATTCTCACTGACGACCATGGCTACGCCGACCTCGGCATTCAGGGGCAGGATGCCGATGTGAGTGGCTTGACTCCGAACATCGACCGCTTGGGCAGCGAGGGGGTTCGCTTCACTTCCGGTTATGTCTCTGCGCCACAGTGTGTGCCCTCCCGCGCGGGCATCTTGAGCGGGCGATACCAACAGCGCTTCGGCGTCGATAACAATGGCCTCGGCCCCATGCGGCTCGGGGTCACCACGATTGCCGAGCGATTGAGAGCTGCCGGTTACCGGACGGGTATGGTCGGCAAGTGGCACCTCGAGCCGAACCGCACCGACACGGAATGGATGGCCGAAAAGGGCTACGCCAGCTGGTCGGCGGTCCCGGATTCCGCCACATGGGTTTACCTGCCCGATCAGCAGGGCTTTGAGGAATTTGCCGAGGGTTACACCAATACCTACTGGAAGAACTTCCAGCGCAACGGAGCGGATGGATCGCCGCTTGGCACCCGCCAGTCCGAGAGCGGCCACCGGATTGATATTCAGAGTGATTTTGGCGTCTCGTTTATCAAGCGGAACGCCGATCGGCCCTTCTTGCTCTATCTGTCCTACTACGGCCCGCATGTCCCGGCGACCTGGGTCAGTCGATACAATAACAGCTCGTTTTTTCCGGAGCTGCCCGAGCGACGCCGGATTGCCCTGAGTATGATCAAGGCAATCGATGACGGAGTGCAGCAAGTGCTCGCCGAGTTGAGTGCCCAGGGGATCGATGAGAAGACGATCATTTGGTTTGTCGGTGATAATGGCGCGCCACTCGGCTTTCAGGAGCTGGGTAATGTGGGCATCACCGATAGTTCGGCGGCTTGGGATGGCTCTCTGAATACCCCTTGGAACGGGGAAAAGGGGATGTTGGCCGAGGGCGGCATCCGCACGCCCTTCCTGATGCGCTGGGCGGGCACGATCGCACCCCAGGTCTATGATCATCCGGTGATCTCCCTTGATGTAGCCGCCACCGCTAATGCGCTTGCCGGTCTTGATGACTCCGCCGAACTGGATGGGGTGAACCTTGTGCCGCACCTCACCGGAGTGGATGCCGCAGCACCCCATGAGCGACTCTACTGGCGCTTCTGGGGCCAGAGCGCGGTGCGTGAGGGGCGCTGGAAGTATCTCAAGCCGTCTGCCAATCTTCCGGGCATGCTCTTCGATCTGGAAAGTGCCGATCACGAGCTGGAGAATCTCATCGGGCAATTCCCCGAGGTCGCTGCCGATCTCGACGCGAAAGTCGAGGCATGGAAGGCGGAACTGCATCGACCCGGGGACTTGTGGACGGATCCCAACGGCACGGAAAAAAGCTGGTATCGCCGGTATTTCGGAATGGGACTCGGCTATGATTTTTCGGTGAACGGCAACGCGGAAGGCTGGACGCCGCTCGGTGTCGCTTCACCGCGAGTGGAGGACGATCAATGGCAGGGAGCACCTGCGGAAGGCGCATCCCTCACTCAGGAGGACTTTGCCGGACGTAACGATTTTCTGGTTGTGGGCGGCGTCGTCGACCGCCTGCTGGTCAAGCTGGTGTCACCCGCGGCCGGAACGCTGGAGTTGCAGTGGGCGACGCGCGCGGACGACCGTTTTTCGGCAACACGCAGCATGGCACTGCCGGTGAGCGGATCGAACGATCCACAGTGGCTTGGCTTTCCGCTTGAGGAGGATCCCGAGTGGAATGAGCGGATGGTCACCCGGATACGCTTTGTCTTCAGCTCAAGTGCTGGTCAGGATCTCCGGATCGACTGGATTTGGGCCTCCGACGGTGATTTTGACAGCGATGGCATTGACGACCTGAGCGACGGCTTAATCGACAGCGATGGCGACGGCATACCCAATTTCGAGGACCTCGATTCAGATGGCGATCTGCAGACCGATCACAAAGAGTGGGTTGCGGGGAGTGATTCAACCGTGTCCTCATCGCGCTTCGCTCCCTCGGGGAGCTATGACAGCGGAACCCTGCACCTCGATTTTCCTGCTATCCCGGATCGTCTTTATACTTTGGAGGAGACGGACGAACTCTCCGGTTCATGGCGAACTGCGGAAAGCTTCACATCAGAGCTAAGTTCAGCGAGCAAGCGCCTCTCCTTTACCGTGCCATCCAACAGTCCCAAATGGTTCGTCCGGTTGAAAATCTCGGCGATACCAGAATAATTATAAAAACCTTAGAAAAATGAAAAAATTAATCGCTTCCACGGCATGTGCCTGGGCTTTGCTGACGCTGCTTCCACTTCAGGCAGTCCCTAATCTCCTGAGCTCCTTTGATTTCGAAACGGGTGGGGATGCTCAGGGTTGGGCCGGGGTCAATGCGGCTTTGTCCTTCGCTGACGGTGTTTTGTCCGGCTCCGTGACGGCACCGGATCCGCAGGTTGTTCAGGCGGGGTTGAATTTCTCAGGTAGTGCCTCCAGTGGCGTTCTGCTCCGCTACCAAGGCAGCACTGCCGGAAATGTGCAACTGTTCTGGGGCCGTTCCGGTGCGGATAACTACAGTGGCACCCGGGTGATTACCGCAGGCTATTCCGGCAGCGGAGACTGGGAGACGCTGTATTTCGATAGCTCCGCGCATCCCGATTGGGCGGGGAAAACCGTGACCCGCTTGCGCATTGACCCTGCCGGCAGCACCGGCGCGGACTTTGATTTTGCTTGGATCCGGATTCTTGCCTGGGACTATGACGGTGATGGTTGGCGCGACTCCGTCGAGGGAATTGCCGATAGCGATGGCGACGGCTTGCTCGACCTGGAGGATCCGGATTCCAATAACGACAATTTGTCGGATGCCTGGGAAAAGGCCATCAGCAATGCTCCGGGCAGTGTGCATTTTAATTTTGACGCTTCGGATGGTGGTTGGGCCGCGACCGGAGGATTATCGGTCACTGGCTTTTCCGATGGACTTTTGCAGGCCGAGGTCACCGGCGCGGACCCTCAGCTTGCCCGTGGACGTCTGCACCTCTGGGCCGGGATGATTCGGGGGATCCATGTGCGAATCAACACGCCGCAAGCCGGCAGCCTGACGCTCTATTGGTCGCACGATAGGTCCGATAACTTCGACGACAGTCGGAAATTGACCTTGGCGGTGCCAAGCTCTGGCGGGCTCGACCAAACCCTGCGTTTCGATATGACCGCCGCCCCGGAATGGAACGGCGAAATGATTACGGGTCTGCGAATGGATACGGACTTCCCGACTGGAAGCACATTTTCCATCGACTGGATTCGGACCAGCGACGGCGACTATGACCGGGACCGGATCAGCGACACGGATGAGGGCTCCGGCGATATCGACGGCGATGGATTGGCCAATTTTGAGGACCCGGACAGTGACGGCGATGGCATCTCCGATGCGCAAGAGGCCAGCTTAGGCTGGGACGTCTATGCCGCCAACGAGGCGACCTCCGATCGTGACAATGACGGAGTGAGCGATGCGGCCGAAATTCAGGCCGGAACCGATCCGCAAAACCCGGAGGATTTTCCCTCCGCTCAAATCGCATTGGACGCGACATCGGTGGCCTTGTCCACACCCGGGCGTGACGGGCGCCGGTATCGTTTACGTTCCAGTGAGAACCTCTCGTCTTGGAGCGATGGGACATGGTCGTCTGAGCTGAGCGGGAGCACGAACCCGTTATGGGAGTTTGAACGGACCAAAGACAAGGAGTTCTATCAAATTCAAATCGAATCCCCGATCCAGCACCCGATGCTTGTGGGTAACCCGGTGGTCGAGATCGGTAACCACGAAGTCCCCGCGCTGGACAATGGAACCCTTCGCCTCCAGGCGCCTACGTCACAAGGTGCTTCATTTGATTACCTGGCTCCATATGTGAACGGCTCGTTGGGAGGCAACCTCGTCAACTGGCACGATCAGGGCCGCCTGATCCAACAAAGTTATTATGCCGGTGCCGGGTTGGATCGAACTGCAGACGGGCAAGCGACGCGCTGGAGCCCATGGGCCTGGAACCCGATTCAGGGTGGCGATGCCGCGCTCAACGTGGCCCCCGTAGTGGAAGCGGGGATTACCGATTTCGGCACGGGATTTTACAGCCGGACGATTCCGCTCCTCTGGGACATGACGACCGGCGAGCAGGGGAAATGTTGGATGGACCAGTGGAACGAATTCGAATCCGGTATGGACGACGTGGTGCGGGTGACCTGTCGGCTCATCGTCTTCCGTGATGCGGACGACATCTGGGGCGGGCCGGTCCTGCGTAGTCAGGAAATGCCCGCCGTCTATCTGATTCGAAGCCTGTCCAAGGTGGTGAGTTATCTGGGCGACAATCCATGGACGAATGAGCTTGCCGAAGTGCTCGACTACTCGCCGGATCCGGCCAAGGCGCCGTTTCCCTGGGCGCAGTTCACGCCGACCGAAATGTGGGTGGCCATGGTGGATCCGGCGACGGATGTCGGCGTCGGACTTTTTAGTCCCATCGGAGATTTTCGATGGAACGTCGGAGCCGTCGGCAGTCCGCCGGGTGGGCCCACCGACGGTCAAACCATGCACATGGCTCCGATCCGGAGGATGTCGCTCGATCGGGATAGCATTATGGTGTATCGCTACTGGATCATTTATGGCGACTTGGCGACGGTTCGCGAGCGGGTCTATCAATTACGTCAAAAATACCCCGGCGGCTGATGGCTTGTTTATTTGCGGTGGTCCTTGCATTCGGCTTTATGTAAAACCTCTTTTTGACCTTATGCGTCCCTTATCCCATGCGTCTTTTCTATTTTATCTCTTCGATTCTTTTTGGTTTTAGTTTGCTCAGCGCGGTAGCGGATGACATGGAGCAGCGCTTCAAGTCGCCTCCGGAGGAGACGAAGCCGTGGTGCTATTGGTATTGGATTGATGGCGATATTTCGCATGACGGGATCACCAAGGATCTGGAAGCGATGGCCGAGGTCGGCATTCGGCGGGCCATGATCGGTAATATCAGTTTCAAGACAGGTCCGGTGAAAATCTTTTCGCCGGAATGGTATAGCCTGACGCGGCATGCTTTTAAGGAAGCCAATCGCTTGGGTGTTGAGTTGGGCATGTTCAATAGTCCGGGTTGGAGCCAGTCCGGCGGCCCCTGGGTCAAGCCGGAGCAGTCGATGCGGCGGGTCACCTGGTCAGAGTATCCCGCTTCCGGCGGTTCTTTCAGAAAAAAGGTGAGGGCTTCGGACGTGCCTGCAGGTCAGGATATCGCGGTTCTGGCCATACCACGCATCGAAGCGCCCCGGCTGAGTGGCGTAAAACAGGGGAAGGCTCTGGTGTTTAAAAGTGATACACCCTTCACCGCCCGTTCGCTCCTGCTGCACGGAGTGGCTCATTCAAAATTGTTTGCTGTCGGGGAGGGCGGGGAGCGCCAGTTGATTGCCGGGATTCATGCGGCAAAGCCCAACGCCGAACGGACGGATTTTTTACCCAAGGCGGTCGAAGCGTTTAGTTTCGAGGAAGTCAGCGCGCAGGAATTCCACCTCATCCCAGCGCCGCAGGGGCGGGCGGTGCTTTCCTCGGAGCCTGTGGTCGCCCAGTTTATCGAGAAGCAACTGGGCCGGATGCATCCGACCCCTTCACCCACATGGGAGTCTTACATCTATCCTGACACCGTGGAGCCGGGGGATGATTCACTTGTTTTGCAACGGAATTCAGTGCTCAACTTGAGCGATCAACTCGGACCGGACGGTGTTCTCGATTGCACCTTGCCGGCGGGCGATTGGACCGTGATCCACTTTGGAATGGTCACCACGGGAAAAACCAACCATCCCGCCGCGCCGGAAGCAACCGGGCTGGAGTGCGACAAAATGAGTAAAAAGCACACGCAGGATCACTTCGATGCAATGTTCGGAAAGTTGTTTGAGAGCATGACGGCAGAAGAGACATCCGCCTTCAAGGGGATCACGGTGGATAGCTATGAAGTCGGTGCGCAGAATTGGACGGACGGGTTTGCCCAGGATTTTGAGACGCGCAACGGTTACGATCCCATTGCTCTGCTGCCTGTGATGACGGGGCGCGTGGTGGATAGTGCCAAGGTCTCGGATCAATTCCTATGGGATCTGCGCCGCACCGTGGCCGATATGATTTCGGAAAATTACGTGGGGGGGCTGAGTGAGTCGGCTCACGAGCATGGACTGCGCTTGTGGTGTGAGAATTATGGGCACTGGGGTTATCCCGGTGACTTTCTCTCCTATGGGGGCTACTCGGATGATATCGGAGGTGAATTTTGGACGACGAATAAAAGTCTGGGGACGATAGAATGTCGGGCCGCGAGTTCGGCGGCACACATCTACGGGAAGCAGCGGGTCTATGCCGAGGCCTTCACCAGTAAGCTGGACCTCAAGCATCATCCCTACACGATCAAAGCCCGGGGCGAAGCGTTGTTCTGTGAGGGGGCCAATCATTTTGTCTTACACGTCTATGCCCACCAGCCGCGGACAGGTGTGCCCGGGAGTAATCCCTGGTTTGGAACTGCCTTTCATCGGAACACGCCGTGGTTTGTGGAAGGTCGTGATTGGGTGAAGTATTTGCAACGCATGCATTTGATGTTGCAGCAGGGGAACCCGGCAGCGGACGTGGCCGTTTATATCGGTGACTTCGCGCCTCAAATGACCGGACCGAAGAATCCGGTGCCCGACGGTTACGATTACGATTACATCGGTTCGGATGCGATTCTGAGAAAGCTCCATGTGGTCGACGGGGATTGGGTGGTCTACGACGAAAACGACCCGGAGCGGATCGCCGCGCGCTATGCGCTATTGGCCTTGCCGAAGGTGAAATACATTCGTCCCAAGGTTCGGGCGCGACTGGATGCCCTGGTGGCGCAGGGTGGGCGGTTGCTTGCCGCTGTTCCCGTGCAGGAGCGCAGTTTGAAGCAGGCTGGCATCGCGCCCATGGTTTCCGGACAGAGCTGTAGCTTACGCTGGAAGGTCCGGGAATTGGAAGACGGCAGGATTTTCTTCCTCTCCAATTTCGAGAAAACCGGCTTGTTTGAGGTCACCTTGCGCGTCAAGGGCAAGCAGCCTGAGCTGTTCAACCCGGTAACGGGAGAGATCCGCAAGTTGGCCCGATACGAAATTGTAGCAGCTGGCACCCGCGTGAAAATTCACGTGAATGATCGCTCCGATTCCTTTTTTATCGTCTTCCGCGATAGGATCAAAACTCCTTCCGTCGTGGATGTGTTGGGAGAAAACGGCGGAGTCGATTTGCAATTGGCTTATGACTCAAAAGGGCAGCTCATGGCTAGAGCGGAGAAAGCTGGAAAGTATAGTCTGAAGATGAGTGATGGCAGTCAGCGGGAAGTGGCGATCGCGCCATTGGAAAGCTTTCCGATGGAGGGGGATTGGGCGACCGCCAAAAAAGACGAACAGGGCTATTCTGTAGTCCGCTCGACCTCATTCCAAATGCCGGATGGATTCGGTCAGGGTCAACGTCTTGTGTTGCGACTCGGCGAAGTCTCGGTGATGGCAAAGGTCCGTTTGAATGAGGTCACTTACGATACCCTCTGGATGCCCCCCTACGAGTTGGACGTCACGGATGCGGTCCGGGACGGGCAAAACGATCTTGAGCTACTCGTCACATCAACCTCCACCGGCAAACCCAGCATCGGCGAGATCGTCATCCAGGAAGTCAGCCAGATCGCAGTGGAAAAATAATCGGGCGGATAAGCTTTTGTGCGCCTGCTATCGCAAATCCTTGAAGGGAAAAGGGCCGCCAGCGGCTTCGGCGCTCACCGATTCATCGCGGATCGGGTAGTAGCGGGGGGCGACGTTTTCCTGGAGCCATGTTTTGAGTTGGCTGTGGAGTTGGGCGGTGAGTTCGGGCATGGTGGCGGCCAGGTCGTTTTGCTCGAAGGGATCGTCCGGGACGTGATAGAGCGAGAGCTTGCCGTGCCAGTCCCAGATGAGTTTGTGGGGGCCGACGCGGATCGCCGAATGCGGCGAGAGCGGCTCGCCGTGGTCGGGATGTTTGACGATGACGTTGAAGGGGTAGTGCCAGATGAGGGTGCGCTGCGGCCCGGGGGAGGCGGGGTTTTCCAACAAGGGAATCATGCTCAGGCCGTCGATGTTTTCGGGTGCCTTGTTTCCGGTGAGTGCGGCGACGGTGGGGAGGAAGTCGATGCAGTCGATGACCGCATCACACCATTTCCCGCCCTCGAATTTGCCGGGCTGGAAAACGATGGTGGGGACGCGGACACCGCCTTCGTAGAGGCAGGCTTTGCCGCCCTTGAAGGGCTGGTTGTCGGTGGCGGGCGGGTCGGTGTATTCGACCCCGCCGTTGTCGGAGGTGAAAATGAGGACGGTGTTTTCCGCGAGGCCGGTGGCTTCGAGGCTGGCGCGGATGGCTCCGACGGCGGTGTCGAGGTGCTTGAGCATCGCTGCGTAGGTGGCGTTGTCGTGCCCGAGGTGACCGCGCTGGGCTTTGTTTTCAAAATAATTGACCGTCTCCTCCGGAGCCTGCAACGGAGTGTGCACGGCGAATGGGGCGTAGTAGAGCACGAAGGGTTTGGGGTTGTCTTTGCGGCTCTCGATAAATTGCCGGGCGCGGGCGGATTGGTCGTCGGTGAGATATTTCTCATCGGTGGGTTGGCCGGATTTACCGATGCGGAAGGGCGTTTTTTGGGTGGGGAAATGCGGCTTGGATTGATTCCACAGCCGTTGCCAGTTGAAATAGGGCGAGCCGCCGGCATCAAAATACGCAAGTTCCAGGAATCCGAACGCGGCGGGCTGGCGCTCCGCCGCGCCGTGGCCGCCGAGGTGCCATTTCCCGAGGTAAGCGCAGTCGTGGGTTTGCAGGACTTGCGGCCAGGTGGGGATGGCGGGATCGAGGGCGGTATTGGTGGTAGCGTTGATCCACGGGCGCTTGCCGTTGATGAGATCTTTATGTTCCAGCACGTCGTGGGGGTCGTAGCCAGCGGGTGGCTCCATGCCCTGGTTGTGATAGGTGCGGGTGTTGGGGGTGGCGGTGGTCACGCCCATGCGGGAGGCGATGCGCCCGGTGAGGATCGCAGCGCGGGTGGGCGAGCAAAGCTGGTTGGCGTAGGATTGGGAGAAGGCGATGCCGTCGGCCGCGAGTTTGTCGAGCTGCGGGGTTTCGAAAAACAGATCATCGGGTTTGGCATCGGTGAAGTGGCGGGCGTAGGCGCCGATGTCGGTGATACCGAGATCGTCCGCGAGGATGAAGACGATGTTGGGTGGTGTTTCGGCGGCGGACAAACCAACGGAGAGAAGGAGAGCGAGGATGGTTTTCATGATTGCTGGGCTATCTATTATTGGGAACCGTTGCTTGGGGCAGATTGGTTTTTGGAAACCATGCGGAGAGTTCTTTTTTTAGTTCCGCGTGTTCCGGGAGGTTTGCGAGGTTTGTCCATTCGTTGGGATCTGCTGTGTGATCGTAGAGTTCCTCCGAGCCGTCGTGGTAGCGCGTGTAACGAAAATGCCCGGTTCGGAGTGAGTGATTGTTTTGGTAGTGGGTGGTCAAGGCTGGCCGGTCCCACGTTGCCCGGGGATTTTTGATCAAGGGCATCAGGCTGACTCCATCGATTTGCGGATTTTCTGTCAGGCCGCAGAGATCAATCAGGGTGGGGTAAATGGAGAGCAGTTCGACAGGACGGGCACTTGATTCCCCCTGGGAAAAGCCGGGTGCGGAAATGATCAAAGGCACACGGGTGGCTCTCTCCCAGAGTGCTTGTTTTGCCCAATGGTCTTTTTCACCGAGCATGAAGCCATGATCCGAGTAAAGAATGATGATGGTGTTTTTCGCATGCGGGCTGGCATCGAGCACATCCAAAAGCCGCCCGACCTGTTCATCGACAAAACGGATGCACGCGAGATAGGCGTGAACGGCTTTTTTGAAGTTTCGGGTTTTCACAAACCAATCGTGAGACGGGCTGTAGCGCGAGATGGTGAGTTGATCGACAACCGGGGGAACATCCGCGCGGTCGTTGTCCTTGATGGGTGGGAGCTGGATATCAGCTTCAACGAGATCGTCGAAAAACCGACCGGGCGCGTAAAGTGGAACGTGGGGGCGATAGAATCCGACGGTTAGAAAGAAGGGCATCGGTGATGCTTGTTGGAGCCGGGAGATCGCCCATGAGGCATCCGCATGATCCTGAAACTCGGATTCGTCATAGGTTTGTGGGCCGAAATCCCACAAGCCGCGCGCTCCATCTGGCGTTTCGGGAATGATGCGTGAGTCTTGCTTGAGGCGTTGCCCCGGAGTGGGGCCGACGACATGAAAGTCATTTTTCGGCATCCCGGAAGCATGGTAGATTTTCCCTGTGGTCAGCGTGCGATAGCCATTGGCTGCGAAGTGTCGCGGCAAGGTGACGTGTTTTTGCAGGGCTGGGACATCCCATGGCCGGGTGGTGTTGTCGTAAATCCCGCTGTTCGATGGACGCAGGCCATACATGATGCTGGCGCGTGAAGGATTGCAAATAGGGGCCTGGCAATGAGCGTTGGTGAAAAGCACACCGCGTTTTGCGAGGCGATCGATGTTTGGAGTTTTTGTTTGTGGATGCCCGTTCAAACACCCCACCCAATCGTTAAGGTCGTCGATGGCGATGAGTAGAACGTTGGGTTTGGTTTCCACAGCCGAGGCGTGATGACCGGGGAGAATGATCGCCATGCAAAGACCGAGAATATTTTTTTGAGTTACAGGGTTCATTTGGGAAGTTTAGCGAAGCGTTCGCGGATTTCATCGAGGGTGCCGATGGTGATAGAGAACTCGTATTCGAAAACGAGGCCATTGGTAAGCTGGAATTGCCGGATCGGAGCGACATACGAGCAGGCGGAACCGTTTGGCCCAGTGGAGCCGTTGCCGCGATGGCGGTAGGTGACGGCCTTTTCCGTGCCGGGCGTGTGGATGCCGATGCCAAAGTTGTTGTCATCGACAAAGGCGAGCCAGTTTCCGGAGTAGCTGATGCCCTCGGGCTTCATGTTTTTCCCTAAATCCACGGGTTTGTGTTTTACCAGTTTGCCGTCCTTCTCGAACATCAGGTGGGGCAGCGCATAGTCCACGAACATGGCGGGCATTTCCTGATGGGCGTTCCGTTGTTGGGTGGGACCGGTGTAATCAAGTCTCATGCGGATCTTTGCGACGGCACCGTTCAGCGTGATCCATTGCTGCATGATCGCCTCGGGGCAGGCTTGCGCGCTGGCCCAGCGGAGGGGTTCGATTTTCGCGTAGAGTTGTGTTTTGGTGGCCTTGAAATCGAGGGTTTTGGCATCCTCGCCCTTGTAGCTGCCGCCCTGCACGGGATTGTAAACCCACGGTTTCTTCGCCCACTTCGAGCCGTCGGGATCGCCGTAATAGGATTGCTGGATGAAGCGACCTTCGTCGTGGTGGTTGAGCAGGTTGCGCTGATCCTTGGAGAGCGCGAAGTAGCCGATGGCTGAGCCGCGGGTTTTGTCCACGCCGATGCGCAGCGTGCCGTTGTCGAGATAAACCCAGTCCTGATCGGCTTTGAGTTCCGCGCAAAGCGGGGCGGTAAAGACGAGACTGGCAAAGGCGATGCGTGCGATGGAATTCATAGTCATTAGTCGTTTTCCCCGGAAGCGGGAGGTTGAAATAACGGTGATGGAATGCGTATTCTAGCGGACTTCCAGGGTCGGGCGCAACGAGCGATGCACGCCACACGGTCAGCTCGGCTTTGGGGTGTGTAAAGGGTTCAAACGCGAATGACACTGTTTTAAGAGCGCCATCGGCGCGGTTCACTCAAGGAGCGCGGGCGTCTCGCCCGTTTGAGTGGTGCTCGCGGTCTTCCAAAACTTCCGCCCCCCCCCTTAAATCAGTGCCATTCGCGTTCGACCCTTTCTAACTCACCTCATCCCTTTGCATGGCTGTATTGATCACCCGCATTCTCATGCCACGGATATAGATCGGTGGATAAATATTTGAGCCCACTGTCGCAGACGAGGAAAGCCACGGTTTTTCCGCGTTCGCGCTGCTGCAGGACTTGCAGTGCTCCAGCCAGATTTGCGCCGGCACTGAAGCCGCCAAAGATTCCTGCCTCGCGCGCCAGCAGGCGGGCGCAGTCAACGGCTTCCCGATCGGATACCTGCAGGTAATCATGTACCAGGCTCCGGTCCAGCAGCGGCAGGTCGGGCATCGAGTAGCCGCCGCCCTGTATCGGGTGGCTGGGCTGGGTCACCGGCTTTGCGGCCAGGATTGCGGCGGTCGCGGGCTCGATCAGGTAGCCGCGTATGGCGGCATTTTGGCGTTGCAGATAGCGCATCACCCCGGTGAAGGAGCCGCCGGTGCCGGCAAAATCCACGAACACATCAACGCGGCCATTTGATTGTTCCCACATCTCGCGGCCCGTGTATCGCTCGTGGGCCAGGACATTGCCGGGGAGGGTAAACTGGTCGGCGCGAAAAGCGGCGCGCTCGCGCACGATCTCCCGCGTGCGCGCTTCCACCAGCGCCAGATCTTCCCCAGACACTTGGTGTGGCGGCGAGCCGGGAGCCTGATCCACCCGCACCACCTCGGCACCCAGCGCCTGCATCATGCGCGCCCGTTCGATGGTATTCCCCTTGGAAATGACAGCGACAAAGGGGTGCCCCCATGCCTGGCAGACCAGGGCCAACCCGGTTCCGGTGTTGCCGCTGGTGAGTTCCACCACGGTTTGTCCGGGCTGTAAATCACCAGTTCGCTTCGCCTCACGCAGCATCTCCAGCGCAATCCGGTCCTTTTTACTGAAGCCCGGGTTCAAATACTCGCACTTGGCCAGCAGTCGCCCCTCCAGCGAATGCAAGCGCAGTATCCGCTGCAGATCGATCATCGGAGTACCGCCAATGGCATCTATGATCGAATGGGCCAAGGGTGGGGTGTGCAGCGAGGTTTCGGTGAGAGTTTCGGGCTGCATGATGCCTGACATTAATATTTGATACTACTGATGGCCATTAAGGTCTCCGGATAGCTTGAGGGGGCTAGCCCCTTCCAGAGGATTGTAAAGGGGTCGAACGCAAAATCTAAAGAATTGTAAAGGGGTCGAACGGATTGTAAAGGGGTCGAAAGCAAAATCTAAAGATCACCTTTTATTGACTAAATTACTCAGGTAATTCGGATGTCCCATGTCCAGGCGCCGCGCAATCCAGGGGTTGTTTGCTGTGGTTTCTTTGCGCAAGCGCTTGGCAATGGATATTTCCAATAGGCTCCTTTGGGGCTCTGCTGGATATCGGACTCCGCTTTCTTAAGTCGCTCTGCATATTTCCGCATACCTCCGGGCGTGCTTGGTAAATCGATCAATTGGAGTAATCACTCTAGCTCACCTCGTTTGGTGGTAGCCTGCCCAGAAGCTCTCTCCCTGGCCGCGGCTGAAGTCATAGGGCACGCTGCCGTCGTTCAGCTTGATGCGCTCGGCTTGAAGGAGGGCGCGCAGGCGCTTGATGGTGTCCTGATGGTCGTCTGCGTTGGCGAGGTTACTGGTCTCGAAGGGGTCTTCCATTAAATCAAACAACTGGGTGTGGCGGGTTCCATCGACGACGTATTCAATCAATTTGAAGCGCTCGTCACGCACCGAGCGCTGCCACTGCATAAAGGCAAAATAAAGATGATCGCGATGCGGCACCTCCGGATGATCAAGCAAGGGTGCGAGGCTTTTGTATTGCACGGTATCCGGTGTCTTCAGACCGGTCAGGTCGAGTAGGGTCGGGTGGACATCATACATGTAGCAGAGCTGTTCGCGATCCGCTCCGCGTGGAATGCCGGGGCCCGAGAGGATCAGGGGCACTTTAACCGAGTGTTCATAGATATTCTGCTTGCCGACTAGGCCGTGCGAACCGAGGGCCAAGCCATTGTCCGAAGCAAAAACAATGATGGTATTCCCTGTCAAGCCTAGTTCATCGAGCGTTTGCAGGATGCGGCCGATCTGCGCGTCCGTATGGGTCATCAGCGCGTAGTAAGCCGCTAGCCGTTGGCGCAGTTTCGCCTCCGTCCGGGGGAAGGTCTCCAGCTGTTCATCGCGTATCCGCAGCATACCGTTGTCAAAAGGATGCTCGGGATAAAAGGGCGGCCAGAGCGTCATCTGCTCTGGATCGTATTTGGCCAGATAGTCCTCCGGCACGTTCAGGGGATCATGCGGAGTTTGAAAGGCGACATAGGCATAAAAAGGCTTCCCGGACTCTTTCTGTTCTCTCAAAAAATCGATACAGGCATCGGCATAGACCTCGGCGGAATGTTTGCCCTTGGAAACAACGGGCTTTTGCTTGCTGTATTGTCCGTCCGGGTCGAAGGAAAACAGGGGCAATCGATATTGGCTTCCGGTCATACCCTGAAAGAGGATTTTATTGGCCGAGCTATAGGCGCGGCCAAATTGCCCCTGCCTGCCGGGGTCGTTCTTACCGGTGGCAAAGGTCTCATAACCGGATTCGCGGAAAACCTCGGGCAGCGTCTTGAACTTTTCGGAGATTTCATAACCCCAGATACCCTGGCATTCAATATTCCAGATGGTGCGACCCGTCAAGAGACTCGCCCGGGAGGGGAGGCAAACGCCGGGTGAGGAAGCCCCCATAATATAGGCATTGCGAAAGGACGTCCCGCTCCGGGCCAGGCGATCGATGTTGGGGGTTTGGATGTCCTGATTACCCCAGGCGTGGATCGTATCCTGCCGCTGGTCGTCGGTGAAAAGAAAGAGCACGTTGGGAGGCGGTTCCGCCGACAGCTTGAGCGCAGCCGACAAGCTCAAAGTAAGGAGGAATAGAAGGTAATTGAGCAGGGATTTCATCGGTTTTTTCATCATGCTGCGTGGTTATTGAAAGCGATTTACGAGTGCCCTCAAAAGTGGGCAAGTCAATTTCAACCGACCTTCATCCAATGAGAACGAGAGGCAGAAAAGCATTATTGGCCTTATGGTCTATGAGGGAACGCGCCCGGCAGGTCCGTGGCGTAGACCCTATCAGCCGTAACAACTCCGGCCAGCCCCAAACTGCCTCCGCTGCCATTGCTGCCTGCTCCGGCAGCCGAAGTGGCATAGCTTCCGTTTCCGGCAGTTGTAATTAAAGACCATCCGGCTGGTGGGGTGGTGTTACCAGCGCTGGAGCCTTCAAAGTCTTGATTCACAACGATGCCGCACACCCGGTGCCCATGGAAAGTGCACACAGGAGAGCGACGCTGCTGGGGTATTTGTATTTTATTTTCTTTGGCTCACATTTATGGGCCGTAGTGCAGCTGGGCGCTGGCGGTGGTGGCGGTGTCCGAGACCACCCGCATCCAGTGGGCGTGGTAGCCCGCGGGGAATTGGTGGGTGATGCGTTCACCGGCCTTGAGCGCAAAGGATTGGTAGGTGGACCAGCTGTCGTCGGCCAGGAAGTCCACTTCGATGGTGAGGGTGGCCGCCTCGCTGCTGCTGAGCGTGATTGCCTTGCGGTCGTAGCCATACATCAGATACGGGTCGGACGGCGCGTGGGCCGCGACCTCGGTGTTTTGCCAGGGGCCGCCGGTGCCGCGGGGTTCACCCATGCGCCAGAGGTCGTCCACTTCACCGAGCCAGAGCGCGGCGGAGCCGTCGGGGTTGCGAATCAGATTATTTGCAATCGGCGCGTCGTCGAGAATGCCACTGAGCACGAAAAGTCCGCGCCAGGCGGCGAAGTCGGTGATGCGCTTGCCGTGGGTGGCGAGGGCGCGCATTTTGCGGTGACCGCCGGAGTTCCTGCGCGGCACTTCGTAGAAGGTGCCGTGGCAGTTGAGCAGCGCGCGTTCCGTCACCACTTCGCGCTCGCCGCGGGCCCAGCCGCTCGCAAAGGGCGCGTCGTAGTCGGGGTGCAGGCGCGGCAGGCGGTAGCGCACGCCACTTTCTTCGATCCAGACCGAGGCCGCATCGCTGCCGAAGGGCTTTTGCGTGGCCGCTTGCTGCCGCAGCTGTTGCTCGGCAGCGCTAGCGGCGCTATCGGCAAATCCCAGTTCGCCGTCGATAATGTGATAACCCGCCGTGGACGCGAATTCCAGCGAGAGGTCGTCGTTGTTGCGGACCCGTATCAGGCCGTCGGAAGACGGCCGCTCGTCGCCAATGTCGGGCAAGGCGGCGAACTCCGCCGAATCGGCCGGGTGGGCATGGGGATAGGGCGAGTGCAGGTGGAAGAACGCCGTGACGTTGCGACTCGCGCCAGTGGCTTGCAGGCGCAGCCAGGGCGCATCGACATCGGCCAACAGCTCGTAAACGTAAGCACCTGCGGGCACGCGGACGCTGCGCACGGTGGTCCACTCGGGGGTGCCCGGGCTGCTTTGGATTTCCAGCTCGAGCGGGCTGTCGCCGAGGTTGCGCAGGTGGAGGGTGCGGCTGGTGAAGCCTTGCACGAGGAAGGGGTCGGAGCTTTGCCCGGCAGCCACCGCTTCATTCATCCAGACGGCGCCGTGGCCAGCGGGGGCACCCCAGTTGCGGATGTCCTCCATGCTGCCAAACCAGAGATTCGACTGGTTGCGCAGGGCCAGGTGGTTGTCGAATTTCGACAGGTCATTTTTCCCCATCACGATCTCGCCGTTGAACATGGCGTAGTCGGTCGGCATTTTGTAGTAGTTGGAAATCGGCGCGAGCCCGGCGAAGTTGGCGGCGCTAAAGCTTTGCGGGAAATCAAAAAAGATGCCGTGCATGTGCATCAGGTAGAGCGAGTCGGGATCGGCCGGGTCGAGCTGGCGGATGCGCGGCCACTCGGTATGCCAGCCGTGTGAGCCGTCGTGGGAATAGGAGCCCTTGGGCAGCCGCCAGGTGCTCCAGGTGGTGTCTTCCATCACGCGCAGCAAAACGGATTTTGCGTCGAATCCAGTCGCCCAGATCGGATCGGTCGCGGGATTCGGGTTGCCGAAGAGGCCACCGGGGCCGGTGACCTCGCAGGTCTGAGTGCGTGAGTATTGCTCCCAGCCGGCGAGAAAGTGCGGCTGTGCGGCCACCGCAGCCGGCCCATGTGAGGGCGGGTTGGCGAGATGGTCGTCGGTGTAGGAACCGCCATTTTCCGCCACTGTGGTGCCGTCCCAGGTGGCGAGCACCCCCGCCGGGCCGGTGGGGTCGTTCTGCCGTTGCGGACGCCCGTTGTTGCCGACAGCCAACAGCCCCTGGCCGGAGTAGGCCCCTTTGCCATGGTAGCCGAAAATGAAGCGGTCGCCTTTGCCCTGCACATCCGGGTAGCGGACGATGACAGATAAGTCGCGGG
>Ga0100393_10001063_pt1 | contig 28445 bp, 27 predicted proteins | sample CryGeymeta201517_FD_81546 | JGI IMG/M metagenome (GOLD analysis project Ga0100393, IMG submission 81546) | Groundwater microbial communities from Crystal Geyser aquifers in Utah, USA - Crystal Geyser metaG 2015-17 | ecosystem: Environmental > Aquatic > Deep subsurface > Groundwater | place... | reverse complement strand
TCCGGGCCTGATGGTTTATGTGCCGCGCGAGCCGCCGGTGCTGTTGGGGCCGGCGGATGGGGGGACTGGCCCGGCCTTTCGCGAAGTCGCCCGGGACTCGAGCATCCGTGAGAGCCTCTTCAAGGCACTGCGCCCGGCGGAGACAGCAACTTTTGATATTGATGGTGATGGAAACAACGAGCTGGTGGTCGCGCGGACAGGATTCGCCCGGGCCTTCAGGATCGTTGAAGACCAGCTCGAAATGGTGGATCAGTTCAATGCACGTGCCGGCACTGATGTGATCGGGGCCGTGTTGCCCCTGCGCACGGCATCCGGTGTGAATCGTGTTGCGCTCTATGTTGCCGAGGAGCGGGAGCTGCAGTTTCTGCAGCGTGGCAGCGACGGCGTTTTCCGCTATCAGGACTCGGCTAAGGTCGGTCGGCTCGAGTTGCAAAACTGCTTTGTGCTGCCCGCTGCAGACGGTGCAGCGGGTGATGCCTATCTGTTTGCCGGCGAAGACCGTTGCTGGTATTTTAATGATGTCAAAGCTGCTGCGTCGTGGTCGGTGGATGCGGTTTACGAAACAGATCTGGAGCAGATTCACTACACACATCTGGCAGTCGGCGACTTCAATCTGGATCAGCTGCCGGACCTGGTCGCACTCGACGGCATCGAGCACGTGGTGGATATTGTATCGGTCGCAGACGGTGCCTTCCGCAGCCGCATGTTCTGGCAGGTCTTTGAGCAGAATATGCACTACCAGGGGCGCACCGGAGCCAAGCTGGAGCCGCGGGAAATCCTGATCGATGACTTTACCGGCGACGACTTGCCGGATTTGGTGCTGCTGGTGCACGACCGGATTTTAATTTACCCGCAGCAATAACAGTTCAGTAAATCCAGAAACGTTTGGCTTGCTGTTGAAAGCGTTGCGCACGCTCCGCCCAGCCCTCTACAAAATGCGCGACCCGGGCGTGCTCACCCCGCTGGCTGATTTCGTTCCACCAGGCGGTGCTGCCCACGTGTTTATTGAAGAGCGCCGTATTTTTGGCCTCCGCAAAGGGGTTGCCGGGAGACCAGGCGGCGGTCATCCGCATCATGTGGAAGCTGAGCTCAGTAGGGCGCAGCACGGACCAGTCGCTGACCTTGACAAAGACGCCCTCGACCGGAGCACCGGCAGCCGAATGCGTTTTCACGATGTGATAGCTCAGTCCGGGAATCCGGCAGGCCTGCAGGGCGTGCCGCAGCTCGGCGGGTGATTTGTCCTTGTGGCGCAGCAGACGGAAAGGGTAGGGCGTGCCGATGCCGTGCGAGAAGCCGCCTTCCTGCGCGCCGAGTCCGGTCATGGCGTAGCCGAGCACGGCGGAAAGATCCGGCACGTAGGGAGACGTTGGCACCCACTTCAAGCCGGTCGCCGGCCAGAGCATGTCGCGGTGCCAGCCCTGCATTGGGATGATGGTCAACTTGCCGCGACGGCGCACCTCCTCGGGCACTTCCATCCAGCCCGGTGTGTGCTTGGCGATACGGGCCAGTTCAGCAATGGTGAGCCCGTGCACGTAAGGCACATGGAAGGCTCCCACGTAGCTGCGCCACTCGCGATCAAGGGGAGGGCCGTCCACTTTACGGCCGCCGAGTGGGTTGGGGCGGTCGAGGATAACGACTTCGACACCTTGTTCAAAGCAGGCCTCCATGGCATAGCGCATGCAACTGACGTAGGTATAGGAACGCACGCCGACGTCCTGCAGGTCAATCACCAGCGCATCCAGGCCCTGTAGCATGCTGGGGCTTGGCTTACGGTATTGTCCGTAGAGGGAATAAACCGGCAGCCCGGTGCGCGGGTCGATTTTGTCCTCCACCGGGACGTTGGCTTTTTCATTGCCGTAGATACCATGCTCGGGTCCGAAGAGTGCCACCAGCCGCACATTCGGCGCGCGCCGCAGCACATCGATACTGCTGAGTCCATTGCGGTTCACCCCGGCCGGATGGGTCAGCAGGCCCACCCGTTTCCCGGCGACAGCGCGGAAGCCGGTCTGCTCCAGCACGTCGATACCGAGCGCAATCGTTGCCGCCTGGGCCGAAGTCAGGCAAAGCAGAAATAAACAGGCTGAAGCTGCCTGGAGTCGAGTGATCAATTGCATGGTTTCCACAGAATGATGAATATTGCGCGAAGCACCTGGATACGCGAAAGAGCTTGGCTGGCTCGGCTTCTACATAGTCGTGTTGACACGTTGGAGCGCAACTGAAAATGCGGCACATATTTTTGTGGACAAGTGCGGGCAGGCGAAAAGTATCGCGTTGCTGCAACACCAGCTACTTGGGCCGTAAGAATCGGCCTCAATCGAATTCACGTTTTAAGACTGTTACAATAAATTGACATTCAGGAATGAATAAAGCGCACTAGGCGGGTGGTGTTGGAGTAAATTTTATGTGATATGATTGCAGAATCCTTAGCGACGAGATTTCAGGTTCCGGGCCAGTTGGTGGCACTGGAGGCGATTGGTTCCGGAAACGTGAATGATACCTACCGGGTTGTGCTCCGAACCACCTTTTCCGAAGAGCAGTATATTCTGCAGCGGATCAATCAATCCGTTTTTAAAGATCCGGCACTGGTGATGGCCAACATGAAGGCGGTCACCGATCATGCGCATCAGCGCATCCTGGCGGAGGCGGAGCATGCCGACCGGATTTGGCAACTGCCCCGCGTCATACCAGCCTTAAACGGGGATGATTTTTTAGTGGATGAAGATGGCGAATACTGGCGGGCCCTCTCGATGATTGCCAGCACCACCAGCTACGAAAAGATCAGCATTCCCGAACATGCCAGCGAGGCGGGGCGTGTGCTGGGACATTTCCAGAGTATTATTTCGGACTTTCCGATTGACCAGTTGGCGGACACCTTACCGGGTTTTCATATTACGCCGCAGTATCTGGCTAAATATGATCAGGTGCTGCAACAACCCTGCGCCAGCCAACGGCTGAGCCTTTCGGCGGAGGCCAGGCGCCTGACCCAGTTTATCGAGGACCGCCGCAGTTTTGTCGATGTGCTGGAGTCAGCCCGAGAGCGCGGAGAGATTCAACTGCGCCCGATTCACGGTGATCCGAAGATTACCAACGTGATGATCGACAAGGTGACTGGCAAAGGAACCAGTATTGTCGATTTGGATACGGTGAAGCCGGGCTTGATCCACTATGATTTCGGCGATGCGGTGCGCAGCGGCTGCAATCCGGCAGGCGAGGAAACCACCGACCTGAAAGAAGTCACACTGGATGTGGATCTTTTCCGCGCGCTGGTGCAAGGCTATCTGGCTGAGGCCGGAGGCTTTCTGACGGATAACGAAAAAAAATATCTTTATGACTCGGTGCGGCTGATCACCTTCGAGTTGGGCTTGCGTTTTTTCAAGGATTATCTGGCGGGCAATGTTTACTTTAAAATCAGTTACGACGTGCAGAATCTGAACCGTGCGCGGGTGCAATTTGCGCTCTGTGCCAGCATTGAAGCCAGGGAGAGCAAGCTGCGCACAATACTTGCGGAATATTGCTGAGGCGCTGCTGCTGGTCCCGTTATTGTGGAGCTTCAAATAAATTTTTCATTTTGAAATCAGCTCCCAGGGGCAGCGATTACTGCCCCGCGGCAGGTTTCCGGCAATCCCCTTAATTTTTTGATCCGACCACCCAACCCGATGAAAAATCCTGGCACATACTGGCGTCGGCTTGTACAAGGCTCGGTGCAGGATATTTGGCTGAATCGAATCCTGACGTTCATTCCATTTGTGGGGATGGGCTTGGTGCTGGCCATAATCGGTTGGGATCAATCGCCGGAAACGACCCGCATCCTGATCGCGGCCTCGCGGTTGGCGGCGGGCAGCTATGGCTTTTGGGTCTGGGCGCGTTGGGCCTGGATTGAAGGTCCGCACTGGGAATCCTGGCGCGGTTATTTTTTCGGTCCGGGCCTGGCTTTGCTTATTTTCCTCAGTGCGGTGTATGAGGACAAGCTCGGCGGGTTCATCACCTGGCCAGACAACGGGCACTCCGTGTATGCCTGGCTGATCGGGTTGGCGGTTGCGCAGCAATTGCTGGTTTTAATCAGCCGCTTCGGCGACTGGTTGCCTTATTTAGAGCGCAGTTTTCTCAGCCGCTTAAGTCCGGGAGTGATTTTGGTCTTCACTTTCAGCGTTTTGAGTGTCGCAGGCTGTTTACTGCTGAAGATGCCCAATGCCACCACCGGAGGGATCAGCTGGATGGATGCGCTGTTTACCAGCACCAGTGCCGTCTGTGTGACGGGACTGATTGTGGTGGATACGGCGACCGCGTTTACGCCGCTGGGTCAGGGCATCATCCTTTTACTGATACAGTTGGGTGCTTTCGGCATCGTCACGCTGACTTTTTTACTGGCGGTGCTATCCGGGCAGGGGTTCAGCGTGAGCAGTCGCTTCTTCCTGCGGGATCTGCTGAATGTGGACAATATGCGGCATCTTTCTTCGACGCTGACGGTGATTGTCGGGCTCACGCTGATACTCGAAACGGTTGGGGCGGTGGCACTCCATGCGTTGTGGACGGATCATTTACAGCAGAGCGACCCGGGCTGGTGGATTGCTGTTTTTCATTCCGTTTCGGCATTCTGCAACGCCGGATTTTCTATTTTCACCGACGGTCTGGCGGATGCGCGGGCGAGCCACGCACGCGGGGTGCAGGTGGTGATTATGTTACTGATCGTTCTCGGCGGGATTGGTTTTCCCGTATTGCTGGAGGCGGGCCGCAAAGTGCGCGAACGTCTTACCGGTGAGCGGCGCCACCTGCGCGGCCCTTTATGGTCGATTCACTCACGGGTGGTGCTCCTCTCCACGGCGGTGCTGCTGTTGGGCGGGGCTTTTCTGCTGTGGCTCGGTGGTGGCTCGGATCCATCCGCCTCCCTGGCCGATCAGATCTGGGAAGCATCGTTTAATTCTGTCACCTCCCGCACCGCAGGCTTCAATACCACAGATATCAGCCTGCTGCCCAATGCATCGACCGCGATTCTGCTGCTGCTGATGTTCATTGGGGGCAGCCCGGGCGGGATCGCCGGGGGCATCAAAACCACCACCTTCACCATCGCCTTGTTGAACCTGCGACGCATTCTGTTGAGTCAACGTGATGTGCAGATCTTTGAGCGGCGGGCGGAGGATGCGATCAGCAGCCGTGCTTTTGCAGTGGTGCTGCTGTCGGTAATGTGGATCTTCAGTGCCACCGCGTTGCTGCTCTTTCTGCAACCTTCATTTTCTTTTATTGATACTTTGTTCGAGTCAGTCAGTGCCTTTGCCACGGTTGGACTCTCACGCGGGATCACCGGCGAGTTATCCGATCCCTCCAAGCTTGTGCTGATTGCGACCATGATCGTCGGTCGTATCGGAATTTTGAATTTCTTTTTTGCATTTATTACCGCCAGGAATGATCACTCAAGCCTGCGGTATCCACGTGAACGCATCATTATAGAATAAACGATGAAATTTGCTGTAATAGGACTTGGCCAATTCGGCTTCCAGTTGGCCATTGAACTGGCCGAACAGGGGCACGAAATCATTGCTGTCGAAAAGGTGGAACGGACCGTGGATGAGATACGCGACCGCGTGGCTCACGCGGTGATTGCTGATGCGACTGACCGCAAGGCCATGGAGCAGCTATCACTTCACGATCTGGATGGCGTGCTGGTGACGATTGGGGAAGACGTTGCCGTATCTTTGGACATCACTTGCCTGCTGCAGGAGATGGGAATCTCCCGGCTCTATTGCCGGGCGCTGAATCTCCGGCACGAGCGGCTTTTGCGCTTACTCAAGATTGAGAACATCATCCAGGCGGAATCACTTGCGGCCCGGCAACTGGCCAAGCGGATGAGCATCCGGGGCGCGACACGGCATTTTGCGCTGAGCGAGGAATTTGCCATCGTTGAACTGGAGACTCCGGATTTCCTGATCGATAAAAGTCTTGGCGAACTGGATCTGCGCAAGACTTACGGGCTCAACCTGGTGACGGTTAAGCGGCCCGCCCAGAACGGTTAAGGTAAAGTGATGGGGGTGCCGCGGCCGGATTGGACTTTTGAGGCCACAGACCAGTTGGTCGTGTTCGGAACAGAGACTTCAATCAAGGCCTTTTCCAACCGCCGCCGTTGATCCTCGCAGCCGGTTGTAAATCGGATGAGCCGCGTATTGCGGCCCGGGAAAGAAGCTGTGGCCGGCTGGCCCGCTCAGGACAAGCGGTCCCGGTAGTCGCTGTAGCCGAATCTGCGAATCTCCCTGAGCCCGTCCTGGCGGGAATAGGTATTGATGGACGGCAGGGGCACACCGTTGAAGGTTGTGGTTTTCACCATCGTATAGTGGGACATATCGAGAAAGCGGATGCGCTGGCCGATCTGGAGTGGCTGCTGGAAGGAGTAGTCACCAATGACATCGCCTGCCAGGCAGGAGAGCCCGCCCAGGCGATACGTATGCGGGTATTCACCGGCTGCGCCGGCACCCAGAATATTCGGACGGTAGGGCATTTCCAGCACATCGGGCATGTGGCAGGTGGCCGAGGTGTCGAGGATCACCAGCTCTTGGCCGCCCGCCTGGAGAATGTCGAGCACGGTGACAACGAAGATGCCGGTATGCAGCGCGATACCTTCACCAGGTTCCAGATAAACGTCAACCTGATGACGTTCCCGGAAGCGCTGGACCAGTGCGATCAGCCGTTCCACATCGTAACCCGGGCGCGTAATATGATGGCCGCCGCCAAAATTGACCCATTTTACCTGCTGGATGCAGTCGCTGAACCGCGCGGCGAAGTGGTCCACCGTCCGCTCCAGGGTATCCGCATCCTGTTCGCACAGGGCGTGGAAGTGCAGGCCATCGAGTGCGTCGAGGAGTCCGGGCGTCGCGGCGCACGCGGCATCGAGTGCGGCTCGGGTGGTGCCGAGCCGCGAGTCCGGCGCGCAGGGATCGTAGAGGGCCGTCTCCACTTCGGAATATTCCGGGTTGACGCGCAGGCCGATCTGTGCGCGGCCGCTTTCGTTCAGCGTTTGCAAGCCGGTGCTGAGCTGGCCCGGCGAGTTGAAGACAATGCTATGGGCAAAGTCCTGCAGCGCCACCAGCTCTTCCGTTTTGAATGCCGGACAGTAAACATGAACTTCCTTCCCGAAGAACTCGCGGGCCAGCAGCGCCTCATGCAATCCGCTGGAGGTGGTGCCGTCGAGATATTCGCGGATCAGCGGGAAGGTCGCATGACAGGCGAAGCCTTTCAAGGCCAGCAGGATCCGCGCTCCTGATTGCTGCGCGATGTCGGCGAGCAGCCTGCAATTGACCTCCAGACTGTCGAGATGCACGACAAAGCCCGGCGAAGCCACCGATTCGGCCGGGATTTCGGCCAGTTCACGCAATCGGTCAATTGTAAGAGGAGGTGTCGGGTCTTGTGCCATTGGAATTAAAAAATGAAGTATTCCGGTCGTTAATTCAAGCTTGTTGAATGTAACCGGACTGACGTGGGTGCGGTGCGGGGATGCACCTGCGCTACCCTGTTACCCCGCACGTAAATAATCTGGTATTAAAAAAAATCCAAACTTTAGGTTGCTTTTCGATTCGTCTGTTCTACTTTGCTCGGTTTTCTCATTTCCGGAGTCGCCTGGCTCTGGTTCCTCTTTTGTTTCGATTATGCAAACCTACACTTTAAAGTTCTCCAGCCGCGAGAATACCGGTCGTGGCTTCGCCCGCCGCCTGCGCGCTGCCGGCCGCATCCCTGCCGCGCTGTATGGGCAGGGTAATTCCCGTTCGATTTCCGTATCGGCGGTCGATTTCCGCACACTCAACCGTGAAATCGGTGGGGGTGCCGCTGTGATTGAGTTGCAGGATGAGCAGGGAGACATCTCGCTTTCACTGGTGCAGGATGTGCAGCGCGATGCCGTCAAAAACATGATCAATCACATTGACTTTCAGGAAATTGAGCGCGGCCACGACTTCACCACCCGTATTCCGGTCTATCTGGTCAATGAAGCCGATTGCACTGGCGTCCGCAATGAAGGCGGCGTGATTGACCACAAAATGCACGAAGTGGAGATCCGCTGCCGTCCGTCCATGCTGCCGGATCATGTCGAAGTCGATGTGCGCAAGCTGGAAGTCGGTGGCGCCATCCACATCCGCGAATTACCAGTGCTGGAGGGTGTCGAATATCTCGGCGAACCGGTGCAGGTGATTGTTTCCTGTCAAGCTCCGACGGTTGCGGTTGAGTCCAGTTCGGAGGCAGGTGCTGTTTCAGCGGATGAACTGCCGGCTTCCAAAGTCAGCAGCAAAGATAAACCCGAATAAGCACGGCAGGTCTGCCGGAGTTTCTAACACTTTAATTTAACCTGTGGTTGGCAACACGCCGGCCCAACTGTTCTTTCCAAATGTCCATCGCGGTCATTGCCGGCCTGGGTAATCCGGGTCTAAAATACCGCAACACCCGTCACAACATCGGCTTCGATGTGGTGAACCGACTGGCTGTCGGCCTGGGCGGCAGCTGGCGCGTCGAGGCACGCTTTGAAGCCGAGGTTGCCGCAGTTCAGGCTGGTGCGAACAAATTACTGCTGGCCAAGCCGCTGACCTACATGAACAACAGTGGCCGCTCGCTGGGCGCACTGTTGCGTTACCATAAGTTCGGGCCCGAATCCATGCTGGTGATTTACGATGATCTTACGCTGGAGCTGGGGCGTGCCAAGTTGAGCGTCAAGGGCAGTGCCGGCGGCCACAATGGCATCGCGAATCTGCTGGAGCTGGTCGGCCCCGGATTTGCGCGTTACCGCATCGGCATCGGGAGTAAGCCCAACAAAGAGATGGACCTGGCCGATTACGTGCTCAGTCAGTTTAAGCCGGCTGAGTCGCAAATTTTCACCGAACGCATGCCTGAATTCCTCGATCACATCAGACTGATCGTTGACAAGGGCATCGAGAGCGCCTTCAACATTATTAACCAACGTATCACCACTTCGCATGAGCGCAGTCACCATCAATAACTACAAAGCAACATTCATCCTGGATCTCCGTGAGTCGGAAGACGATACCCAAAAGGTCATGGCTGACATTAAAGAAGTCCTCAGTGCGATTGGCGCCGAGGAAAGCAGCAGCGAGGATCTCGGGATGCGGGATTTTGCCCGTGCCGCTGACCAGCGCTTCAAACAGGGGCACTACGTTGAGTTTTATTTGAGTGGACCCGGCACGGTGCCGGCCACGCTCAAGGAAAAGCTCCGGCTGGATCGACGGATCAACCGCATATTCATCGAGTCGCTGTAGCATTCTGCGACGGTGTTGCATTTCTGACTATGGCCTCGTTCAACAAAGTCATTCTCGTTGGCAACCTGACCCGAGATCCCGAGACGCGGGTCACGGCGAACGGACTAACGATTTGCAAGTTAGGTCTGGCCGTGTCGCGGGTATTTTCGACCCGTGAAGGCGAGCGCAAGGAGGAGACGACCTTTATCGATATCGACGCGTTTGGAAAACAGGCGGAGGTATTGACCAAGTATCTGCGCAAAGGCAGCCCGCTAATGGTTGAAGGCCGCCTCAAGCTGGACCAATGGGAAAGCAGCGAGGGACAGAAGCGCAGCAAGCTGGGGGTCGTGTTGGAGAATTTCCAGTTTCTGGGGGGCGGGCGCGACAGTGACAGCAGCAGCTCCGGCAGTTCAGGCAACTCGGGCAACTCGGGTGGATACGAGGACAGTTCACCGCCGCGGCATTCTGCTCCCGCAGCTGCAGACCACAGCAGTTCAGTCGATACCCTCGACGAAGACATCCCTTTTTAATATTTTTGCGGTTCAGTCATCTAGGCTGCATCCATTCACACGAAAATCACTTCATTCCAATACGCATCATGGCCAACAATCAGGTTCTTCTCTTACAACCCATCAACGGACTCGGCGCTGAAGGCGACACAGTCAACGTGCGCGCCGGCTACGCACGCAATTTTCTGTTGCCCCGCCGCTTGGCACTGCCCATCACGCAGGCCAACAAAAAGCACGTCGAGTCATTGCTGAAGGCCCGCGAGGCCCGCGAGCAAAGAGAGTTTGAAGCCGCCCGCACGCTGGGTGAGAAGTTGGAAGCGACCCACATTGCGATCGCGGTGAAGACCGGCGAGGCGGGTAAGATGTATGGTGCGGTGACTGCCAACGACCTGATTGAACGTCTCAAGGAGGAGGGCATTGAGTTGCCGAAGAAGCAGCTTTTACTGCCGGCACCGATCAAGGAGCTGGGTTCGCATGTGGTCACGGTCAAACTGAGTGCCGATGTCAGCGCCGAACTTAAATTCGAGGTGGTTTCCGAAAATCCGATTGAGGAATCCGCCACCGCCGAGACGACTGCAGCCGACGCTGACGATTAGTGGGTCAGCGCGCCCGCCGGATTTAGTGGATCGACCGAAGTTTTCCAGCCATCAGCTCTATCCATGTCATTTGAATCGAGTGCCGCCGGCTACGGTCAAAAAGGAAGAGCTAAAAAGAACCGCGGGGGTGCCTCGCTGCCGGAAAGTGACGGCATGCGTGTCCCGCCGCATAATATTGAAGCGGAGGAGGGCTTGCTGGCCGCCTGCCTCATCGATGGTGGCCTGGAGGTAATCACCACTTGCATTGAGATGCACATCCAGCCGGATTGCTTCTTCAAGGAGGCACATGGGGAGATTTTTGCCACCTTGCTCGATCTCTATGAGCTGGGAGATCCGATCGATGAAATTGTGCTTTTTGATGCACTGCAGAAAAAAGGCATTGCCGAGGAAGTCGGCGGGCTGGCTCAGATCTATCATATTCAGGGGCGGATCGAAACTTCGGCGCACGCCAAGTATTACGCCAAGATCGTGCATGAAAAGTATCTGCTGCGTCGCCTGATCCGCACCTCGCGTGAGGCGACCGAAGCCTGCTACCAGCAGCAGGAGGACATCAGCGTATTTATTGACCGGATTGAAACGGAGATTCACTCGATCAGCAGTGGCCGGGTGACCGCTTCAGCCACCCCGATCAAGGAATCGCTGAAGGAAGCGGTGGCCGATATCCATGCCCTGCTCAACAACAAGCAGGAGGCGGGCGGGGTGCTTTCGGGCTTTCGCGATCTGGACGGCATGACCTACGGCTTCCACCCCGGTCAAATGATCGTGCTGGCAGCGCGGCCTTCGGTGGGCAAGACCAGTCTGGCGATGAATTTTGCCGAGCACGCGATCATTCCGGACGGTGGCCGCGAGCCCACCGGAGTGTTGGTGTTCAGTCTGGAAATGACGGCCTCGCAACTGGCGATGCGTCTAATTTGCAGCCGGGCGCGGGTGGATATGAAGCGTATCCGCGACCGGGTCGCCTCGTCGGAGGATCAGCGGCAAATCAGCCACGCAGTGAAAGAACTCGAGCGCACGCCGCTCTGGATTGATGATGCGGCCGATGCCACGATTCTCGATGTGCGTGCCAAAGCGCGGCGGATCGATGCCAAACACCGGCTGGGATTGATTGTGATTGACTATCTGCAACTGCTGCGGGGCACCGATGCGCGGGCACCGCGGGAACAACAGATTGCGGATATCTCGCGCGGGGTGAAAAGTCTGGCGAAGGAACTCGACGTGCCAGTGGTGGTGCTGAGCCAACTGAACCGCGAATCGGAGAAAGACAACCGTGATCCGCGCCTTTCCGATTTGCGTGAATCGGGATCGATTGAGCAGGATGCCGACGTGGTTTTCCTGCTCAGCCGTCCCAAAAAGCGGGATGATGACGAAAGTTTCGACCAGGGCCGACTCCCCGGCGACTCGGAACACATCAAATTAATCATTGCCAAGCAGCGTAACGGACCAGTAGGGGATATCGATCTGACCTTTGTTCGCCGTTACACCCGTTACGAAAACTTCCACCGCTAGTCCTCTGCATTTCCGGAGTTTGCCCATGCGTTTTATACCACTAACTTTTCGCGCACTTTTACCCCTTATTTGCTTCTTTGTTGCGGCGGGCGCTGCGGCGCAGCCAGCACCAGAAAATTACCCCGAGATTCAACAAATCATCCCGCAGTTTAAGAATTTCCGGGCAGTCAGCGACCAGTTTATCTTCAGCAGTATTCAACTCCGTCCGGGGATGAACTACAATCCGGCCTTAATTGATCAGTCGATCCGCGCACTCTACGCCTCAGGTTATTTTGAATTTGTCGAGGTGCGGGTTGAGAATAGGCCGGACAAGAAGGTTGATGTTTACTTTGAGCTTCAGTCCAAATACACCATCGAGCGCATCCGCTTCAACGGCAACGAGGAATTTTCCGACAAGCGACTGGCCCGGAAAGCGGAAATCGCTGAGGACGTTCCGCTGGAGAGTGGTATCCCGCTGGATGAATATTCGGTCAGCCTGGCGGCGGATGCGGTTGCGGCCTATTATGTGGAAAAGGGATACCCCGATGTGGAGGTGGACTACCGGATTTCCCGCAATCCCGAGACCGGCTACGCGGTGGTGGATATTGATATCGAGGAGGGGGGTGATTTGCGCATCAAAGACATCCGCTTCGTCGGCAACCAGGTCTTTAGCAACGGGAAGCTGCGCAAGCAAATGGAGACCAAGCGCAAGAACTGGACTTCATGGATTACCGGTGACGGCAAATTTGATGAAAAGAGTTTCAAGGCCGACTTGGAAAAACTGCGCAAGTTCTACCGTGACAATGGTTACCTCGATTCCGTCGTCGATGAAGGACTGGTCGAGTTTGACTTCGTGCGCGACAACCGGGTCAATATCATCATTACAGTTTCGGAAGGCGAACTTTACTACCTGGGCGACATGTCGATGGATGGAAATACTATTTTCACCACCGGAGAACTGCTCGGTGATGTGAAGATTGCCGCGGGTGAGGAATTTTCCCCGCAGGCGGTGGATGATGCGGCAACGGCGATTCGCGAGTATTACACTTCCCGCGGCTACCTGGAAACCGGTGTGCGGGCCGAGCGCGTGCCCAATATGGACAACCGCCGGATTGATGTCGTCTTCCGGGTGCGTGAAAGTGAGCGCTTTTACCTGGAGTCGATCCGGGTGGAAGGCAACACCAAGAGCAAAGCGGTTGTCATCGTCCGCGAGTTGGCGCTGCGGCCAGGTGATGTCTTTGACCAGAAGCGTATGGAGGTCAGTGAGGCGCGCTTGAAGAACACCAACTACTTTGAAAATGTCCGGCTGAATCCGGAACCGACCAATATTCCCGGACGGAAAGATTTGGGGATCACCCTGCGCGAAGGGCGCACCGGCAATTTCACGCTGGGAGCCGGTTTTGGCTCGGTGGAAAGTGCGGTGGTTTACTTTGAAGTGACGCAGGGAAATTTCGACCTGTTCAACTGGCGCTCCGGTTTTCAGGGCGATGGGCAGAAGTTCCGCTTTCGTGCCGCGCTGGGCACCCGCAGTAATCAAGTGGTGGTCGCGTTTACGGAACCCTGGCTCTTCGAGCAACGGCTGGAATTTGGTGTCGAGTTGTATCGCACGGAAACGGATTTCAACAGCTCCGACTACAACGAATTGCGGACGGGCTTTGAGCTCTTCCTGCGCCGCCGGCTGTTTGAGCTGGTCGAAGCACGGCTCTCCTATCGGTTGGAGCTGGTGGACATTTTTGATGTGGCAGGTGGGCCGGGTGTCGTGTTCCCTGACGGCGTGGCCGATGTCTTCCAGGCCGCCGAGGGCGAGGATCTTGTCTCGAAAGTGGGGCTCACCTTCCTGCGGGACAACCGGGACAACCTGATTTTTACCCGCAAAGGTAACCGCACGTCCCTGTTGAATGAGCTGGCCGGACTCGGAGGTGATGTGAACTATTACAAGTTGGAAGCGAGAACGGCCCACTACTTTCCGACTTTTGATAGCCTGGAGCAATCCTTCTCGGTGGTGGCCCGTGCGGGTTCCGTGTCGCCCTGGGGGCAAAGCACGGAGGTACCGTTTTACGACCGCTTCTACCTGGGCGGTCCCCAGAGTTTGCGCGGCTTTGATCACCGGGATATCGGCCCGCGCGACCGAGACGACACCAGCGAATCCATCGGCGGCAACGCTTACTCCATGATTTCTTTTGAGTATTTGTTCCGGATTGCGGAACCTCTGGGGCTGGTCGTTTTCTATGACTGGGGTTTCGTTAATCCCGATGAATTTGATTTCAGTATGTCCGATTATGCCGATAACTGGGGGGTTGGGGCACGTATCCTTCTGATGGGCTCTCCCTTGCAACTCGATTTGGGCATCCCCATCACCACACCTGCCGGTGCCGATGATGGCGCACAGTTTAATTTTTCCTTTGGCACACGCTTCTAATTCTGTATCTATCGCAAACTTCAACTCTCACCACTATCAATAATTATGAAAACTCTGATCACTATCTTTACTGCTTCGGTCATCGCCGCTGCTGGTCTATTCGCGCAAAAAGCGCCTGTTGTCGGCACGGTCGATGTGCAGCGTGTCTTGAACGACTATACTGTCTTCCAAGCTGCCGTTGAGAAAATCCGCGGCTCGGTCGCTCCCGTAGAGGAAGAGATCCAAAAAATGCAGGGCACGATCCAGCAGATCATTACCGAAGGCCGCGAGGCGGAGACTATGGCGAAAAATCCGGCTGCCAGTGATTCCGCCAAAGCCGCCGCGCAGGCTAAAGTGAATGAGCTGCAACAACAACTCCAGCAGGAACAGGTCAAGCTGAACCAGTTCCGCCAACAGGCGCAGCAACTGGCCCAGAAGGGGCAGCAAGATGAACTCGCTCCCTTGCAGGAAAAGGCCGTCGAAGCGGTTCAGACAGTCGCCAAGGACAAGGGCATTGATCTCGTGCTAGCCAAAAACAATGTCATCTTTGCCGCCGACTCGCTCGAAATTACCGATGCGGTGATTGCGATCCTGAACGCACAAGCAGAGTAGTCTTGTCAAATTCGTGATTTTCCAAACCCTGTTCTGTCTGACAGAGCAGGGTTTTTATTTGACGACGCATGACATTAGCTTTTTCGCTCCAGCGCATCCTTGAGATGCTGCCCGCCGAGGTGGAAACGGTGGGTGATTTTTCCGGTAACATCACCGGGATCGCTTCACTTGGCTCGGCGGCCGCAGGCGATCTGTCCTTCCTCGGTAATCATAAATATCGGGCCCAGGTGGCCGGGTCGAAGGCTTCGGTGATTCTGTTGCCGCAGGATTATTCGGGTGAACCCGCATCCGGCCAAACCTACCTGAAGGTGGCGCGCCCTTCATTCGCGCTGGCGCTGATCTGCCGGGAAATTGAGCAGTTGCTGCAACCGCCGCCTGTCCCGGGCATTCACCCGTCGGCTGTGGTACATCCATCGGCCACTGTTTCGCCTGAGGCCAGCATTGGCCCGCTCTGCGTGGTGGAGGCCGGGGCGGTGGTGGACGCTGCTGCCGTGCTGGAGAGCCAGGTGCATGTGGGGCAGCACGCCAGGATCGGGTCCGGTGCCCGGCTGTTCGCCCGGGTGGTGGTGGGCGACTATTGCCAGATCGGGCCGCGTAACCGCCTGCTGCCTGGCTGCGTGATCGGCTCGGACGGCTATGGCTATGAGTTTTTGGACGGCAGCTACCAGCGGGTTCCCCAGGTGGGTAACGTCGTCACGGCGGCTGATGTTGATATTGGCGCAAATACGACGATTGACCGCGCCCGCTTTGGCAGCACCTGTATCGGCGCGGGCACAAAAATTGATAATCAAGTGCAGATTGCCCATAACGTGCGGATTGGTCAGCATTGCCTGCTGGTGGCCCAGGTGGGGATCAGTGGCAGCACCGAAATCGGCGATGGTGTCGTCATCGGCGGTCAGGCCGGGGTCGCGGGTCACCTGCATATTGGTGATGGCGCGATGATTGCCGGAGCCGCATCAATTGTGAAGTCGGTTCCACCCGGCAGTAAAATGCGCGGCAGTCCCGCGACCGAGATGGTGTTGCAGAACCGCATCATCGTGCTGCAAAGAAAGTTGCCTGAGCTTTTCAAAAGGTTTGATCAACTGGAGAAACCAACTGAGTCTCTGGCATGAGGAACAAGCAAACTTATGAGTGAATCACCGTTGAAAATCTTTTGTGGGAACTCGAATCCCGCCCTGGCGCGGGAAATCTGCCAATATTTGAAAACCCCGCTGGGGGCGGCAGATGTTGTCAGCTTCCCGGACGGGGAGAGCTTTGTGCGGATCAATGAGAATATCCGCGGCGCGGATGTCTTCATTATCCAATCCACCAGTAATCCGGCCAACCAGAATTTGATGGAGCTCTTTATCATGATCGATGCGGCCCGCCGCGCGTCGGCGGCCCGCATTACTGCGGTGATTCCCTTTTATGGTTATGCCCGCCAGGACCGCAAGGACCAGCCGCGGGTGCCGATCACGTCAAAACTGGTTGCGAACCTGCTGGTTTCAGCCGGTGCCAACCGGGTGTTGACGGTGGATCTGCACGCGCAGCAAATCCAAGGTTTTTTCGATATTCCGGTGGATCATCTGTATGCCTCGCCGGTCCTGTTCAAATATCTCAAGAATATCGATACCGCCAGGCTTTCACTGTTTTCGCCGGATGTCGGTGGCATGAAGATGGCCTCGGCCTACGCCAGTATGCTGGACGTGCCGCTGGGCTTTATCGCCAAGCGCCGGGTGAGTGCCGAACGCGTCGAAGCCACCTCATTGGTGGGTGAGACCGAAGGCCGGGATATCCTGCTGATCGACGACATGACCGAAACCGCCGGCACCCTCTGTGCCGCCGCCGAGCTGCTCAAGAAGAATGGCGCCGTGCACGTCATGGCTGCGGTCAGCCACGGGGTCTTGAACGACCGCGGCTATGAACGGATCGCCAATGGGCCGATCGATCAATTGATCACCACCAACACGACGCCGGTGCGCCAGGATCCCGGTCTGCCGATTACCGTACTCAGTGTCGCTGAGTTGCTGGGCGAGGGGATTTTCCGGATTCATAATAATGCCAGTGTGACCGGACTCTTTGACATCAAGGGCTTTTAGCCCTGCGGCGTTGTATTCAATGTGATTGAACTGGCAGTAGATACTTTTTTTCTGCTCTATCTGGGGGCTGGCTTTCTGCTGATTTTCGGGCTGTGGTTTTACTATGACCGGCGTGACGAAAATCTGCACGAAGCCAAACGCCTGAAGGTCGTTTACCATTGCATCAAATGCAGCGAAATTTACACCGGACCATATCACAGTCATGAATGCGAATGCCCGAAATGCAGCTTTAAAAATGGCCGCCTGGGATTTTGAATTTTAACCTATAATCTTTGTTACAAAATTCTCTTCCTTTTCCACCTTCACCCACACTTTTACTCTCACTTTCACCCAACCATGCCCGACACCATCGCCGTTCTCGATTTTGGATCCCAATACACGCAAGTGATTGCCCGCCGTATCCGCGAGGCCCATGTGCTCTCCCGGATTTATCCCTATAATACCAAAGCCAGCGTGCTGAAGCAGGAAGGGGTCAAGGGCATCATCCTGTCCGGCGGGCCGTCTTCGGTCTTACTCAAGGGCTCGCCGCGCCCGGATAAACAAGTATTTGAGCTGGGTGTGCCGGTGCTGGGTATTTGCTACGGCGAGCAACTGATGGCCCACATGCTGGGTGGCCAGGTGGGCAAGAGCGCCCAGCGTGAGTTCGGGCACAGCACGCTCACGATCCGGAAAAAAGGGAGGCTTTTTGCCGGGCTGCCCAAGACGCTGCGCGTCTGGAATTCACATGGCGACCGGATTGAGCAGTTGCCCCAGGGATTCGAGGCGATTGCCGCCACTGAGAACTCACCTTACGCCACCATCCAGGATGCCAAGCGCGACTTTTACGGCATGCAGTTTCACCCGGAAGTGGCCCACTCGGAGATGGGGATGGAGGTGCTGAACAACTTCCTGGTCAAAATCTGCAACTGCAAATGCGAGTGGTCGATGGCCAATTACATTGAGGAGTCGGTGCGCCAGATTCGGGAGACGGTGGGCGAGCAGCGGGTCATTCTCGGACTGAGCGGCGGCGTGGACTCCTCGGTGGCCGCTGCGCTCATTCACAAGGCCATCGGCAAGCAGCTGACCTGCGTCTTTGTGGATAACGGCTTGCTGCGCCTGCACGAGCGCGAGCAGGTGGAAAAACTCTATGGCGACCATTTCGATCTCGATCTGCGGGTAGCCAAACAGGGCAAGCTCTTCCTCGACCGCCTCAAGGGTGTCGCCGACCCGGAGAAGAAACGCAAGATCATCGGTAACACTTTTGTCGAAGTATTTGACCAGCAGGTAACCAAGTTGAAGAAACGCGGCAACTACGCCTTCCTGGCCCAGGGCACCCTCTATCCCGATGTGATCGAGTCGGTCGCGATCGATGGCAACCCGGCGGCGCTGATCAAGAGCCACCACAACGTGGGGGGGCTGCCAAAAAAGATGAAACTGCAGCTGCTGGAGCCGTTGCGGGCACTGTTCAAAGACGAGGTCCGCGAGCTCGGTGCCGAGCTGGGCCTGCCCAAAGAGGTGGTCTGGCGGCAGCCCTTCCCGGGGCCGGGTCTGGGTGTGCGCGTGATGGGCCCGATCCGCAAGAAGGATCTCGAGGTCCTGCGCCGGGCCGACGCTATCCTGCACGAAGAGATGATGGCCGCCGATCTCTACTACAAGGTTTGGCAGTCCTTCTGCGTCTTTCTGCCGGTCAAGACGGTCGGCGTGATGGGTGACGAGCGCACCTATGAAAACGTGGTGGCCCTGCGTATCGTCGAAAGCGTCGATGCCATGACCGCCGACTGGGCGCGCGTGCCCTACGAAGTGCTGCGCACCATCTCCAGCCGCATCATCAACGAAGTTACCGGCTGCAACCGCGTCGTGCTGGATATCAGCTCGAAGCCCCCCAGCACGATTGAATGGGAGTAAAGGGCGTCTCGGAATCATTTTTCCGGACGCAATAATTTTTATCTCATGTCCGCCTCAGGTTGTATCCAATTGTTAATTATTATTTCTTGAAAAAATCTGTTCTTCTTCTTCTTCTTCTTCTTCTTTCTTTCGGGTTCTTGCATCTCGCCCGGGCGGAGAGTGCCTTTCAAGTCTCGCTTACGCCGGAGATTGCGCTGGTGGAGCCGGGCTTGCCGGTCCACGGACTGGCCCTCAACATTTGGGGCGACAACCAGGTGCGCGGGTTGAATCTTGGTTTTGTCAATCAACAGTCGGGTGACAGTGTCGGCTTTACCTGGTCTTTGCTTGGTGGCACAGTCGAGAATTACCGGGGCATCCTCTTCGGGGGACTGTTTACCCCATCAACCGGGGAGGTGATTGGCTGGCAAGCTGCCGCGATCAATTTGAATGAAGGCAGTATGAAAGGCCTGCAAACGGGATTGTCCAATTACAGCCAAGACCTGTCCGGCCTGCAACTCGGTATTGTCAATTACGTGAATGAAATGCATGGCGTGCAAATTGGCCTGGTGAACATTATTGAGGAAAATCCATGGTTCGATGATTCCCGGAGGAGCTGACCTTCGTCTTCCCCCTGCTGAACTGGTCCTTTTAGGACTCACCTACTAATGTTTTCATCCGCGGCAGCTTGCCAATTACCGCATCGGAAGTTTTGATTGTGCAGCGTATTGTGCATGTCTCCTGTCCCGGGTGGCCTGTGCGGGCGTTATCCCGAATGATTTTTTCCGGTTCTGAGAGGGCACTTGACATCCAATAATCGTAGCTTAGATTGCGCGATTCACTTTAAACCACCATTCAATTTATTGAAGCGGGCTTCTGGCGCGCTTTTTTCATTTCTACACACATACTATGAGCAACGAGATACTTTCGGTCCTTGAATACATGGAAAAGGAAAAGGGCATCAGCCGCCCGGACATGATTGAAGCGATCTCCAGTGCCATTGCTGGAGCTGCGCAGCGCGGTATCGGTGCCGGACGGGAAATCCGGGTGGTCATTAATCCCAAAACCGGCTCGCTCAAGGCCTGGACGGTGCTCAAGGTGGTGGACTCGGTGGGCGACGATGCGCAGGAAATTCATGTCGAAAAGGCACGGGCGATCCGTCCGGACGCACAAATTGGCGAAACAATTGAGAAGGAAGTCGATCCGGCCTTTCTGGGCCGTATCGCAGCCCAAACTGCGCGTCAGGCGATCATGCAGCGCATCCGCCAGTTTGAGAAGGACCGGATTTACGATGATTACAAGGACACGGTCGGTGATATTGTGACCGGCACGGTGCGCCGCCGCGAACGGGGCGACTTGATTGTGGATTTGGGCAAGGCAGAAGCCATCCTGCCGCCGCGTGAACGTGTTCCGGGCGAGGACTACGCCCCCGGTGAAACGATTCGCTGCCTGTTGCTGAAAATCGAGCAAACTAACCGCGGTCCGGAAATCATCTTGTCCCGTTCAAATATCAATTTTGTGCGCCGTTTGTTTGAACTCGAGGTGACGGAGATTGCCGATGGCACGGTGACGATTGAGGCAATGGCCCGCGAGCCGGGCTACCGTGCCAAAATCGCGGTAAACAGCTCCGATCCCAAGGTGGACCCGGTGGGTGCCTGCGTGGGCGCCCGCGGAGCACGGGTCAAAACGATTGTGCGTGAGCTCGGCGGCGAAAAAATTGATATCATCCGCTACTTTTCGGATCCTTTGGCTTTGCTGGAGGAGGCACTCAAGCCCGCAGTGCCGCGTAATGTGAAGGTCAATGAATCCGACCGCCGGATCCACTTTGAAGTGGCGGAAGACGATCTTTCGATTGCGATCGGACGCAAGGGCTTCAATGCCAAGCTCACTTCCCGCCTGCTGGGCTGGAAGCTGGACATCGGCAAGTTGGAAAAAGAGGCTGTCGGCTTTGATGAGAAGGTGGCCAAGGCCGCAGCCGGGCTGGCCTCGATTCCCGGCCTGGATCCGGCTCTCGCCGCCCGTCTGGTCAGTAGTGGTTTTGCCAGCCCCGAAGTCTTTGAAGGCGTTGAGGCTGAAGATCTGATCGGCATGGGCTTCTCTGAAGCGGAGGCGTCGGATGTATTAACCAAGGTCGCGGCCCATCTGTTGGAAAACGCCTAGCTTTCCCCAACGCATTTATCAGAGTCTTTTCGTAAATCACATCGCTACAACCCAACTATACCCGCATCTATGAGCGTCCGAATCCATCAGCTTTCCAAAGACATCGGAATGGAAAATAAGGAGCTGCTTGCTCTACTCAGGAGCCGCGGTTTTGAGGTAAAGAGCGCATCCAGCACAGTTGACAATATCAATGCGGATGCCATCCGTGAGGAGTTTGCCCAGGCTGCAGCAGCGAGTGCCGATGAAGCGGCAAGTGCTGCCCTTGAGGAGGCCGAGGACGCGCCTGCTGCCCCGCAAATTCCCGCCGGGGCTTTTGTGAAAAGTGCGGCGGATATCCAGCGTGAGCGTGAGGCCAGGGCCGCAGCGGAAAAGGCCGAGGCCGAAGCGGCAAAGCCTCAGCCGACTGCTCCGAAAGCAGTTGAGCCGAAAGTGGTGGCACCCCAGCTAACGGCAGCGCCGCTGCCCCCTGCCGGTGCTCCGCCCAGGCCCCCCGCCGGTGGTCCGCCGAAACCGCCTGTGGGTGGTCCGCCGAAACCGCCAACGCCGCCCGCGGGTGGTCCGCCCAGGCCCTCCGCCGGTGGTCCGCCGAAACCGCCTGTCTCGCCGCTGCCACCTGCCGGTGGTCCGCCTAAGCCACCAACGCCGCCTGCGGGTGGCCCACCTAAGCCGCCTGCCGCGCCAAGCGCTCCGGTTCCGGCCGCGATGCCTCAACCTCAAAACGCCGGGGAGCAGAATAGTGCTGAACCTGACGCGGTTGCGGTTGCTGAAAACGCGGAGCAGTTCGATGCAATCAAGACGATTCATTTAAAGCCACCCATCGTCGTGCGCGACTTCGCGGCTGAGATCGGCCTCAAGCCATTTAAGCTGATTTCCGAGCTGATGGAGCTGGGGATTTTCGCTTCGATGAACCAGAGCATCGAAGAGGACGTCGCTAAGAAACTGGCGCAGCGTCACGGTTGCCTGCTTGAAATCCATCACCGGGGTGAGGGCAGTGAGCAAAGCTCCAAAAAACCTAAAGAGGAAAAACCGGCCGATGACGATCCCCGTTTTCTTGAGCCGCGTCCGCCGGTGGTCTGTATCCTCGGGCATGTGGATCACGGGAAGACCACTCTGCTGGATCGCATTCGTCAGACCAACGTGACCGCAGGCGAGGCCGGAGGCATCACGCAACACATCGGCGCCTATCAGGTGGAACATAACGGTCAGAAGATTTCATTTATCGATACCCCGGGCCATGCGGCCTTTTCCAAAATGCGCTCGCGGGGCGCGAATGTCACTGACGTTGCGGTATTGGTCATCGCGGCGGACGATGCGTTCAAACCGCAAACGGATGAAGCGCTCAAGTTCGCCAGAGAGGCCAATAATGCCATTGTTGTGGCGATTAATAAAATTGATTCCAAGGGTGCCAACGTTGACCGCGTCAAACAACAGATGCAGGAAAAAGGCATCGCGCCTGAGGATTGGGGAGGTGAGACGGTTACCGTCGAAGTCTCCGCTCTTAACGGGACAAATATTGATGACCTGCTGGACATGATCCTGCTGCAGGCGGAAGTGCTCGAGCTCAAAGCAAATCCCACCTGTCCGCCCAGTGGCACGGTGGTGGAGTCGCAGGTGGAAACCGGTCGCGGCGCGACCGCTACGGTGATCGTGGAGCGGGGGACTTTAAAACAGGGCGATGCCCTGCTGTGTGGTGAAGTATATTGCCGCGTCAAATCCATGACGGATGCCGATGGTAAAGCACTTAAGGCTGTGACGCCGGGCACTCCGGCGCTGGTCATGGGCTGGTCGGGCGTGCCGTCTGCCGGTGCAAAATTTACGTCTGAGAAGAATGAAAAGAGCGCCAAGCGGGCGGCTGAAGAGGCGATGCAGACGAGGAAGCTCACCGATGCTGCCGCCAGCGCTGAGAAGAGTGGGGAAGGTGGTGCTGCGACGCTGGAGGATCTGTTTGCCGCCATCGAGAGCCAGCAGAAAAAATGCCTGCGGGTCATCGTCAAATCGGACGTGCACGGATCAACTGAGGCATTGGTGGCCGCGCTGGAGGAGATCCAGAGTAATAAAGTGGATCTTCAGGTCATAAGCAAAGGCGTCGGGCACGTGACCAAAAACGATGTCACTCTGGCCAGTGCCGGTGGGGCAACGATCGTCGGCTTCAACGTCAAGCTGGATAACGGTGTGCAGAGTCTCGCCAAGCACGATGATGTGCGGATCATCCAACATGAAATTATTTATGAATTGATTGACCAGGTCGAAGAGGCCATGGCGGGTCTGCTGGATGCGGAATACACCGAGCGCAAGTCGGGTGCCGCCGAGATCCGGCAGATCTTCAGTGTTGGCAAGGGCCGTTATGTGGCAGGTTGCATGATCACCGAGGGTAAGATTAAGCGCAACGGACTGGCCCGGCTTATGCGTGGCGGCGAGCTTGTTCACGAAGGCAAAATTGAGACGCTCAAGCGTTTCAAAGATGATGTGAAGGAGGTCCGCGCCGGTTACGAGTGTGGTATCAATATTTCCGCCTACAACGATTACCAGGAGGGCGACATCATCGAATGCTTTGAAATTGAAGAGCAACGCCCCTCGCTGAACTAGTCTTTCCTAACTTCAAGATTACGTCCCGTGTCTCAGCGAATCTCCCGGATTAATGAATTGCTCCAGCGCGAAGTGAGCGAGCAAATGCGCCGCTATTACCGTAGTGAGACGGCCCCCATTACGATCAGTGATGTGGATTGTTCGACGGACCTGAGAAACGCGCGTATCTACTATTCCGTGTTGGGTGATGACCGGGCCATTCGCGAGGCGGAGGCGCTCTTCCGGCGCATCGGCAAAGATTTGCGGCAGCGCGTGAGTAAACAGGTCATTCTGAAATACTTCCCCCGCTTCGAATTTATCTATGATCCTTCGCTTGAACGTGGTGCGGAGATCAACAAACTCCTCGATCAACTGGATTTGGAACATGACTAACACGAAATTTTATGCAGTGGAAAGTGAGCGCTTTGCCCAGGCGGTGGCTCAACTCCAGGGACACAAGGTGGCCGTGCTGGGGCACCAGCGGCCGGATGGGGATTGCATCGGCTCGATCGTGGCTATGGTGCGAATCCTGAAAGGCATGGGCATCGATGCACTGGGACTCAACCGCGATGCGGTGCCCGGCACGCTGGAAGCTTTTGTCGGGGATACCCCACTGTATCAGGCTGCTGACTTTCAACCGGGCGGCCATGTGGCCGTAACGGTGGACTCCGCCGACTTTAAGCGCGTGGGTGAGCGTCTGAATGAACTGTTTCCGCAGGTTGTGCTCAATATCGACCATCATATTTCCAACCGTAACTATGCTCAGGAAAACATTGTGGTGGCAGAGGCCAGCGCCACGGCGGAGGTTTTGGCGGGAATCTTCTTTGATTTGGGTTACCACATCGACGCCACCACCGCGCAGGCACTCTACGTCGGGATCGCTACCGATACCGGACAGTTCCGCTTTCCTTCGACCACCCCGGCGACCTTCGAGATTGCACGCCGACTGTGCGAGCATGGAGCCGCCCCCTCCGAGGCCGCATATCAGCTCTACGAATGTGAAAGCTTTGCCAAGATCCAGCTGCTGCAGCATTTCCTCGACTCGCTGCACCTGGAGTTTGACGGTCGTGTGTGCATCGGTCTGCTCGAAAACGGGATTTACGGTAAAACCGGGGCAACTCTGGACGATGCCGAAGGCCTGGTGGACTATGCCCGCGCCATTGACGGGGTCGATATCGGGGTGCTGATCGAAGATTGCGATGGCGCCATCAAAGTCAGCCTGCGTGCCAATGATCCTGCCTTCCGCGTTGATCAGGTGGCCAGACAGTTCGGCGGAGGGGGCCACGCCTGCGCGGCTGGTCTGAACGTGGAGAACAGCTCCATCGCCGAGTTTCAGCCCCAGCTGATCCAGGCACTCGGGGAGCACCTGCAGCATCTCGCTTGAATTGGCGTTTATATTTTTTAAGTTATACGTCATGCAGACCAAACTGACACTGCGAATGGAGGAGGCACTGGTGCGCAAGGCTAAGCTCTTGGCGCAGCAGCGGGCCACGTCGGTATCCAGAATTTTTGGAGATTACATTGCCAGTCACACGGTAGAATTACCATCGCAGAAACTGCCGCCCATTACCGCTGCTATGCTGGGTGTGATCGTGCAAAAAGAATCCACTCTGGATGAGCCGGATTATTTGAAGCATCTTGAGGGGCGACATCTATGAAATTGCTCCTCGACACAAACGTCATTCTCGATGTCTGGTTGGTGCGAGAGCCTTTTTCAAGTATCGAGGCCAAAGAGCCTGCTGAAATTTAATACAGTTTATGTCACAAGTATCCAATGACACCCCCGAAGGCATTCTGCTGGTCGATAAGCCGCAGGGGATCACTTCACACGACGTCGTTTACAAAATGCGCCGGATTTTTCATATCAAAAAAATCGGCCACGCCGGCACCCTGGATCCGATGGCGACAGGACTGCTGCTCATGCTCATCGGCAAGGCGACCAAGGTTTCGCAGTTTCTGATGAGCATGGATAAGGAATATACCGGCACGATTCGGCTGGGGCAGAGCACCGACTCCCAGGATGCGGATGGCGAACTCGTGCAAGAACGTCCGGTGCCTGAGCTGAGCGAGGCCATGCTGCTAAAGGAGATGAAGCGCTTTATCGGTGACCAGTATCAGACGCCGCCCATGTTCTCAGCCAAGAAAGTCAATGGCCAAACGCTCTACAAGTTGGCGCGACAGGGCAAGACAGTTGAGCGCGAGCCGCGCGTGATTCATATCGCCCGGTTCGAGATGACTCGTTTTGCGCCCCCGGAAATCGATTTTCTGGTCGCATGCAGTAAAGGCACCTACGTTCGCACCATCGCGCACGACCTCGGCGAAAGCCTGGGCTGCGGGGGGCACCTGTTGGCACTGCGCCGAACTGGGGTGGGCAAATTTCGGATTGAGAAAGCGGCTACTATCGAAGAGCTGGAGGCGATGTCGCCTTCGGCGCTGCGCAAGCGGCTGATCCCAGTCCTGCAAGCGGTTCCCAGTCACGCGCTTTAGCGATGAACTTTCCCATCAGTGTCACCGATTTTCCGGAGCTCGCCGGACTCAAGGCTGAATTGCACTTGGCTATCGGTATTTTTGACAGCGTTCATCTGGGCCATCAGGCCGTTATCGAGTCCGCCGTGCTTTCGGCCCGCCGCACCCGGGGGGTGTCCGCTGTGTTGACTTTCAATCCGCACCCGAGCCGACTTTTTCGCCCGGACCATCCGACTCGTCTGCTCATGCCCATTGAGAGCAAAGTGGCGATGCTGCATGCCATCGGCGTCGATTGTGTGATTTGCAAACTTTTTGACCGCCACTTTGCGTCGATTCCGGCGGAAGAATTTCTGCGTTATTTACGGGTGCAACTGCCATCGCTCAAATCGATCTACGTCGGCGAGAATTTCGAGTTTGGGCAGCAGCGGGCAGGGAATGTGGCCACATTGGTGGCGACCGGACGCGAGCTGGGATTGGGCGTCTTCAGCGCTGAACGTATCCAGCAAAATGGCGAGCCGATTAGCAGCACCCGCATCCGCCAGGCCTTACAGGCCGGGCATCTGGCCGCAGCCAATGATATGCTGGGCTATCACTATTTTAGCTCAGGCCGTGTCGTGTCCGGCGCGAAGCTGGGGCGAAAGATAGGTTTTCCCACCCTGAATCTCCCTTGGCAGCCTGAATGCCTGCCGCGCTTTGGGGTATATCTGGTACGCTTCCGCCCGGTGGATTCTTCCGCAGTCTGGCAGCCCGGCGTGGCCAATTACGGAGTCAAGCCGACCGTTGCGGCTTCCGCTCAGAGCCCCGCACTGGAAATTCACGGACTGGAAACGACCCGGCTCGATGCCGGCGACGCCATCGAAGTGGAGTGGTTGCGGTTCATCCGCCCCGAGCAGAAATTTGATTCGGTGGACGAATTGAAAGCGCAGATTTCACGCGATTGCACCCACGCCCGAAGCATATCTTAATAGCGCCTAACGATATAGATTACCAATATACAAAATTAATGGGACAGGCTAAATGTAGTTGACTGTGTTGGATTTTTTGTTCTATATTTTTCTATAAACAAAAAAAAATAGCTATGAGGACACGACGTTTGAAAGTTTTGGGAGGTGGTTCGGCGGTTTACCATGTGATGACGCGGACGGTGAATGGGGAGTGCTTGTTTAAGGATCGCGAGAAGGAGGTGCTGCGTAAGATGATCTGGCAGGTGGCGGATTTCTGCGGGGTGGAGGTGCTGACGTATTGTGTGATGTCGAACCACTTCCATGTATTGGTGCGGGTGCCGGAGCAGGCGGAAGTCCCGGATGGTGAGCTGTTGCGGCGCTATCGGGTGCTGTATCCGAAACCGACGAAGTATCAGACGGCTTCGATTAAAGTGCTGGAGCAGGATTTGGCCCAGGGCGGCGCGGAGGCGGAGGCGATCCGGCGAAAGCTGTTGGAGCGGATGGGGGACGTCTCGGAATACATGAAGACGTTGAAGCAGCGTTTCTCGGTGTGGTATAATCGTTCACATGAGCGCTTCGGCACCTTGTGGGCGGAACGTTTCAAGAGTGTGCTGGTGGAGGGGAAGGGGAATCCATTGCAGACGATGGCGGCGTATATCGATTTAAATCCGGTGCGGGCGGGACTGGTGGACGATCCTAAGGACTATCGTTACTGTGCTTATGCGGAGGCGGTGGCTGGCGTGGCTGTTGCAAAGAAGGGTATCTGTGACATTTGGGCTGCCTACGCGGATGGTTCCGGGCGTGAGCAGCTATTGTTGGCGGATGCTTTGCGCATGCACCGGGAGCTTATCTTCGGCAAGCGCGCAGGGCAGGCGGGGCTGTCGGAGACAGCGCGACAAAAGGCCCTGCAAGTGCTGGAGCGGGAGGATGCGTTGTTGCCTAGGGCGACGGTGCTGCGCTGCCGGGTGCGTTACTTTACGGATGGCGCAATTCTGGGCAGTCAGGAGTTTGTGCGCGGTTTTGTTGGGGCCTGGCAACGGGAGAAGCGGCGAAAGTATCCGCCGAAGGTCAAGCCGTTGCGCGGTGCGGACTGGCAGGACTTGGCGACAATTCAGGGGCATGGGAAACAGGTATTTGGCTGATGTTTTAGGGTATGCCAGAAGGATTGCACCAGTGCCTGATGTATGTTTGCGTGGAGTATGTCTGAACGTATTTTGGAATATGCTGTGCCGAAAGACACGGCTTCGGCGCGCGCGGATAAGCTGTTTGCGTCCGAGTTTGAGGATGTCAGCCGGGCGCGTCTGCAACGAGCCTTTGATGCCGGGCAAGTGACTTTTGACGGCGTGGTTATCGATAAACGCTGTAAGATCGTTCGTCCCGGCTTGCTGCGGGCGGTGCTGGAAGAGCCGCAGTTTGAGGCTGCGCCGCGAGCAGTGGATCTCCCGCTTGAGGTGGTCTATGAAGACGAGTCGATGATTGTTATCAACAAGGCCTCCGGCATGGTGACACACCCCGGCAGCGGCACGGGTGAGGACACCCTGGTACATG
>Ga0100393_10001044_pt1 | contig 28673 bp, 21 predicted proteins | sample CryGeymeta201517_FD_81546 | JGI IMG/M metagenome (GOLD analysis project Ga0100393, IMG submission 81546) | Groundwater microbial communities from Crystal Geyser aquifers in Utah, USA - Crystal Geyser metaG 2015-17 | ecosystem: Environmental > Aquatic > Deep subsurface > Groundwater | place... | reverse complement strand
TGCGTGATCTCGGCGACGTTTTCCGAATCTTGGTCCGAGGCCTTGAGCATCTCGTGGGTCAGCTCAGCAATTCGCTGTCTAGCCCAAGTTCTCCCCACCAGCTTGGCCTCGTCGGGCGCGGCGGAGGTCGTTATGGGCACATCAACTGCACCTGCAAGCGAAACTCCGTGAACGGATGCTGTGCCAGACCACTTCCCATGAATCCGGCCGATCGCCCGGACCGACTGGCCCTCAAACAGGTCTGGCAGGACTCGTGGGTAGACATCCAGCACCTCGGCCCCGGCCAACTCGAGCGTGATGTCGGTCAGGACGGGAGCCGCGATGCGTAACGCCAATGACCGAGCCTCCGCGTCCATTCCTGGACCCGTTATCAGGTACTCCGCACGGCCTCGACCCATCTTGGCGACTTCATCAAGAACAAACCGGTTCACGCTGCCGCCCACGCCGATCGAGTATATGCGAGCGTCGGCACGCAGCTCGTCGACGAGTCGAATCACCTCGAAATCGTTGCCGATATAACCGTCGGTCAAAAACACCACGATACGCATCCGACCACCTTCAATAGGTGACGTCAGCGCTTGACGAATACCGGCGCTCATCTCTGTCCCACCTTCTGAATTCAGTTCTTCGATATAGGCGTGGCCCCGGCTGATGTTTTCGGGCGAAGCGTTCAACGCGTCTTTGCTGAACTCGGTGGCGCTGTCGCTGAATCGAATCACGCGAAACGTGTCGGTCTTCTGCAATCCGTCCAAGGCTTCATGCATAAACGCGCGACTTGCGTTGATGGGCTCACCACTCATCGACCCGCTGCAATCGAGCAGGAAAACGATCTCTCGGGGGCGTAGGTCAGCAGGTTCGACCTGAGCTGGCGGCTCTACTAACGCGCTGAAATAGGTGGTGTCGGTTGCTGCATCGTAGGCGGTGGTGACCGAAGCGCTGGAATCAGCACCCGCGATCGTCCAACGAACCTCAAAATCGTCGTTAGGAAGGTGTTCGCCGGATTCAAACGCAAACCCGGTGTTACCCAGCCGACGTGTGACGATGGGATGGGTTGGGCTCGAGAAACTACTTACGTTCAGGCCTGTCGAAACCGTCCCGTGAAGGCGCAGGATACCTCGTGGCAAGACGGCTGTGCTGGGCTCAAACACTGTGCCGCCTAGCGTGTTTCCGGTCATATCAGCGGGGTCGTATCGCCGGCCGACTCGGGTGGGCAGGTTCACCACATATTCGCCAGCCCGCCGCTCAGCGTGGTGCACGTAGCGAATTCGGACGGTCACCGGGCTCTTCCCGGGGATATTTGCCAGCGATTGGGTGAAGATATTTGGCCGTTCCTGCACCAGCAGCGCGGCAGACTTGCCCTCGTTTTTAGCCACTTCGAACGTCTGAACTGCTTGTTCTCTGGTTCGGATTTGGCCAACGATGACCTCGTCCCCAACGACGTACTCCATCGCATAAACGGCGGCATTGGCGTTGAGTGGGAACATGTAGGTCGCGTTTAACGTGGCGTCGGACGGATTAAAGAACTGCTGTTCGACCTGCACGTCCACCAGGTCACCGACGACGGTCACTTGGTAGTTGCTGGCCATCGTGGAAAACGCCAAGACGTTTCCGTCACCGTCCAACGCCTGCACATTGGCAAAATCATGCGTAGAGGCCGAGCCATCACGGGCGTACGCGCTTTCCGCGTACTCGTCATAATCGTCGTCCTCTAACCAAGAGATGCCGTAGAGCCCTGCCATCACAAAAATCGCAGCGAACGTCAACGCACCAAACAACGCGCCAAACAACATGGCACCGCTGCTTTTACGCGTGACGGCGATCCCCAAGATCAATGCAAAAGTGATGCACGCCAATATTGGAATAATCAGAATCATTTGTTCTCCTCTCGTATGTTAAGTCTATGAAATATTTCCGTATCGAATGCTTCGCGGACCTGTTCTGGCGCGTCGACGGGATAGGCCCTCTCGACCGCCGTCCAGACGATTCCGGGCTCGGTCAACCAAAGCCAGATGGCTTCTTCCAGGGTTTCCACCTGGTCTCCCCTCGATGAAATGTAGGTGGCTCGAACGTCGAGCCATTCGTCGTTGCGCGAGATGCGCCACGTCGCGCCGGGATAGGCTCTCCCGGTGATGCCCAGGCGAGTGACCTCCCAACCGGCTCCCGCCATGCATTCCTCGGGCGAGTGCAGGTGCCTGACCGGAGAGCTCGTGCGAACGACGAGCAGACCGAGGGCGCCGTAGCTCGCTCGGGCCGCCCCTCCCCCAAAAGCTGTGAAATAGCTACTCTCCATCGCCGTCAATTCGGCGATACGAGCGCGGTATCCATAGGCAAACGCTGGGACCGTCGGGACATCTACGCTGCCCGACACGTCAAGCGGCCTGGCCGGAATGAACGCCAGCGACCCCAAACCAATCACCATCAACACGGCTGCGAGTCGTGGACGCGGAGGCCGAATTTTCCAGGTGCTCGTCGTCGGCTGCACCTGACGAGACCACCACAAGAGCGGCAACAAACCGACAAAGAGGCAGAACACCCCGACCACGTCATGCCAGGGTTGGACCATCACATCGAGGCCGATAAACGAACGGTGGATGATGCCTTCGGCCAGCAAAACCACGCGAATCGTATTGGATAGCGTCGCCGATAAGACCACGATCAGGGCGCCCTGGCAGGTCGCCACCCAATTGGGACGGCGCACGGCAGCAAGCAGCACAAAAAGCAGCGCCAACACCGTGAGTCCACGGGCGCCAGAACATGGCAAGTCCACCAATACCCGCACGCCGTCGACGCTGAGCTCCATCCCATCCAGACGGGCGTTGGACTCAAAGAAACGCAAAAACACGTACGCGCCGCGGGCCGACACCCACTGCAGAACATGGCCCAACAAGCGCTGGAGAATCCGTTCCACGGGAAGACAAAATGCGAAGGCGACGCCGAGCCAAGCGGGTGAAGCAGCGCGCTCCCGCGATTCAAGCCGGAAGACTCGGCCAATGGCGTAGACGTCCACGCACAACATCAATGCGCTCAAGACATTAACCGCCAACAAGTTGCCCAAGGCCCGCACGACGGCCGAGATGCCAAGCCAGGTCCACGAGGTATCCCCGTCCTGAGCCTTGGGACCGCGACTGGTCGCCGACCATAAAAAGACAGCCAGAACGCCAAGGAATGCGAACTCCCCGTCGCTGCTCCATGAGGGGTCAGTCCAGGTCTTCCAGAGCCAAGTTGCGGGTTCAAAAGCCAGCGCCATCGAGGCGAGTCCAAGACCCAAGTATGCGAAATATCTAAATTGCATGAGTGCCTACTCAGCTAGGTTAGTAGAGACACTTTGCCTTTTGGATTTGGGTGGGTGATGTGGACCCGATGGAAAGACGGTGGAAGAAATGTGCAGAAGTTGTGCACAGCCCAGAATCACGAAGCCTTTGACACCAGTCACGGTGGCTCTTGTTCTTGAACCCCACAGTGGTCGCTGCTACAAATGCCGCACGTCTTGACTCGCAAAATCCTTAGAAGGGAAACCCAATGAAAAAAATTACGATTCTTATGCTCTTCGCGGCGCTGGCGGCCTGTAGCGACGACAGCACGTCGTCGAATAACGGGACCAATAACGGCACCACCAGCACCAATAATGGGACCACCACCGGCACCAATAACGGGACCACCACCGGCACCAATAACGGGACCACCACCGGCACCAATAACGGGACCACCGGCACCAATAATGGGACCATTGCTCCCGTTGGCGACATTCAAGAAGTCGAGCCGAACAATGACGACGAGAGCGCAACGCCGTTCGAAATCGGTGAATCACTGAGCGGCAATATTGCGGCGGGTTCGGGTGACACCGCCGACACGGACGCGTTCACGACGATTCTGGCTGCCGGAACCATCCTTGAGATCGAGTTCACGCACGTCGACCCCTCGTTTCAACCGGTGGTCGGCGTCTACGACGAAGACGGCTACGTCGAGCGCTATTTGGAAGGCGATGGCATGCGCCAAGTCTTCATCCCATACGACGGCGTGTATTATATCTACGTCTTCGATGCTCGTGCGGACGCCCAGCACGGTGGAGACTCGGCAACGTATGTGCTGCAAACGCGATTCATCACTCCAGATGTCACGCCTTACGCCGTCCCAAGCGTGGTCGACGCCGATGCCAACGATGGCAAAGTTGACGTCTACTCGTACACCCCTGCCGCTGACGAAGCCGTCGTCGTAGAATCAACCGCCGTTCGCGCACCGATCAGCTCACAGCTCGACACGATTCTCTGGGCCTACCACGCAGACGACGGCGCGGTTGGCTACGACGATGACATCGATGCCGAGGCCGAGAATTACGACTCTCACATGGTCTTTCCTGCAAAAACCGGCAAAGACTACTGGATCGTGGTCGACCACTTCACCAACACAACCGATGGCGCGTATCGCCTCGGAGCGTCGTTGACTGATGACGACATCGCAGCTCCTCAAAGCATCTCTCTGGGCGAGTCCAAATACGGCGTAATTTCTGCGGTAGACGGACCCGGATTTGATACGGACTTCTACGTTCTCACAGCTGCTGCCGGCTCCACGGTTCGGCTTGACCTTGCTGCGAATTCGGCGAATCTCCAGCCGACATTGACCGTCGCAATCGATTCGATTTTTGGCCTCTTTCCGATCGCAACCGCCCTGCCATTCAATAATCGAGCAACCATCGAATTGGGAACGTCAACGGAAGGGCCCGAAGAGTACTACCTCTTTGTGGACGATATCCGGAACGTGCCGATCGATGGAAGTGATGCTGAAAACGTCGGAAATGAGCTTGCGACGTACTCACTCAACGTTTCGACAACCACCTGGACCCCAAGCGTCCAGACATTGCCTCTTTCGACCACAGCCAACGTCCCTCACGGCTCGTTCCGCTGGTATTCGGTGACCCAACCACCTGCGTCGATCATTTCCGTCAAAACGACCGCAGACTCATCGCGCCAGCCGACCCTCGCTTCACTCATCGACAACGTCGACGACACGATCGCGCCGAGCACGACCTTCTTCAACATTGATGCCGGATCTGTCGCTAAAGACATCGTATTTGGCGTGCGTGACGAGTTCTACCGCCCTGTTACAGCTACGGTGGACGCTAAACTTTACACGCTCTCTGGTTTGATGTTGATGACTCGCCCAGAAGTTGAGCCCAACGACACGATCTTAACCGCTGAGACGGTTGTCCCATCCGCAGGCATCACTGGAACAACGAATGGCGTTGATGAAACTGACGAAAAACCAGACTTCTTTGCCGTTGCTTTGACTGCAGGCCAGACTCTGATTGTCTACACGAAGGCTGGCATCAACGCAGCGACGGACGACGCCGACACTGTCGTCCGAATCCAAGACGCCGCTGGCGTGCAGCTGGCCGAAAGCGACGATTACCCGGGCCAAGAGACATCGAGTTTCTCGGGGATTGTTTACGAAGCCACTGCCGACGCTACCGTTTTCATCGAAGTCGTCGCATACTGTGATGACGTGGATTGCGCGAACGGCGATTACACGGCGAATATCCTGGTTCAGTGAGAATTTTTCGATGTCCCGAATCCTCGTGGTGGATGACGACCCACATATCCGTGAAGTCGTAAGATTTGCCCTAGAGCAAGCTCACCACGAGGTCATCGAAGCGACCAATGGCCTCGAGGCCATTTCGGTCTCCAAGTCTTCCTCCCCCGACCTCATCATCCTTGATGTCATGATGCCCGAGCTTGATGGGACCGAGGCTTGTCGCCAAATTCGCGCGACCAGCAACGTTCCCATCATCATGCTTTCTTCTCGCGACGAGGAGTTCGACCGAGTGCTTGGCCTTGAAATCGGGGCCGACGATTATGTCGTCAAACCGTTCAGTCCTCGTGAATTGGTCGCGCGGGTCAAAGCCCAGCTTCGGCGCCTAAATTTGGACTCGGCTCCTAAAGCCGAAGCCGAACGATTCCAAGTGGGCCGAATCGTCCTTGATGTCGAAGCGTTCGAAGTGTGCGTCGACGACAAGAAGGTTGAGCTGACCGCCACCGAATTCGCGGTGCTCCGCACCTTGTTGAGGCGGCCCCGAAAGGTCTTCACGCGCGATGAACTGATGCAGCAGGCCTACGACGTCCACACGGTCGTCAGCGACCGCACGATCGACTCGCACGTGCGACATCTTCGAGAGAAATTCTCGGAATTTGGCGTCGATCCTGTCGAGACCGTGCATGGCGTGGGTTATCGCGCCAGCAGCGTCCAATGAAGCGGCCTCGCGTCTCCACCGTGTTGCTCGCCCTGAGCGCTGCGATTCTGCTGACACCACTTGTCGGAGTTTTTTCGCTCCGAATTTACGACACCGAACTGATTCGCCAGACCGAAACCGAGTTGCTGGCTCAGGCAGCCTTTGTTCAGGCGGCGTTCAGCGCAGAGTACGAAACCTGCGTTCGCGCGTCGGGCCTCGACCTCAAGGAGGCCGGCATCAAGGCTGAACGCCTGCCCGAGATCGAGATTTCCAACGACGGAAAACGGCGATTTCGGCCAGAGCCAGCCCGGCTGGACATGCGAAACGATCCGATTGCGACGGAATCTGAAAATCCAATAACGAGCTCAAGTCCGGTAGACGTCTGCGCTGCGCGGGCTGGGGAGCGAATCTCTCCACTCTTGGTTGCAACCCAGGAGGTCACACTGGCCGGAATCAGGGTCACCGACTCGAACGCGGTCATTGCGGCATCGACACGTCCAGAAGACGTTGGGCTCGCCTGGGCTCCCGATGAAGTCGTCAAAAGCTTGAAGGGGGAAGTCGTCCGCAGCATTCGAAGACGCATGAGCACCAGCCCCGACCCACCCCTCGACTCGTTTTCAAGGCGTGGCGGCATTCGAATTTACGTGGCTTTTCCAGTTTGGATCGGCGAGCAAATCGTGGGCAGCGTGGTGGTCTCAAGGACGCCGGTGAGCCTGCAGAACGCTCTCTACATAAACCGCCGAATCTTCTTGGGGCTTCTGACCATCGTAGTGTTGGTCACGCTTGGATTTTCGGCCCTTGCCGCGTGGGCGGTGGGCCGACCCGTAAGAGATTTGATGCGCCAAATTCGCGAAATCGAACAAGGGAAAATCGCGGTACCGCTCTCCAAACCCGGCACGGCTGAATTCGAGGCGCTCTCACTCGCCATCGCCAAGATGGACAAGACGCTTCGCCAGCGAAACGAATATATCCGAAATTTCGCCCGCAACGTCTCGCACGAGTTTAAGACTCCGCTGACCTCCATCCGTGGCGCAGCTGAATTGCTTGAAGAATTCGACGAAATGCCGCCCGAAAAACGAAAGGACTTCGTTTCAAATATTTCTGCCGATGCCCAACGCCTCGAACGCCTTGTGAATCGCCTTCACGAGCTTGCTCGTGCCGACACCACACCTGCACACGAAGACAGGTCATCGGCATTAAATTTAGCTCAAGACATCGCGAGGGAATTTAATGACGAGGGGTTCGAGGTTAAAGCAGTTGGCGACGACGTTTTGGTCGCCGTTCCTTCCGACATTCTGGATTCGATGATTCGGAATCTGATAGAAAACGCGCGACAACATGGAGCCGCACCGGTGGAGGTGAGCGTCAGTGCCGGAAAAACGACGGTCAATATTGACGTATCGGACGCAGGTGCTGGAATTTCGTCGGGAAACATGACTAAGATCTTCGAACCATTCTTTACGACCGCACGTGCCCTTGGAGGCACAGGTCTCGGACTGAGCATTGTCGGCGCATTGGCCGACCAATACGGAGGTTCGTTGACGCTTATCCCTCAGGAACGGACGACATTTAGAGTCGTCCTCCCTGTGGCAAGAGTCGTCAACGGCCAAGAATCATGATGAACTATTTGCCCCAGCATCCAAGATTGGGCACCCAAACTGAGGTGGCATGAATATCAAAGCCCCCGGTCTTACAGACCAAACCCAGGTTGAAACCCTCCTGGAGTCATTGCGAAGAGAAGCTGAATCACAGATGGAACGGTCACGGCAGGTGTACTGCAATCGTGACTTGAACCTCGAAAAAATCGACTGTGTCGGCTTCGACATGGACTACACGCTGGCGCCCTATACTCAAACGGCGCTCGACGCCCTTTCGGTAAAAGTCACCCTTGAGCGACTGATCCGCGAACGTGGTTACCCGGCGGAGATTCTGGAGATCAAGCCCGATCCGGATTTCGCCATCCGTGGGCTGGTCGTTGACACCTGGAAAGGCAACGTCCTCAAGATCGACGCGCATCGTCATGTTGGGACGGGCTACCACGGATTCACGGCGCTGACTGAGGATGAAAGAAAGGCGTACCGCGAAGAGACGATTCGCCTGAATGATTCGTCGCGATTCTGGCTTATCGACACGCTTTTTGCGCTGCCCGAGGCGTTTCTTTACGCGGCTCTCGTGGACTTTTTGCACAAACGAGAACCAGACCGTGAACACGATTTCCGCCGGCTTTTTGGCGATATTCGTTATTGCATCGACCTCGCCCATCGCGACGGCTCGATCAAGTCTGCGATCGTGGCCAACATGGAGGAGTACATCCCCGGCAAAGACGAGGAACTCGCCCTGACGCTGCACAAGATGCGCTCGGCCGGAAAACAAATCTTCTTGCTGACGAATAGTTTTCCTGAGTTTTCAAATAAGGTCATGAAACACCTGCTCGACGGTGTTCTGCCTGAGTATCCCTCGTGGAAAAACTATTTCGACATCGTCATCGCCGGTGCGTCGAAACCTAAATTCTTCACCGAACGAGCGCCATTTCTGATTGCCGATGAAGACGGCAAAATCTTGGGTGAAGAGTACCAATCCCTTGAAAAAGACGTGATCTATCAAGGCGGAAATCTGATCGATTTCGAACGCATGTCAGGAGTCGGCGGAGAGCGCGTGGTTTATGTGGGAGACCATATTTACGGCGATATCGTGCGCTCCAAAAAATCGAGCGCGTGGCGCACAGTCATGATCGTTCAAGAGATGGAGTCGGAGCTCAAAAAGTCCGACGAATTGCGAGACGAATTGGCGCGACTCGATGCCATCGACGCCGAGGTGTTTCGCCTATCCGAGCGGATCACCTTTGACCAGACTCTGGCCTATCGAATCGACGACATGATCGCGGTTGGAAACGGCCACGACATCGACCAACTCAAGACCGCCCGCCGCGAACTCATCAAGAACCGCGACCAGCTTCGACGCCGCAGGAAGGAACTTCTTGCCGAACTCGATGAGGCCGAGGTCGGCCACGAAAGCCGCTTCAATCCCTATTGGGGATTGATTTTCAGGCTGGCGAACGAAAACACTCTCTTTGGGGAACAAGTCGAGGATTACGCCTGTCTTTACACGAGCCATGTGTCTAATTTCTTGAACTATTCTCCACTTCACTATTTCCGCGCTCCGCGACAACTCATGCCGCATGAACGTTACTAAACACCATATTATTGCGCTCGTTTTGCTGTCCGTTACGGGTATTTGTTCGGCGTCGGCCTCGGCCCAAACGTCCGAAAACACGCTCTGGATCGAGGGCGCAGCCCATCCGCAAAAAGACATGCAGGTTCGCAAATCGACCTACTCTGCACTCGTCGAGCGGGTCAGCCCTGCCGTGGTCAACATCATTGTGACCATGAAGGGGAGCACGGAAATCGGCGCCGAGAGCATCGGGCTTGGATCGGGGTTCATCATCCATCCGACTGGGCTTTTCCTGACCAATAATCACGTGGTGCAAAATGCCGAGAGCGTGAAAGTTCGTCTTTTCGACAACCGTGAGATGGAAGCCGAATTTGTGGGCATCGACCCTGATACCGACATCGCCTTGATGCGTATCCTGAATGCTGGCGCCCTTCCCACGGTGCCTCTGGGTGATTCCGACCAATTGCAGGTTGGCGAACCGGTCGTTGCAGTCGGCAACCCGCTTGGGCTTGGTCATACGGTGACCGCGGGCATCGTCAGCGCCCTGGGTCGGCGAAATCTAAATCCAGGTGGCAAAGACAACTCGTCGGATTTCATTCAGACCGATGCGTCGATCAATCCCGGAAATTCAGGCGGCCCCTTATTATCGCTCGACGGTGAGGTCATCGGAATCAACACCGCGGTCAACCGTAGCGCGCAGGGCATCGGTTTTGCGCTACCCATTAACATCGTGAAAGCGATGATTCCCCAACTTCATGACCACGGCTTTGTGCGCCGCGCCTGGCTTGGGGTTCGAGTCCAAGAAGTCACCCCCATCATCGCACGGGCCTTTGGTCTCAAGGGCCCGAAAGGGGCGTTAGTCACTGAGATCGTGGACAAGTCGCCAGGACAGCGCGCCGGTTTTTTGCCCGGCGATATCGTGCTCAAATTTGCCGGAGTCGATATTCGAACCTCGGACCAACTTCCCTGGGTCGTTTCGACGCATAAAATCGAAGTTGGAGTCGAGGCTCTCGTGCTGCGAGACAAAAAAGAACTGGTGCTCAAAGTCGACATCGAAGAAATGCCTAACCAGAAATTGGCGTCCCTTCCCAGCGTCCAAACCTTGGTGCCCGTGTCCGCTGAACTTGGTGTGGACGTCAAGGTGCTGAGCGAATCACTGGCCCGACAATTGGGGGCAAAAAGTACCGATGGCGTGGTCGTCACCGACATCGCGATCGACTCTCCGGCGAGGGCTTCAGGGCTTCATCGCAGAGACATCATCACTCAAATTGACGGCAAAGTTTTTGAATCCGTCGACGAGTACAAGAAGCTGGTAAGCACGATCGCAAAAGGTGAAATCGTACGGCTCAGGATCATCCGTGGCGGCCGCGTTCTTTTTGTGGCATTTGAGCGGTAGGTGACGGGTGACCTTGATTGACACCCAACGGGGTCGGTCTTAGGTTGAGCCCCCTCAATTAAGGGCACTTCGTGCTTCAGTGGAACGACATTCGGGGACAGCGCAGGGCGCAAGACGTATTGGAACGCGCGCTTGAATCCAAGCGGATGCACCACGCCTACCTTTTTGTGGGTCCCAAGGGCGTGGGTAAATTCCACGCGGCTCTGGCGCTCACGGCTGCATTAAATTGCAAAGAACGCCCGGAAGGCCGGTTTCAATCCGCTTGCGGCGAATGCCCAAGCTGCAGAAAAGTCGATTCACGACAGCATCCCGACCTGCATATTCTTGAACCAGACGGCCAGTTCATCAAGATCGACCAGGTCCGCGCCATTCAAAAGGCCGCGACCAGTCGTCCTTATGAAGGCAAATTCCAGGTTGTGATCGTGGACGGCATCCATCAGATGGGTGACGAAGCTGCCAACGCGATGCTCAAGATTCTAGAAGAGCCGCCCGAGGCGATGCACTTCTTTCTGATCACCGACCAGCCCAACCGTTTGCTCGATACGATTCGTTCGCGTTGTCAGCTCTTGAGATTCGGCAGCCTGCCTGACGACGACGTCGCGGCACTGGTCGCCGAGCACGCAAAACAAATGGATCCAAGCCCGCCGTCAAAGTACCTGTCGGTGGCCGCACGTTTTGCCGAGGGCAGCCCTGGCCGAGCTGTCTCGATCTTGGAATCGGGAATCTTGGAACGTCGCGCCCAGGCCGTGCATCAAATGCTCATCATCGACCCTGTTTACGCGCGTACGCTGCTCGACCAGGCCGAGATGTTGTACAAGGATAAGCCGTATTTCTTTGAATATATCGACGTCTTGAAGGTGTTCCTTCGTGACGTGATGTTGTTCAAAACCCTTGGTCATTTGGAGCGATGTGTGAACCTGGACCTGCCCGAAGAGATCGATGCTCTGGCAGCCGCGTTGACCATGGACGAGGTGCTTCAGCGAATTGATTCGCTGAATCGCTGCCAGCGCCTGCTTGAGCGCCCGATCAATCCCCAGTTAATTGCTGAAGAGCTTCTGCTTCAGCTTGCCCCACGAGTGCTTGATGTCCGTGCAACCTGAGTTCTTAAAGCAGCCGCCTTTTCGCGGCAAACGACGGCTCTACAACGTTGTTTCGGTCGAATTTCGCACTTCGTTTCTGAAAAGAGACGTCGATGCGCGAGAACTGATGCTGCATCCCGGCGACGAGGTCGTGGTGGACACACTTCGTGGACCGGCCATCGCCATGGTCCGTTCGCCAGTGCACCGCAAGGTCATGCCGCCCGACCAGATGATGAGCGTCTTGCGCAAAGCAACCGACCAAGATGCACGCCAGCAGGTGAGCAACGAAGAGCTCGAGAAACAGGCCTACACGGCTGCAATCTCGCGAATTCGCGACCGCGATCTGGACATGAAATTGGTTCGCGTCCAGGTCATGCAAGATGGCTCGCGCATCGTATTTTACTTCTCGTCAGAAGGTCGGATCGATTTCCGAGACCTGGTCAAAGATCTGGCTCACGGCTTCAGAACACGCATCGAAATGCATCAAATCGGGGTTCGCGACGGCACCCGAATGATCGGCGGAATCGGCCCCTGCGGTCGTGAATTATGCTGTTCGACGTTCCTGGAGGACTTCGCACCGGTGAGCATTCGGATGGCCAAGGACCAAGGTCTTACGCTGAATCCTGCCAAAGTATCAGGCATGTGCGGTCGATTGATGTGCTGTCTGGTTTACGAACAAGCCGTTTATCGCCGCATGAAAAAGGGCCTTCCCCGCGCCGGACGCATGGTTGAGACCCCCGAAGGGCTTGCAAAGGTCTACGAAGTCGATGTGATTAACGAGCGCGTTTCGGTGGTCCTTGAAGACATGAACCGCAAGACTTTCCGCGCCGTCGACGTCAAATATCACGACCCTAAAGCGCAGGTTGAAACGGTCGACGAACGCAACGATGACGACGTCGTCGATTACGTGTGGGAAGACCTCGCTGGACAAGTCATTACGCCAGAACGAGAACGTGAACGCGAACGGCCGCGTTCCGATGATGCCCCTGCCAAAAAATCGAGACGCCGTAGGCGTAAGAAGCCAGCAGGCGACGGCGGTTCGAACCAAGCGGATGCAAAGACCTCGCAGCCGCGAAATAACCGTCAACAACCCAAGACGTTTATTCCTGAAAAATCGAGCGACCGAAAACCAACGGGCAAAGCCGGCACAAAACCGGAGGGTGGAGACAAACCCAAACCTACATCCGACAAGCCCAATCAGGACGGCAATACGTCGACCGAGGGCGGCGAACCGCGACGACGTCGAAGACGCTCCAGGCGCCGTAATCCGCAGGGTGGCGGCGGTTCTGATGGCGGATCACCGAGCGACTCGTAAATCCAATGCAAGAATTAGTTGCGACGATCCATGAGCATTTTGTTGACCTGTCACCCGTAGTCCAAGCCGGGCTGGCGGGGATGTTTACGTGGGGTGTCACCGCGTTGGGCGCAGGCACCGTATTCATGGTCAAGACGGTCGACCGGCGACTGCTCGACGGCATGCTCGGTTTTGCCGGCGGCGTGATGTTGGCGGCTTCTTACTGGTCATTGTTGGCCCCCGCGATCGACTTATCGCTCGCCGATGGCGGCAACGGTTACGGCCCAGCGGTTGTGGGTTTCCTGCTCGGCGGGCTCTTCCTTTACCTTGCCGACAAAGTGATTCCCCACCTCCATATTCATGCACCGACCTCCGAGGCCGAAGGCGTGTCGACCGGATGGACAAAGGCCATTCTGCTGGTGATGGCCATCACGCTGCATAATATCCCCGAAGGCCTCGCGGTCGGCGTAGGGTTTGGTGGCGCGGCAATTGGCGCTCCCGGCGCAACGATCGGCGCTGCTATCGCGCTTGCCATCGGCATCGGACTTCAGAATTTCCCGGAAGGTGTCGCCGTGGCGATGCCGCTCAGACGCGAAGGCCTCTCGCGCGGAAAAGCTTTTTGGTACGGCCAACTTTCGGGTATCGTCGAACCCATCGCCGCCGTGGCTGGATGTTATTTTGTAGTCGTCGCTCGACCGGTCCTGCCCTATGCACTCGCCTTTGCAGCCGGTGCGATGGTCTACGTCGTGGTCGAGGAAGTCGTTCCAGAGACCCGCCAAGGGCCCTATGGCGACATGGCGACCTTGGCTCTGATGTTAGGTTTTGCGCTCATGATGTCTTTGGATGTCGGACTCGGATAATCAAATGGACGGAACAACCCCCCGTGTGTGCCCGGACTGCCGAATCACGCTGAACACCTCGTACAGCGCTTCGATCGAAATCGACGTCTGCCCAAATTGCCAAGGCATCTGGTTTGATGCGGGCGAGTTTGACGCACTTTTGGGGCGTCAATTGGCGGGTCGAGATGTGGAAGGCACCGTGGACCGAGCCTCGTTCGTCCGAATGAACGGCGTGCCCTGCCCGTCAAACCACGGACAGATGTTGGGGTTTCCCTTCGGCCCCACCGAACTTGAGTTCTGCCGAACCTGCCGCGGATTCTGGGTCAGCGCGTCGGCGCGAGCCGCCCTTTCATCCCTACAACCCGTCCAACCAAATGCCGAACCGGTCGTTCGAAGCCAAGCCTTGGTCGTCTGTTTCAAATGCAACGCCGAAGTCGAACGAAGGGACGCCGTATTTGAGCAGGACGCGTTTTGGTGCAGCGCCTGCGTACTCAAAGGCGACTACCCGGGTGCCAGGGAAATGCGTAATAACATTCAGATGACCAACGAACGCGTCAAAGATGAGGCAGATCGCGTTGCTTCCAGGAAAACTAGCGCGAGCTACAACCGAGTCCAACACCCGCTCGAGGAGTTGGTTTGGGCTTTCGCCGACGTCTTCCAGAACGTGATTTTTCGCCGATTCTAGGCGATCCGCCTTAACCACATTGCCCGATAATCGAGCGATGACCGATCGCGTCATCGCTGCACTGCGCGATGCTCCAGAGTCCAAGAAACTGGAATAGGTTTGTGTATGTGCTAGCTTTCGGTCGGGGAGACTTAAACATATGATCAAACTTAATAAATTTTTCGCATTCTTGCTGGTCCTACTCGCCGCATCGCCAGCGTTGGGACAGTCGCCGCCGTCGAGCCTCGCTAAAGACGCGCGCATTTTCCAAAAGAGCTTGGACAAAGTCGAAGGCTCGCCTTTTGACTTTGAACGAGCGGCCAAAGGAATCAAAGCCCGCTCGTCGAGCGCGATCTTCGACTGGGTCAAAGAGAATATCGAGTATGAGCCTTATAACGGCAGCCTACGAGGCGCCGTTGGAACGCTCATTGATCGAAAGGGGAACTCGGTCGACCAGGCACTTCTATTGGTCGAACTCTATCGGTATCGGGGCCTGAATGCTCGATTGGCGCGGGCTCACAAGACGCCTGCCAATATTGAGACACTTCTGGCGGAATTTGCGGGCAACGCCACGCTCATCAACCCAGCCTCGATCAGCGCGAAGACCCCATCAACGTCGAATCCAACACAGAATCCGCGTTACGCGTCCCTCATCACAGAGCACGTCTGGGCTGAGGTTGAAGTGAAAGGCAATTGGATCGCCGCCGACCCGCTCTTGATGGACCATCTGGGACCTAATGGACTTCAAGCGACTTCGCGTGAAGCCACTCTATGGGACGACCTTCGAGCCAAAGTCAGCATTCAGGTCACCGTCACGCTTGAAGATGGTCAGGAAAAAAAGCTGGCGGACTGGAATGGCGACCTCTCGCAGGTTCAGGAAGGCGTCCGACTGACGTTTAACCCTCATCCACGGCTGAAAACGGCTTTGATTCCGTCGTTTGAAATCGGCGACCAGACGATGAATGGCGACTATTTCCCGGCTGACCAAGTCACGAATATGGTCGCTAAAGTTCGTATTCGTCGCGGGATGTTGGAGTCTCGCTTCGAGGAAGTCTTGGCCAATAAGGCCGACAAGGTTCCGGTTTTCTCTTATGACCAGGCCTATTTTTCGTTCTCGTTTTTCACCACCTATGGCTCGCCAGAATTGGCGCGCTATGTGACCACCTCGGCCCTTGTCTCGGCTTCTGACGCGATGCAGTCCTGGGTCTCAGTGGTGGATTCTTCCGCGCCTGGCGAGGCGCCGGACGCCCGCCCCTACTTGAATCGGATTCACGACCGTCTGCCTCACGCCATTGCGGTATCCTACATCACGCATTTCGACACGCTGATGAATGAACTCGCCTTTGGCCTGGGCGTTCGAACGCTTCTGGTCGAACCGCGTTTTGTCACCACCGCCCTTTTACGAAAAGGCGATGCGTATTCGGTTCGCATGAATGTGCGCGATTCTGGGCTCGACGCGATGCCTCGTAATGGCGTCCCCGAGGCCGCCGCTGCTGGCTTTTTGACCATGGCTGGCCGAATCGAAGCGCAACTGGAAGGCAAGATTCTGGAGCAAGCCACGGGCGAAGACCTGTTTACCGTCGACGACCTTTTTGCAGCAGCCGAAAAATCACGCGTCCCGGTCATGACCGTCGACGCGCGCTCGATTACGAAACTCAACGGCAACGGTGCTGATATTTCGGGCATTCGTGAGGTGATTCGTCGACGTGGAAACGTCGTGCTGATGACCACTCGTCCGGTTGACGTCGAGGGCACCTCGATCACCGGCTATTGGGCTTTGAATCCAGAGACGGGTCGGATTTCAGGGTCGACGGGAGGCGGATTGATTTCTGCCCTTAAGCCGCTTGCAGAAGGTGAAAAAGAAGGCCCGGTCGGCACGGCTGCATTTATCCTCATGAAACGGCTTTTGGTCTTATCCGACACGACTGAAGACACCCGCGCCCATCTGGGAGCCGTGTGCTCGTCACGTGCCGACCTCGTTAAGATTTCTGGTGCCTTCTGCGCAACAACAGCGCCTCTAGCGACGCCCAAGGTCTCGGATTGCCTCATAGACAAGACATTGACAGGCTTCGAGGTCGCCTCAGCGCGCTCATGTGAGGTTCGTACCCAAACGATGCGCTGCGGCGTCGCCGTATCATCGGCCTTGCTCACGGGCGAACTCACGGCGCTCTATTCGTCGGGAGACGATCCGATGAACGTTTCTAAGCCAACCCAAAAATCACGTGCCAAAAAATCACGTGCTTTCGGGCTCACCTGCAAATAGGCAAACACGTCGATTTAAGCAGAAAACGTGCGTATCGAAACGAGGCATGATGACCGTCGCGCTCAAATATCTTGGACATGATTGCCTCGAGGGCGACGCGATTAAGCCGTGGAACTTCAGCTCCGGCCTTAGCCTGCAAGAAGGGCAATCTTTCCGGCTTGTACCAGACGAATGGACGACGATTGGGCGGTCAAACGCTGCCGATATCCAGGTCGCATCGAACGGGGTCGCCCGCTGCCACCTCCGAGTTCAGCCGACCCAATCTGAAACACTCCTCATCGAAGACCTTGGGAATACCAACGGCACACAGGTCGCGGGCAAGCGCATCGAGCGCTGTGAACTTCGAGTGGGCGAAACGTTCAACATCGCCAACTGCTTTGCTTTTGAAGTGGTTGAGCTTGAGGATTGATTCAGACGTTGATTTCAACAAAATGGCCGGCGTCGGCACCGTAAACAGCTGCGCTGACGTCCACGCCATGAACTGACATAATCGCAAACAGGACTCCGGGAAAAATCGGCCTGCTCTTTTGATTTAAGTCGGTAAAAAACCAACCTTCAATATCCGAACGGCTTGGGGCGCAGTCACCGTCAGGATGCGAATGTGCAAGCATTTGGACCTGAAACCCAAGGTCTTCAATTTCGATAAATAGTCGTGGGTCCATTTCGAAAAAATACGTCGGGTTTTTCGAAATATTAGGTGCTTTAAAAAGGCGAGTTTCGCCTTCACGGCCGGCGATTATGCAGCATGCCTCAGCGGGATAAACGTCCCGGAAATAGTCGGCCACCGCTGGAAAAAACGACGTCATTTGCTCGTTCAGCCGAATTTCGCCCGAAATAATTTTTGGTCTTCCCATCCGTTGTACCGACTTCCTGAGTCAGGATTTAGAGCAACCACTGCGCGGCCTTCCGGAATTTCTGCCTGCAATTGCAGGCATTCCAAAACACATGCCGCCCCTTTGGGCCCGAGCAAAAGACCTTCTTTTTCGAAGACTTGATCGCGAACTCGCCACACGTCATCCATGCTCGCCTGACGAATGAATGGGTTCTCTTCGGCGGTCGCAAATTCGTTTTCCACCAGACGCACTCCACGAACCTCAAGCTGCGGTTGGCGAGCGCGCAACAGGCGAGAAACCTCGCGAAAGGTCGCTCCGGTTGTGACTGAGGTCACGAATCCGCCAAGCACAGTCTCACCCAGGTCAGTCACAATCTCTTGCGCCAAAGCTGCATAGGCGTCCTTGACGGCCTGTCGGCGATAACCGTCCACGTAAATCCGCTCGACAGAATCTCGGGCATACGCGGCAGCTTTTTGCACGGCACCTTCAAGGCCTTCGGCGTCGTCGGTCCAAAACACTCGGGCATGGCCCTCGATCACTTCGACCAGACGTTTGGAGCTTGAGGCAGGCGCAAAAACCGCGGCACTCAGCCCGTGAATACCCGCCAAATACGCCGCAGAAACCGCTGAGTCGTCGATACCCGCCAAGACGAGCGTGTCGCCGCGCTGTATCTGTCCAGCGCGCAGGCCTTTCTCGACGATTTCCTGGATATAGCGGTCCCGAATGCTGCCACTCGGGTTCGCGTTTTCGAGCTTCACAAAGATCGGACGGCTCGGGTCACCCGTGCGATTAAGCCGCAAGAGTGGTGTTTCACCGATTCTGAGCTGCCCCGAATCTCCAACGATATCTTCCTTTTTTTCAATCAACATCGTTCACCTCAGCCCACGCTCTCGCCGGGCTTAAGCATGATTGGCTTGGCATGGCATTCAAGATTATTGAGCTCGATCTTAAATTCTTCAACGGTCCCTGTCAGCAGGTCAAAGGTCCCAAAATGGGCGGGGATCACGGCGTCCACGTCCAGAACTTCGGCGGCCCAGGCCGCCTGTCTGGGATCCATCGTGAAACGGTCCCCAATGGGCAAAATCGCAACGGTCGGCTCAAAAAGCCGGCCAATCCATTCCATGTCTCCAAAAAACGCAGTGTCTCCGGCCACATAAATCCGCAGACCTTCGTCAAAAACCAAGAAAAATCCGGCAGCTTCACCCAAATACACAATTCGGCCGTCTTCCTCGACAAAGCTCGAAGAGTGGACCGCGTGAACCATCGAAACGCTGAGGCCGAACTCGTCGAGTCGAACCGTACCGCCTTTATTCATGCCGATCAGTCGGTCTCCCGCGATCCCTTTTTGACCAAGCCAAGTTACGAGGTCAAAAATTCCCACAAACGGCGCTTTGCTGCGCTCGGCCACCTCAAAGACGTTGCCGATATGGTCGCTATGCCCGTGCGTGATCAAAACGAGGTCGGGAACCAAGTCATGAAAAGCTTTTGGACATGAGGGGTTACCCGCGAGCCACGGATCTAAAAGAGTTTTCTTTCCACCATGTTCAAATAAGAAAGTGCCGTGACCAAGCCACGTTATTTTTACGCCGTTCAGTTCCATACCGCCTCCTAACCGAAGATACTTCGAACCACTCGATACGCGCCTCGTTCGAGTCAATAACAGGCTTAGAGGGACCTGCCACCAAGCACTAGAGAAACACTGTTATGGCGTGACTTTAAAACACTACATGCTCACTCGTCACGCTGCATTAGTTGGGTATGAATCTCGCTCAGGCTAGAAGCGACGATCGGCGCGTCATAGAACTCCAAAAGACTGGACTGATTCGACCATGCGCTTAGAATTTTCAGAATAGTGGGACGACTATTTTTACTTAGGATTAACCATGTTGAATCGATTTGCCTTCCTTTCGGCCGCTGTATTGCTCAATCTCGCTGCCTGCAGTGGCGATGAAGAAGCCGGCGACAAATGGACACCCAAAGAGGCTTATCCAAAATACACAGCCTCCACCACGGCGACGTATGTCATCAACGAGCCCAATGGCAACAAAACCTCGCTGTCTGCGATGCCGGTCGGGAAAGTCACCGTCGTGAATTCCGAGTACACCAAATACGAAGTTCGCGACCCCAAAGACGCGGCCGGCGAAGGCGTGGAGATCTGGGCGAACGTGAAAGAAGACAACACCGTCGAGCTCGCGGGCGGTGTTTGGATAAAGCCTGCCGACGTGGACTATCCGGTCCCCGACTACATTTCGACCACCGCCGATTCCCCTTATATTTTAAAGACCGACGTCCCTGTTGGTGAGCCCCAAACCTTCACTGTTTCAGGCTCGAGCATCGTCGGTTCGCCAACCGACGAATCCAAACCGGGGAGCATCGAAGGAACCTATACGCTGGTTGCCAAAGACGTGACGGTGGAGACCCCAACCGGCGTCGTAAGTGGCACCAACCACTACACAGTTAAAACGGCTTTGCCCGTCGTGTTGGGCGTCGATGCTGCTGTCGAAGGCGACGTTTATTATCACCCCAAGCTTGGGGTGGTGAAAGCCGAACTCGCCAAGCCATTTAGCGGCCTGGGTATGGGCTTTGCGGGAAGTCAGGACATCACTGAACTCGGCGATGGATTCTACTCGGTTCAAAAAGTGGCGACGCTCGGCGAGGGCTTTGAGACGTCGAGTCGGCTCACGACCTACGATCTAACGGGGGAGTTTGATGCCGATAAAAATACCCACGCCAAGATGTTGACGGAAGTGCGATGGGTCGATGAAGAGCGCGCCAAGACTGACGAGCGTCCCGAAGTCATCACGGAATTCGGCACCGTCTTTGGCTATTTCCCATCTTTAATGACCCCACTTCCTGTGTCCTTCTTCTACCCAGAAGAAGATGGAAAAGGTTATAAATACTGGACGAGCTACGTGGACGAGGCCGCGAAGAATGAGGAGGACCAGGGCATCTCGTACTCGATCAGCGCGGATTATAACGGCGCAAATGCCGTTCGTGTCACGAAACGTATTGTGTTCAAAAGACTTGAGTGAAACCTAAACGTAGACACTTCGAACCACGCGATATGTGCCTAAATGAGCCTCGATCGAGTCCGTGATGGGCTTGGCATAACCGCCGCCAAGCGCCAGAGAAACAGGAATTTCGTGGGCGTTCAAAAAGCTTAAGACGCACTCGTCGCGCTGCATCAGCCCTTTATGAGTCAAGTGCAGCCGACCGAGGCTATCCGAGTGCAGGCCGTCGACCCCAGCCTGATACAAAACGATATCGGGTCGAAATCGCAACACAATCGGCAGCAGCGCCCGGACAATTCGTAGATACGCGGCATCCTGGGTTCCATCTGGAAGTCCAATATCCAAGCCGGATCCGACCTTTTCGAACGGGTAATTACGCTCCCCATGGACGCTGAGGACAAACACGCCGGGTATGCCGTCCAGAATCGCCGCGTTGCCGTTTCCCTGATGGACATCCAGGTCCAAAATCACAATTCGCAGATCTGGATTCTGGCTCTTTAGACGAAGCGTCACGACCGCTAGATCATTGAACACGCAGAAGCCTTCTCCTGCCTCACGCATCGCGTGGTGCGTTCCACCCGCAAGATTTCCCGCGATTCCGTGTTGAAGCGCCCAATCGGCCGAATCGACCGCCCCACCCACAGTAGACAAGATTCGGTCAACCAACCCTTGCGACCAAGGAAACCCAATTCGGCGCATGATTCGCTGACTCACACTCCCGTCCAAAAAAGCTCGAACATAGGCGGCGTCGTGGGCACGGTCTAAGTCTTCAACGCGCGCGGCGCTCGGTGCGTGTAAATGCGTTTCATCGAGTATTTTTGCGCCCAATAAAGATTCGCGCAGAAGCCTATACTTATGCATCGGAAACCGATGCCCCTGGGGCAAATCGACAGAATAATTATCCGAATAAAATACGCGAAGAGTCATAGATTTCGTCGATTGGTTTTCCAAAAAAACTGAAAAACACCCTCGCCGGTCAAGGTTAATGCGGCCAAACCCGCCAAGAACCACAGATCAGCTGGCGAAGTCTCGAAGGTATGTAAGAGCAGCGAAAAAAGCGCGAGAGTGCAGGAAATAACGCCAAGAATCGCAATCATTCGATTGCTCTTTGCGTGGGTGAATTTCACGAAACACGCCAAATTGACCATCGCAAAAATCATCAAAAAACTCGCGCTCGCCATCATTGAGATGCTTGAGATATCGACTAAATTTGAGAGCAGAAGTGCCCCGCCTCCGGTCATCAGCAATCCGACAGGTTGTTGCCAAAATTTGAGCTCAAATTCGGCGGGAAGCTCGCCCTCAACAGCGATCGAATAGCTGAGCCGTGCCGCGCCATATAGAGTCGAATTAATTGCAGAAAGTGTCGCTAGAACGGCAGCCACACCCACAATAATGAAACCAAAATGCCCAAGGGATGGCTCAGCGGCTTTGGCGAGTGCGAAGTCTTGCGACGATAGGATTTGGTCGGTTGTCAGCGCACCAATAACCACGGTCGAAATCAGGATGTACAAGACGATCACAAAGGCCACAGACGAGTAATAGGCTCGCGGCAGTGTAATTTCCGGATTCTTGACCGTTGCCGCGGTGTTCGCGATCAACTCGAATCCCTCGTACGCAACAAAGATAATCATACCTGCGCCCGCGACCTGCAGTGGCGATGCCCACGTGCTTGGCGAAAGGTGTGATGCATCGATGCCTCCAATACCAGCACCAACGACCAAGAGCAGGATCGCAATTTTAAGCGCAACGACGTAGGTCTCGGCCTTGCTCACGACCGTCGCTCCAAAGAAGTTGAGCAGCAACGGAATCAAGATACCGGAACAAATCAGAAGATGGTTTGAGGCCGCGTTTTGAAGGTGTTCTGGCAAGAAAGTCGAGGCGTAGTTCCCAAAGGCAACTGCGTAGAGCGCAACGGTGATAACGTAGCCCAGCCACAGCAGATTATTTAATGCACCGGTTAACCATCCTCGACCAAACGCCTTGTCGATGAAGATGACCGTCCCGCCATTATCCTGGTACGCCACCGACAATTTCGCGTAGGAATAGGCGGTCAAAAGTGCCACCAATCCTGCGATCGCAAATGCCACGGGAGTTGCCCCGCCGGCGAGCACCGCTGCGAGTCCGAGCACGGCAAAAATACCGCCACCGACCATGCCGCCAATCCCGATGGCGACCGCGCCAAGGAAGCTCACCTGGTCGGCCGGATTTTGTTTTGAAATATCGGTCATCATCGACGACGCCCGCGTCCTGACTGGCTCAAAATGACATTCAATCCAACGCCCCGGCCAAGAAAGACATCACGGTATGACGGAAGGCGTCAGGGGCCTCGATCGGAATCGTGTGCCCCACTCCCTCGATTTCTATGTGGCGACCGCGGCATAACCTGGCCAGTTCCTGCGCGCCCTCGGTCGTGACCAGCAGGTCGTCCTTTGAAGTGTAAACTAAGGTTGAGGCTTGAACACCTTTCGCGAGCTCGCTCAGGTCGGGATAGGTCGAGAGCGCATCCAAGAGCCGCCGCACGCCTTCTGCGTCGTTTCGTTGGAGCGACGCTTTCACGATTCCACCAATTAAGGCCTCGTTTTCACCTAAAAACTTATCGCCCAGAATGGTCGGTAACGCGCACCACGTCATGGCTTCCAACCCGCCAAGGCGCAAGGTTTCTCGCCAGGCTCGAAAGATGGTGCGGGCCAAGGCCGAGGGTATCGCGGTCGCCGAAACCAGCCCTAGACGCTCAACGGTTTGCGGATAGTCGTTCGCAAATTTCAGCGCAACCCTTGCTCCGTGGCTAAAGCCCACCAAATTTGCGCGTTCGACGCCAAGATGGTCTAACAAAGCAGCTAGATCTGCGGCGTGAAGTTCGAGCCCGAGCTCAACCGGCCCCGCTGGGGACTCGCCTTGACCACGCGCGTCGTAGGTCAGCACCTGGAAATTTTTGTGGAAAGCCCTGGCCTGACTCTTCCAATGAAGGGTCGACTGGGTCATGCCATTTAGAAAAACCACTGTCGGTACGTCGGCTTTCGCGTACAACGTATAGTGAATTTGCCCCGATTGAGGGGTTTGAAGTACAGCCATTTCAACTCCAACGCCTGTGTGCCCGCGTACGATGTTCGACGAATTGCTCAAATACAAGTCCACACTACGATGCCTTACGTTGGTTTTGGTCGCGTCGTCATGCAGCGCGGGCGTGGTCGAAGAACACCCGCCCAAGGTCAGTGCGGTCGTGAGTGAGCCTCTCGTCGACAAATCGCTTGGTGTTTCGGCGAAAAAACCCGCGCCGGAGCCCAAAGCTGCCCCGCCCACCGAGCCCCTACATCCTAAACCACTCGTTGTGGCCGTGATTTCCGACATGAACTCGTCCTACGGGTCCACAAGCTACACGCCGGAAGTTCAGGCGAGCATCAAGTGGTTATGCGAAGTATTGCGGCCGGATCTGGTGATTGGAACGGGGGACATGGTTGCGGGAATGAAAGAAGGGCTCGACTACAAAGCCATGTGGACGAGCTTCCATGCCGAAGTCACCGACCGATTGAACGAGTGCGGACTGACCTTTGCGCCCTCCCCGGGCAATCACGACGCCGCCCGGGCTCCACGATTCCTGCCTGAGCGAACCGAATACGTCGAGCAATGGGTGGACCGACGCCCCGACGTGAACTTTGTTTCCGACGAAATGTGGCCCTTGCGATACGCGTTTCGGGCTCGCCCCAACGGCGTCGAACATCCAGCGCTTTTTATCTCGTTGGATCTGACGACTCCACGAAAACTGCCCAACCGGGAAATCATCTGGCTGGACAAGACTTTGGCCAAGGCGGCCGGACCGGTGGTGGTCTTTGGCCATGTGCCGCTGGTCCCCGTCGCAAGAGGACGAGAGAACGAGGCCAGCAACGATGCGCGGCTGACCGAGGTGCTGTCTCGTCGTCAAATCGACGTTTTTTTGCATGGCCATCACCATGCGTTTTACCCGCATATCACCGAGGGCGTGCCGACCATCAGCATGCCCAACCTTGGGACAGGCGCACGTTCATGGATAGGTTCCACCGAAATTGGCGGAAACGGGCTCGTCGTCTTGACGATCAGCGAAAATGACCTGCAATGGCAGGCCTACCGGGTTCCTAATTTCGAACCCTGGTTATTGGATTCCTTGCCCGAAGCGCTGCCCGTCGAGGGCCATAAAGTACGCCTTTGGAAACCGTGAATTCCACCGCGCGAGCATTTCCGGTATCACCCATAACGATGATTCGTTTTTTCTTAAAATTCTTCGTGGTCGTGGGCCTTCTGGCGTTTGGACAATCCGCTTGGGCGATCGACGACCCGGAGCTTGAATACTTCACGATCGAGACGCCCCACTTCTACGTTCATTACTACACTGGCATCGAGGACCTCGCCCTTAAGGTCGCGATCACCTGTGAAGAAGCGCACGCGACGTTGTCACCGCTGCTCGACTGGGTGCCGGCCAAAGTCCACGTGAACGTGACCGACAAATCGGATGTGGCAAACGGCTCCGCAAATGTCTATGGGCGCAACCTCATGAACATCTACGGAATGGCTCCAGAGGCTGATTCCGTCTTGGGATTCTACGACGACTGGCTACGAGTTCTGGTCTATCACGAGTACGTTCACATCCTTCATATCGACACCAAAGGGTCGATATTCCCCTATCTAAATTACGTGGTGGGCAAGGTTTTCGCGCCCAACCAAACCCTGCCCCGCTGGTACACTGAAGGTTTGGCGACCTACCACGAATCCGCGCGAACCCGAGGCGGTCGAGTCAAGGGTGCCCTGTGGGATATGTGGTCGCGAATGGCCGCGTTGGACGGGGTCTTTCTGGACCTTGGGGCAGCCACGGGCAGTCCGACTCAATGGCCAGGCGGCAATTCGGCTTACCTCTATGGAAGCCTGTTTTTAGATTGGGTTTTTGAGCGTTACGGCGAAATTTACGGAACCAAATTCAACCACGAATATGGACGACGCATCATACCGTGGAGCTTGAACAGCACCTCGCTCGACATCTCGGGAGTCACGGTCGAGTCGCTCTGGAACGAATGGACCGCGCACGCGATGGCACGGGCTCAAGCGCAACGCATTGCCGTTAAAGCGGCTGGCGAGACCAGGCTTCATCTGGTCACTTCTGGGGACGGCGGTTCACATGGTTTTGCGCGCATTCGACCGCAATTTAATACGATTACTTTCTTGTACAGCGATTTTGATTCGACCCCGCGTTACGTCGAGATTCAACCGAACGGCAAACTGCGCGACCTGGTTCGTGTCGAGGGCGGCTTTGGCCCGAGTGCATGGACGCCCGACGGCATGGAGCTTGTGTATTCGCAGGCCAATACGATCGACGCCGTCTACAATATTCAGGACCTTTTTGCGTGGAACGCCAAAACCAAGACGGTGCGACGAATCACCCAGTCTGAGCGCGCCCGCGAACCCGCGATATCTCAGGATGGGCGTTGGCTCGCCTATGTCCGCAACGTTCACGGAACGATGGAATTGATGGTTCGTGACTTCCAGCATCCCTCGGCCGAGCCACGGATGTTGACCGGGGGCACCAAGTTCAAAGGCACACAAGACGGACATTGGCAGCAAATCGCGACGCCACAATTTAGTCCCGACGGAAAACACATCGTTTATTCGGCGTGGAGGCTCGATACGGGCGCCCGAGACATCTGGATGATATCGACGATGGGTGGACCCGCGCAGCGGCTTACTGCGGATTTTGCGCTCGATTTAGATCCCGTATTTTTAGGAAACGACCGAATCCTTTTTTCTTCGGATAGAAGCGGCATCCTGAACATTTATGAGTACGACCTGAAGACGACTCAGGTTCGGCAAGTCACGAACGTGGTGGCCGGTGTTACGGCGCCGCAGCTGCTGGGCGATAAATTATTTGCGACGACCTACGCCTCAAATGGATACGATATCGTTTGGATGACTCCGCCCTCCAAAACGTCCCTTCCGGCACGCAGGCCGGCTCAGGATGATTATTCGGCCCGCAGCTATCCTGTCATCGATACGTCGACCTTCAAAAAGAGCGACTACCAGACCAGCCGCTGGTTGATGCCCCTGTTTTTGTCGCCTGAATTCGCCTTGGTGACATCGGGGAGCGCGCTTGGGGCCTCGGTCTCGGGCATCGACCCGGTAGGCAAGTTAAATTGGGAGCTCGCCGCTGCCGTGCTCTTTGGGGACACGATTGACCAACAAGGAGCCAATGTCGGAGCCGTCATGGCCTTCAGCGGGCTTCCGGTGAACGTCTCGGCCATCGTGCGCTATCGCGAATACCCGACGACACGCTCCTATTTTGTGGCCAGTGACGACCAACTTTATTTGTCTCAGGATTGGTCGGCCCAGGTCAACGCCTCGCGGCCCTTCCCCGGAATACTAGAGTCCTTTTCACTCGGTGCTTCGTATTCGATCCAACACTCGACTTTCGAGGAGCTTCCTTACGTCGCAAGCGACCCGGGAGACCTCGAACCCGTCAAGCCTGAAGAATACTGGCTGAACCAGCTGTCGTTGTCGTTGTCGTTCTCGGATGTAGACAGGTATCCACGCTCCATCAGTGCCGAAAAAGGCGTCGTGGCGTCGGTGTCTGTGAGCGTTCAAGACCCAATTCTTGGAAGCGACATCGAGGCCGTCAGTGTCGGATATGGACTCAGCGTTTTTCTGCCCAACCCCTTATTACGACGCCATGTTTTGGCCGCACTTTATTCGGGTGCACACACCTCGAATCTGGGACGTTCTCCAGGGAATTTTGGGCTCGGTGGAAACGCACCTCAAGACGTTCTTTCGAGCGTGATTTTCCAGGAAATCTCGCTGCGCCGGGTTTTACGTGGTTACCCGGTCAACTATCAGGTCGGCCCAAACCTTCAGCTTTTAAGCCTGAATTACCGATTCCCCATCCTGGACCTCGACGATGGATTCGGCACGATTCCCGTGTTTTTCCGCCAGTTAAAAGGTGCCGTATTTTACGAGACCGGCGCCGCGTACACAGGATTTCTGGCCGACGCAGACTTGATTTCTGGGGTGGGCGCCGAGGTCTTGCTCTCGACCACCTTCGCCTACTACCTGAGCGGCAACCTGCGCTTGGGCTACGCCCGCGGCCTGTCGGAGGGCGGCATCAACGAATTCTACTTCCTCTACGGCGGCGGCTTCTAGGTGAGCAGAGCGGTGAGCGGTGCGATTGGTCCAAGGGCATCCGGCCTGGCCTTGCGATTGATACTCCTAGCCTGCACAAACTATATATCAACGTTTTACAATATAGTGCTAAACATATCGATTGTGCCAAACAAAGCGCCTGCCTACTCTGAGTCGGTAACCTCGAAGCTCAGGGCCGCATCATGAAATACTATCTTGTCTTGGCACTCCTTTTATCCGCCTGCGGAACCAGCGACCTCGATGACCGTGGATGGGAACCCCACGAATCTGGCGCAACTAACGAACCCGGCGAACCCGTTCCCGGCGAACCTGGCAAAATCGAAGAGCCTACAGTGCCCTCTAACCCTCAGGTACTCGCGAGTTGCCTCGGGAAGTCGATTCTGGAGTTAGGGGAAAATACCCTCTGGCGAGTCGAAATGGACGGCGCAGAAACCGAGGTCTTTCGATTCGGGGCAACATCGGGTGTGGCCACACAAATCAGCAACACCATAACCTGGCAAAATGCGGGCGGCTTCCACGCGTTGTCAGCGTTCGTGCCCGTCTCAGACACCGATTACTTGTACGAAATTGTGGTACTTTCCGAAGACGGAACGATCCTGCACCACAAGGTTCTGCCTAAGACGAACCGCCCGACGATTCAGCTCTCCCCTGCGGGACACCTAGCGGTCGATCTCACGGATGCCGAATCCTACGTCGTTGAACTGGGCCAAGAGCCGATGGGCCTTGGACGCTATCACCCGATGGCAAG
>Ga0100393_10001031_pt1 | contig 28872 bp, 27 predicted proteins | sample CryGeymeta201517_FD_81546 | JGI IMG/M metagenome (GOLD analysis project Ga0100393, IMG submission 81546) | Groundwater microbial communities from Crystal Geyser aquifers in Utah, USA - Crystal Geyser metaG 2015-17 | ecosystem: Environmental > Aquatic > Deep subsurface > Groundwater | place... | reverse complement strand
GCCAGCCACCACCATCTGTGCGGAGAACTGCAATGCCTCCTCGCTGCCGGCGCGCGCCAGCGCCAGGGTTTGCGCATAGCTGCCGCCGCGCGACAGATAACCCGGCATCGGTGCGACAAAGAGCATGCGCTCGGGCTCGCCTTCGAACACGGTGATTTCGAAGGTGTCCGGATTCATCGAAAACACGGTCGCACGCGCAGCCGCCAATTGCCGCCGTAAAAACTGCTGCACCACGCGCACAGCCTCGGTGCGGGTGGCTTCTGCCTCGCTCAGCCGCACCGAATGCGTGGTGCTGCGCAGGGCGGCAATCGCCAGCCCCAGCCCGAATGCCAGCAGGGCGGTGGCAAGCAGCACTTCGATCAGGGTGAAACCGAGCGTGCGCCGCCGCGGACCGCCGGATGCAGTCGCCGCGCATCGCCAATGGAGCGTCATCATTTCTGTGCCTCGCCGGCGCTTCCGGCGTTGTTGCGACTGGGAGCGACAGCGCGGCGCGGGGCGTCGCTGCGATCATCATCGCCGTCGGTGCTGCCGCGCATCTGCAAGCGCAGCGTGGCAAACGCGGCGCGTTCGCGCGGGCCGCCGCGGCCCCATTCCAGATCCAACTGCAACGCCATCAGTTGCCACGGCAGTTCACCGTTGCCATCGGTCGGCTGCTTCGCAGCAGCGGCCGCCGTGCGGCCTACGCCTTCGCTGCGCTCGGTCAGTTCGTCGGCGACAAGTGTTGGCCCGGAGCGCAATGGCGCGGCAGCGTCGCCGGCGTCGGCACCGGCCTCGGGGTCAACGACCGCGGCGGCAGCGGCTTGCAGCGCATCGAGGCTGTCCGGATCGGCCAGTGGGTCGGTGATTTCGTGAATATCCAGTCGCCAGCGCACCCGGCCATCATCGCTCTCGCCATCCTCGATACCCTCGCGCAGCCGGCCGTTGATGCCCTGCGCATCGAGCACGCTCTGCGCCAGTTGCGCGGCATAGCTGGCATCGGCGGCGTAACGCACTTGGCGCCGGCCGCCATTGAGCATGGCGGCGACCACGGTGATGCCGAGCGCCAGTACCGCAAATGCCGCCAGCACTTCGATCAGGGTGAATCCGCGCTCCCGGCTCGTGCTCATGAAGCCTCCACCGGGCTGATCCGGATCGCGCCGGTGAGCCACAGCACATCGATGCGCCAGCTTGCCTTGCCCTTGCTCAGGGTGATGCTGCCGCCGGTGGACGAGCCATCGGGAAAGAACCGAAACCGCGCCTCGCCGGCCTGCACCTGTTCCTGTGCGGCGGTGAGCACATCCAGCGTTGGCTTGCCGGGCAAATCACCCTGCCGCCGACCGCTGCGCCAATGCGCGGCATCGACATCGAGCGCCAGCACCTGCGCTTCGCCGGTGTGGATGGCGGCGGCGCGGGTGTAGCGCAATTGTGCCGCCAGTTCCTTGCTGGCATTGCGCAGGCGCATGCCGTCGAGGCCGCCGCCAAGCATGCCGGAAAACAGAGTCAGCGCCAGCGCCAGCAGACCGATCACCAGCAACAACTCGATCAGGCTGACGCCACGGCTGACACGACGCAATGCGCACGGCGACATGGGATGGATGGTTGCCCGGTGCCGGGCTTACTGCAGCACGATGTCCCGGTTGACGCTGTCGCCACCGGGCTGGCCATCCTTGCCGTAACTGATCAGGTCGTAGGGGCCATTCTCACCGGGCGTGCGGTAGATGAACGGGCGGCCCCACGGGTCTTTGATTTCATCGGCCTTGGCATACGGCCCGAGCCAGTTCGGCGCATCCGAAGGCTGCGTGATCAGCGCCTGCAGATCGGGCGGCAGGCTGCTGTTGTCGAGATCGTATTGCTCGATCTTGCCGGCCAGCGACTGCACCTGCGAGGTGGCGAGGTTCGATTTTGCGCGGTCGGCACCGCCGAGCACGCGGTTGGTGACGAAGGTGAGCACGGCGCCGATCAACACGATCACGATGATCACTTCGATCAGGCTCATGCCGCCGCTGTGGCGGGGCAGGGTGGGTAGGGTGTTGCGGATTGCGGACATTGGGAACCTCTTGAAACCGTCGTGAGCGGCCCGAGTGCAAGGCGCACGGAGCGCAGGAACCGCAGTGTACATGCTGGCACATGAGGATTCCGAGCACCGCGCAACGCAGCATTCGGTCGCTGCGCGACAACACCTGCTGCGCAGGCTACGCCTTCGCTTCGCTGCTGCGCCGCTCGCTCGGTCGGGCTGCGCAGCAGGTTTCAAGAGGTTCCCCATGGGTTCAGCCTATCGTGGTGGTCAGGTCGTACAGCGGGGTGAGAATGGCCATGATGACGATGCCGACGATCACGCTCATCACCAAGGTCAGGATTGGCACCAGCGCGGTCAGCATGCGGTCGATGGCATGGCTGGTCTCTGAATCGAAGGCATCGGCCACTTTCAGCAGCATGGTGTCGAGGGCGCCGGATTCCTCGCCTACCTGAATCATCTGTATCGCCAGCCGCGGGAAACCCTCGCTGCGCGCCAACGCGTGCGCCAGCCCGCCGCCACCCTTTACCGCCTCGCTGGCCGCTTCCACCGCCTCCGCCAGCACCCGGTTGGACAGCACATTGCGCGCGATCGACAGCGCCTGCAGCAGCGGCACGCCGTTTTGTACCAGCGTGCCCAGCGTGCGTGCCAGACGCGCGGTTTCCGCGCGCGCAATCAGGGTGCCCACCAGCGGCGCGGTCATCAGCCAGGCATCGAGTGCACGGCGGGTGGCCGGGTTGCGAAAGCGCCGTTCCAGCCACCACGCCAATGCCACGAAGCCGCCGATGATCAGCCACCAGCCGCTGCGCACCGCATCGCCCAGCCACAGCACGGTGCGCGTGAGCAGCGGCAACTGCGCGTCCATGCCCTCGTAGATCGCCTGAAACTGTGGCACCACGTAACCGAGCAAAAACAGGATGGCCAGCCCAACCATCACCACCAAAATCAGCGGATAAATCAGCGCATTGATCAGCCGCGCGCGCAGCGCCTGACTGCGTTCCAGATATTCGGCCAGGCGCGCCAGGCTGGCTTGCAACGAACCGCCAGCCTCGCCAGCGCGCACCATGTTGATGTACAACCGCGAAAACACCCCGTGTTGCTGGTCGAGCGCGGTCGATAGCGGCGCACCACCACGCACCACATCGCGCACCCGCGCCAGCAACGCGCGCGCGGCCGGGTTATCAGGCAAATCGATCAAAATGCCCAGCGCCCGATCGAGCGGCTGGCCGGCGCCGAGCAGGGTGGACAACTGCTGGGTGAAGCGCAGCACCTGGCCGTGATCGAGCGCATTGCGCCGGAACAACCCAGCCAGCCCCTCGCCGCCAGCGGCATCGCTGCGCCGCGCCTCGATCGGCAGATTACCGGCCTCCTGCAAGCGCGCAATCACCTCCTCGGCACTGGCAGCATCCATCATCCCGGTGATCGACTCACCGGCCGGGCTCAACGCGCTGTAACGGAACTGCGGCATGGCTCAGCAACCACTCGCTTGGTGGGCGGCGGCGGACGCTTGGGTCAGGGAGTGGAAAATCGACATCCGGCAATGATACTGGATGCACGCCAAGCCGAAAGCGGCTTGGGTTACCCAGTGTTGTCCATCAACGCGTGCCTGCTATTGCCGCCAGCAGCGCAACCGGTTGCAACACCGGCAGCGCGGCTTTGGCAGAGTCCTTGCCGTTGCGGGGGCAAGATGGCTGTGGCGATGGAGTTGGTTTCGACTCCGGTGCTGGTGAATCGTGCGCCGGGATCAGGTGCGGGTTGCGGCATACTGACGCTTTGACCAGCGAGACATTGCGGCATGCACATCGACATCGATCAGCTCAGTGAGGCGGAATCGGTTGACCTCAACCACCGCGTGGTGGCGCGCCTGAAGTTCATGCGCGAGATGCGTGCGCATGCGCAGATGCTGGATTTCCGGATTGGGCAGCGGGTGGTGTTTCAGCCCAAAGGCTATCCGGAACTTGCCGGGGTGATGGCCAAGTACAACCGCAAGACGGTGACGGTGATCACCGAGAATGGGCAGCAATGGAATGTGCCGCCTGGGTTCCTGCGGCCGGCGGAGCCGCACGCCGCCACGCGTGCGGAGCCTGCACCGGTGTTGCAATTGCAAAACCAAGTAGCGGCGCTTGCAAGCGGTGAAAGCCGGAAGCCAGCATGTTCAAGGATGCTCTGAGCAAGCTGCCATTGCGAGGAGCGCAGCGACGTGGCAATCCAGAAATGCAAGAAAAAAATCAAGACGCTGGATTGCTTCGCTGCACTCGCAATGACGCCAGTTGTGGCCTGTCCGGGGGCTGCTCTGAGTGGTCACCGTGCCCGGAATGGCAAGCGGCCCTGGCTCAACCCGTCGCCCGCAACGACGCCATGTCGATCACGAAGCGGTACTTCACGTCGCTCTTGAGCATGCGCTCGTAGGCGGCGTTGATTTCCTGGATGCGGATCACTTCGACGTCGGAGGTGATGCCGTGCTGGCCACAGAAGTCAAGCAGCTCCTGGGTTTCGGCGATACCGCCGATCAGCGAGCCGGCGACGGATTTGCGTTGCAGCACCATCGCGGTGGTGTTCAGCGCGGGGTCGAGTTCGCCGAGGTAGCCGACCAGCACCAGCGTTGCGCCCACCGCCAGCGTCGGCAGGTAAGGGTTGAGGTCGTGGGCGTAGGGCACGGTGTCGATGATCAGGTCGAATTGGCCGGCGACGGCAGCCATCTGGTCGGCAGCGGTGGACAGCACGATGCGGTCGGCACCCAGGCGGCGCGCGTCGGCTTCCTTGCCCGGCGAGCGGCTGATCAGGGTGACTTCGGCGCCCAGCGCTTTGGCCAGTTGCAGCGCCATGTGGCCGAGTCCGCCGAGGCCAACCACGGCGACTCGGCTGCCCTTGCCGACCTGCCAGTGGCGCAGCGGCGACCAGGTGGTGATGCCGGCGCACAGCAACGGTGCGGCGGCGGCCAGGTCGAGGCCGGCCGGCAGCTTGAGCACAAACTTTTCGGTGACCACGATGTGCTCGGAGTAGCCGCCATAAGTGGGCTCGCCGCCGTGCGGGTCGTTGTAGGTGACGGTCGGGAACTGGGCGCAGTACTGCTCCAGCCCGTCGTTGCAGGCGGCGCAGTGCTGGCACGAATCGACCATGCAACCGACGCCCACGTGATCGCCGGCTTTGAAACGGGTTACCGATGCACCGACGCTGCGCACCCTGCCGATGATCTCGTGGCCCGGCACCACCGGATAGATGGTGTTTTTCCAGTCGTTGCGTGCGGTATGCAGGTCGGAGTGGCAGACGCCGCAATAAAGAATGTCGATCACCACGTCATCGGCGTTAGGCGCACGGCGGGGAATCTGCAACGGGGCGAGCGGCGACGTCGCGGATTGAGCGGCGTAGGAAAGAATGGTCATGGGGGTTCCTTGTCGGCGCGGGTGCTTGCGCGATTATGGGGCGCCGCCGCTGTTGGCGTGTCAATGGGTTGCCTTGCCGATTAGCGGTGTTGCGTTGTTCTGTTTTACGATGTCGGCGATCGCATCGATCAGCGCCAGAATCAGACGATACTATGCGCTGCCTTTGCACGCAAAGGCAGGCATTCGCTTGGCGAACTTTGAATAACTCAGAGCCTCGGCAAGCTAGGGACGGTGCGTCGGAAACGTTTACGATAGCCTTGATCAGACCATACCTTGGTATTGCTGACTGCTGTCCGATCGCCATCGTATGTCCACAGCCCATTCATCGACAGGAATCGCACATGCCGCCGTTGTTCCGCTTCGCGCTTGGCGCACTGATCGTTTTGTTGGTCTCCGTGCAACTGCGTGCGGAACCGCGACTGCAGCCGGTGATCGATGCCGGTGGCGCAGTCGTCGAGCCGGTTGCCCTCGGCAATCTGGTTTACATCGCCAGCGGCGCTCAGTTGCAGGTTCACGATTACAGCGATCCTGCCGAGCCGAAGCTGAGCTATCGCACCGTGCGACAGCCCACGCCGGGACGGATCGTCGGCATTGCGCGACGGGATCACCGCCTCTTTGTTGCCTGGAATACCGTGCAAACGACGTCGGGCGTATGGATCTACGATATTGCCGAACCCACCCGTCCAGCCAAGGCCGGGGAACTGGAAATTTCCGACACCCGATTTGGCGCGATCTTGCAGTCGATCGCGATCGTTGGCGACTACCTTTACGCGCTCGACGCCGAGGCCGGTTTGCGGGTGGCGCACATTACCGACGATGGCGCGCCATCCTCGCTTGATCGTGCCGTTGCTGCGGATTCGTTTCCCGGCATTGCCATGCTTCACTCCAACGGCACGCATTTGATCGGTAGCGGCTTTGGCTTTTTGCCGCAATTTTCGCTCGTCAGCTTTGATCTGACGCAACCTGAACGGCCGAGCGTTGGCGATGCCCGCTCGACCGATCCGGGCCAGTTTCGGCTTGTGGGCGACGGCAATCTGGGGCTGCTGATCGCCGAGTCGTATACCCTGATCGATATCTCCGATCCGCTGAAAATCGTCGAGCGCGGCCGGTTTGCTCCTGCGCCTGATGCGTTTGACGGTGTGCTGATTGGCTCGGTGGTGCATGTCATCGATGGATCGAGCATGTCGTTCTGGGACGCCACCGATCCGGACCACCCGGTTCCGGCAACGACTGGCGCCATTCCACTCGCAGGCTTGCAGGCGGCCCTTGTCACTGGCTTCGGGGCGTTGCTCATCGATCGGGCCGATCAGATCGTGGCGCTCGACCTTGGCATCCCACTTGCTCCCGTTGTTGCCAGCACTACCGCCCTGCTGGCCGGCACCAACCCCAGTGATATCGGGTTCTTCGCAGAGACACCGTTGATGCTGCACCAAAGCCGAGGGCTTGGCGTGCATGCGCCAACCACCTACGCCGAGACTGCGCGACTGCCGGACAGCAGCAATCCGATTGGCATCGGCCAATCCTTCGAGCGTATCGAACTGCGTGATGAGGTGGCGGTAATGATCAACTGGTCGGAAGGCATCAGCCTCGCCGATGTCTCCGATCCCTCACGTCCGCTGGCGCGTGGGCGTGTGCAATTCCCCTTTCTCGCCACGCTGGCGCTGAAGGGCGATTATGCCTTCGCCGGCAAGGTCACCAATGGTGGCGAACTGGCTGTCTTCGATATCGCTGATCCGGGCAACCCACAATTGATCAACCGCGTTGCAACGTCGCAAACGTTCGACCTGGCGATTCGCGGAGATCTGCTGTACAGCGCCGAAGGCAGTTCCGGTGGTGAAGGTGGTCTGTGGATATTCGATGTCAGCAATCCTGGGCAGCCATTCGTGCTCGCGAAGCTGACCGGCATCTGCGACGACGCCCGTGGCATCGACGTGGATGCCGAGCGCGCCCTGGCGATGCTTGCGTGTGGCTCTGATGGCCGCCTGCTCATCATTGATGTCAGCAATCCCACGCAGCCGCAGTTGTTGTCCGATTACGCCTCATCGCCGGACTTCAATATTGCCAGCTCGGTTCGACTGAGCGGTTCCTACGCGCTGTTCGGCCATGACCTCGGGCTCGACCTCGTTGATCTTCGCAATCCACGCACTCCCGTGCGGCTCGATCGGCAAACGACGCCGTTTTTTGTCACCAATGTCCGCGTGTTTGGTGAACGCATCTTTTCGTTCAACGCGCTTGGTGGTATGCGCGAGTTTCGCCTGACCGAGCTGCCGATTCCCGGTGCGGGACACAGTGCGGCCTGGTTCGACCCTGCGCGCGATGGCGAGGGCTGGACGCTGGAGATGCTCGCAGATGGCAGTGCCCTGCTGTACTGGTTCACCTATGATGAGTTGCAGCGTCAGCGCTGGCTGATCGGCATCGGCGAGGTGCACGGTAACCGTGTGGAGTTTCCGCAGATGCAGGTCACCTCCGGCGGTAAGTTTGGCCCCGGCTTCAACCCCCACGACGTGGTGCGCACGCCTGCGGGCAGCGTCACCCTCGTTTTCGACGATTGCAGCAGCGGCGCATTCGCGTACAGCGCGTTCGGCCAGGCGCAAGTGATCGAATCGACCAAGCTCAGCCGCACCATGCGTATCGATTGCGATCCACCCACAGGCAGTGTCGATGATGCGCGCGCGTTGCAGAGCGGTTCGTGGTTCGATCCGGCGTTCGACGGCCAGGGTTTCAGCTTGCAGTGGATGGCATCGGGTGAAGCGTTGCTGGTTTGGTACACCTATGATGCCGACGGCAATCAGTTCTGGATGATCGGCGTCGGCCAAAGCGATGGCGATGCCGTGGTGTTTCCATCCCTTACCGCGACGCGCGGTGCGCGTTTTGGTCGCGGCTTCGACGCCACAGCAGTGGAGCGCTTCGATTGGGGAGTGTTGCGTCTGCAACTGGGTTGCGACGATGGCCTCGCTGAATTTGACTCGCCGTTGGCGGGCTTCGGGAGCGGAGAGTTCGCGCTAAAACGCCTGAGCAGCCTCACCGGGCTGGGCTGTTCATTGCCCTGAGCCTGACGTTTTCAGGCATCGCCCGATAAACCAGCAATGGCATCACAGCGTGGTTGAGTGCAGGCGCACTTTCGGTTAAGGAAACTCTGATCAAATCAGAGTTTCCGCAGGCCATGGATGGCGAGCCGGAAAAGTCCAGGATGGACTTATTCAGACCATCCTTAACGGCCGGCATTCAGACCATTCGACCGCGCACGTCATGGTGTGCTCCGCTGATGGCGCACGCCGCGCGCCTGCCAGCAGACGCGTCGCCAGCCGCGCCGGGCACCTGCAGCGCATCGGCTCAATGCAGTTCAGCGCGCCGCAGCGGCGAGCGGTGATAGCCGTACAGCGCATACAGTGCGATGCCGATGAGCGTCCACACGCCGAAGCGCAACCAACCCGCGGCGCTCACCGACGACATCAGGTACAGGCAGGCGAGTACGCCGAGGCTGGCGGTGACATCGGCGAACGGCACCCGGAATGCGCGTTCGAGTTCGGGGCGGGTACGGCGCAGCACCGGCACGGCGGCGCAGACCACGCTGAACGCCGCCAGCGTGCCGAGCGAAATCAGCTCACCGAGCACATGCAGCGGCAGCAGGCCGGCCATCAGCATCGCGGTGCCGGTGCAGATCACGATCAAGATCGCCGGCGTGGCGAAGCGCGGATGCAGGCGCGCCAGCCGTGCCGGCAACAGGCCATCGCTGGCGACCGCGTGGAAGATGCGTGGCAGCGCGGTAAGGATCACCAGCAGCACCGAGGTCATGCCGGCGATGGCGCCCCATTTCAGCCACGGTGCCAGCCACAGCAGCGCGGCGGTGCGGTCCAGCGCCAGCGCCACCGGCGCATCGACATTCAGATCGCGGTAATCGACCAACCCAGTTACCACCATCGCCACCGCAATGTAGAGCACGGTGCAAACCGCCAACGCGCCAAAGATGCCGATCGGCACGTTGCGCTGCGGCTGCTTCACTTCCTGCGCCATGGTCGCCAGTGCATCAAAGCCGAGGTAGGTGAAGAACACCATGGCCGCACCCTGCATCACCCCGGTCCAGCCAAACTGCCCGGCGATGCCGGTGTTTTCCGGGATGAACGGTAGCCAGCGGGTGGCATCAACATGCCAGACGCCAAACACGATGAAGCCGAGGATCACGCCTAGTTTGATCAGCAAAAACACCGCGTTGGCGCGGGCGCTGTTGCGCAGGCCGGTGTAGGCGAGCGCGCCCATCACCGCAATCACCGCCATCGCCGGCAGGTTGAGCAGTGCGCCGCTGCCATGCCAGCCGGCAAGAGTGTGCGCCAGCGGCGCCTGCGTCAGCGCCGCCGGAATCATTACATCGACATCGTTGAGCGCGCTGACCAGATAGCCCGACCAGCCGACCGCGACCAGACTGGCACCGAGCAAGTATTCCAGAATCAGGTTCCAGGCCACGAACCACGCCGGCAACTCGCCGAGGGTGGCGTAGGTGTAGCTGTAGGCACTGCCCGACACCGGAATCACCGTCGCCAGTTCGGCATAGCACATCGCCGCCAGCGCGCAGGCCAAGGCGGCGATGACGAAGCTCAATGCCACTGCCGGCCCGGCGTGCAGCGCGGCCGCGGTGCCGGTGAGGACAAAGATGCCGGTGCCGATGATGCCGCCGACACCGAGGGCAATCAGTCCCAGCCCACCGATCTGACGGCTGAAGCCCTGACTGTCGGGGGCGGCAATGGGGCGGCGGGCGAATAGCTGGGGCATGGGAAGGCTCATGGTGGCGGCGCAGTGGTGCAGCTTAGCCGCAATGGCGTTTGGTTGGCAGATCTATCCGCGACGCCTGTCCCGAGGTGCTGTGGGAAGACTCCGCGCCGCGTGCTGCCGGTGTCACCGCGCAACGGCACCGAGTGGTGCAGCGCCCGCGATCACGCGCATCAACATTACCGTGACAGGCTGTGGCGAAAGGCTGACGCATCGGGGGTAACGCCATGATTCGTCGATGAAGTTCACCGTAAGCGAGCGCTCCCGCCCCGGGATAGGCCGCGGCGATACGTGGCGGTTCGTCGCAGACTTGGTGTTGAACTAAACCGCTATGACGTACCCGCTCGACGCCACCGTGTCTTTGATTTGTTCGCTCTTGGAGTCGAGGCGTTGACCAGATGGATGATTTCCGCGCAGAGATACCGATACGCTCCTTCATCAACACCGGGATTGTTGATCGCGCCGTTGATAGTGGCGGCTTCCAATCGTGTGTTCAGCTGGTGCTTGCCGAGTTAGGCGTGCCAGGAATCGAGTACCAATTCAAGAACCCTGCCTACGTCGCGGGACTTCTATATTGATTGATCGTCGTTCCGAAGGAAATCTGGCATTTGCCGGAGAACCATGAGGTATACAAACTTCTGGATGAGAGCGCCAGTCCCGATCTGTTCACCAGCACGCTCAAGGACGAAAAGTTTGGCACTCATCCGATTTATTATCTGCTTCATCGGCTCCGGAACGCGATTGCACACGCCAACTTTTCGATCAACCAATCGCAGGATTTTTCGTTTTGCGATCGCAGGAGCAAAGGCGAGAGCCCGAACTGGAAGGCATCGATTGCCACTGCTGACTTCTTTGTGTTGCTCTCGCGGCTCGGCCAATTGTCGGACGGACTTCGCAAGGCTGCCGCCCCAGCTAACAACGCGTTGCACTTGACCGCGCCGGCATGACGGTTTTCCGCGACATCACGTCCCTTGCAGCCGGCCCGGCAAGTGAACGCAGGCGTCAGTTGGCAATACAATGCGCCACTACCCGCCATCGGAGGTTCAATGAAGCGAGTCACAGGCATCGGCGGTATTTTCTTCAAGGCCAAGGACGCTCCGGCGCTACGGGCTTGGTACAAGCGGCACCTTGGAATCGATGTCCAGGATTGGGGCGGCACGGCTTTCACCTGGACCGACGGTGAGGGCAAGCCGGTCGCCGGTACTACCGTGTGGTCGATTGGTTCGGCGCAAGGCGACCCGTTTGTGCCCAGCACGGCGTCGTTCATGGTCAACTACCGGGTGGAGGATCTCCACGCGCTGGTCAGGGTCTTGCGCGACGAAGGCTGCAACGTCCTCGAGAAGATCGATGAGTCCGAGTATGGGAAGTTTGCCTGGGTCATCGATCCCGAAGGAAACAAGGTAGAACTTTGGCAACCACCCACCGGCCAATGACCCGGGTGTTCACGAGTGAGATAAATGGCAGGAAGAAGTCGGAAGAAGACGGAAGACTAGGGATGTCAATGCAACACCTTTGCATGACACGCAATAAAAAAAGGCCAAAAAAAACGCGGTTAGGGCGAAGCAAAACGAACCTTAGCCACATACTCGTCGGCCTCCTCTCGCGACCACTGCCCGAGGTCGAACATGCTGGCGGCGAAACTCGTCGCAGCATCGAGTTTGGATGCCGTTTGCTGGAGTCGGTTGGTTGGACGGCGACCAGATCGCAGTTGGTCCTCGCGGGATCGCTCAGCGGCGGCGTCTGCTTTGTCGGCCAGTCCAAACACGATTGCTCTCAGATATCCGTGGGAGTCAATAGGGAGAGTGAGCCGGTCGCGCTGGGATGCCATCTGCTCCATGCCCTGCGCCCACAGCGACGGCGTTGACGCACGCCGGACACTGCCTCGCTCATCACGGCACACGTCTCCGGCGGCCACCAAGTCGGCGACATCGCGCGCGATTTTTGCGGCGCGCGACATGCGCAGCGCGGATTTTGCCGGCTTGAACAAACGCAGATATCCAATCAATGCGCGCCCGACCGATGGGTCGAGTTCGGCCATGACTGCAGCCAGCCGCTTGCCATCAATTTCGATGAGCCCAGCTTCGATCGGGAAATCCGAATTACAGCACGGGCAAACGACGTGCATCAGCGCGCGCCGTCAAGATCGATGTACGCCAGCACCAGCGCATCAATGTCAGATTCATCCTGCGCGCTGAGGCCGAGGAATGGTCGCGCAGGCAGCCCTGGATGATTGACGGCGCGCGCAAACACTACTCCATCGGGGCCGCCGAACCGGAGTACCGACCCGGAGCGCGGTTTGATTGTGTATGGGGCCGTGCCGAACTGGTGCCAGCGAGCTTGCTTTGCGCTGGCTGAAATCTCCACGAAATCGCTACCGCTGGACGGGAATATCTGGTCGCGCATCGTGCCCGTGAGCGTCAGCGGCGTGCGGCCGCTGCCGTCAGCGAGGGGCACCCACGGGGTGCCGTCTGGCGCTTCGCCCGATGCGAAACGGCGCTTTGTGGACTCCAACAATAGCTCGCCGATGTCGGCCGTCAGTGGCGACAGGTCAGCCATGCGTAGTGTCAGAGCACCCAGCGCTCGCTGCAGTGCTCGGCTATCAACATCGATTTTGATTTCGCTCATACCCGCCCTATACTGTGGTCACCCCTGCCGAGTAGAGCTCACGTCAGGCAGATCGAGACGCCGACCAATCGGCGGTGATGCGGGTTCGAATCCCGCCCTCGGCAGGGGAACTCATCTGCTCGGCCCACTGATCAACGTCAGCCCTGATAGTTGTTGCGCCGTGGTCGTTTCGATAGTCTTGAGCCAGTTAGCGGTGACGCGCGCGCGCGCTGTCTTACGCCGCTCGCTGACCCCGAACACGTACTTGATGAGCAGCCCCTCGCGCTCGACCACGTACAGCAACCCTGGCGCGCCGGTGATTGTGCCAGTATCCCAATAGATCGACGTGGTTGGCGCCGACAGATCTGCGGGCATGGCGCCCAGTGTGTCGGCAAACACTGACCGCAACTCATCGGAGCGAGGCGTCCTGCCGAATCGCGAGCTGGTCAACTTCGAGTCGCGAAGCACATGCAGCGCCGCACGATCATCTGCTGCGAGCAACGCGGTTACCAGATTCGCCGCGCCACCGGTCAGCACAGTAACAGCTCGGTCCGACAGAAACCCCACCGGCGACGACAATCCGACCCCACCCGTCTCGCCAGCAGCCAACGCATCACCCACCTGACGAACCATCGCCGGCCAGTCCACGAGTGTATCGATGCGCCGTGCCTGCGCATCGGCCAGCGCGATCGCGCGCCACGCTGGTGGCAACTGCATCACGCGCTCACCAAACGCAGACGCCACCGACAGCGACCGTGCCGCCTCGCCGACGTGATAGGACCACTCCGGAGGCGGATCGCCAGGAATATCAGCCGGCGCATCGTCGGGCGATCTGCCCATAGCGCGCAATCTCTGCTCGCTCACTCCTGTCACGTCGCAATTGCAGCCCCAACCGTTCGGCGGGTAGTGGACAGCCCACCACGGATTGTCCCGCGCGAGAATGAGGTCGTCCCACGCCAGATGGTTTTCGCGTGGGTTCAGCAGTGTGTGATGGTTGTATCGCAAAAATGGAAACGAGCGCAGCGTCTCCCAGCGCCCGGCCATGTAGCTGGTGCGCAGATTTGTGCGATAGATGATACGCGTGCGCCAGGCGCGCCCCTTGGCCGTTCCGTCACCGGTGAACCCCTCCCAGCGCCCGAGCACGTTGTCGTCGAAGCGCTTGCGAAAATCATTCAGGGTCTCGCCCTGCATCGCCTTGATGATGGCCTCGCGCATGTCGTCCAGCACGTCCTGACGCGCGAGTCCGGCAATCATGAACCCGTGCGCGTGATCGCCCAGGCGCAGGTCATCCCAGCGCGCCGTTGGCACGTTGATTTTGCGTTTGAAAAACGCCAACTGCTCGGCGAACGGGCGTTCGCCGGGCGACCGGGCATCCGCGCGTTGGTAACCCCGTTAGCCCCTGGTGTATTCTTGCGCCATGAACACGAATGCTCGTGACTACCGGTCCCTGCCCATCTCCGAGCGCATCGAGCTGGTCGAGGACATCTGGGACAGCATCGCAGAAGAAACCGCTGTTTCTGTCCAGCTATCCGTCGAGGAGCGCGCGGAGCTTCATCGAAGGCTCGCTGCACATCGCGCAGACCCGTCCAGCAGTATCCCTTGGGAGCAGGTACGTGCAGCGATCTTCAAGGGCAGGCTCTGATGCGGCTAGTGGTCAGGCCAGAGGCTCAGGTTGAGCTTCTGGAGGCGCAGGCATGGTATGAGCAGCGGTCTACCGGCTTGGGTTTCGAGTTCGCCCGCGCCGCTGATACCGCTGTAGCTCGCGCGCTTCGCATGCCACTTGCCTTCGCGTGCATCGAGGCGGAGTTTCGGCATGTCATTACCCGCAAGTTTCGATACTCGGTGATCCATCACCCTTCAGCGTCGGAGCTTGTGGTCGTTTCGTTCTTTCATCACCGACGCAAGCCCGGTTCTTGGTCGCAGAGCGCACGTGGCTAACAAGGCACGCAACACCCTTCGTTAGCATCCATACGTATGCGCAGCATTGCTCAATTCGTGTGGGCGTGTAGGCTTTAGCGATGACCCCCATCCACATTCCGACCGAAGACCCCTCACTGCGTGCGCTGGACTTGCCGGCAACCGATCAGGCGCTGCGCGAAGATGTGCGCGAACTCGGTGCGCTGGTCGGCGACATCCTGGCCGAGCAGCAAGGCGATGACTTTCTCGACAAGGTCGAAAGCGTGCGCGTCGCCGCCATCGCCCGCCGCGAGGCTGGGCAGCCGGCGGCCGAGCTGGCGCAGACGCTGCAAGGGCTTGATCTCGAAGCAGCCGAGCAACTGGTGCGCGCGTTCGCGTTGTGGTTCCAGGCGGTGAATCTGGCCGAGCGCGTGCATCGGATTCGCCGTCGCCGCGAATACCAGAAAGCCGGCGCGGCCGCGCAGCCGGGCAGCCTGGAAGCGGTGTTGCACGAATTGCGCGCAGCCGGTGTCGACTATGCCGAACTCGAGCAGGTGCTGAAGCGGCTGTGCGTGCAGCCGGTGTTCACCGCGCACCCCACGGAGTCGGTGCGGCGGGTGCTGCTGGACAAGGAGCGCGAGGTGGTGCGGCGCCTGGTCGATGACATCGACCACACGCTCACCCCGGACGAGCGGCGCAAGGGCCGCGCGCGCGTCCGGGTGGCGTTTACTTCGGCGTGGCAGACCAGCGACATGCCGATGGTGAAACCGAGCGTGCGCGATGAAATGGAGCACGTCGGTTATTACCTCAGCGAAGTGTTGTATCGGGTGGTGCCGGGCTTTCACGAGGCGCTCACCGAGGCAGTGACCGCCGCCTACGGCCAGTGCCCGGCGTTGCCGCCGGTGCTGCAATTTGCCACTTGGGTTGGTGGCGACATGGACGGCAATCCGAACGTCGGCGCCGACACCATGCTCGATACCCTGCAAGCGCAACGCGCCACCGTGTTGCAGGCGTACCGGCGCGATGTGCTGGCGTTGCGCACCGTGCTTACCCAATCGCTGTTGCGGGTGGCGGTGGATCAGGCAGTGCTCGATCGACTCGCCCGGTATCGGCAGTTGCTGCCGAAAGTGGCGGCGCGCAAGCCGGCGCGCGAAGGCGACATGCCGTATCGCGAGTTGCTGGCGTTGATCGCTGCCCGCCTCAGCGCCACTGTGCGCGGTAGCGAGGCTGGCTATGCCAACCCGCACGAGTTTGCCGCCGATCTGGATGGCATCGATGCCAGTTTGGCCGTGCATCGCGGCGCGCACGCCGGCCAGTTTGCGCTGGGGCGTTTGCTTCGACGCCTGCGCTGTTTCGGTTTTCATCTGGCGACGCTGGATTTGCGCCAGGATTCAGCGGTGCACGACGCCGCGCTGGCGGCCTTGGTGCAGCAGCCCGCGTTTGCCGACAGCGATCCAGGCGCGCGCGCGCCGATGCTGCATGGCTTGATCGCCGGCCACGCACCGGCGAAGCCGGATGCTGAAATCGCAGCGCCGGTACTGGCGGTATTTCGCGCCGTTGCCACGGCGCGGCAACACTATGGCGCACAGGCGATTGGTCCGTACATCGTCAGCATGAGCCGCAGTGCCGCCGATGCCCTGGCGGTGTTGGCATTGGCACGGGTGGCGGGTTGCGTCGAGCACGGCAATGCCATCCCGATTGATGTCGCGCCGCTGTTTGAAACCGTTGCCGACTTGCAGGCAGCCGAGGCGACGCTGCGCTCATTGTTCGCCGACCCGGTGTATCGCGCGCATCTACGGCAACGCGGCGACCGGCAATTGGTGATGCTCGGCTATTCCGACAGCGCCAAGGATGGCGGCTTGCTGGCCTCGCGCTGGGCGTTGCAGCGCACCCAAGTGGCGCTTACCGCGCTGGCGCAGGAAAGCGGGATCGCGATCGCCTTCTTTCATGGCCGTGGCGGCTCGGCCAGCCGCGGCGGCGGCAAGACCGAGCGTGCGGTGATCGCCGCGCCACGCGGTTCGGTCAATGGCTTTTTGCGCGTGACCGAGCAAGGCGAGGTGATCCATCGCAAATACGGGGTGCGGGCGCTGGCCGAGCGCAATCTGGAGCAGGCGGCCGGTGCAGTGTTGCGTGCCACCCTGCGTCCACGACCGGCCGATGCGCGCGAAGACCTGTGGCGCGAGCGGGTCAACGCATTGGCGCACGTATCGCGGCAGCATTACCGCGCGCTGGTGCATGACGACCCCGGATTTGCCGATTACTTCCGCGCTGCTACACCGATCGATGTGATCGAGCGGCTGCGCATCGGTTCGCGGCCGTCACGGCGCGGTGGCAGTGGCGGCATCGAACGCCTGCGCGCGATACCGTGGGTGTTCGCTTGGAGCCAGAATCGCGCCGGACTGACTGCATGGTATGGACTCGGCACCGCGCTCGATACCGCGATCGCCGATTTTGGTCGTGATGCGGTGGCGCAAATGGTGCGCGACTGGCCATTTTTCGCCACCTTGATCGACGACCTGGAAATGGTGCTGGCGAAGTCAGACATCGCCATTTTCGAGCGCTATTCGCAGCTCGCGGGCGCCGCTCACGCGCCGTTCTTCGCGCGCATTGCCACGGAGTTTCAGCGCTGTGTCAGCGCGGTATTGGCGATCAAGGGCCAGGATTATCTACTGCAAGGCGACCGCCGGCTGGCGCAGAGCATTCGCCTGCGCAACCCGTACGTCGATCCGATCAGCCTGTTGCAGGTTGACCTGTTGGCCCGTTGGCGCGCCGCCGGGCGGCCCGAGGATGCGTTGTTTCATGCGTTGGTGGCCACCGTCAACGGCATCGCCGCCGGTATCCAGAACACTGGCTGAGCCGCGGGTTTCGGCTTCGCCTCAACCTGATGGGCTAAAAAAACGCGGTGCCGTGGCTCAAACGGCTGTCACATCATGCAATGCCCAACCGTGCCCGGCGAGCAGGCGCAGGCGGTGGCGCAGCACCGGGCCGGGGAGGCTGGTGGTGGCAATCAGGTCGATGGCCAGATCGTGCTGTGCGGCGCTGACCACAGCGTTGGGGTCGGTTGCGCCGAGCGCCGGATCGACCGCGTCCGGGTCGGGCTGTGCCGCTTGCCAACGTTTGAACAGGCCATCCTCGCGCAATGCGTTTTGCAGTTCCTCGGCAAAGCCTTCGGCACTGAGCGCACGGAAGGCCAGCCCCGGCTCGCTGCCGCGGGCTTTGCTCGGGTCGGACAGGCGCAGATGAAACCGGGTTGGCATGGCGCTCAGTCGGCCCAGTGGCCGGCGGCCACCGTCGGGTGGACGGCCGCTGCCAATGTGCTGTCGGTACTGAGCAGGTCGATGGCATCGGCCAAGATTGCCGCGCTTTCCTTGACCAGCGCGTCGGGGCGTTCTTCGCGCGCTTTTTCTTCGGCAACCTGCGCAGCAATATCGCGCTCGTCGGCCTGCAAGCCATCGTCGGCCTTGGCCAGCGCGGGGGTGTCCAGGCCAGCGGCCTGGCGTTCGGCTTCGCGCTGTTTGCGTTTGGCTTCCAGCGCATCACGCTCGGTGCGACGCTGCGCGATATTCAGCGAAATCTCCTTGCGCTCGCGTTGCTTGCGGTATTCGGCCACGTCGTTGGTCCACCATACAAACTCGAGATCGGTGTCGGCACGGTTTTGGTGGCGCGCGTTGAGCTGGCTCAGCAGCGGCGAAAAGTTGCCCAGCAGGCTGTGCGGTGCCGGTGCGATACGGGTCCACGGCAAGGCGTTGTCAAAGGTGCTTTCGCCATATTCGCTGGCATCCAGGCTGACCGGAAAGGCAATGTCCGGCACTACGCCCTTGAGTTGGGTGGTGCCGCCATCGATGCGGAAGAACTGCGCGACGGTGAGTTTGACCTGGCCAAAACGCGGTTTTTCGCTCGGCGGCCAGCGGTCCAGATCGACCAGATTCTGCACCGTGCCCTTGCCGAACGTGGGCTCGCCGATGATCAGGCCACGGCCGTAATCCTGAATTGCAGCGGCGAAAATTTCCGAGGCCGAAGCCGAAGCGCGATTGACCAGCACCGCCAGCGGGCCGCTCCACGCCACGCCGGCATCCTCGTCGGTCTCCACACTGACCCGACCCGCCGCTTCCCGCACCTGCACCACCGGGCCGGTGTCGATGAACAGACCGGTCAGTTCGATGGCTTCGGTAAGCGAGCCGCCGCCATTGTTGCGCAGGTCGATGACTACGCCATCGACTTTATCCTGCTTGAGCTCGCCCAGCAGCCGCGCTACGTCGCGGGTAGCCGAGGTGTAGTCGGCTTCGTTGCGGCGGCGCGCCTCGAAATCGAGATAGAACGTCGGCAGGGTGATCACTCCGATCCGGCGTGTTTCCTGGCCGTTGTCGATATCGATGATCGAACGTTTGGCGGTTTGCTCTTCGAGCTTCACTTTTTGTCGGATCAGGGTGATTTGCTGGTGTGCGCCGTCCTCGCTGGCGGTTGCCGGCACGATGTCGAGCCGCACTTCGCTGTCCTTGGGGCCGCGGATCAGGTCCACCACATCATCGATCCGCCAACCCACCACGTCCACCATCGGCCCGGATTGGCCCTGGCCAACGGCGGCGATGCGATCGCCCGGGCCAAGTTTGCCCGACAGCCCGGCCGGGCCGCCCGGCACCACCGAGCGGATCACCACATAGTCGTCCTGGCGTTGCAGCACTGCGCCGATGCCCTCCAGTGACAGCCGCATCGAGATGTTGAAGTTTTCGGTGGTGCGCGGCGTCATGTAATTGGTGTGTGGCTCGATGGCGCTGGCGTAGGTGTCGAGAAAGGTCTGGAACACATCCTCACTCTTGATCTGCTGCACGCGCTCGGCAAGATTGGCGTAACGCTTGTCCAGCGTGCCGGCAATCGCGGCGGGTTTTTTGTTGGCCAGTTGCAGACGCAGCGCATCGTTTTTCACGTATTGACGCCAGATGGCTTGCAGTTCAGCATCGTCACTGGCCCACATCGCGTCTTCGCGGTCGAAGCGGTAGCTTTCCTCGCCGGTGAAGTCGAACGGCTGCTTGAGCAGGCCGCGTGCAAAGGCGACACGCTGGCCGACGCGCAGGATGTAGACGTTGAACATGTCGAACGCCGGTTGCAACTCGCCGTTGCGGATCGCGTCATCGAGGGTGGTGCGGTAGGCGGCAAAGGCGTCGATATCGGCCTGCGTGAAGAACAGCTTCTGGCTGTCCAGCGCCTTGAGGTAGTCATCGAAAATCTGCGAAGACAGTGCATCATCGAGCGGGCGCGGCTTGTAGTGATAGCGGCTGTCGCTGAGCAGGCCATACACCCGTTGCGCGGCAAGCGCCTGATCGCGCGTCGGGGCGCGCGTTACCGACTCGCTGGCGGCGGTTTTTGCCCAAGCCGTCGCCGGCACTGCCATGGCCAGAGCCAGCAAAGCGATGACGGCAACATTGCGAATGCGTTTGAACATGCTTTTTCCTCGCCCCATTAGCGGGACTTGCGATTCAACAGTGTGCCTGATTGGTTGTGCACGGCGCGTGCCAAAGGTCGCGATCACCGTGCCCTGTGACCGGCGCCAGCGCCGCGCGTTCACCAGCGAGTCGTCACTATGCCGCAAAACCAGCGCGCAAACTGAGCGGTGGCTGACGCTCAAACGGTAAAACACGGTCAAGCCTTGGTCAAACCCGCCTGCGCCGCCATCCGGTCGGCATGGTACGAGCTGCGCACCATCGGCCCGGAGGCGACGTGGGTAAAGCCCAGCGCGTTGCCGAGGGTTTCCAGCGCCTTGAACTCGTCGGGAGTCCAGTAGCGCAGCACCGGGTGGTGGTGCGGCGTGGGTTGCAGGTACTGGCCGATGGTGACCATATCGACTTGGTGCGCACGCAGATCGCGCAGGGTTTGTTCCACTTGCGCGAAGGTTTCGCCGAGGCCAAGCATGATCCCGCTCTTGGTCGGGATGTCCGGGTGCTGCGCCTTGAACTTGGCCAATAAAGTCAGCGACCACTGGTAATCGGCGCCAGGGCGCACGTTCGGGTACAGGTCGGGCACCGTCTCCAGATTATGGTTGAACACGTCCGGCGGCGCCGTGGCGAGAATCTCCAGTGCTCGTTCCATGCGTCCCTTGCCACGGAAATCCGGGGTCAGGATTTCGATTTTCAGCGCCGGTGACAGCGCCCGCGCCGCGCGGATGCAGTCGGCGAAGTGCTGCGCACCGCCATCGCGCAGGTCGTCGCGATCGACCGAGGTGATCACCACGTAACGCAGGCCCATGTCGGCGACGGTGCGTGCCAGCGACGCCGGTTCGCTGGCATCGGGCGGCTTGGGCCGGCCATGCGCCACATCGCAGAAGCTGCAACGGCGGGTGCAGACCTCGCCCAGGATCATGAAGGTGGCGGTGCCGTGGGTGAAACACTCGTGGATGTTCGGGCAACTGGCTTCCTCGCACACCGTCACCAGCCGGTTTTCACGCAGCTTGGCCTTGAGCGTCTGTACCGCATTGCCCGAAGGCAGCCGTACCCGAATCCAGCTCGGCTTGCGCAACAGCGGCGCATTGGCGTCGAACTGCACCGGGCTGCGCGCGATCTTGTCGCCGCCCAGTTGTTTGCGCCCCGGTTCGAGCGTGGCCGGGCCATCGCCCAGAACCTGAAGCGGAATCGACTTGCTGCTGGAAATCTCGGACATGGCGGGCTCAGAAGGCGCGTGCGGGGCGGGTGGGGCGGCTGCCAACCGAATTGCATTCGGCCCGTAACTGCCGGGCCGCGCTGGCGAAGGCGCTCCAGTTTAGCGGTAACGGCGTGGTGCGGCCACACAAGTCCGAAAGGACCACTGCGAAGGCGAGCGGCCAATCGTCCTCTATGCGAGAGCATTACCGGCGCTGTTGGCCATGCTCGGGGGCGCGGTGCTGGTGGCGTACCGCCAATACACGGATACCGGAGTCGAGCCGCCGGTAGATGTGGAGTACGGGAAACCCGCGAGAGGAAACCAACGGCGGTCATCCGAAGTAGGTGCGCCAATTCCGGGATGCTCGATCAGCAATTCAACCGCATGCTCGAACTCGTCGAGGAAGCGTGCCGCTTGCGCGAGCTCGCGCTCCGCGTCGCGATGCAGCGTGTAGCTCAGGTGAGCTCAGATCGCAGGCGGGTGATGGCGTCGCGACCGGCAACGGGCTGGGAATATCCTGTTTCGATCCCTGCGTCGCGCGCGGCGGCGATATCGTCCCATGCCTGGTCTCGGGTCTTGTCGGCATCAAGGGTGGCAATCACGAGATCAAGCAACCGCGTGCGGTCGGCGGACGGCAGGCGGAGTAACTCAAGTTCCAGGACTTCGAGGGGCATGGTGATACCCCCGATCTTGCGGGCTGGGGGATGTAGCTTGCCGCAATGCCGACTCTGGCGTGTTGCACCCGCCGAAATTTGCTTCTTCCGCGGACCGAGTCGCGGTATTGCTCGTCATCGGTGATCGACAGACCCATCGGCGTGAGCCAAAGCGCGCACAGGAGTTCGCCGGGATGGGGCGGGTTGTGCATGCGCATGGCGGTGCTCCTTCAGTGGTAATCCTGATAATCGACGACATGCGCATCGTCGCCTTGGAATCGAAACGTGACCCGCCAATTGGCTTGCACGGTCACCACCCCATGCCCCTGAGCTTGCCCTTGAGCGCATGCAGCCGCAGACGCGCAGCCACTGCCGCTGCGGCATGGTAGTAACCAACAAACGGATTGCAGGCTTCGCCTCACGCCGCCTGTAGCGGCTGCACTGGCGGCTGTTTGCGCTGTTCGGCCTGCGCCAGTTCATAGTTGGTTTGCAACGTCATCCAGAAGCGGGCGGTACTCACCCCTGCGCGCTCCAGACGGATCGCCAAATCCGGGCTGATGCCGGCGCGGCCGTTGATAACGCGCGACAAGGTGGTGCGCGACATCCCGAGCCGTTGCGCAGCGTCGGTCACCTCGATTCCGAGCGGCACAAGCACGTCTGCGCGCAGCAGCGCGCCGGGGTGTGGGTGGTTCTTCATCATGGTTATGGCCCTCCTCTGTTCATCAAAGGCGCACGCGGCGCGAATCAGGGTGGCTGCCAACCGGGTTGGATTCGGCCGGCAATGGCCGCGCCGGCGCGGGCGCTCCGGTTCAGCGGTAACGGCGTGGTGCGGCCACAACGCAGCGTTCGGCTAAATCTTGTCAGGTTCGATCAAGAACCACATGACATGGCTGCATTTCTTGCACGACAGAATGTAGGCGTTTCGGTTCGCCCAATCCAGATCCAGAAACGTGAGCATGGCGGTATTGAGCTGTGCAGAACCGCGCTCGAAGCTTTGATTGCCGCACTGCACGCACCTGATCACGTGATCGCCCGACTTGAAGCGATCAGACCTCACCGCAGCGCGGGCGCCGTGGATGCCAGACACTATTTTTTCGAGCAATGACATTCAACTCTCCACTGACTTGCGTGCATCGGGTGGCAACTGCGCAATGCTGACTTGCGCTGTCGGTTACGCATCCTGCCGACGCGAGGATAGTGACTGTGCCTGAATCAGGCTGCGCCGCGATCACGGCTGTTTGGCGTGATGTGCGCCAACGTGCCGTCACCGTACGAGCGGATGACTTCGGAAATGACGATGTGATAGCCGTTATACCAACGCGCATATTGCCGTTTCGCTTGCTGGTGCGTGGGATGTTCCGAGAACCGTTTGAGCGTCTCCAGATCGGCCCAGTAGTAGTTGACGCAGCGGCGCGTGGCATCCGCGCTCTGCCACGACTCGACGCCAAGGTAACCGGGAAGACTCTGCGCGAAAGCGTCGATCTCGGCATTGAGTCGATGGAACTCGGCATCGTAGGTGCCCGGTTCCCAGATGAACGATGCGCAATACACGCGATGTTCCCAAGGCAGAGTGATTATGCGGCGGCGTATTCGGCGTGCAGGCGCAGGTTGTGCGACAGCGCCGCCACCAGCGCCGGCTTGACCGCGGCTACGCTCGACGGACCGCCGAGGTCGCGCATCGTGGTCACCCGCAAGCCCTGATAGCCGCACGGGTTGATGCGGGTGAACGGTTCCAGGTCCATGGCGATGTTGAAAGCGAGGCCGTGGAAGCTGCACCCGCGACGCACGCGCAGGCCGAGCGCGGCGATTTTGGCATCGGCGACGTACACCCCGGGTGCGCCGCAACGGCGTTCGCCGGTGATGTTCCATTCGGCCAGTACGTCAATGATCGATTGTTCGATGCGGTCGACCAGTTCGCGCACGCCGATTTTGGCGCGGCGCAGGTCGAGCAGTGGGTAGGCAACGAGTTGGCCGGGGCCGTGATAGGTCACCTGGCCACCGCGATCGACCGGCACTACCGGGATGTCGCCGGGCAGCAGCACATGCTCCCATTTGCCGGCCTGACCAAGAGTGAATACCGGGTCGTGTTCGACTAGCCACAATTCGTCGGGCGTGTGCTCATCGCGCGCGTCGGTGAATGCCTGCATGCCGCGCCAGATCGGTTCGTACGGCTGGCGACCGAGATCGCGCACCAGCCAATGCAGAGAGGGGGCGGTCACAGCGTCCATTTCACCCCAGGGTGTGCGCGCAGGGCGCGGTGTGCGGCGTCGTAAGCGGCGCGGCTTGCGGCTTCAAAGTGGATGCTGACCGACACGTAGCGGCCGGCGCTGGAGGTGCGTACGCGCAGGCTGGCGCGATCCACGCGCAGGCCAAGTGCCGCGAGCAATTCGGGCAGTGTCTGCTGCAACCCGGCGTCGGCGGTGGCCATGGCGCATAGCTCGAAGCGACCGGGAAACTGGAATCCGTTGGGCTCATTCATGGCCGCATTATCGGCGCACGGCGGTGCGGATTAAAAGGCCGGCGCGTGGTCTGCAGGCCATCCACGGCGCGCGGAAACCCTGAGTTGTTCAGCGTTTCCCCAAGGAACCTCGGAATAAGCCACATCTGGCGTCATTGCGAGCGCAACGAAGCAATCCAGCAGTTTGATTTTTTTGCGCATTTCTGGATTGCCACGTCGCTTCGCTCCTCGCAATGACAGCTTGTTCAAAGCATCCCTAACGCGCAGGCGCGTCTGGCGTTGCCGAAGCGGCATCTTCGGTAGCGTTGCCTGCGGCAGCTTTATCGCCGAACACACTCAGGCCCTTGAGCATGATCAGCGCTTCGTGGATGGCGTAATCGCTGTCGGCTGCGGGCTTGCCGGGCTCGCGCTCGCCGCGCTCGCTGCCGGCATCGGCGGCCTGCAGGTGCCCTGGCAGGTCGGACTCGCGCGGCAGGATTTCGTCGCTGTCCTCGTCAAAACTCGCCGCTTTCAGCACGATGTCCGGGCGAATGCCACGCGCCTGGATCGAGCCGCCGCTGGGCGTGTAATAGCGCGCGGTAGTAAGCTTGATGGCATCGCCGTTGTCGAGCGGCAATACCGTTTGCACGGTGCCCTTGCCGAAGGTGCGCTCACCCATGATCAGTGCGCGGCGATGATCGCGCAGCGCGGCGGCGAGCACTTCCGATGCGCTGGCGCTGCCACCATCAACCAGAATCACGATCGGTGCGCCGTTGAGCAGGTCGCCACGGGTGGCATTGAAGCGGGCATTGGAAAACGGTGTGCGGCCCTTGGTGGCGACGATCAGCCCTGCATCGAGAAACGCGTCGGCCGCTTCCACCGCCGCGCCGAGCACGCCGCCAGGATTGGAACGCAGGTCGAGCACCAAGCCGCGCAGCGGCTCGTCGGTGGATTGAATGCCGGCGATGACCTTGCCCAGTTCAGCGCCGGTTTCGCTCTGGAAGGTGCTGATGCGGACATAGCCGTAGCGCGGTTCGAGCAGGCGCGCACGCACGCTGGTGACGCGGATGGTGTCGCGCTCGATGGTCAACTCCAGCGGCTGCGGCTGGTCCTCACGCAGCACGCGCAGCACCACACTGGTGCCGGGTTCGCCGCGCAATTGCGATTTGCCGGCATCGGCGTTATCGACATCCACCGGTTTGCCATCGATGGCAATGATCACATCGCCCGGCAGCAAGCCGGCGCGTGCGGCCGGAGTGCCATCTATCGGCGCAATCACGCGCAGGCTGCGGTCGGGCAACTGCACCAGCTCCACCCCAACGCCGTCGTAGCTGCCGTTGGCGAACTCATCCATGCCCTGCGCCTGCTCCTTGTCGAGGTAGGCGCTGTGCGGATCGAGGTCGGTTAGCAGCCCGCGCAGTGCCGCCTGCATCACTTTGCGGTCGGGCAATTCATCGACATAACCCTGGCGCACGGCACGATACACCGACACGAAACGCTGGATGTCGGCGAGCGGCACGGTGCCTTCCGCCTCCGGCGCGACAGTCGCGTCCGCTTCGACCCCCGATTTGGAAGCCGATTCGGTCTGGGCCAGGGCCGGCGCTGCGACAAGGCAGCATAGGAAAAGCACGGTGCGCAAGTTCATGGGTCGATTATGGCGCATTTGGCCCGCGGCGGTCGCGATTGGCTTCGCCACCGGCTACGGATGCCGGTCGGTAGAGTGCAACAGCAGTCTGCAAAGATCGCGAAAAACGCAAAGTTGTCTATCCGTAACACAGCGGGCATTCGTTGCGATAACACTGACGGCAATCAGTGGTGGTCAGGCAACGGTTTCTCTGTCCGGATCAGCAGCGTGGCGACCGCGCACCAAAATCGGCGGAATTGACGCAACAAATGTTTCACTGCATTGCTTCCTTTGCGCTCTTTGCGTCCTTCGCGGAGCCAATGCTCTACGCACAGCCAACAGCGCATCAACGCCGACGCAGCCAACTGCGCGGATCTACCGGTTTGCCGTTGGCGCGCAATTCGAAATACAGGGCGGGGCGGCCCTGTCCACCGGAACTGCCAACCGTGGCGATCGGGTCACCGGCGCGAACCCAGTCGCCGCCCTCCTTGAGCAGCGCGTCGTTGTTGGCGTACAGGCTCATCCAACCGTCGCCGTGATCGATGATCAGGATCAGTCCGTAGCCACTCATCCAGTCGGCGAACGCCACTCGGCCATGGCCGATTGCCCGCACATCAGCGCCGGCGGTGCCGGCGATCAGCCAGCCGTTGCCACTGCGGCCATCGGGCAGCCGGCCGCCAAAGCCGGTCAGCAGGGTGCCGCTCAGTGGCCATGGCAGGCTGCCGCGCAGGGTGCTCAGTGGCTTGGCGTCGTCGAGTTGGCGCGGCACATCGGCGAGCACATCGCGCAGGCGCGCCAGCAAGGTCAGCAGCGCCTTTTCGTCGCTGTCCAGCTTTTCAAGCTTGTCGCTGGCGTCACGGCGGCGGCGCTCCAGGCCGGTCACCAAGCTGCGACGTTGCTCGCGTTGCACTTCAAGTTGCGCCAGTTGTCGCTGCTGGTCCAGACGGGTGCCGTTGAGTTGTTCGCGTGCAGCATCGGCGCGGCGACCCAACTCGCGCAGCGCATCGAGCTCATCGATCAGGCTGCGGATGCGATTGAGCCGGTCTGCCTGCACGTAGCGGTGGTACGCCAACACCCGCGACAGGTCGGCGACATGATCCTGCGCCAGCAGCAGCTTGAGTTGCTGATGGCGGCCCAACGCATAACTTGAGCGCAGCAGCGCCGCGAGTGCGCTGCGCTGCGTGCCCAGCGATTGGTTCAACGCGGCGCGCTGCGCTTCCAGGCGCGCCAGCTCGGGTTCCTGGGTTGCCAATGCGGCCTCGGTTTTGCGCAGCGCACGGTTCAGCGCGGCGACTTCGTCATCGGCTTTGCGCAAGGCGGCGGCCAAGCTGCCGCGTTCGTTATCCAGGGCGCGACGTTCTGCACTCAGCGTGCGGATCTGCTCGCGCAAGCGTTCCAGCCGTTGTGCGGTTTCCGCTTCCTGGCGTTTGCGCTGCGCCGCGTTCGGTGCACTGGCTGCGTTCGCCGCAATGGCAAGCAGGCCGAGCAGTGCCAGTGCCCGCCACACTTAGACCAACTCGACCAGTGATCGACCGGTCATCTCGGGCGGCTGCGGCAGGCCCATCAGGTGCAGCACGGTCGGTGCCAGATCGCGCAGTGCGCCACCGCTGCGCAGGCGTGCTGTGCGGCCGACATAGAGCAACGGCACCGGCCCGACCGTGTGCGCGGTGTGCGGCTCGCCGGTGTCCGGGTCGCGCATCAACTCCAGATTGCCGTGGTCGGCGCTGACCAGCATTTCGCCGCCCACCGCTTCGATTGCGGCGCGAATTTCGCCCAGTGCCACATCGACCGCTTCGACCGCACGAATCGCCGCCGCCAGAATGCCGCTGTGGCCGACCATGTCCGGGTTGGCGATGTTGCACACGATCAGATCGTGGCGCCGGGCGCGGATGTCCTCAACCAGTTTGGCGGTGAGTTCGGGGCAGCTCATCTCCGGTTGCAGGTCGTAGGTTGCCACTTTGGGGCTGGGAATCAGCACCCGATCCTCACCGGGCAACTGCGTCTCGCGGCCGCCCGAGAGAAAGAAGGTGACATGCGCGTACTTCTCGGTTTCCGCGATACGCAACTGGGTGAGGCCGGCATCAGCGATGACATCGCCGAGCGTGTTGCTGAGGTTTTCCGGAGCAAACGCCACCGCGGCCGGCAAGCGCGCATCGTATTGGCTCAGGCACACGAAACGGCTGAGCCGGGGCACACGCGGTCGCACAAAACCGCTGAAATCCGCGGCGACAAAGGCGGCGGTCAGTTGGCGCGCACGGTCGGCGCGGAAGTTCATGAAGATCACCGCATCGCCATCGCGCATCGGCACACCATCGGCGATCACCGTGGGCGTGACAAACTCGTCGTTCTCGTCGGCGGCATAGGCGGCGCGCAACGCCGCGGCGGCGGTGCCAGCGTGGCGTGCGGCCTTGGCATCGACGATGGCGTTCCAGGCGCGTTCGATGCGTTCCCAGCGCTGGTCGCGATCCATCGCGTAATAGCGGCCGCTGACGCTGGCGATGCGGGCATTACCGCGCTCGGCACACACCTGCTGCAAGCGCTCCAGGCTGGCTGCCGCCGAGCGTGGCGGGGTGTCGCGGCCATCGAGAAACGCGTGGATCGCCACGTGCTCAACCGCTTCGCGATGGGCCAGATCGAGTAGCGCGAAAATGTGTTGTTCGTGGCTGTGCACGCCACCGGGCGAGAGCAGGCCGAACACATGCAAGCAGCCGCCGCTGCTGTTGACATCGGCACAGGCGGCGCGCAACTGCGGGTTGCGGTAGAAACTGCCATCCTCGATTGCGGCATCGATGCGGGTGAGATCCTGATACACCACCCGGCCGGCACCGATGTTCATGTGGCCGACTTCGGAATTGCCCATCTGGCCATCGGGCAGACCGACGTAACGG